>VOFI01000622.1_pt1:0-30000 | contig 53176 bp, 79 predicted proteins | sample 5384131 | NCBI WGS metagenome assembly VOFI01 (sample SAMN12384728, study PRJNA508395) | human gut metagenome | isolation source: healthy gut H | host: Homo sapiens
GTTTTCTCCTGTCATTACGATAAACATCAAAATAATTATTATCCTCTTCATAAAACGATGCCTTTTCAGCACATCTAACGTAATCGCTGAAACTGCCACATTCCTTGAAAATTCAATATTTCAGCTAACAAAATAGTGCTTTATGCAACCATAGTATCTGGATGAAGTGCATTACGCAGATATTCCGGCAATCTTGCCTCAAAATCAACAGTAAAAGCAGTCAGTTGTTTATCGCTGAGCTTTAAGATTTCCTGAAGGCTTGCCATTAAGGCATCCATCAAGATGCAAAGTGACCTGCGGAAAGTAATGTCTGCCATTTCATCAATGAGAAAGAAGAATAACTCACCAAGAGTTCTCTGATCTTCGTTTTGGCGCTGTTCTGTTGCAAGCAACATATATCGGGTAAACACGATCGCTACATGGGCTGTCAGCGCATCATAAGATAAGCTATGGCATTCTCCAATCAAGTTCAGCATGGATTTGCAAGTCTTGAAGAAAACCTCGATCTGCCAGCGTTTTCCATAAATTCGGATAATCTCTTCTTCAGAAAGAGTCGTATCCGTACAGATAAAAGCAAGCCAATCCTTGCGGTTGATTTGTTCCTTACGCATACGATTTTCGCCGGAATTGGAGTTTCTTTTTCCTACCATAACATCAACAGAAAGCAGGTATTTGGATCTTCCACGGCGTTTCTGTTCTTGGAATAGATTTCTTTGATACTCAGCTGTTTACCGCCGTATGAGTACTTAATCCGGCTGCTCTTCTTGATCATAGCGATCACATCCATGCCTTTTGAATGAATGGCTGTGATCTGTGCCGGTTGGAAAACCAGGAATCAAACAGAACATAGTCAGCATTCAGTCCTGCACGGAGGGCAGTGTCCAGCAAAGCCATCATTGCTTCCGGAGCTTTTGTCTGAGCAAGCTTGCGTCTTTTTCCTGCAAGGGTTCTGTTATCAAAAGTCTTTACCGGACCGATGATATTTGTATCTTTTGCAGATGTTAACAGACAGCTGTTTACCGGGATCAATGTGTTTCCATCACTCCAGCTTAAAGTAAGCATTCGGAATCCTTTTTTGAAACGCATATCCGTGTGGTCAAAAACTTTTGATCCCAGTTCTGTTTTCTTGCAGCTGGTGCGGTCATAAAAAGACTGTCATCAATGATGAAGACATTTTTTCTGCTGTCATTCGTCAGAGCTTTGAGGTCATGATTAACGATATCCGCAGCAAGAAGAGAAGTAGAAACGGAGCCAGTTTGTCTTTACCGAATTAAGGAAACGGTAAACGTGTTCTTGGAAAATGCTTCCTTAAAAGAGCCAGTCTGTTGCTGCATATACATACTTCTTCCGACAAAAATGTTACTGAGTTTGTAACGAAGCAGAGAAACCGGAGAAATACCTTTTTCTTTCATTCCATTACATCTGGCAAGAAGCTTGCCGACATGGTGTTTAGAAAAAAATCTCTGAACGCAGTCAATTAGGGCTTTTTCATCAGAATGGTTTTGTGGTATACTGGACATGGCATAAATCTCCTTTGTAAAGATGGTTTCTAGTCAATTCCATTATACCAAACGGAACAGGTTTATGCCTTTTTTATTGGCTGAAATATTGAATTTTCAAGGTTCAACACACCACATCGGTGTGGGAAGTTTTAGTTATCTGATATATTTTTCATTCTTAATTTATAACTATACTGAACCAAGCAGAGTCCCCCCACACACAAGATACTAAACATGTTGAAATTGGCTCTGAGCAGTTATTTCAATTATAACTTACTCTTCCCGGAAATCAACCAATTTCATCCGCCCTTTTCCACTTCTTATTGCAACCCCTCCCCGAACTGTTATAATCTGAACAGACCTTATTACGCATCTATAGAAATATCAGAACTTATTACTAGTACATTGAATAATAAATAACTGCTATATTAAAGTGATGATACTTCAGCTTCCTCATTTCATCCAATACTTTCAGTGATAAAATCTCGTTCTTCAAAAACTGGTAAATTCGTTCTTCCAATTCCGGCTTGGTGTTGACACAGATTCCACGTAGCATTTGCTTGGTCATCTTGCTGAAGAAACTTTCAATCATGTTTAGCCAAGACCCATGTTTAGGCGTGAATACAAATTTAAACCGTCCTTTTGGCATTGTATCCAGAAATTGCTGTGTCTCTTTGGAAGTGTGCGCTGAATGGTTGTCCAGGATGATTCTGATGGTATCCTGCAGTGGGTACTTTTTATCCAATATTTTTTAAAAATTCGATAAAATCAGAACTCTTATGTGTTTCACTTACCAATGGGATTGCTTCTCCTGTAAGCAGATCAATACCGGCTAATAAAGAAAGGGTTCCCAGACGTTTGTATTCCGCATCCCGGTATACCTCTCCGTTCTCTGCTGTTGGGCGCAGATCCGGCGCTGTATTAGAAATTGGATACCTGGTTTTCGTCATATGATACTGTGATTGTTAGTTTATAATCATCCGGGACAATGAGTGTACCATTTTCATCAAACTGCATTTCAATCTGCTTGTAAACCAGAAGAACTTCATGCATTTTTGATTCAAAATCGGGATCCCATTTTTCACAGTAATACTTAATCTTAAATGGTTTGATATCCTGCTCTTTGAGAAATTTCTGAATATAAGGCTTGGTAACAGTTGAAAGTCTCGGATATCCTGCCTCTTCCGCATGCTTTTGGATGTGCTTATGGAGAGAATTTAAAGTCCAAAGTTCCTGTGCATATCCAAGTTCCACTGGTCTTTGGCAGGCGATATTGATCATCCATGCCTTTGCATCATCTGTAATTTCAGATGGACGTCCAGGACGCTGGGTATCAAAAAGAGCATTTTCAACACCGCCTTCATAATATTTAGAAATACAAAGGCGTACAGTGGACGGACTAACAGCAAGTTTTTCAGCAATATTGCTGAAAGTCATCCCATCGGATTTATATAATAAAATTTTGGCACGATCTACAATTTGTGCTTGAATAGTTCTTTTTTTGGATAATGTTATAAAATAATCCCTGTCCTCATCTGACAGAGCGAGATATGTTCTTCTCATAGTGTTCATCCCTTTCTTAGATAACACCATTTTACCACACATTATCTAAAAAAAGATATACAACAGTTATTTAATTTACGATATACTAGTATACGGGTGCGAGCTGCGAAATCAGCATAGCATATTTTTCTATAATATTTCCACTTCTTTTTGCTTTTAATGCAATTACACTGAAACAGATAAAAACAGGTCAATCCATAGGTCAATTTTATCTGGACACCTCCGCCAGCCCTTATTTTATGGGCATTCCAGCCTAAAAAGTATAGCGGACTCTGACTCCGTCATTTCAAGTTTTGAATCCTTGTAGCCCTAGAGCGTGGTATCTCTCCCGGACAATCCATTTTTATAGTTTCCTGTAAAGAATGTAATACAGCATATTCCGTATCAACCAGAGTACCGTCAATATAAAAAACAATATACTTATACTTCATGCTGCTACCTTTCCCTATCCGCATCAAAATAACGTATTACCCTGCATGGATTCCCTACTGCAACACAATTAGGCGGGACAGGGCGGGTAACTACACTTCCAGCCCCTATCACGCTGTTTTTTCCTATAGTGACTCCGGGAAGAAGAATACAGCCGCCGCCAATCCAGACGTTACTTTCTATCTCTATCGGACGTGCATAGGTTCTGAAAAATGTTGTCTGACGTTCCATCCAATCCGGCACAAAGCCTTTCCTGTGGCAAGACAGGATGTGAAGATGTATATATCTGCACATTTGACGCAATCAATACCCTGTCACCAATTCGGATAGTTTTGTTATCCACAAAGGTACAATTCATATTGATTATCACATCATTTCCCAAAAATATATTTTTTCCATAGTCGCAATGAAAAGGCGTGTCGATTGCCACATTTTCCCCTATTCCGCCCAACAGCTCCCGAAGAATGGAAGTGCGTTTTTCTGTATCTCTATAATCAGAAAAATAATATTCCCTTGTTAATTCCCTTGTGCGGGCAATCTGCTTTAACGTATCACTGTCCGCAGTTTCCAAAAAAATCACTGGATTCGTAATACACAATATCCCTCCTTAACGAAAACTGTTTTCCACAATACCTGGAAGCAGAGAATAGATAGAACAGCCGATCTGATTTTCAAACTGTTCTTTAATCTCTAAAATCTTTTTCCACCTGTCTATTGTCGCTGTGTGAACACCGTACCGTATTGTCACGTCTACAAATCTCTTTTCCAAAAGACAGAACCCCGTCGGCATAGCCAATGCGTCACATAACTGTACAAGACGGTCATAATCATCATATACCGCATTTGCAACAAATTCTTTCATAAACAGGTAATCCTGATCACTGACATCAAACTCACCAATAGATGTAGCAATATCCTGTATCATAAATGCGTGGGATATACATATCTGTGCAGCTTTTTTCCCATCCGCGCTCCATACAGTACCGATAGCCGTCTATCAGATGCCTTTCCGAACTCACTCCGGCATAGCGTCCAATATCATGCAACAGCCCGAAAATATATGCCTGTTCAGAAGATAAATCTTTACAATGTGATGCGATGTTTTTACAGGCTTCGGCTACAAACCGGGAATGATCTGCCCATGCTCCCGGATTGGATTCTGACGCTTCCCTTAATGCCAATTCTGCGGTCTGAATATTTAGTTTTACCACTTTGCGCTCACCTCCTGTAAATTGCTGATTTACTTTACAGGTATCATTATAATGCAAAAGACATAGGAAAAATATTTCTATTTCGCCATTACCTATCACTATTCTGCCATTTTTTTTTCTATATTCTATAGGTGAACAATGTGCATATTCTCGAAAAAACCTTTCCAAAATAACTGCTACTACCTAAACCACACTCATGACTGATAACAGTAACAGCTTCCTGCCCCTTTGCCAACCTCTGACAGGCAACTTGTAAACGGTAAGTTGTTATATACTCGACGGGTGTCATGTGCAGACAGTCATGGAACACTCTATAGCATTCCCTTTCGCTTAAATATGCTGCCGCAGCAAGTTCCGGAATAGATATTTTTTTCTCTGTAATGTTCATGAATGTATATCATCAGCAGCTTTATTTTATCGTTGCTTTTGTTACGTTCCCCTTTCTTTTTCACGCATAGAACGAGAAAGTTCAAAAAGCATGAGCCATATTTCCGTTAGGGCTTCCCGCAGTTTTATTTCATATCCAAATTCATCACTGGATAAACGAAATGAGGCAGCAAGCAGTTTCAAAATCCTTTCTTCTTCTGCATTGCCCGGAAAAAGCGGGATTACCTCGATCTGCGGGGCTGTTATGACAGGTGCAATATATTTTTTGTTCAATCCTGCTTCCCTGTTCTCCGGCAAGTAGGGGAAACATCGAAAATATGAAGTAGCTGTATATTCTTTTTCTCTCTGCGATATTGCTTTTGTCCTATGGAGTACATTGGGATTTATCATGCCACCGCTTCCAGTCGGAAACAATATTTTTCCTCTTGGCGTATCATATTCAATGCTGCCACTTTCCATATAAAAAAGTTCCACTGTCCTGTGCCAGTGCCACGGTACATAACCCCCTATATATACTTGTCGAGTTCTGCCCTCGAAGCGATATAGGGAAAATCTTTTTTTTCAAAACCGGGAAGCAATTCTTCCTTGCTTCCAGTATAAAATTCAATGCTATGGATATTTTTCATGTCTGTTCACCTACACATCCGGGATTTTGTATCTGTTTTATGGATTAAATATACTGGTGTGGGTACAAGAGAGTGCAGCCGATGCTTTGAATACGGATTGCAAAATCAAGCCATTTATCGTTCATTTTTACGCCTCTCAATAGCTGTAATTCTTTACCTGGAACAGGTTACTTCTCCATCCTCTTTGCTATAGTCAAACTTCCCATCATTTTTTCTCTTCCAAAGCTTTTATCATATGGTAGGTAAACTCATTGTACGGTGTCGGAATTCCCAGTTCACGCCCCATGCGGACCAACGCGCCTGAGAACATATCAATCTCCGTATGGCGTCCCGCATCCAGATCCTGCAGTGTGGAATATCTGGCTGATGGAGGAACGGCACTTCCATGTCCAGAGGATGCAGCAGCCTTACTTATATCGATTCCTTTTGCAGAAGCAATGGCTTCCAGTTCTCTTCTAAGTCCGTCGCTGATTGCTTTCATATGAACGCTGTCCTGGTAACAGCCAACTCCTGCCCCTAAATTGCCTGGGGCAGATTGTTGCATACATTCAGCCGGAATTTGCTCCATATTTCTTCCCTGATATATTCTGTAGAGCGATAATGCAGTCCTGTATCTGCAAAAAGAGCCTCAATGGCCTGCACACGTTCACTGTCATAGGGTGCGCAAGGCTCTCCGAAAATAATACCAATGGTGGTTTCCGGGTTAAAACAATATCCATTTTCCTCTTTATGGGAAGCAACTTTTATTACCGAATAGATCACATGGGAAGCTCAATTTCATCGGAAATCAATTTCTCACTGTCCACGCCGTTCATAAGACTCATAACCGTGGTATTCTCTCCTGTAACCTGGCGGATGCTGTCCATTGCACCTGGCAGCGCTCCATATTTCAAAGACACGATCAGCAGGTCTACCCCTTTTGCTTCCTGAGGTGTCCATACTTCCGGATGATAAACCTCATCATTGATCGTGCAGCCTTTTTTCAATTTCTCCGCACGCTTACCCTCTGCAAGAACTCCCAGCCGGATATCCTTCCGCCTGGAAAGCCCCCCATATCACATAAGACCCAACCGCACCTGCGCCAAAAACTGCAACTGTTTTTATCTTCATTGTCTTAACCTCCCATGTATATTTTCCCTTCTAGACAGATATTACTATTTTATCATTATCTGATAAAAACTCCATACAAAAATTCTTGCTTTTTTCTACTTGACTCCACAATCCAGGCGGTCTATCCTTTAAACAGACATAAGATTGAAAATCTTTTCGCAACATATTTTACCATTTATTTTTTTTGGGGGATTTTTTCATATGAAAGTTGTCATCGCAATTGATTCTTTAAAAAGGAAGCTTAAGCTCAATAGAGGCCGGAATGGCCATCAAGGAAGGAGTTCTTCAGGCAAAGCCGGATGCCAGAATCATCGTAAAACCCTCGCGGACGGCGGAGAGGGAACTACCGATGCCTTGATCGAAGGCATGAACGGAGAGCGGATCGATCTGACCGTCACCGGACCTATGCATGCTCCAGTCAATGCTTATTATGGATATTTGAAAGACAGCAATACCGCTGTTATGGAAATGGCTTCCGCTGCCGGAATCACACTGGTTCCAGATGATGCAAAGGATCCTCTTCTTGCTACCAGCTACGGTGTGGGCGAAATGATAAACCATGCCCTCCAGAAGGGTTGCCGCAATTTTATCATTGGAATCGGCGGAAGCGCCACCAACGACGGCGGCATCGGTATGTTAAAAGCTCTTGACGTACGTTTTTGGATGAAAATAATGTGGATGCAGGCGAAGGTGGACAGGCACTGGCGAAGGTTTCCAGAATCGACATTTCCAGCCTGAATCCGCTTTTAAGAGAAGCTCATATTCAGGTGGCATGCGATGTGAATAACCCTCTTTGCGGTGAAATTGGTTCCACATATGTTTACGGTCCGCAAAAGGGGTGTGACAGAAAATCAGAAAAAGCAATTAGATGAAGCTATGGCACATTTTGCCCAAATCACTTCCAAAGCTCTGGGGACGGATTACTGCAATACCCCTGGTGCCGGTGCGGCCGGAGGGCTTGGCTTCGCCTTTCTCTCCTACCTGGGTGCGACGCTGACACCTGGTATCGAACTGATTTTGAATGCTGTAGGACTGGAGCAGGAACTTTCTGATGCGGACGTGGTAGTCACCGGTGAAGGCCGCCTGGATTTTCAGACAGCCATGGGAAAAGCCCCTGTAGGCGTGGCGAAACTGGCAAAAAAACACCATGCAAAGGTTATCGCATTTGCCGGAAGTGTCACAAAAGAAGCATCCGCCTGCAATAAAGAGGGAATTGATCTTTTTTCCCAATTTTACGAAATGTCTGCACACTTGCGGAGGCTATGGATCCTGCCACTGCAAAAAACAATATGACAGCCACTGCCGAGCAGGTCTTCCGGCTGCTTTAAAGCGTAATTAATCTTTTCCTGCTCTGGATATACCGCAAAGTAGGGCGTGCAGATTGCGGGAATGCTTTTTTCAAACACGCTCTACTGGCTATCTAACGCTTCATTTCAAAATCCTGTCCTATACTGTGATGCATCTCGATTGTCTGTTGAATTTCCTGAGGGTCTGTCCATAACATATCCCCACTGACGGTATTTTTCATAGCACTGGCTGCATTTCCATATTCCAACGCATCCTGACAGTTTCCATTTTCTTTTAATAATCCGTATAAGAAACCGGAAATATACGCATCTCCGCTTCCGATTCTATCTACAACCTCAATTTTCTCATAAGGTTTTTCTTCATAATAGCTGTCTGTTTTTTCTCATAAATTACGGAACCAAAAGTATGAGACTTTGGACTATGCACGATTCTCTGGGTTGCTGCAACCACAGCGATATCGTATTCATCAGAAAAACTTTTCAGGATTTCTTTTATGTCCCCTGTTTTTCCAAATGTAAGATTAGCTGTGGATTCTGAACAGAAAAAAATGTCTACGATAGGCAAAATCTTTGTAATGCAATCTCTTGCCTCATCTCCGGTCCACAGATTTCCTCTGAAGTTTACATCAAATGAAATCCGTGCACCTTTTTCTTTGAATTTTTTCATCATTTCAATGGCATTTTCCCTTACCGGACCGCCAAGTCCCAAGGTGATTCCGCTGGTATGGAAGCACCTTGTATTTTCATACATTTCTTCTGGAAAATCTTCTAAAGATAATTTATTCACAGAAGAATACTTGCGGTCGTAAACCACCTGAGGTTTACGGGGATCTGCACCATATTCGTAATAGTAAATTCCCAGTCTGGAATCTGCACTGTCATCTCCAGCCAGATAATCCGTGTCAACACCGTTTCTTCTAATCTCCCTTTTCGCATAATTTCCAATGGCGTGAGAGGGAATCTTGGAAATAACACCTGTAGTAAGCCCCAGATTGGCTGCGCCAACAGCTACATTTAATTCTGCCCCACCCAGCTGTTTCTCAAACCTGGTACCCTGGGTTAAACGTTCGTTTCCTTCTGGTGATAAACGAAGAAGCACTTCGCCTAATGCCAGCATATCAAATTTTTTCCCATTTTATTATCCTCTTATATTCTTTACGATTTCTGCGGCTTCTCTGGTCAGCTTCTCAATTTCGTCAAACCTGCCTTCTGCGATCAGTTTGCCTTTTTACCATCCAGCTTCCTCCACAGGCAAAAATGCGGTCATATTCCAGATATTTTTTACATTCTCTGGATTGATTCCGCCTGTTGGCATAAAACTTAAGGAAGTATACGGTGCTGCCATTGCCTTGATAAATGCCAGTCCACCAGCTTGCTCCGCCGGGAAAATTTGATTACGGAAAGGCCTCTGCGTACTGCCTGGGCCGCCTCAGATGGTGTGATGCAGCCTGGAAGTACCGAAATCTTTTTCGCAATACAGTAATCGACAATTTCGGATCAAAACCAGGACTTACAATAAATTCAGCACCTGCCTGAACAGCACGGTCTACCTGCTCTACAGTGAGTACGGTTCCCGCACCCACTAGCATTTCTGGATGTGCCTCTTTCATGAGGTGGATAGCTTCACCTGCTGCTGCAGTTCTGAAAGTTACTTCTGCGCAGGCAAGTCCGCCATTACAAAGTGCATCTGCCAGCGGCACTGCATCTTTCTCATTTTCAATTACTACAACTGGTACAATTCCCATTTTTTTAATTTTTTCCAATACTGTGTTCATACTTTCTCCTTTTTCACCACTCAATTACTACGAAAATCCTGTCTAACAATAGACATGAGCGTTTTTCGAATATATCAAATTCATCATATCATTTTTTTATTTTTAACAGATAACCTCTATTTTTTTAGCAGATATTTCTTTTTTATTATAGAATTCATCTGATGTGCTTATAATATATCTCACCATACTCTATTTACAATCATAGGTTATTTTTCCATTTTGACAGTTCTTTTTTTACAACCTGTAACTATAACCTTTGCTTTGGTTTGTCATAAAATATTCCCTGTAAAATCATTTTCATTTTTAGGTTATTTTTCCATTTTGACGGTTTCCGATTTTATGTATACACAAAGTAGTCGCTCAGTTTGTCGAACCGGGGCGGCTATTTTTGTGGCTTATTAGTATCCTTGCCGAATGTGTATCCGGCACAAAAGCAAGTAATGCCAAAACTCATTACTGCAATAAAGTCCATAATACTCATTGGCTTAGCCCTCCTTTCCGTTTGATTCCCTTTCGGGTTTCTATGTAATCAGAGGGGTCACAGTCCCTCTGTCGAAGGACTAACCGCCTACCGTTATGATAGCACCCAAATATAATTATATCAGTTGTATTCTTTTTTTACAATTAGTAATCGTCTCTAATTTCTGCTTATCTCAAAAGATAAATTTTCTATTCCCCAGCGTCAACATCGTATCAATACAAGCCTTCGCCTTCACTCTCACATTCTCATCCAGCTTGATCTCTTCTCCACCCTGACCGCAGACGCAATTATAGACATCCATCAAAGTTGTCAGCTTCATATTGTGACATACACAATCCTTAGACAACGGATAGAATTTCTTATCCGGGCACTCAAACTGAAGATGCTGGACGATGCTGTTCTCGGTACCGATAATAAATTCTTTTGCATCGCTTTCCTTTGCATATTTCATGATTCCTGTTGTACTTCCAATGTAATCAGCCATAGTGGAAACCTCTGGCAGGCATTCCGGATGAACCAGGAATTTTGCTTCCGGATGGGCATCTCTTGCTTTTTTCACATCTCTCACGGACATTCTAAGATGAGTTGGACATCCCCCGTGAACGAACTTGAACGTTTTTGCGGAACCTGCTTCTCCACCCATGCGCCAAGGTTGCAGTCCGGGATAAACAGGATCTTGTCATTGTCGATATTGTTCACAATCTTCAACGCAGAAGAAGAAGTTACGCACACATCACAGATTGTTTTCAGTTCGGAAGTGGTATTAATATAAGCCACAACTGTGTAGTCCGGATTGGACTCTTTCAGTGCGGAAAGCATCTCCACATCCAGCTGCTCTGCCATTGGACATCCCGCGCCGCTGTTGGAAAGGTAAACCTTTTTCTCCGGGAGAAAGGATTTTTACTGTTTCTGCCATAAATCTTACACCACACATCAGCACGTTCTTCTGCGGAGCCTTAGCTGCCTGCTGGCTCAATCCATAAGAATCACCTGTGTAATCTGCTACCTCCAGAATCTCATGGCTCTGGTATGCATGCGCCAGAATGCAGATATCTTTTTCCTTCTTTAAACGCAGAATTTCATCCTGCAGCTGTCTTGTTGTCATCATAATCGTTTTTCACTCCTGTGTTTTCATTTATTCCGGAACTTTAATTTTCCACATATGCCCGAATGTGTTCTTAAATATCTTCTTACCCTCATTGGCAGCTAATAGCTCCACTCTTTTCGGACATTTTCTTAGGATTATATTACCTGCCGTCCTCACTGTCAACAAAAAAGTTTACAGCTATCTTGTCAATTGTAAAGTTTAGTGATATACTACAGGGCATGTCGTTCGGAAAATTTGAATCCGCGCGCACAATTGCAATCATTCACAGAGAAATTTTATAAGCCTGCGCTTCAGATTATTACTTTGCAAAATTTCTCTGTACACCAAATTTATCCACGAAAAAGGACCATCAATTATGAAAACAGATATCCTCATCGCAGGAAGCGGCTGCTCCGGTCTTTACTGTGCCCTCCAGCTTCCCCGCGACAAAAAATCACCGTCATCACCAAGTCCGACCTTACCAGTAACGATTCCTTTCTCGCCCAGGGCGGCATGTGCATGCTGAAAGAACAGTCCGACTATGACAGCTTTTTCGAAGACACCATGAAAGCCGGACACTACGAAAATGACAAAAATCCGTAGAGATCATGATCAAAACCTCCCCGGAGGTTGTCAGGGATCTTGTCTCTTACGGTGCCCAGTTCGAGCGAAACGAAGACGGCAGCCTTGCCTACACCAAAGAAGGCGCCCATTCCACCAACCGTATTATTTTCCACGAGGATGTAACCGGAAAAGAGATCACCAGCACCCTGCTCCGCGAAGTCCAGAAGCTTTCCAATGTAGAACTTCTGGAATACACAACCCTGGTTGATATTCTGGAAAAAAGACAACCACTGCTACGGCGCTGTGATCCGCCGTCCAGATGGTTCCCTTGACACCGTTACTGCAGCCTATACCGTTCTGGCCAGCGGAGGTGTAGGTGGACTTTACAGACATTCCACCAACTTCCGCCACCTTACCGGCGACGCACTTGCTATTGCAGGTAAGCATAATATTGAACTGCAGAACCCGGATTACGTGCAGATCCACCCTACCACCTTCTACACCAAACATCCGGAAGACCGCAGCTTTCTGATTTCCGAATCTGTCCGTGGCGAAGGTGCCAGACTTTACGACAAAAACATGAACCGTTTCGTAAACGAGCTGCTGCCCCGTGATCTTCTTTCCCAGAAAATTCACGAACAGATGGCAAAAGACGGCACCGACTTTGTCTGGGAAGACCTGCGCACCATCCCGGCAGAAACTCTTCGCCACCATTTTCCAAACATTGTTGAACACTGCAGGGGAAATGGGCTATGATGTTTTCAAGGAATGTATCCCGGTTGTTCCGGCACAGCATTATTTCATGGGCGGCGTAAAGTGGATTATCAAAGCCGTTCTTCCATGGAAAATCTCTATGTAGTAGGAGAAGCTGCCTGCAACGGTGTCCATGGCAAAAACCTCCTGGCAAGCAACTCCCTGCTGGAAAGCCTTGTTTTCGCAAGACGGGCAGCGCAGGATATGGCAGAGCATGATCTTAAGAAAGCTTTACCTCAGAATGCCAGTGAAATTGCTGATTACCTTGCTTCCCACGTAGACTTCACCCCATACCAGGACATTCAGACCCTGGCCGAAACTTATCATCACCTTGCCACACAGGCCATCACCCTTGGCCAGAATCCAGAAGGCAGAAAGGAATTTTTTATATGTATGATCAGGTAACTCTCGGATTAAATGTTGATCCGTTCATTTTAAGCGCATTAAAAGAAGATATCACAAGCGAAGACGTATCTACCAACAGCGTTATGCCCAATCCCACTCCAGGCGTTGTAGATCTTATCTGCAAAGAAGATGGAATCATCTGCGGGCTCCAGGTTTTTGAGCGTGTTTTCACACTTCTGGATTCATCCACCAGAACTGAATTCTATGTAAAAGACGGAGACCACGTAGAAAATAAACAGCTTGTGGGGAAAAATTTACGGAGATATCCGTGTGCTCCTTTGCGGAGAAAGAACCGCTCTTAACTATCTCCAGAGAATGAGCGGAATCGCCACCTACACCAGCCAGGTTGCAGCTCTTCTTGAGGGAACCGGGATCAAGCTTCTTGACACCAGAAAAACCACCCCGAATAACCGTATTTTCGAGAAATATTCCGTTCGTGTAGGCGGCGGCAATAACCACCGCTATAATCTTTCCGACGGCGTTCTTCTCAAGGACAATCACATCGGTGCCGCAGGAGGCGTAAAACAGGCCATCTCCATGGCAAAAGCCTACGCTCCTTTTGTCCGCAAAATTGAAATAGAGGTAGAAAATCTGGATATGGTAAAAGAGGCAGTAGAAGCTGGTGCGGACATTATCATGCTGGATAATATGACCACTGAACAGCTGAAAGAATCCATCGACTACATTGCCGGACGTGCCGAAATTGAAGTTTCCGGAAATGTAACAAAAGAAAATATTGCCAGACTCACTGGTTTGGGTGTAAATTATGTATCAAGCGGAGCACTTACACATTCTGCTCCTATTATGGATTTATCTATGAAGAATCTTCATCCGGTGGAGTAAGCCCTATTCGGCTGAACTCCCCCACCGACAGTAATTATCAGAATGGAAGTCACCTGTTTCCCGCCATCAACACGTCCCAAAACATGTTTGACAAAGGCTCCACACGGTAACAGGTAACTTTCATCACAAACCAGCAGACAGGAGATAAAAAATGAAAGGTGAAGAAAGACGAAAACAACTTCTGAATATCCTATCTTCCAGCAATAATCCCGTTTCCGGCGGTACCTTAGCTAAGGAATTAAATGTAAGCCGCCAGATTATTGTCCAGGATATTTCTCTCCTGCGTGCCAACGGAGCTACCATTTTTCCACCAACAAAGGCTATCTGCTCCAGGAGGACAGGAAATATTCCAGAGTTTTTAAGGTTTATCACACAGATGATCAGGTTGAAGAGGAATTAAGCACCATCGTAGACGCCGGCGGCCAGATTCGCGACGTATTCGTCTACCACAAGGTCTACGGCGTGCTGAAAGCTGACATGGGAATCAAATCCCGCCGCGACATCCGCGCCTACATGGAGGAAATCAGCACTGGCAAATCCAGCCTTCTGAAAAATGTAACCTCCGGCTACCACTATCACACCATCGACGCCGAAAGCGAAGAAATCCTGGATGCCATTCAGGAAGAACTTCAGCAGAAGGGGTTCCTTGCGAAATTACAGGACTACGAGCCCGTGGATTTCTGGGGCGGTCAGGAATAAAAACGAAAAAAAAGTCCAAGAACCAGGCTGAGCACACGTCTCATCCTGGTTCTTGTTATTCCAAAAGAATTTCAATCAACTCTGTTGTATTTAGAATATTTGAAAATATAAGGAAAACGCAATCTGTTACCTTCGTCTGACTATTTTGCTTTCCTGGTAATAGCGTTCCTTGTTCTTATACATTCTTTCATCTGCTTCTTTGGCGATATCATAGATGTTATCCCATTCTTTCTCAGAACTGAAAACATATCCCCATGAGATTGTCATAGAATCCACCAGTTTCCCATGCCATTGTGCAACACGCCGGTCAAAGCTTTCTATTATGCTTTGAAATTCCTTTGTATTTCCGGTGATAATCACAACAAACTCATCTCCTCCGATTCTGTAGACATTTCCATACTTTCCAAAACTTTCCCTCATACAGTCGGCCGCTGCATATAAGTTCATCGCCTGCAGCATGTCCAAGAGAATCATTTGTATGTTTCAGGTTATTAAGATCCATGGAAATATATATCCATTCCTCGCGGAAATCAAGGTTGTTTATCCTTTCTTCGTATGCATGTCGGTTAAAGCATCTTGTAAGTTCATCTGTGTTTGATATGTACAGCAGTTTTTTTTTCATATTTTTCTTTCATAACTCTTGAAAGCATGTAGAACATACAGCAGGAAGCCAATACAAGATACACGCCAACTATGAGAACCGCAAAAATATTTCCTTGCCGATAAAAGGAACTGTCCATAGTTACAGCAACAATATAGCTACCATACTGACTGAGTAAACATTTGCAGCGTTTTCCACCTATCCTTATGAATCGGACATCTGTCTCGCCGCTTTTTTATCAGATGATACAACAAGCCCTTCCAGTTTCACGCCTATCTGTCTGGAATCCGTAGCACCTTTTACAATTTTGGTCTGGGAGTCTGCCACGAAAATTTCGATTCCCTTATAAACAGGCATATCACTTACTACAGCTGAGATTTCATTTTGCTTTAATTCTTTAAGCAGACGCTTTGGTTCGATGCCGATCTGGATCATTCTGGTACCGGCTTCGTTCCATGTAATGGCATACATCAGTTCCTTTCCTTCAGCGGTATTCGGGTAACATCCTGACACATGGTAAGATTTTTATTTTTAAGCATGGGCTTAAAATATTCCATCTGCTCTCCGGAGTCAAAACTGAAGCCATAGTATTTAGGCAAAAAGTACCACTGTAGATATATCCGTTTTTATCAAACAAATGAATTTCGTCTACTAATATCAAATCTGCTATTTTCTGCAATTCTTCTACATCATATTCTACCTCTGGTTTTGCATCGATAATATAGGATACAGCCTTTGCTCTTACTATATAATCGTCCTTTAGCGATTCGATAAGCCCATTTTCACTATTATCATTTTTATTGAGCACGGTGATAACACGATCCAGCAGTACTTTTGACATCCTGTATGTATTACTGTCATTGACATACTTTAAAATTCCGGCTTCAAGCAATAATGCAATCGCAATGGTTGCAAACGCTAAAAAAAACAAGCTTTTTTTCTTCATAAATATATTTTATCATAATTTCCATATGTAAACCATACATAATTTGCATGAATTTTCTCCGAAATTACCGTTCGGTTACTGTTCACTCCGTTCACAGTAACGCGCTTCGCGATGCACAGAAATGATGCATTCGCATGATTTCGCGCCGCAATTCTCGGGTTTTCTGTGAACTTTGTTCACAAAAAACGCCTCGCGGAATGCTACCAGTGAACAGTAACACCGTTCGTTACTGCTCACTCCATTCACAGTAATGCGCTTTGCGATGCACAAAAAAAGACGAACCTTCTTGTGACAAGCACAAGAAGTAGCGTTCACAACCTGGCCGGCAACTCATAAGATTTTTTGTTATGTAAACCAATCATACTCGCCTAATTGCCTTTCAAAAACTGTTGAATATGATACCTTCTTATTGTCACGAGCAAAAAAAATTACCTCATCTCGTGCGCATAATTCCCCATATTTTCACATACTATCCATACACTACAAAATATGGAAACCCACAAAACAAACAAGCTCTATAGTGTGTTTAAAAAAAGTCAATTGTTTCCCACAATTGCATCATAAAGTACAGGAGGAACAGATAAATGAAAGCCACAGGAATCGTAAGAAGAATAGATGATCTGGGCCGGGTGGTCATCCCAAAAGAAATCCGTCGGACCCTGCGAATCAAAAAGGTACCCCACTTGAAATTTTCACCGACCGTGAAGGTGAAATCATTCTGAAAAAATACTCCCCAATCGGAGAGCTTAGCCTTTTTGCAAAAGAATACGCCGAGTCCCTCTCCCATTCCACCGGCATGCTTTCCTGCATCACCGACCACGACCAGGTAGTAGCTGCTGCCGGTCCGGGAAGTAAGGAATTCATTGGAAAATTGATCAGCAGCCAGCTGGAAGCTGTTATCAATGACAGAGAAGCCAAATGTCTTAGTGCCAGAGACCGTGGCAAAGTCCCTGTGGTGGATGAACAGCCGGCTCCATCCACATCCCAGGTCATCCAGCCCATCATAGCCGCCGGAGATGCTATCGGCAGTGTCATCCTCATGGGAAAAACCGACAAAGACATTCCCGGCGCCAGCGAAAAGCTTCTGGCGCAGACCGCCGCCGGGTTTCTTGGACGACAGATGGAACAATAATTTTGTTATCGCTGCAGTCAACGTCTCGATAGAGCCTGTTTGAAAAATCATTCCCGCAATCTGCCAGTGAACAGAAACATAAAAAACTGCTGTATCCATTTAACCCCTCTTCAAAGTCCATTAAATGGTACAGCAGTTTTCGAATTTATATACCTCAACAATCCTGTTCTGTTTTCTCTTCAGATACAGTGCTACCCTGCTTGCCCTGATCCCGCATCTTCTGCCTCTGCCTGGTAATATCAAAATACTCCGGCGAAATAATCCCACGGGCAACCAGTGCATCAAAAACCTCCTTCTGCGACCGCGTCATCACCATACCCACAGTTGAATTATAATCTGTAAGCACACATCCTGTCTTCTCGATCATCAGAACAGTGCCGAATCATTCTCCGGGATCATCTTCCAAATCTCCTTCTCCGGATATGGCAAAAGCGCCATCATGGTCTGAAGATGGCCCTTCTCCTCAATCAATCTGTAATCCCCATCCGGCATAATGACTCCATCTGAGAAATTCGGAATCTGATCAGCTTTCTGCAAAAGCTCCTCTGTAATCTTCACCACAAGTTACCCCCTGTAAATTATTTCTAAACGGACATGTTTTCCCCTATTATACCATGCCGCTTATATAAGTGCCACCAATTTAAATTTTCTCATTTTCATGAATTAATGAATAACCTCCAATTTTCTGGACACCCTATAAATACAGACAGGTACAACAGCTGTGAACAGAATGTATGTAGAGGTGAAAAGAATATGAGGAAAAACAGAACAGCAAAATTTATTTTCAACGGCGCTCTCCTTGCAGTTATGGCAGTTCTCGGAGTGACCGCTTACCAGGTTGCAAACAAACCAGAACATATTCAGGAAGTGCTTCCATTGGAAAGCACCAAGGAAAATGACACTGCCAAAGCAGATGGAGCCAACTCAACTGATGATTCGTCCCTTGCAGAAGCAGGTACTAACATGGTAGAAGCAGATCTGGACGGAATTTCCGATACCGGAATCCTAGACAGTGAGTCTTTGATAAACGAATCAGATAATTCATCCGCAACAGACATGGCAAGCCTTGACAATACCGTGGACTTAACCAATTCTGCTGACATTAACGATACCGCTGATATTTCCAGTTCCTCTGACATTGGAGAAAGTACCAGCGTAAACGCCCAGATCTCCCTGCACAAAGGACCGGAAATCAACTTCTCGGAAGATACATTAATGGAGTGGCCGGTGAATGGAAATGTTCTCCTTGATTACAGCATGGATCAGAGTGTTTACTTCCCAACTCTGGATCAGTATAAACTGAGCCCTGCGATTTCCGTACAAGCAGTGGAAGGTGCCCCTGTAGTTTCCGCAGTAAACGGAACCGTATATTCGATTGAAAATAATGCCCAAACTGGCACTACCGTCACCATGGAGCTTGGAAACGGCTACCAGGCAATCTATGGTCAGCTTACTGATCTGGACGTTGCTGAAGGCGATACCGTCACCAAAGGTTCCATCATAGGCTATGTCGCAGCTCCTACCATTTATTACAGCGAAGAAGGCAGTAACCTGTACTTCGCCATGAAAAAAGACGGAGAACCAATCGACCCGATCACGTATCTGCCGTAAAAAAATTCAGTCCATGAAATATCAACATTCACAAAAGTAAAAAAACAACGTATAATAAAGCAGGTGGGAAAATCCGCAGTCGGTACCTAAATCCTACCTGCTTTTTCCAGTCCTTCCAGGCAGCTAAGAGCCCGGAACCCGCCATGGTAGCCATTCTGACACGCTATAGTATTCTTTTGGACTGCAAATAATATACCAGCTTACCGATTGCTTTTTATAAAAATAAGGAGCATTGTCAGCCAGTTAACAGCATGACGATACTCCTTTACATAAATATTTATTTAATTCCTAAACGGACATGTCGCCTGTTGGCGACATCACCATATATGAAAGTCAGCTGTTCCGCGCCTATGGCACTCCCACAGCTGCCGACCGCATTCGTAATCCGGGCTATCGCCCTACTTACTCATACGGTCTAGCCCGTCCGATACCCAAGAATTCGCACATGCAAGCATGGCTCATTCTTGGCTGCCGTCCGGGACTTTCATAGTAAAACATTAAGAACTTTCACCTTACACCCAACCAAAAGGAGCCCCATGAATTACACCTACATCGTCCAGTGTGCCGACGGTACTCTTTACACCGGATGGACAAACTGTCTGGAAAAGCGCCTGAAAGCCCACAACAGCGGCAAAAACGGAGCCAAATACACCAAAACCAAACGTCCGGTAACCCCTTGTCTACTACGAAGGCTACGCCACCAAAGAAGAAGCCATGAGCCAGGAATATGCAATCAAACAATTGACCCGGGCCAAAAAATTAGCCCTGATGGAATTTTAAAGGAGGTCACAGTTCCCTCTAAATATTAAAAGTTATTAAAAAACTTGTCTAAAATATTTTACCTTACCATATCATCAAATCGGCATATTCGCCACAAAACAATACATCACAATAAAATGACACGCGCTTCCCAGCATAATAAATACGTGGAAAATCTCATGTGACCCAAAATTCTTATGTTTCGCATTAAAGATGGGAAGCTTCAGTGCATAGATCACACCGCCAATCGTATAAATAATACCCCCCGCCAGCAGCCAGCCAAATCCAGCCTTAGGCAATGCATGAATAATTGGCATGAACGCAAGCACACACAACCAGCCCATTCCAATATACAGCACAGAAGAAATCCATTTCGGACAAGTCACCCAGAATGCCTTAAATACAAGTCCCAGAATTGCTGTCGCCCACACAAGTGCGCAAAGTATATATCCAATCTTGTTATGAAGAACAATCAGGCACACCGGCGTATAGCTTCCGGCGATCAACACAAAAATCATCATGTGATCCAGCTTCTTCAGTCTGCGGTTCACCTTCGCCGTAGAATCAACGGAATGATAAAGAGTACTTGCCGCATAAAGCAGCATCATCGTAAGAATAAACACTCCCAGTGCCACAATATGAATATGATCGCTCCACTCTGACGAGCGAATCAATAAAGGCGCTGCTCCGACTGCAGCGAGAAGAAGGGCAATACCATGAGTGATCGCACTTCCGGGATCTTTTAATTTAAATTTCATGATAGCACCTCCTAGAACTTTTCCAAAGCAACTTTGCAAGCAATCAGTTTGATCCCTGAGCCGCAATGTTTTTACAAACTTTATCATGTAGTTTTAATTACTATGTCATCAAGTATGTGTTATACTATAACACTTTTTTTTGAAAAATTCAAGGGGTTTTATAAAACTTTTATAATAAAAGTAATTTTTCGATTTTCAGCAACATTTTTCACCTCTCCATCTCCATCACTGCCTCAACCTCCATCTCCGGAAAATATGTCTCCAATATCTCCTCCCAGCTACTCCCTTTCTTCGCCATCTCATTCCCCCATACTGGGAAAATCCAATTCCATGTCCTTTTCCTTTGCATAAAAAGCGCACCATTTTTCCTACTTTCTGCACTGAAAAATCTGCGGAAGCCAGATGCATGCCCTGGCAAAAGTCTCACCCTCAAGCCAGTTTCCATCAGCTGTCAGCGCAGTCACATAACCGGCACTATCTCGCTTTTTTGACCACCAGCTTCGCAGGAAGCTGACTGGCAGGCACATATGCACTGTTTACATAGTCTGGAGCCTCCCCTGTCCTGACTGCTTTCCACTGATTTCAGATAGCCATATTCTGCACTGTGAAAAACCTCTTTCCCATCCCTGGTTTTACCGCTGCTGATCTCATGATACGGAACTAATTTCAGCTTTCCATTATATGTAAGAACCTGCCCGGCCGTTACCTCTGCCGCTGCTCCATACTGCTGCAGCTTATCCACCGCACTCAGTAATTTCCAGACACCTCCATACCCAACAACAAAACTCCTGCCACTATTTAATTCTGCTATTCGGAAGGATAACACCTCTTCATCTTCTGTCGCAGCTGTCATTTGCTCAACTCTTCTTTCCCTGTTTTTCCCTGCGATACTTTCACTTACTTCATCCAGAATTTCTCCTTCACTTCTCCCCCTCCTCCAGCCGCCTGTACCACCTCCGACCTTGCAATCACCGCCTGAGCTTTCACCGCTTCCTCCGCATAATCCCCTTTCATCTGTACCATCAACATCAGCGGAACCATATCCTCCACCCCCGGAGAATGCAGTAAAAGTGCTTTATCCGCCCCATTCAAGGCGATTGTACACATATACGGCAATAATAAAATGAATGGAATAAACAGCCCTGAAGAATAAAAGCTCCGAAACCATTTTCTCATATATTTCCTGCACTTTGCCATTGCTTAAAAATAATCGGCATACCTGATGTTCCAGGTTTCAGGAATCTTTCTCGCTTTGCCGCATAAGCAACAGCTCTCCTGACTCTCTCATTTCTCCCTATTATATGCACAATTGCAAAAACTTATTAACCGTAGTATACTGTACCCATTATTGCACAGACACGGTAACAAAGCGTGTAACTGCTAATTTTCAAAGTAAATATAACGGAGGTTTTTCATGGCCGCACTCTTTCTTGCACCCCTATACATCCTGATCAATGCATACGTTGTCCGTTGGATGATACGATGGATGGGCGCCTGTCACAGACTTTTTCAGACAATGGCATTTCGCGCTTCCTTTATAGGAGTTTACATAATATTAGCAACAGCCCTGCTCACCGGCTTTCTCATCAAAAAGCCGGCCAACCTGCACCGTATTCTCAAACATACAGGTAACTATTTTCTCGGAACTTTTATCTATATTCTGCTGGTAATCGCTGTCGTTGATTTTGGCCGTCTGATACTGAAATACATATTCCATGCCCCGTTTATCGGGCACCGCAGCACTTTCGTCATCACAGGCCTGATCTGCACCATACTGATCATTAGCCTCAGTGTTTACGGAATCCTTCATGTAACCCATGTGAAAACTACCCCTTATGAGATAAACGTTGAAAAAAACAGTTGACGGCATGGATTCCCTGAAAATAGTCCTTCTCGCTGATACCCATTTCGGCTACAGCATGGGGAACCGCCCAGGCAAAACGAATTGTGAAAAAGATTAATGCAGAAAATCCAGATGTAGTCTGTATCGCAGGTGATATTTTCGATAATGAATATGACGCCATTTCCAAACCAGATAAATTAAAAAGAAATTTTAAAAGGAATTAAGTCCAAATATGGAGTTTACGCCTGCTGGGGCAATCATGACCTGAACGAACCAATCCTGGCAGGTTTCACCTTCAACGGAACAGAAGATAACTACAACGATCCCAGAATGGAAGAATTTCTTACAGACGCAGGAATTCACCTGCTAGACGATGAATCTGTTCTGATCGACAACAAATTTTATATTGTCGGCCGCCGGGATGCCTCCCTGATGCGAAAAAGTGGAGGGCTCCAGAGCCACTCCGGCCCAGCTTACCGAATCGCTGGACCAGAGAAAACCAATTATTTTCATTGACCATCAGCCAAAAAAGAATTAGACGAGACAGCTGCTGCCGGTGTTGACCTTGACCTTTGTGGTCACACCCATGACGGCCAGATTTTCCCCGGAAACCTGATTATCCATCTATTCTGGGAAAATTCCTGTGGCTACCTTCGAAAAGGAAATATGCACAACATTGTCACTTCCGGAGCCGGAATCTGGGGGCCGAACATGAGAGTCGGCACCAACAGCGAAATCTGTCCGATTACAGTTCATTTTAACAATTAATGTAACTATTCCGCAGATGCTATACCGCGAGATGTTTTCGTGAACATAGTTCACAGTTACATTAAATCAACCGATTATGCCCCTACGGACTGCCTCTGCACCCCCATCGTTCCATGCAAGGCAGTCCTTTCTCATGTGAAACATCCCGTATCCGATTTCCCCTTCTTCCTCGCAGCCCAGCCCTTTCCACTAAAGCCTGTCCACGCTTCACCACATCTATTCCTTCCAGCATCTTTCCCTGGAAAAATCTTCCCACTATACCTTTTTTCATATATTCCATGTGCTTCATGCGCGCCCAACTCCCAGCCAGTCACCACACTCAGCCATCCATTCATCCTTACAGCCAGTCCGCCGATTCCACCAATCAGTCCCTTTATTCCCTGCATACCCCGTCCATTTTCACTCATCACTCCCATGAAAAAACAAGTCACCACGGTCATCACCATATTGAAACGTTCTTTCAAACTGAATTTATTTTCCCGGTTGAAATATTTTTTTCAATAATCTCATAAAGGCCCTCCTTCTTGTCATGCCTGTCCAAAATCCAAAAGCTTATCACCGCTGCTGTCTCCTAATGCAATTAACTTTGTACCATTTCAGGCACTTTTTCTGCCTCCGGCAGACTGCACGAACAGCTAACAGCAAACAGCCGCCAGAATATGCCTGAAAAAACTCATCTGCGAACTGCGCACTTTTCATGATTGTGCAGGGTCTAGAGCGTGTCTGAAAAAGGCTTTCTGCAAGATGTGCGTCACAATTTGTGGGATATTTTGCCCGGATGAGGGCGCCGTAGTGGGCTACGGCAACTGAATTCGGGTGAAATATCCCGCAAAGTGGGGCGTGCAGATTGCGGGAATGGTTTTTCAGACACACTCTAGTTATATTTATGTCTGCCAATACAACCTATAGAACCATTTTTTATAAATTTTCCCTATTTCACACCTTATTGACACACTTGTCCCCCACTGCTACAATAACCCTAACAACAACTTTTACCGCTTTCCCAAAGAAAGGAGCACCTTATGGCAAAAGAACAGATTGCAGTTGCAGAACTGATTACAAACATTATCCTGGGAAAAACGGACGGAGCCAGCCGGGTAGATTTCTTCCCGCAAAAGCCTAAATTTCCATTTGACAAACCATACGAGCAGCCATTTCCCCGCGCCACGCCGGAGAGTCAGGGTATTTCCTCTGACATGCTGGCCGACCTGCTGCGGGATCTGGACACTTCACACTATACAGATATGCACCATTTCATGGTTCTCCGAAATGGAAAGGTCATCTGCGAGGCCAATTTCGCCCCCTACCGCAGCCGAATCTGGCATGTGACCCATTCCATGTGCAAAAGCATCACCGGCATGGCAATTGTTCTTCTGGTAGAGGAAGGCAAGCTTTCCCTGGACGAGAACATTTACGACATTTTCCAGAAAAAGCTGAACACCTTTAACAAGATTTTCCGCCCTAAAGTCACTGTAGAAAATCTTCTCACAATGACCAGCGGCGTCACTTTCAACGAATCCGGGATCGTCTCTGGAAACGACTGGCTCACCAGCTACCTGAATTCTTCCATCACCGGCACCCCCGGGGAAAATTTCCAGTACAACAGCCTGAATACCTACGTTCTGTCCGCCATCGTCACGGAACGCACCGGCCAGTCACTTACCGAGTACCTGGAACCACGGCTTTTTGCTCCCCTTGGAATCACCCGCTATTTCTGGGAAACCTGCCCTAAAGGCATTACCAAGGGCGGCTGGGGACTTTTCCTCTGCACTGAGGACATGGCTAAATTAGGTCAGCTTTATCTTCAGAAGGGTAAATGGAACGATCAGCAGATTATCCCGGAATTCTGGGTTGAAGTCTCCACTGCTAAGCATAAGTAAAGCATCGAAGGTACTTTCGGCTATGGCTACCAGCTGTGGATGGAGGCTCGCCCGGGCAGCTTTGAATTCAATGGAATGCTTGGTCAGAATGTGATCGTTTACCCTGACATGAACATGGTTGTAGTCACAAATGCCGGAAATAACGAACTTTTCCAGAACTGCGTCATGCTGAACATTATCCGCAAGCACTTTCCGCGCAACTTTCATCCTGCAGATATTCTGCCTGAAAACCCATGCTCCCAGACACTCCTGAACCGCCTGACTGCAGAGCTTGAAAACGGCACTCACGCGCCTCAGACACTTCCAGTCCTCCGAAAAGGCGGCTGGAAAAGAATCCGCCCGGACTCCGCCGCAGCACCAATACACGACCTAATACCTGGAATTACGTGAAGGGACTTCCTGCGCCGAATCCTTACCAGTTCACCCAACAGCTTAATGGCAAAGTTTTTGAGCTTTCTCCACAGAGCATTGGTCTTTTCCCGCTGTTTATCCAGATTTTCCACAATAATATGACGGAAGGTGTGCAAAAGATTTCATTCGCCTGTGAAAAGGCAATTTCTCCGTAAACTTTCTGGAATCCGGCGAATGGCACAGCATCCCGACCGGACTTGGAAAATTCAAAAGAATCCTGGCTTACCCTCCACGAGGAAAGCTATCTGATTGCAGCCTCCGGAGATTTCACTACAGATGAAAACGGAACCGCCGTCCTGAAGCTGGACTTCACTTTCCTTGAAGAATGTGTTCGAAGAAAAATCAACATTTTCTTCCTGCCTGAAGATGAAATTCTCATCCGCTGGTACGAAACACCAGGCAAAGGCATGATCATGGAAGGCCTGGAATCCATCACCGAAGAAATCTCCAACAACTTTTCTCTATGGAGCCTTCAAGGGCACAGGCGGCCTGGAGCTCCTTCACAGGGTAATGGAACAGACTATTGAACCGGTTTCGCATGGGTATCTGGTGACACCTGCTGAAGTGGCTCCGGAACAGGGATCAGTTTCATCCTTAAATGAATCAGATTGCAGAGAACTTTCAGCAGAACCCAGTGAAATAACGACCACTTCCTATTCTACAGAAAGTTTGTAATGCACCATATATCGCACTTTAATAGCAAGAAAATTTTTACGACCAAATATGCGGTCAATCAGGAGGTACCCCATGATTTCCCAGGAAAAACGCTTAATCATCACCTTTCGCTGCACCACCGACGCCATCGCCATGGAGAAATCCTGCAAAGCCACTGGTGCTCCAGGAAGACTGATTCCGGTTCCAAGAAGTATCTCTGCCAGCTGCGGACTTTCCTGGTGTGCGCCCCCAACAAGCCGCACTGCCCTTGAGAAACTACTTCAGGAGCAAGACCTGGATCCTGAGGGCATATATGAGTGTATAATTTAATTATTAAACAGGCTCTAATGCAGTACAAATTAATTTTCAGCATTACTTACGCAATATATTAAAAATTTACTGTGTCAGAGTATCCATTACTTAATATATGCTGTATTATAGAGTCTGTTAAAAAATGTCAATTAAAAAAAAATACAATATAGATAGTAGGAGAAATTACACATGGAAAACAAAACATTTGATGCGAGAGGAATGGCCTGCCCACTCCCAGTTGTAAACGCAAAGAAAGAATCCGAAGAAATGACAAATGGCGGTACCCTTATCATTCTCGTTGACAATGAAATTGCCGTCCAGAACCTTACCAAATTTGGCAACAGCAAAGGCTTTACAGTCTCTTCTGAAAAAAACAGAGAAAGATTTCACCGTAACCTTCCAGATTCCGGAAAACAGCACAACCTCAACACCAGCAGCTGAATCCGCCGCTCCCGCCTGCACCCCGGATTCCAAGAAACATGGTCTTGTAGCCGTCCTTTCCGCCAATACCATGGGAAATGGTGAAGAACAGCTTGGAAAGATTCTTATGAAATCCTTCATTTTCGCTCTCACTAAACAGGATCAGCTCCCAGAGATCATTCTGTGCTACAACTCCGAGCATCCCTTACCTGCGAAGACTCCGATTCCCTGGAAGATCTGAAATCTTTAGAAGCAGAAGGAGTAAAAATCCTCACCTGCGGTACCTGCCTTGACTTCTACAATTTTCTTTGTAACAAATTTTGATTTAAAGAAAATAAAAAGATAAAAGATTTCATTTTTATCTGAGACAAATTTGAGACATCTTGTTTTCCATTTATCACGATTACTTGGTGTTATTTGTTATAAAAAGACCGGAAACCCTTACAAATAAAGGATTTCCAGCATTCTGTGAAGTTCGGGGATTCGAACCCCGGACAACTTGATTAAAAGTCAAGTGCTTTTTGCTCCATGTTAAACAACATCTTAAACGCCAAGTTTTTTTCTAAACAACCTTCGGCATTTAAAATGCCCAGAGCCGGAATCGAACCAGCGACACGAGGATTTTCAGTCCTCTGCTCTACCAACTGAGCTATCTGGGCATAAATAGCGGGAACAGGATTTGAACCTGTGACCTTCGGGTTATGAGCCCGACGAGCTTCCAGACTGCTCCATCCCGCGATATATTCTTTTAAAACCAAAAGCCGATGATCGGACTCGAACCGATAACCTGCTGATTACAAATCAGCTGCTCTGCCAATTGAGCCACATCGGCACGTAACCACTGCTACAACAGATGAATTATATTCATCAAATGGATGGAGAAGGATTCGAACCTTCGAAAGCATCGCTAGCAGATTTACAGTCTGCCCCCTTTGGCCACTCGGGAATCCATCCATATGGGACCTATAGGGCTCGAACCTATGACCCTCTGCTTGTAAGGCAGATGCTCTCCCAGCTGAGCTAAGATCCCACAATATTTAATTAATGTTGATTTTCATCAACAGCGACCCGGAAGAGACTCGAACTCTCGACCTCCGCCGTGACAGGGCGGCGCTCTAACCAACTGAGCCACCGGGCCATTTAAAGGTTTGCACCTTCAAAACTACATACATGTTACATCCTAATGGAATCATTTTACAACCTTGCGATTGTTGGTCAAGCCCTCACCCTATTAGTAACAGTCAGCTCCGTGCCTTACGGCACTTCCACCTCTGCCCTATCTACCTCGTCGTCTTCAAGGGGGTCTTACTTCTTTAAGAATGGGATATCTCATCTTGAGGGGCGGCTTCACGCTTAGATGCCTTCAGCGTTTATCCCGTCCCGTCTTGGCTACCCGGCCGTGAGCCTGCCGGCACAACCGGTCCACCAGCGGACGGTCCATCCCGGTCCTCTCGTACTAAGGACAGCTCCTCTCAGATATCCTGCGCCCGCGCCGGATAGGGACCGAACTGTCTCACGACGTTCTGAACCCAGCTCGCGTACCGCTTTAATGGGCGAACAGCCCAACCCTTGGGACCTACTCCAGCCCCAGGATGCGATGAGCCGACATCGAGGTGCCAAACCACTCCGTCGATGTGAACTCTTGGGAGTGATAAGCCTGTTATCCCCAGGGTAGCTTTTATCCGTTGAGCGATGGCATTCCCACTTAATACCACCGGATCACTAAGCCCTACTTTCGTACCTGCTCCACCCGTCGGTGTCGCAGTCAAGCTCCCTTCTGCCTTTGCACTCTTCGAATGGTTTCCGTCCATTCTGAGGGAACCTTTGGGCGCCTCCGATACCCTTTCGGAGGCGACCGCCCCAGTCAAACTCCCCGCCTGGCATTGTCCCACCGCCGGATTACGGCGGCTGGTTAGAAGCCCAATATCTACAAGGGTGGTATCCCAACAGCGGCTCCGCGGCAACTGACGTTACCGTTTCTCAGCCTCCCACCTATCCTGTACATGCAACACCGGACCCCAGTGCCAAACTGGAGTAAAGCTCCATGGGGTCTTTCCGTCCTGGCGCGGGTAGCCAGCATCTTCACTGGCACTTCAATTTCACCGGATGTATTGCCGAGACAGCGCTCAAATCATTACGCCTTTCGTGCGGGTCGGAACTTACCCGACAAGGAATTTCGCTACCTTAGGACCGTTATAGTTACGGCCGCCGTTTACTGGGGCTTAAATTCAAAGCTTCGACTTACGTCTGACCTCTCCTCTTAACCTTCCAGCACCGGGCAGGCGTCAGCCCATATACCTCACCTTTCGGTTTCGCATAGACCTGTGTTTTTGCTAAACAGTTGCTTGAGCCTATTCTCTGCGACCTGCTTTCCCAGGCACCCCTTCTCCCTAAGTTACGGGGCCATTTTGCCGAGTTCCTTGACAATACTTCTTCCGCCGGCCTTAGGATTCTCTCCTCATCCACCTGTGTCGGTTTACGGTACGGGTACAGTATGAACGATAGCGGCTTTTCTTGACGCATGGCTCACGGGCTTCGTTACTAATCTTCACTCCACATCACGTCTTCCCATTGCATGGCGGATTTTCCTACCATACTGGTACCTCGCTTGTACCGGACTTTCCATTCCCGGCTCCCGCTCTCCTTACGTGTCCCCACAGTTCTGTCATACTGCAGTACAGGAATATCAACCTGTTGTCCATCGGCTACGGCTCTCGCCCTCACCTTAGGTCCCGACTCACCCAGGGCAGATCAGCTTTACCCTGGAAACCTTGGATATTCGGCCTAGAGGATTCCCACCTCTATCTCGCTACTCATTCCGGCATTCTCTCTTCTATACAGTCCACAGCTCCTTACGGTACTGCTTCGTTCCGCATGCAATGCTCCTCTACCAACTTTCGGTTCCTTAGTTTCGGTGGCGCGTTTCAGCCCCGGACATTTTCGGCGCAGGACCTCTCGACCAGTGAGCTATTACGCACTCTTTGAATGGATGGCTGCTTCTGAGCCAACATCCTGGTTGTCTTCGAAATCCCACATCCTTTTCCACTTAACGCGCACTTGGGGACCTTAACTGTAGGTCTGGGCTCTTTCCCTTTTGACCGCCCAACTTATCTCGTGCAGTCTGACTCCCGATAATCGATTACGCGGCATTCGGAGTTTGATATTC
>VOFI01000622.1_pt1:35000-53176 | contig 53176 bp, 79 predicted proteins | sample 5384131 | NCBI WGS metagenome assembly VOFI01 (sample SAMN12384728, study PRJNA508395) | human gut metagenome | isolation source: healthy gut H | host: Homo sapiens
GTCTCGTTGCTTGGGAGCGTTGTGATGATATCGCCTACATGAACCCGGCCACTCTCGATCTGGCCCTGGAAACCGCGAAATTCATGGTTTGGACGAGAAACACGCTGAACAGGCAGATAAAATTCGCTGACATTCTCAGCCTCTGAAACATCCACAGTCTCAAGATGCTCCAGAAGAGCTTTCCCCGTATACCACGGCATATTCGGAGACTTCTTCGTTACGTTATCACCCTCTGTAGCACTGACAGGAATGATCACAACAGCCTGAAGCCCCAGAGTCTCAGAAAGCTCATTGATATCCTTTTACGATCTCATTAAAACGGCTCTCACTGTAATCAACAAGATCCATCTTGTTAACAGCAAAGACGAAATGATGAATACCCATCAGAGCGCAGATACGTGCATGACGCCTTGTCTGCACCAGAACCCCCTGCTTCGCATCCACAAGAATAATGGAAAGCTGGGCAAAAGAAGCGCCAACCGCCATGTTTCTTGTATACTTCTTCATGCCCTGGGGTATCCGCAACGATAAAGCTTCTCTTATCTGTTGTAAAAATAACGATACGCAACATCTATAGTGATTCCCTGCTCACGTTCTGCCATAAGACCGTCCAGAAGAAGCGAATAATCAATGGCACCGCCTCTGGAACCCACCTTGCTGTCCAGAAGAAGGGCTTTTTCCTGGTCTGCATATAAAAAGCTTGGAATCATAAAGAATATGTCCGATCAGTGTGGACTTTCCATCATCTACACTTCCGCAAGTGATAAATTTCAGTAATCCGCTCATCCTAGAAGTACCCCTCTCTCTTTCTTTTTTCCATACTTGCAGCTCCGCCGTCGGAATCAATAACACGTGTGGTTCTCTCCAGATTCCACAGAGCTTAAGGTCTCGTCAATGATCTCGTCCAGTGTCTCCGCATCAGACTCGATACCGCCTGTCAGAGGATAGCATCCGAGAGTACGGAAACGGACCTTTTTCATCTGCGGCTCCTCACCGAGTTCAGACGCATTCTGTCGTCATCCACCATGATAATGTTGCCATCTCTGTATACAACCGGACGCTCTTTTGCAAAATAAAGAGGAACGATCGGGATATTTTCTCTCTTAATATACTGCCAGATATCCGTCTCAGTCCAGTTGGAAATCGGGAAAAACACGGATGCTTTCGCCTTTATTGATCTCCGTATTATAAAGCTTCCACATCTCCGGACGCTGGTTCTTCGGATCCCAGGCCTGCTCTGCATTACGGAAGGAGAAGATACGCTCTTTTGCACGGCTTTTCTCCTCGTCGACGACCGCCGCCAAAAGCAGCTGTGAAACCATATTTCTTAGAGCCTGCTTCAGTGCCTGTGTTTTCATGATATCTGTGTATGCGGAGCCGCTGTCAAAAGGATTGATACCCCTGCTTCACACCATCCTGATTAATATACTCAAGCATTTCGATTCCCAGATCCTTCGCGGTTTTGTCACGAAACTCGATCATCTCCTTGAATTTCCAGGTTGTATTTACGTGAAGAAACGGAAATGGCGGTTTCTCCGGATAAAAAGCCTTCATTGCAAGATGAAGCATTACAGAACTGTCTTTTCCTATAGAATAAAGCATTACCGGCTTCTCGCACTCTGCTGCCACTTCCCGGATGATATATATTGCTTCTGCTTCCAGTTCATCTAAATGTGATAATCCACTCATATCTGATCTCATCCTCCTGTTCCGGCCGCCAGAACCGGCAGCACTTATCTTCTGGTCTAATATTTATTCGAATTCCGTCGATCCACATCGATCACGGATGTAGAACCGTCCGTTTTTGTAATGATCCAATGAAGGATATCCCTTCGCTTTTTACATTCATGATACTTCCGTTCCCGCCGATATCCGCACCAAAGGAAAAAGTCGATGGCACCAGCTTTACATTCCTTTACACAGGAAACGCAGCCCCAGCAGTTTTTCGGATATTTCATCACGGCTTTTTGTCTTCCATGACGATCAGGGTTCCCGGACATACTTCACTGCATTTTCTGCAGCCAACACATTTTTTCTGATCAATTCGTATGCTCATATGTGTCCTCCTTTACAATGTCGCGAAAAATCATCCTGATCTCGCCGTTTTCCAGTTTCAATTTACATATTTATAAAATTTCTCATCTGTTTCCGGATGATCCAGATTTTCGTTAAAAAGAATGCCATCTGGTCTCTTTGCGGTTTTTCAGATGAGCGATCAGTGAACGGCACACAATGAGACGCTCACGAAGTTCATATGCAAACATCAGCTCATGCATATCTGCTGCCGCTGTTTTTTCGGCAAGAGCCTGAAGCTGAAGGATTTTTTTCATCTGCAAGAGCAAGCTGCTTCTCATTAAACTGATAATTAGAAGCAATTCCTCCCGCATATTCATCCATGACTTTCTGCATAGCCTCTTCCAGTTCTTCCACGGAAAATGCCGGTGCGTCTTCATTACGGAACTTTTCGTACTGAGAAAGAATCTCCCTCTTCCTGAACCTTGATCTCTGTCTCAGTCTGAACATCTGCTTCCCTCAGCGTTCCGGCCTTAAACTGTTTCACCATATCCAATGCTGCAAGCTTTCCTTCTGCAAGAGCTCCTGTTACATATTTCTGCGGACATCCACCTGCAACATCACCGGCTGCATATAGCCCCTTTACCGTGGTTTCACGGCCTGTATTTACCCAGTAGCCGCTGGCTGTATGACCGCCTACGATATACGGCTCTGTTCCCTGGATCTCCACATCCTGCTCGCTAGGGCTCTTTCCGCTTTCGATCCATTTCAGAGTCTGGCTCGGTGCCATGTTGAGATAAGCCTTCAGAAGATCTTCATCCTGTTCCTTCGTGATCCCTGTAGTCTTCAGGTAACACGGGCCGTGGCCAAGCTGATTTTCCCGAACTGTTCCGTAAACTCTCGCTTGTGGTCAGTCCGTATTTTGTCTCATAGATCTCGCCAGCTGCATTGATCTGTTTTGCGCCGACACCCTGTGCGATGGTTCCCGTAGAGCAATGGTATCCTTGCAGCGAAGTGCGATAAAACGCATCTCAAAGGACGTCATCTCCGCACCTGCCAGGATTCCCATTGCGTATCCGGCACCTGTGTTAAACGGAGGATACCACATCTTATGTCTGGAAAATCCCGGATTATTCGGCTTATAAAGTCCGGCCGCTCCGCCTGTTGCAGCAAGAACTGCCTTTGCCCGGATAATGTATGCAGTTTCTTCCATAATAGAGAAACCAACCGCTCCGTAAACCTGTCCGTCTTTTACAAGAAGGTCTGTGATATTTACATAATTCAGAACGTCTACGTTCTCAGCTTTATGAACTGCATTAGCAAGAAGTGGTTTAAAATTTTCACCGTTGATCTTGATGTTACGATTTCCTCTGGCTACATAATCACCATTTTCATCCTTCAGGATCACAAGCCCAAGCTTTTCCATCTTTGCAGTAACTTCGTTGAAATTCTCCGCTGCTGTAAGAAGAAGGTCCTGCCTTACGATCCCGGCGGCATCCTTTGTTGCATAATCTACATAATCCTGCGGCTTGCGGCCTTTTACAATGTAGGCATTGATTGCATTAACACCTGCTGCCAGACAGCCGCTTCGTCTGATATTTGCTTTTTCTGCGATCAATACCCTGCCGGCTTTCTGTTCTGAAGAGAACCAGCGCCGCACCTTAGCAGCCTGCGGTACCTCCGCCTATGATCAGCACATCTGTTGTAATTTCCTTTGTGTTTAATCTGTTTTCATACTCATCACTCTGTTATCTGAAGCTCATGTACAGTTACATTTTTCTCTTTATCTACGCCAAAAGCCTTCAACACCGGATTTTTCTGCATCCATAAGGGAGAGGATCAGATATTCGATGTTCGGGTCAAATGCAAGTCGTTTATCTTCTTCGGAAGGCCTTGACGGAGACTCCGGATGAGAATGAAAGTTTCCGATCATCTGATATCCGTTCTGACGGATATCTTTGATCGCGCTCAGCTGTTCCTTCGGGTCCATGGAAAAGTGCTCGTTGCTTTCATCGATGTTTGTCAACAAGATACACCTTCTCGATGGTTTTTACATCGCCCTCAATGGTTTCCTCCCAGAAGGCCGCAGGACTCATTGGAAGTCCCTTTCTGCAGTGGTCTAATATTTTTTCGTAATCTTCTTTTTTAATTTCAGCATTATCTTCGCAGCCTCAATGGGTTTCTATACTTAATTTATAACGTCTGCACCCCGCAGACAATTCTTTAGTGTTTCAGCTCGCACACAGCCTGCTCGTAATCGATCAGCTCTGTGATGGTCGGATTGTCGCCGCATACCGGGCAGTGATGGTTCTTCGGAAGTTTTACGGTACGGAATGTCATCTTCAGCGCATCGTAGGTGAGAAGTCTTCCTGTGAGAAGTTCTCCTTTGCCGATAATGTATTTGATTGCTTCCATTGCCTGAAGGCTTCCGATGACTCCACCCATAGCTCCGATAACGCCGGCCTGTTTACAAGTCGGTACTGCGTCCTTCGGCGGCGGGCTCTGGAACGCACATCTGTAGCATGGGCCCTGTCCCGGAACGTAAGTCATCAGCTGTCCCTGGAAACGGATGATCCCTGCATGTGAAAACGGTTTCTCGGCCATTACACAGGCATCGTTGATCAGGAATTTTGCAGGAAAGTTGTCTGTTCCGTCAAAGAATGAAATCGTAATCTTTGATCAGATCCATAATGTTGCTGGAATCTACAAAGGTATGATATGTATTTACGGTAACGTCCGGGTTGATGGCCTTCATTGTCTCAGCCGCGGACTCTACCTTCAGTTTGCCGACATCTGCAGTTGTGTGGATGACCTGTCGCTGAAGATTGGAAAGATCTACCTCATCATCTGCATCTACGATTCCGATAGTTCCCACACCTGCTGCTGCAAGAAAGGGCTGCCGGTGCTCCAAGTCCACCGGCTCCGATGATCAGAACCTTGGCATTCAGAAGCTTTTTCTGACCTTTTACTCCAACCTCTTTCAGGATGATATGGCGGGAGTACCGCTCAAACTGCTCATTTGTAAAGCCATTATCTTGCGCCTCCTCCCATGTAGTACAGGAACTCAACAACGTCGCCGTCCTTTACCTCTGTTTCCGGAACGTCTGCCTTGCTGATGAATTCATCGTTGATGGTTACGGTTACATACTCAGGCCTTTCTATATCCTCTTTCTCAATAAGCTCTGTAAGTTTCAGTCCGTCTTCGTATTCTTTTTTATTTCCTGCAACTGTGATTGTCATTTCTCTGTTCTCCTATTCTTCAACTTTTCTTACGATCAGTGTATAAGTTCCATCTTCATTATCTTCAAGCTTCAGGATCTGATGTCCTTCTTCTTTTGATACTTCTTGGAACATTCTGTACTGGCTCGCCATCATTCATTTTGATTGCCAGGATCTGTCCGTCGTCCAGTTCCTCAAGTGCTACTTTTGCTTTTACAAAAGTTACCGGGCAAACTACATCGGTAATGTCTACTGTATCATCAATCTTAATATCAGCCATTGTATGCTCCTTTCAAAACTTCCTGAAGTTTTTCAGCGCCTACCCGGTCGATGGTAAATTTAAATCGCTCTCCCATTTTGCATAGTCATCAAAGAACTGGATCGCTGCATCGGTCACTCTGAAAAGCTGCTCCTCAGAGGTGATCAGCGGAAGAATTCCCTGTCCCTTGCTGATGTGATTTCCGAATGTTCCACCAAAAGAAACGATGTATGCTTCGTTTACATCCCATGCATCCACAGGACAGGATTTTTGCACATCTGCCACAGTAGTTACATTTCTCTGTATCGATCACCAGCTTGTCGTCCTTAAAGGAGATGGCATTTTCTCTGCAGGCCTTTTCGCAGACACCACAGTGGATACATGCATCCTCTTTCCAGCTGACCTCAGCTGCTCCCTTGATCCCTACATCATTCTCCTCTGCTTTCAGACAGTTGTTCTGGCATCCGGTAACACCGAATTTGAATTTATGAGGAAGCTCTCTTCGAAATATCTCTCATTAATTTCACCGCAATGTCATAGCTGTTGATGTTTCCGCTTGGACAGACAGCATTGCCCTGGCAGGCTGTAACTGTACGTACTCTCGGTCCGCAGACACCGGGCTTGCATCCGCCTTTCGCAAGATCATCTTTTACATCATCAATATCATCTAATTTAATGAACGGGATCTCAACTCCCTGTCTGGAAGTAAGATGTACATATCCGTCACCGTATTTCTCAGCTACCTCTGCGATCTTCTTAAGGTTTTCTGCGGTAAGTGTACCGCCTACACAGGCAAGACGAAGAGAAAAATTATTCTTCTGCTTCTGTCTCATGAAACCACCTTTTTTTAATGTAGCGTAATCTACTTTTGCCATAACGAACTCTCCATTTCTCTGCTGGTGCAGCTCTTAGATTTTATCGGTTATTTTCTATCGCTTGTTTGAAATCTTCTTTTTTAAATCTTCAATATCTTCAATTCCCCACACTGATGCGGATCAGATCCTCGAATACTCGGACTGCAGCTTTCTCTTCATCGGAGATGTGTGCCGCGATGGTGGATTCCGGATGGTTCACCAGAGTCTTCGTATCTCCGATGTTGGAGATGATCAGCGGGATATTCAGGGAATTGATAATGGAAAAAAAGCCTTCTCCTTGCTTCCGGTTCTTACAGTTACGATAGCTCCGTAGCCATTCCTGAACTGCTTTTCCGCAATTTCGTGATAAGGGCTTTCTTCCAGTCCCGGATAATTTACTTCAATGTCACCACCCAGGCCCTGTAAAAATCTCGCAAGCTCCAGTGCATTGTCACACTGTCTCTGCATTCGAAGTCCCAGGGTTTCCAGTCCCAGGTTATTAAGGAAAGCATTCTGCGGAGCAAGACACGCGCCAGTGTTCCGGAAAAGTCCGTTTCTAAGCTTGGCGATGTATGCAAATGGTCCGAATTTCCGGTATGGAGCAAGTCCCGGATATCGGTCAGGGTCCCATTTCAGACCCTTACCACAGACAAGAATACCGCTGATGGCATCGCTGCTTCCATTGATATATTTGGAAGAGGAATGAACCACAATGTCAGCTCAAGCTTCAGTGGCTGGATCAGATACGGGGTTGCCACCGTGTTGTCTACGATCAGCGGTACGTCATGCTTATGTATTGCCACTTCCGCAACTGCCTGGATATCGGTAACATCCAGCTTGGGGTTGCCAATGGTCTCCGCAAAAACAAGTCGCGTCTTCTCTGTGATCTCTGCCTCAAAAGCTTCCGGCTTATTCTCTTTCACATATTTTACGGAAATCCCGAAAGGCTTCAGATCATCGAACAATTCCACAGTTCCGCCATACAGTCCGCAGGCTGCCACGATCTCATCTCCTGCCTGAAGAATGTTCAGAAACGCATTGGTCAGCGCTGCCATTCCGGATGCACAGGCCACACTGCCGATCCCATCCTCCAGCATGGTCACTCGCTTCTCAAGGACTCTACCGTAGGATTGTTGATCCTTGTATAGGGAGAAGCCCATTTTTTTATTGTCAAAAATTTTCTCCAGGTCTTCCGCGCTGTCATGTCGGAATGCGCTGCTCTGATAGATTGGAACCTGTGTTGCACCCTGTGGATATTTCTCGTTGGTGCCGTGGAGCAGCCCCTGTATTAAAGCCGTATTCGTTCATAGCCTCTTCCCTTTCTTTTGTTGACACTTATATTAACCTACTATTCATAGTATGTCAATAGGAAAACGGGATTAAATGTATTTTTGTGTACACAACTATACAGCAGCATGGTACAATTATAACAGTTACGATAATTACAGCACCAAAAGAAAGATGCCCGCAGGCATACAAACCTGCATTAAAAACAGGAGGTGATCCCTATCACTATAAACCCGAAGCTCCGGAATATTTTTCACTCTTTATTCAGTCCCACCCTTGATTTCCGCGTCCGGCTGTTCAACATTCTCGCCTTGGGAGGTACTGTGATCAGCCTGATCATAACCTTTCTCAGTCTCGGGACCGGTTCCTGGGGAAATGTACTGATCAATTTTGCGCTGGTTGCAATCTCCGGAGGGCTTTTTCTTTATTCCTATTACAGTGGAAAATATCAGCGCTGCTACCTGATCACCATTGTCGTGATCTTTCTGATCGTTTTCCGGTGATGTTTTTACCAGCGGCGGATATCATGGCGGTATGCCGGCCTTCTTCGTGTTTGCCATTATCTTTACCGTGCTGATGCTGGAAAAAATACGGGCTCTGATCGTTTCTCTGCTGGAGATTCTCCTTTATATGGGACTGTGTCTGGTTGCATACCATTTCCCGGACACTGTAACTCCTTTTGCCACGGAAGCAGACCGGCTGGCAGATATCCTTCTGGCGTTTGTCTCTGTAAAGTATTGTCTGCGGCAGTGTTCTCTATTTTCATCTGAAGGAATACAACCAGCAGCAGCTCCTTCTGGAGGAACAGAACCGGCGGCTACGCTCCCTTGACAATGCCAAGTCTACCTTTCTGACCACCGTTGCCCACGAGATTAAAAATCCTCTGAGTTCCATTTCTCTCCACGCGCGACACATCCGAGCTCCTTGAGGAAGAGCCTCTGGATTTCTCTCTTATGCAGGAAAATCTCCGCACCATTGAACAGTCGGTAATGCGGATCGACCGGATCGTGCTGGATCTGATGGATACGGTTTCCATTGAGCAGGGACGGCTTGCCCTTTCCCTTGTCCCATCAGATCTGTCCGGTCTTTTTGTATTCTGTAAAAAAAGACTACTGCAGTCATCCAAGCCCAAAGAACAATCAGCTGGTCCTTACGACACAATCCGGACTCCCGGAAATCTCTGCAGACCCGGAACGGCTGATCCAGGTTATCACCAATCTGATCTCCAATGCAGATCGTCACACCCAAAACGGAACCATCACCATTTCCCTTACAGGCGAACCGGGCTGGCAGACCATCTGCGTTTCCGACACCGGAACCGGCATGTCAGAAGAAATGCGAAAAAACGCACTCAAGGGTTATGTTTCCGCTGATAAGGATTACTGGCGGCACGGCATAGGCCTCTATGTCTGTCATCAGATCATCACTGCCCATGGCGGCAAAATATGGCTGAAAAGTAAAAGAAGGCGAGGGAACTCAGGTGTTCTTCTCACTTCCGGAGGAGGAATCATAAATGAATGAAAAGAAATCACTTATCCTTATGGTCGAGGATGAAGAACAGGTGCTGAATACCAACTGCCGGATGCTGCGGCGCCGTGGCTACGATGTCCGCACTGCACAGACAGCCGCCGAAGCCTGTCATCAGCTTGAAGAACAGCTGCCGGATCTTCTTATCCTGGACATTATGCTTCCGGACGGAAACGGTCTGGATATCTGCCGCCGCTTCCGCGAAAAGACCATGAATCCGGTTCTTTTCTCACCGGAAAAGTGATATCCGGGATCGGGTAGAAGGACTTCAGCAGGGAGGCGACTATTATCTCACCAAACCTTATAATTTCGATGAATTTCTGGCCGTGATCCAGATGCTTCTGGAACGCCAGAAACGAATGGAAGAAAAAAAAAAGAAAAATTTCAGTCCTCCCGTCAGATCACCATCGGCAGCCTGCGGCTGGATCTTTCGGATGGCCATGCATATCTCAATAATGCCGACACAGGCCTTACCGGACCGAATTCTCTGCTGCGTCTCCTTGCTGAAAACCAGGAGAAAGATTTTTTTTCTGCAAAAGGAGCTCTATGAAGCAGTATGGGGCAGCTGTGCAGGGGAACAGATACCAGCACGGTACGACGACATATCTTTAACCTCCGGACCAAGATCGGTGCCGAAGATACCGATGAGTATGACATTGTCTCGGTTTATGGGAAGGGATATCTTTTTACCTGCCGGTAAGCCGGCCTTTTCACGATCGGATAGCATATTTCCAGACCTGTAAGCAGCTTTCCGTAAATGTCTCTTTTTTCTTCACATTTCCAGATATCGGGATCTGTCTGTTACAATGTACTTAACAGACAGATCTTTTTATTTAGTAAAAATTTATGATCAAAGAATAGTAAGCAGCTAACTGCTGCGCAATTTATCAGGAGGTGCCTATGCATAAAAAAAAAAATCTTAGTTCTTTTAACAGGCGCGATCGCTCTTTCCATATCTGCAGTCCCGGTCCTCGCTTCTGACCCTCCAACCGATGACGGTCAGTACATCTGGCAGGATGAAAACGGAGATTACTGGTACCGCAATGGTTCCGAGGATGAATATATCGGGGAAGGTATTATGCCCCTGACCCGGATTCCGGTGAACTGATGGAAGGCAACGATGCCGGCTGGACCGAACAGGACGGTTATTTTGAGCCTCATTATTATTATGAGGGACGGCAGTGTGTGGCTGGAAGATGCCACCGGAACCACATATATTGGCTCCAGAGATAAATATTATATTGATGACTACGGTAATCTTCAGGAATATTCCGATTCTGAAACCGATTCCTCCTCCGGAGATTCTTCAGAAGAATCCTCCGATACCAGTGGAAACTCCTCCTCGCAGGATTCCGATTCTTCATACCCAAATTCCTCTTCCGATACAAACACGGAAGATTCTCTGAATCGGAAAAGCGCGGCGAGCTTCATATGCGGGTTGGATTCCCTGCCGATGATACGATCAGAGAATCCATGCCCGAAAAAGAAGGTTATTTCGAGCAACGTTCCGTAAATGAGGGAAAAAGTACTGCCTTTGCTTTAAAAGTAGCTAATTCCTTTCTCTGGAGGATTCTTCCATGAAAGGGTTTTCTGGCAGAATACTATCCGATAAAGGGTGAGATCATCACCAAAAAGGATCTTACCTTTGAATCTTATCCTGCTACGAAATATCAATATTTAACCGCAGTCAACGAAGAAGAAAAAAATGTTGATGCGCTTGTATGCCAGACTGACGATTATACATTTGGACTTTTTGTCCTGACTCCGTCAGACACCTATGATAAGGCCGCCGAAAAGGAAGCCACAGAGCTGATCAAATCCATAGATTTCGTTTACGCAGAGCGTGTAGATATGGCCATGACGGATTACTTCCAGGTTCTTACTCCGGAACGTTGGAAATATCTCTGCCATTATGAAACGACCAAAACCGAAAATGGTGGATATAAACTGACTTATTACAATGAGGATGTTCCTGTACTGACTCTGGAAGCCAGATATTACGATGGCGAAGACCAGCCTCTGGACAGTGTATGGCAGGGCTATCTCGGCCGTATCGAAACCGTCGACGGCAAAAAATACGATCTTCTGTCCACCATCAGCCAGTACTCTGAAGATGCCTCTGACGAATGGAAAGAAATGTATGACACCTGTCTGGATACCATAAACGGAATCCGCATGATGGATGGCTGTTCCCTGACCGAAGGAAGCCATGCCTGATCCCTTGTGATTCTCAATATTTACATAAAAGAAGCTGCAGACTCTGTTTTTCACTGTTCTGCAGCTTCTTTTTGTGTTATTAGTGTCCCAACTATATCTTCTGCTGTCTATCCTTCGTAAATCTGATCAAAAATCCCTCCATCAGAAATGTGTTTCCTGTGCCTTTTTTCCATCCGCCAAAATCATCAATGGTGACAAGATTGATGTCCAGGTCAAACACATCGGAGTATTCCTTCAGAATATCCTGGTTTGACGGACGGTAATAATTATCACCGGCGATCCGCTGTGCTTCATCGGAATAGAGATAATTCAGATATTCCTCTGCCACATCTCTGGTGCCTCTTTTGTCTACGACTTTATCGACTACTGCTACAGATGGCTGTGCATGGATGCTGATGCTTGGTGTTACGATCTCGTAGTCGTCCGGATAATCTTTTACGGAAAGATAGGCTTCATTTTTCCCCAGGCGATCAGTACATCACCCTGTCCGTTTTCCACGAAAGAGGTCGTTGCGCCTCTGGCTCCGGTGTCCAGGACAAGTACGTTTTTGTAAAGATCTCCGATGAATTCTTTAATTTTGTCCTCGTCTCCGTTATATTTATCTTTTGCATAGGCCCAGGCTGCCAGATAGTTCCATCTTGCTCCGCCGGAGGTTTTCGGGTTTGGTGTGATCACACCTACGTCTTTCTTTACCAGATCGTCCCAGTCTTTGATATCCCTGGGATTTCCTTTTCTCACAAGAAATACAATCGTCGAAGTATAGGGAGCGCTGTCCTCCGGAAATTCGTCCACCCATCCGTCATCGATGAGTCCTGCATCCTGGATCGCATCTACATCATACTCCAGTGCCAGGGTTACCACATCTGCTATCCAGACCATTGGCTACCTCAAGTGCCTGTTTCCCTGAGCCTCCGTGGGATTGTGTGATGTCCACATCCTGCCCTGTCTTTTCTTTCCAATGCTTCTGAAAGATCTTATTATACTGTTCATAGAGCTCTCTGGTGGGGTCATAGGATACGTTTGTAATGCTGACACTGTCCGCCGCATAAGCGGTTGCTCCTGTAAGACTTCCGATGGTTACTGCTGCCAAAAGGGCTGCTGTTGCTGATTTCCATTTTCTTTTCATAATACTTTTCCTCCTGTTTTTCTGCCTTTATTTTTGTTGTTGGCTTATTATAAACACGAGTAAGTCTTTATGAAAACTATAGAATCGGAAACCGTTTTCATGCTATCCAAAATTCCTGGTATTCCTACCTTAAAAAAACAGCAGAAAAATCCCGGAAATCGGTAAATAAACATATGATTCCGTATAAAAATTTCCATTTCAGAATATTTACAGAAAACGTAATCAGCCTTGTATTTACAGTATTTCTGGTGATTTTTATTTGATATTCAATTCTTCCAGCAGCTTTTTTCATATAATTTTTCATCTTTCATAGCCTTATCAAGGTCTTCTGTACAGTTCTCTTCCAGAAGTTTTTTTTGACAAAAGCAGTCCCTGCTCCATTCCTTTTTTTTCATTCCTTTTTTCATTCCTTTTTCCATTCCTCATCCAACAACATCTGTCCAAGTCTTGTCATAGATATAACCTCCTTAATCTCATCAGATCTTTACTATCCAAAAACTTATCTGCCAGAGTATATAACATTGCCATTGTTTTTCTGCTGTTAGGCCACGTTTCTTTTTGGATAGTATAACTGCTTTCTTTGATTTTTCCTTAATCTTCATATTCCCAGACATTAATGGTGTCAACGATAGGCTTGCATAATCTTCTTCCGTAAGCTCTGTTCCGTCTTCTTGTTTTTGTCGTATTTTTTCAAAAACCTCATCTGCATTTCTATCCCTTGAGATATATCGGTTGTATCCGATATGTAAACAGTCCCATATTCAATTCTGTCTTAACCGATTTGATTCCACCTGAATAAATCACATAGGTTATAACATTTTTTCCTGTTTTTTATGTGAATATACCGCATCATAGGCAAAGAAATCTGCGCAAATCATTTTCTCCCTTGTCGGTTTGTCTGGAATTCTATATGAATATAAAATCCTTCTTTAGTCAGAAATGTAAAATCCATATATAAAAGAATGAATAGTAAGTTCTATCAGCTCTGTAGGACCAAGATTCACAAATTCATAGTCAATTCAAGACTTTTCAGGATCGTATCACGGAAATAATCAAATCCCATTTTCATAATAGCATCTTCATGTTTTGTATTTGCCATGTGGCACCTCTTTTTAGTTCAGTATCGTTATCGGCTGTGCCTTGAAAATGCTTTTGTAATTTTACTCTGACTCTTTATCTTATGTGAATTTTATTATTCTTAATCGTCCTCCTTGTTATATTTATTTTATCAGACCCGGACTAAAAAATCATCATTACTCTTCCGACAAATTCTTCCTTTATTTTCTATCCGTTTTATTTTATGGTTATCCACACCCACCCCCGGAGAAACATTCTCCGGGGTGGGTGGTTTTTCCACATATTCCACAGAAGTTATCCTCTTCTGTCGTGTTTTCACAGATAAATATAGTCGTTCATGACTGGCTGCAGTCCGTGGTCTTTCAGGGCGTTGAAGACTTCGTCCACAGACCTTCCGTCGGAAATCTCAAACTGATCATCACCTTTATCCTCAATATCATCCACATGGCTTCCGATTCCGGTGCTGACACCTGCAGAGATCTTGGTTGCTGCGATATTCACCAGATTGTCACGGACACGCTCACACTCTCTGGTGGTTACAGTAATGCTTGCAAATGGCATGAACAGACGATAGGCGCAGACCACCTGAAGCAGCTGTGTTTCATGGACATCCATAGGATTAATACGGTCGTTGTTGATGATCGGCCGAAGTCTCGGGCAGGAAAAAGCGATCTCTGCATGAGGATATTTTCTCTGCAAAAGATATGCATGATATCCCGTGGCAAAAGCATCCTTACGGAAATCATCCAGTCCCAGAAGTGCAGCAAAACCAACACCTCGCATGCCGCCTTTTTAACGCACGCTCCTGTGTATTTAACCTGTATGGAAAAAATCCTCTTGTGACCTGCAAGATGCAGAGTTTCATACTTATCAGAATTATAAGTCTCCTGGAATACCGTTACATAATCCGCGCCGCATTTATGAAGGTATGCGTACTCATCAGAATTCATCGGATACACCTCAAGACCGACTACCTTGAAATATTTCCGGGCGATCTCACAAGCCTTTCCGATATATTCCACATTAGATTTCGTTTTGCTCTCTCCGGTAAGAATCAAGATCTCCTGGAGTCCGGTTTCTGCAATGGCTGCCATCTCTTTCTCGATCTCATCTGCATTCAGCTGTGCGCGGCGGATCTTGTTGTGGCAATTAAATCCACAGTAAATGCAGTAGTTCTCGCAGTAGTTGGAAATGTAGATCGGTGTAAACATGCAGATACTGTTTCCAAAATGTTTCCTTGTTTCGATCCGTGCAGCCTGTGCGATTTCTTCCAGAAGAGGCAGCGCTGCCGGTGAAAGCAGTGCTTTAAAATCCTCCGGTGTACGGTTGTCATGAACAAGCGCTCTCCTTACATCTGCTTCTGTGTACTTATCATAATCATATGCGTTCATTGCAGAAATAACCTGATCCATCACATCAGATTCTTCCAGCAGTTCCATATCCGGAAGATATTTCATATGATCGATACGGTTCTTTTTCATATCTTCCAGAATTACTTCATTGACAATACTTTCATTAAAATGGCCGTCCTGCTGACTGGCCTGTACTGTTTCTGCCATTGTTGTTGTGTCGCTCCTCTCGTACTTTTATTATTTTCAAATTTGTAATATTTCAGTATCTGTTTTTTAGCCATTCGTTTTCTTTTCTGCTCTGGTTGATCTGCATCAAGTGAATATTCGCAATCCGCTTTCAAAATTTCCCCTAACCGTTATTTGAGTCTTTCAATATACTGTCATTATTTTGCTCATGCAAAAATCCGGTCAGCGGTGAGGATGCATCCAGAGTTCTTCCCATAACCGGAAAGATATGCACTTCTTCCTGCCTCAATAGCTTTCTTAAAGGCTTCCGCCATAACACGGACGTCTCCTGCAGTTGCAATGGCTGTATTTGCCATAACTGCTGCAGCACCCATTTCCATAGCCTCACATGCCTGTGACGGGCGGCCGATTCCTGCGTCCACGATGATCGGAAGGTCGATCTCGTCGATAAGGATCTGGATGAATTCTTTTGTACAGATTCCTTTGTTGGAACCGATTGGAGAGCCAAGTGGCATTACACAGGCAGCTCCTGCATTCACCAGATCTCTGGCTGCATTCAGATCCGGATACATGTATGGGCATAACTACAAAGCCCTCTTTTTGCAAGGATCTCTGTTGCCTTGATGGTCTCGTAATTATCCGGAAGAAGATATTTGGAGTCATGGATAACTTCGATCTTTACAAAATCTCCGCATCCAAGCTCGCGGGAAAGTCTTGCGATACGAACTGCCTCCTTCTGCATTTCTGGCGCCGGACGTATTCGGAAGAAGCGTAACATTCTTCGGAATATAGTCCAGAATGTTCGCAAGTCCACCCTCATTTGCAGGGCGCAGGGCAAGTGTTTACGATCTGAGTTCCTGCTTTTTCAATACATGCTTTTACAAGCTCCAGGGAAAATTTTCCGGAACCCAAAGGATAAAACGGGAAGTAAACTCATGGCCTCCCAGGATCATTTGTCTTCATTTGTGTTTGCTGTTGTCATTTTTATGTCCACCTTTCTTTATGTCTGTTTGCAGAAAATATTTCCACCGATTTTAACCAGCGCCTTCTTCTGCCAGATCATTCTTCATGCATTTTTCAGTAACTTATCTGTCGCCATATCTACCTAATTTTATCTCTATAGCGACATCAGCAGCTTCCGCCGCCCATAAATGCAGAATCTCCACAACATCGCCATCTTTCAGTACTGTTGTATCGTAAGTATCTCTCTTAATGATTTCTTCATTCAGCTCTACTACAACCTGCACCGGAACATAATTACATGCTTCTAGATATTCTGTTACTGTCACCGGCTTTTCCAATGTTCTGTTTCACCATTTACTGTGATCATGTCTCCTTTCCGGAAATCTGCCTCCTGCCGGGGGCTTTTTATAAAAGGAAATGTAATTTCCATATAAAACAGAGTTCACAAAGAAATACACCCGCGGTGGTGCACCCCTTCATGAACTCTGTTCACTCTCAAAATTTCCCAATATTCAATTGTCGATACCGGGGTTAAAAAGCGTTCGCGCTTGATCCCTTCCCTTTAAATATAAGAAAGATCTTTTTACGTAATTGCGGATATAAAAACAAAGGCTTTCCTATGAAAATAAAGGAGATACACCAAAGTATCTCCCGTAAATATCATCTTATACGTTCCTACGTTGGCATTATCCAAATCAGGTATAAGGGTCGAAGTTGAAGACTTCCTCTCAGCCTGCCATCACAAAGCTCCCCTGTTATCTACATGGTTTAGTATAATTCCGATTCTGCTTCATGTCAAGAACAATAAATTTTGGTTTTATTTGCCGGTTTTATTTGCAGAGTGAACAGTACTTTTATTTATAAGCAGTGAATCCCAGATCTTTTCATTGTCAGATTTAAATTTTTTCAGATAATCATTTGCTACTTTCATTGTCGCTTTCATCATAATATTGGAAGAATCCTGCAGATCTGTCATCGTCTTTTTTTCCGTTTGTATACAAGAAAGTCAGATTCTGACCTTTATAAGCAGATGCTTTTGTAGAAGAAGTCACCAGCAGAAAGACTTCATTTGTAGACAGGGCGGACTTCACATTGACCGTATCAGATTTCACACAGTTTCCGATAATATCCAGTCCGACAAGGATTCCATCTGAAGGCATAGAGAGCATCATCCCAATATCTATCTTATCTTCTTTCTTCAGATAACCGATCATCAGAGTACTTTCTTTATCTACTTTGACATTTATAAACTGATTTCCGTCTTCAGTATATTTACCTTTCTGACTGATGTATTTTTTCAATTTGCTATAATTTGCGTCAATCTGGTATTAGCCGAGGTCGGATTCTTTACAGTAACCTTGCAGGTGAATTTTCTGCCGCCAAGAGTCGCTGTGATAACCGCTGTTCCTGTTTTTACCGCGGTGATCTTTCCGGCAGAAGTTATCTTGACAACATTTGTGTTGCTGCTCTTCCATGACGGTTTCAGACTGGTGCCTTTGATCTTCAGTGTATAAGTTTTTTCGGTGCCAGTGTCAGGCTGGTCTTATTCAGGGTGAGATAATTCAGACCTGCGATCGCTGTCAGACCTTTTTTCATTATATCTACCCAGATCGTATTTTTCCGGATTTCCGGTAAGCTCTCACTGTGTAAGTATAGCTTCTGGGCCCAGTACTTACTTTTGTATCGGTAAACGTAACATTTTTTGCTTCCTGTAATGTTTTTTACTGTTTTCCATCCGCTGTTTCCGGTCTTGCGGTATACCCGGTATCCGGCAACTCCTTTTACCTGTTTCCAGCTGAAAATAATCTTATTCCTGCCGGAGATCTTAATAGAAGACATAGTCGGCGTTGCTACGTCTATCGCCGCCTGTACTTGTCGCACTGATCACCGGAACCGCAGCTGGTGCCGCCGTTGCAAGCATAAAACCTGTCAAAATGCCACATAAAGCTTTTTTTTCCAATTTCTTCTCATACGCTTTTTTTCCTTTCTGCTTTTGTGGTATATCTAGATTCCCAACAAATATAGTGTATACATTACAAAAATATTCCTGCTATGATATTTTTTCACCGAATCGGGGCTTTCGGTGAAATTCGGCA
>VOFI01001598.1_pt1 | contig 53017 bp, 86 predicted proteins | sample 5384131 | NCBI WGS metagenome assembly VOFI01 (sample SAMN12384728, study PRJNA508395) | human gut metagenome | isolation source: healthy gut H | host: Homo sapiens
AGTATGGCTACAATAGGAGCGATTCTGACATTAATAGTTTTCGTTGCAGTTCTTGCAACGCCAAAATTACCAAACTGGTTTTGTTTTTTGATTATGGCACCGATCGTTGTATTTACAGGAACAATGGATGCAGACGGAGTATATGCCGTGTTAAGCAGTTCAAGTTTTCATCTGATGGCAATTATATGTATGTTTTCAGGAATGATTGCTGCAACGGGGCTTGATATCGTAATGGGAAATGCTTTAGATAAATTAACCGGTAATGTAAGTGGAAAGAAAAAAGAAATGTTAATTTTTGCAATTCTTTATCTTGCATCAGGACTGGTATCATTTGTTCTGCAGAACAGTTATGTTGCAATGGCATTTTTTGCCGGTGATTTTCAGTATTGCTAAGAAAAATAAGATCAGTCATTCAAAAATGATTTTGTTTGTAATTTATGCAAGTACTTTAGGGGTGCTTGTACCCTGATTGGAACACCGACAAATATTTATGCAAATACAGCGCTTGAAGAAGCTGGACTTAAGCTTTTTGGCATGTTTGATTTTGCCTGGGTAGGTATTCCGATTTTTATTCTGGGTGGAATTTATATGATCGTGATGAACCGCTGGTGCCCGTCTTATGAGGAAACAGTGCCAAGCAATTCAGAGATAGAATTACACCTGAAATGAAAAAGAAACAGATGGTTGTAGGAATCAGTTTCCTTCTGTTCGTACTTGCTCTGATTCTGGATTCGCTTACAGATATTACAGTGAACCCGAATTTTATCGGATATGCACTAATCGCGGTTTCGGTTCTTACAACTGTTGTAAAACCAAAAAAGAAGTAATCACTTCATTCGGTGTTGATATGGTACTTTTCTGTGCAGGTATCAATTTGATCATTGCAGTTATGAAGAACAGTGGACTTGGGAAGTGTTTGGAGCTGTTGTGCTGAGTATTCTTGGAGATACGAAAAAATCTGTATCTGATCACAGCAGTATTGTTCCTTGGATCGGCAATTGCAACACAGTTTATGAACAATATGGCAACCGCAGGAGTACTTGCCCCGATTGGGATCTCTATTGCAGAATCAATGGGAGCAAACCCACAGGCAATTGTTCTTGCAATTGCAATTGGAGCAGGATGCTCTTTCCTGACACCGATCGCATCAGGAACAAATCAGACATTAATGATCTTTACAAACTTAAAATTTACTGACTTTTGCAAAATTTGGATGGCCATTGGTTATTATCAGCTTTATATGCTGTGTAGGAATTCTTCCATTGGTATTCCCGTTCTTTTAAAAGACAGAAAAGAGTTATGTATAACAAAGGGGCAAAATTTTGTCCCCCGTTTCCAGTTTAAAATAAAGTTAGATGAGGTGGCAAAGATGAACAAAGAATTAACCTATTCAACTCCGGAAGAGGAAGGCGTATCATCAGAATATATTATTAATTTTCTGAACGAGATGGAAAAAAGAGAAGCAGAGATCCATGGAATCATGATCTTGAGAAACAATAGAGTTATATTTGAAGCATATAATGAACCGTATCGGAAGGAAATCCCACATATTGTCCATTCTTTTACAAAATGTTTTACAAATACAGCGGCATGGGAATTGCATATACAAAAGGACTCATAAAGCTGGAGGATAAGGTACTTGATTATTTTCCGAATATCGTGAGGCAAGCAAATGAGTATCTTCAGAAGCTTACGATACGGAATTTACTTACGATGCGCAGTGGACAGGAAAGAAGTATAGGTGGAAATGAATGGAGACCATTAAAACCAGCTGGCTGGATGCATATTTTAAAGTACCGTTTGTAAAAAAGAGCCGGGAAGTGAATTTATGTATTCAAGTGGGAATTCTTATATTACGTCAGCGATCGTACAGCGTATTACAGGAAAAACATGCCATCAATTGATCGAAGAAGAACTGGCACCGTACATTGGTCTGGAGAAGTTTAGCTGGGGAGAAAGTCCGGAAGGAATCTGTTCAGGTGGAAATGGTGTGAGCATTACGGTAGAAGGAATGGCCAGACTTGGGTTACTTTATCTGAATCAAGGAAAATGGGGAGAAAAACAATTATTAAGTGCTGATTGGGTGAATCTTGCACTCGGTAAAAAAAGATCCACAACCAAGGAAAGCAGGAGAAAAAAGATTATAATTTTCACTGGACGCATACAGGAGATATCTGGTGTTCAGATGGAATGTTTGGACAGACCTGTGCGATTATTCCGGAACAAAATATGGTAATTGCTATCACTACGGCAGACAGTAATTACTTGGAGACGGAACTGATTCAAAAAAGAGATTTTGGATCCGATGAAAGAAGAAAGAAATTTCGCTGAAAAGATGTGGAATGTATTAAAAAATAAAGGTCTCAGAATGTCTCTGGAAAATAAAACAGATCTGTCAGTAACAAAATAGTTTCAGGAAATCGGAAAATAGAAATGGAACCTTTTGAGAATGAAGATAAAATAGAAAAAAAACAGGTCTGGAATTCTTAGAAGATAAAGTAATATTCTGGATGAAAGATAACAGAGGAACACATTTTGTAGAAGCAGGACTGGACTGTTGGATTCATGGGAAAACCTCTATGACAGGTGGATATCTGCACCATCAGTATGAGATGGATGAAATGAAAATTGCCGCATGCGCTTACTGGAAATCAGAAAATGTGTTGATGATGGAATGGCGCTATCCGGAGATGGCTTTTTTGATCATGTGTCTTTTGAATGGAAAGAAGACAGGGTATATATGAAACGCTGGGTGAATATGAATTCACAGGCACTGGAAAGACCAGTTGTAACAGCAAAAATATGCGAATCTTAACAATTATTAAGAAAACCATAGGTGTTCCTGTAAGGTAAGAGCCCCTATGATAAACACAACGAAGCAAATACTAATGCAAATGGATGTTAAGGAGGAAGCGCGAATGGAAATCAAGAAACCTGCAATAGCGGGAACATTAGAATCCAGTGACTGTCAGGTAATGGTAGAGGCCGGAGAAGGAAAAGTTGATTTTTCACTGGAAAGCGCAGTGATCAATCAGTATGGAAACCAGATTAAGAAAGTAGCTTATGAAACACTGGAAAATCTGGGAATCGATAATGTAAAGCTTACAATCGTAGATAAAGGAGCTCTTGACTGTACGATCAAAGCAAGAATCGAAGCAGCTGTTTACCGTTCAGTAGGACAGATCGAAGATTTACCGTGGGGAGGTGCGATCAGATAATGAATCCGAATAAAAAAAGACTTAGAAGAACGATGATGTTTTTAAATGCACAGAAACCGGGACTGATCAAAGATCCATATATCTACAAACCGGATTCGATCATGCTGGATTTGGAAGATGCAGTTGCAGAGAATCAGAAAGATGCACCAGATTTTCTCTTTATCATGCACTTAAGACGATTAATTATAGAGGATGTGAACGTGTTGTCAGAATTAACGGACTGGACACTCCTTACTGGAAAGAAGATATCCGCGCAGTAGCCGGCGGCTGTGATGCGATCCGTATTCCAAAGACAGAATCCGCACAGGACGTAAAAGTAGTAGAAGCTGAAGTTGTTCAGGCTGAAAAAGATTTCGGACGTGAAGAGGGAAGTGTTCTGATCATGGCAGCTATTGAATCAGCACGAGGCGTGATGCGTGCACTTGATATCTGCGAATCTTCCGAAAGACTTTTCGGAATTGCCCTTTCCGGCGGAGATTACACCAAAGACCTTCAGACACACATTACCGGAACCGGAATCGAGCTCATGGGAGCAAGACAGAACATGGTAATCGCAAAGAAGAGCGGCAGGTGTACAGTGCTTTGATACAGTATACACAGATTTGGATGATATGGATGGTTTCCGTCAGGATGTTGAGAATATCCACCTGATGGGGTTTGATGGAAAATCCATCATCAACCCAAGACAGATCAACATTGTACATGAAATCTTTACACCAAAAACAGAAAGATATCATTTTCGCAGAAAAAGTTGTTCGTGAAATTGATACAAAAAAAGCACAGGGAATCGGTGTATTTACAGTAGATGGTAAGATGATCGATATCGCTTTCTATGACGGAGCAAAGAGAACAATTGAGCTTGCAAAAGCTTCAGGTGTGTATAAGGGGGATTTATAAGATGATTAACGCAGTAGGTAGAGATATCCCGGAAGAGATTTTAAAAGCAACTGGTAAAGAAGTATTTCAGGGTGTACATCATTTTGACGGACATGTCTATAAAAAACATGACCGGAAGTAGAATGTGTGATCAATTCCAACGGAAGCAAGATGGTAGACAGTATCCATGATGTTCTTGTAAAATGTGGCATCAAAGATGGTATGACAGTCAGCTTCCATCACCATTTCCGTGAAGGGGATTACGTTGTAAATATGGTAATGAAAGAGATCCATGATATGGGGATCAAGGACATTACTATCTGTGCAAGCTCTCTTGGAAAAGCACATGATCCTCTGGTAGAGTATATTGAAGATGGAACCATTACAAATATTCAGTCTTCCGGAGTGCGTGGAAAAATCGGAGAAGCTATTTCCAATGGTAAATTAAAAGGTCTTGCGATCATGCGTTCCCACGGCGGACGTGTACGTGCCCTGGTAACAGGTGAGACACAGATCGATATCGCATTTATCGGAACTCCTACCTGTGATGAGTACGGTAACTGCCGTGGTATCGGTGGAAAATCTGACTGTGGTGTACTTTCTTACGCAATGTCAGATGCTTTCCATGCAAACAAAGTCGTAGCAATCACAGACTGCATGGTTCCGTTCCCGAACTTTCCGGCACATATTTCAATGACAAAGGTAGACTATGTTGTAGAAGTAGACCAGATCGGTGATCCGAAGAAGATCGCAACAGGTGCAAAGCAAAACCGACCACAGATATGAGAAAGCTGATGATGGCTGATTACTGTACACAGTTCGTTGTAAATACACCGTATTTCAAAGATGGATTCTCTTATCAGACAGGTGTCGGCGGAGCTTCTATCGCATCTACTATTTCACTTGCAAAGGTAATGAAAGAAAGAAATATCCGCATGCGTTTTGGTGTGGGTGGTCTTACAAAGCCGATGTGTGACCTTATGATAAATGGTCAGGTAGATGCACTTCTGGATACACAGGACTTTGACCTTGCAGCCGTAGAAGCTGTAAAAGATCTGCATCATTTCCGGATCAGTGCAGGTGAGTATGCGAACCCGTTCAACAAGGGTGCAGTTGTCAATAAATTGGACTTCGTAATTCTTGCGGCTCTGGAAGTTGACGTACACTTCAACTGTAACGTTGTTGTAGATTCTAATGGTATGATCACAGGAGCGCAGGGTGGACATCCGGATACAGCAACCGGAGCAAAATGTGCCATCGTTATCGCACCGCTTCTTCAGGGAAGAACACCGGCAATCTGTACAGACGTAACAACCGTCACAACACCGGGAGAAAGTGTAGACGTTGTCATCACAGATTATGGTATTGCAATCAACCCGAAGAGACAGGATCTGATCGAAGCAATGAAAGATGTAGACCTTCCATTTAAGACCATCGAAGAGTTACGTGATATCGCTTACTCTATCGCGGGGGAACCACAGAAGGTACAGTTTGGAGATCGTGTTGTCGGTGTTATTGAAAGCCGTGACGGTACCATCATGGATGTTGTCCGTCAGATCAAGCCGTTTGAATTTGATGATTAAATTCTGATCGGAAAACTTACAGGTTATTGGCAATTGGATATAAAAAGGAGAACCGTATGGGAAAGAATCAGGCAGTAGAGAAAGCAGAATACTTTGCAGAATCGATTGGCCGGATGGCGTATCAGGCGCTGCTTGAGGAAGTCTATACGGTTCCCAAACCGGGGCTTGTAGATCCGTATTCCTGTGGAGCCCACACTGATATGGATGTGCAGACCTTTGAAAGAAGTGCAGAGGCGTTGTATCCGTGGTTTGTTAGAATGGCATACCAGGGATATCAGCTGACCTGTACGCCGGAAGATCTTTTCCGTGAAATCCGTAAGACCGGAATGCTTGCGGAGGAAGCCATGTATCGGGCAACCGGACATGTGAATACACATAAAGGGATGATCTTTACCCTTGGAATATTCAGTGTGGCAGCAGGGAAGATGTATCCAGGAAGACGGAACGGTTACTTTACAATCCATCCTTCGGATGGAGCAGAAGATGACTGCCAGGATCTTAAGAGCCGAAATTGAGATGTTGGAAAAGGAACCTGCGAAAAGTAACGGTGAGAAAAATCTCGTACAATACGGGACTACAGGGATTCGCGGGGAAGCGCTTGCCGGATACCCATCTGTTTTTCATATTGCGCTTCCGGTACTGGAGGATGGACTTTTGCGGGGAATGGAGTGGAACCGGATCAAATTACAGATCCTTTTTGCACTGATGAGCCGGGTGCAGGATTCCAACATTTTATCGAGAAAGAATCCGTCAGTACTCTATCAGGTACAGATGGAAGCGATGCAGTTTCTGGAGGAAGGCGGAGCCTACTCAGAAGATGCGTTAGACAAACTGATCCGTATGGATGCGGATTATATAAAGCGTGGTATCAGCGCGGGTGGGTGTGCCGATCTACTTGCCACCTCACTGTTTCTTGCGATGCTGTGCAATAAAATTCCAAACGAGAACGGGGCAATCCTGAACCTCTTTCCAGTTGTAAAATAGAGCGTATAATAACTGAGAACGGGAATCAAATTTTCTGCCATGAATATGGACTGCACCAGACTGGTGAGGAATAAAAAAGATGACTTTTCACAAATGAGCGGGTGAAAAGTCATCTTTTTTTTATTTTCATAGGAAATTCCAAAGGAACTTCCTATGAAATAAAAGGCACTGCGTGCCGGAGATGCGCACTCGCACGAAGATGAAGAATGTCGCAAGCGGTCTACGCTCCGCTTCGGTCGTTGCTTAACGAGCGCCACTGGCGCTCAGCGCGAGAATGTGCCGAGGCACATTCTTTCTTATTCATTAGAGAAGATTCTGGATGGAGCCTCTTCTTGATGAAAAGGTCGTTTACGGAACAAAACGGTATCCCAGTCCGCGGATTGTCAGGATATACGCCGGATTCTGTCTGTCATCCTCAATCTTACCACGAAGCCGGTTGATGTAGACCATGATCGCATTGTCATCAACGGCAACCGTATTGCCCCAGACATGCTCATAGATCATATCCTTGGTGAAAACCTGTTGCGGATGCTTCATAAAAAGCAGAAGAAGTGCAGACTCCTTGGAAGAAAGGATAAGTTCTTCGCCATTTTTGTAAAAAACGCATGGTTGTGGTATCATAGCTGAATGGACCGCATTCCAGAGTATCGGAATTGTCGAGTACCAGATTCTTGTTGCGGCGGATCAGTGCTTTTACTTTGGCACCAAGTACAAGCGGTCGGAACGGCTTGGTGATATAACCATCCGCTCCAAGTGAAAGCCCGTACAGAGAATCATAGTCTTCATTACGTCCGCTGACGATCATAACCGGTGTACTGATCCCCTGATTGCGAAGCCGTTTGATGACCTCAAATCCCTCCATATCTCCCAGCATAATATCCATAAGGATCAGGTCAAATGTATGATTTTTCAGGATGGACAGAGCATCCATGCCACAGTTTACTGTTGTTGTTTCCAGCTCATTGCTGTGCATTACCTTTTCCAGCAGCTTACAGATTGCCGGATCATCATCTACGATCAGTATTTTGTCAGCCATTGAGGCAACCTCCCAAAAGTAAAAATTTCAATAAAATTCTATACAACTTATAAAAAACATTATAATATTAGAAAGAGAACAAGTCAATTGATAACAAACCGGGGACGAGAATATATGAAGAAAAACAAAAAGACACTGATTCTGCGATTCCACTTTTTTAATCGTAATTTTGTATTTGCAGGATTTGGTGTCTGGAAAAAGTACAGAGATACTTTGATGCAGAACCAGGAGGAACAGATGCTCCTGACAACCAGAATCCTGAGTGAAAAAATATGGCGATGTCCGCAGAGGAATATGAGGAAAGTTTAAGTTTTCTTGCGAAAACAGCAGAGAACAGACCGCAGGATGAGGCAAAACAACTGTATCGGGAATTTATAGACACACAGACCAGTTTTATCACGAATCTGTACCTGGAAGACGAACAGGGAAAGCTTTCAGAGCGTCAAGGATGTACAGATTGTAAGTTCACAGTGCTCACTCAAAGCTCGGCAAAGAATAGCATTTATATGGAAAAAGATACAGATGGGAAAATCTATAATGTATATAAGCGTATTTTGAAGGATGGGAGAAAGATCTGTCTGATGATCGATGCGGAAAAATATTATCAGAAACTGATTTCGGGAATTCACATCGGAACGAATGGATACATTGTAGTCAAAGATGCAGAAGGAACGATCATCATGCATCCGAAGAAAGAACAGTGGGGAATTCCGGTTATTGCAGGAAGGAAGAAAAATGTATCCGGATCTGGATTACTCCAGTCTGGAGAAGATGATTGAGGATCAGAAGAAGAGAAAAGAAGGTATTTCTCATTATTATTCGTATTGGTGGACAAATGAAGAACGTCCGAGAGTACAGAAAATCAGTGCATATTCTCCGGTTCAGATCGGAGACAGCTTCTGGGTAGTCAGTGCGGTGATCGACTACGATGATCTGTACGAACCGATAGCTGAAGGTTTCTTGAAAATGGTATGTATTTTTGTTGGTATTTTGTTGGATGCCGGTATTGCGGTTGTCTTATTTGGCAGAGTGATGCGTGATATGAGAAGAGCTGTGCGGGAGATCAATGATCTGAAAGAACTGAATGAGCAGTTGGAAAAAAATGCATCGGAGTGAGCAGAGTATCGCACATCAGCAAAGACTTCAGATCATGGGAACTATGACAGGTGGTATCGCACATGAATTCAATAATTTTCTGACTCCGATCATGGGATATGCAGAGCTTCTGATGATGGAACTTCCGGAAGGATCAGAAGAACAGGACAGTGTAAAAAAGAAATTTATGAGGCTTCGGAAAAGCAAAGGATGTAGTGCGCCAGATTTCGTCCCTAAGTCGAAAGAATGTAGAGACCGTTTATAAAAATATTTCGATAAAGAAATTCATGACGCGTGCAGAAAGGATGATGGAATCTGTCTGCACGCCTCTGATCCATATGGAAAGTGAGTTTCGGGTAGATGATGAAATGATCCTTGGAAATGCGACACAGCTGAACCAGGTGCTTTTAAATGTCTGCGTTAATGCGGTGCATGCGATTGGAAAAAATCAAGGAAATATCAGAATATCCTGCCATTCAGAAGAAAAAAGGAAAAACTGGCTCAGGGAGTGATTGAAAAGCTTTCGGATGTATGGAAAAAGTATATCCATATCCAGGTGAAAGATAATGGGTGTGGAATGGATAAAGAGACGCTGCGTCAGATTTTTGATCCATTTTTTTTACAACGAAAAAAGGGGGGAGAGGGTACCGGACTTGGACTGGCACTTGCGGAGCAGATTATTACTTCACATAAGGGATATATTTATGCAGAGAGCAAAAAAGGAGAAGGAAGTACCTTTCATATCTACCTTCCGATACTGGATACAGAGCATATGCCACAGATTGTGCAGAATATTCCCAGAAAGGATTATCGGATCGTGGTGGCAGATGACAATGCAAAGGTATTGCAGTTGCTGAAAAGAATTTTGAGAAGATCGGGATCCAGATTCAGACCTGTATGAAAAGAGAAGAACTGCAAAAATGTCTGGAACAGCAGCAGGCAGATGTGCTGGTAGTAGACGAGACGATGGAGGATTGCAGTGGAGTGGATTTCTGTATGTCGCTTGCAGGCAGATATCCGGACATGCTGAAGCTTATTATTATTGATGGAGTCAGCCTTGAGGTGGCAGAGGCCCGGCAGAAAGGAATCATTGACGGATATGTAGAAAAACCGGTATCGGATACCGCGATTCTTGAGGCAATTCGGAATTGTGCCAGCCAGCCGGTATAAGAAAAAAAGACGCAGATATCTGTAAAGTGTAAGATAAGACAAACCCAACCTTAATACTTTTTAAAGATTTACCTTAACAAAATGTAAGGAGGAATCTGTAAGAGTGTAAGGTTGGGTTTTTATAATGGAATCATCAAATAAATGGTACGAAAAAGTACCCGTACAAAAGGAAGGAGAAATGCCATGAGTGAAGCAATGCTTGCCTTATTGGGATTTGCAACCATCATTATTGTGATTGCGTTGCTCTTAAGAAATGTAACGGTACCGGCTCTTGCATTTGTCAGTGTATCAACTGTAACAGGTGCGATCCTTGTAGCAACCGGAACATTTACGATTGAAGAAATGGGGAATTTGTAACAGCCGGTGTAGCCGGAGTACATGGTACTGCAGCGCTGTTTATCTTCTCTGTACTTTTCTTTGGAATTATGACAGATGTAGGAATGTTCGACAAGATCATCAATGCATTGATGAAGAAAGTCGGAAGTAATGTAGTCGGTGTTGCCATGATGACCTGTATCATTGCTATGATCGGACATCTGGATGGAGGCGGTGCCTCTACATTCCTGATCACAATTCCGGCAATGCTCCCGGTTTACAAACGTCTGAATATGAGACCGACAACTCTGATGCTCATCTGTGTATCTGCAATGGGTGTAATGAACCTTCTGCCATGGGGCGGACCGACAATGCGTGCGGCTACTGTCCTTGAATTGAACCAAATGCACTGTGGAAACAGATCATTCCAATGCAGGTTGTAGGTATTTTTATTGCACTTGGAACAGCATTTATCTGGGGAAATATCGAAAAGAAGAGAGGTGCAGGCACTTCTTCAGCAGAAAAAGATCGAGTATGGCGGAATTGAAGATGAAGCTGTAACAGATGATGAAAAGAATGAGCTTGCAAGACCGAAACTCTTTGTATTCAACGTGATCGTAACACTGGCAGTAATCGTAAACCTGGTTCTTGCAAAGGTACCGTCTTACTACATCTTTATGGTAGGATGTGCAGTAGCACTTTTTTTGTAAACTACCCGGGTGCAAAAAATGCAGGGTAAGATCATTAAATCCCATGCAGCCCGGCACTTACCATGGCATCTACGATTCTTTGTGCAGGTGTATTCCTTGGAGTTATGCAAAGCAAACAGAGATCATGACTCATATGGCTAACGTACTTGCAAACGTGGTTCCACAGTCTATGGGAAGATTTTTACCGCTTATTGTAGGTCTGGTATCAGTACCGCTTACACTGATGTTTGATACCGATTCTTTCTTCTTCGGAATGCTTCCGGTACTGATCGGAATCGGAAACGAATTCGGTGTGAATCCGGCACATATCGCCATTTCAATGGTTGTTTGCCGTAACTGTGCAACATTCATCAGCCCGGTTGTTCCGGCTACTTTCCTTGGAACCGGACTTGCCGGTGTGGAGATCAAAGATCACATCAAGAACAGTTTCTTCTGGATCTGGGGTGTAAGTATTATCTGTCTGATCTCAGGTATAATTCTTGGAGTTATCAAATTCTAGTTAGATAAATAAAAAGATCCTGTATTTCATGTGATTTGTACATGGAGTACGGGATTTTTTGGATATGTATATAAAATGGTCTGATGATTGAAATGCAACGAAAGTGCTCGAAAATGTTATGCAGGGTATAAGATTTCAGGAAAATGTGATAGAGTTATTTTACTTCGATTTAGTTCTAAAATCGAAAAAGTATCTAATTAACCATAATCAGAAGGTATCTCATTTTCGGTGCTCAATTTTCGAGTAAACTCCCGACAATGAACAAAGCAAAAGAAAATATAGAAGTATGGGAGTTTGCCTTTACAAAGGATGACAGTATGTTAAAATATTTATAGTAGAAAAGTCAGAATGAAACTGGGATCATCCAGTGGATGCGATTTATGAGCGGAAAGAACAGAAAGGATTTTGCAAAGATGGCAGAGCAAAATGAATATATTAAAGAAGCTTATGAATGTCTGGAGAAGATGAGTGCAGATGAAAGAAAAAAGAAGAGAATACGAAGAAAGACAAAAAAAATTTTGTGGGATCATAATTCGTTTATGAAAAGTGCAAAAATAATTGGGATGCGAGAAGGACGTGAAGAAGGACGTAAAAGAAGGGTACAGGGAAGCATTAGTTTCAATTGTTATAAAAAATTGCAAAAAGGGATGTCAGTAGAGGAAATTGCAGATTTTCTGGAAGAGGATGTCTTGACGATACAGAGAATCTATGATATTGCCAATACCTATGCACCGGAATATGATATAGAAAAAATAGTACAAAAGTTGGAAAACACATCAGGAATGAAACAAAAAGTAAGAAAAGAGTAAGTTAAATCAGATAGATGAGTGATTTGACTTACTTTTTTCGCATGTAATTAGTTGTTGTTCACTTATAAAGCAAAACACCATATGAGGATGCCCTAAGGCATATGCCTTAGTATGAGGAATGTTTTACTTCAAAACTTTCCGCGAAATACAAGTAATAATTCCCACCACGCAGAATGGAAAATATGCCGGGTAAAGAGAACCAAATACCAGGATGCCGCCCGGATACCGGTAAACAGTTCGACATCCGCAGGAATTGCATTCATTTGCTGCAAGGCTGAACAGGTAGGAAAGAATATATACCAGAACAAAATAGGTAAGCCCTCGTCCGGTTCCGTGCCGGATGCCACTTAATGTGAAAAAGAACGTAGACAGCATCCAGATTAGCATAACCCCTCCGACAGCCAGGTATGCAACCAGTGTAAGATCGGGAGTGGAGCTCAGTGTCTTGATATCGCCATAATTAGACATCTGGTTCCAGAACGAGAAAAAGGTAATCGCCAAGATGACGGCGGACATCAGTACCGGTGCCGGGCGAAGGATGAAAGTGGTCAGTTTCTCAGCGGCAGTACTTCCGGTGCGGGCAATATTCCGGATTGGATCAGCCAGTTCTTCAGAAGAGGAATCGTGACGTCTGCGGGAATTTCTCCGTTCTGTCCGTCTGGCTGGTCTTTGGCGGTCATAATAAGAATCCTCTTCTTCATAATCATCGTCATAATCAGGAGCAAGCCTGTCTGTTTCATCGTAGTAGTCGTCAGTTTCATAATCGTTAAGGTAGTCTGTGTCGTCATACCGGTCGTCATAATCATCCTGCCCCACAGGGATCGACGGGAGATCGCCTGTATAAGTTACTCAAAGTTGTCATCAAAATAGTCGTCTATATTTTTTTATTATTCATAAAACAAATACACCCTCCTTGTGCATAAGTGTATGGTAACTGTTTTGACAGTCTGTGTCAAATAAATAATGAGATGATTGTGAAATTTGAAAAATTGAAAATGGGTTAATGTAGCAAAGATGGAAAGAGAAAGAGTGGTAGGGGACATCATTCTATGGTAGAATAAATCTGTATGAAAAAAAATAAATGAGGACAGAAAAATATGGCGATCAATATAGCAACAAAAGCAATCCTGAAAATCCTGTCTTTTGGAGGGATTGATGTAGAAGTATCAAAGGCAGCTTGCGGATCTGAAAAGACTGGATCCGATGAAAATTTTTTATAAAAAAAATGGATCTGCAGGTATATAACGGCGATTATGAAGTTCCGATCCGGGTATTTTTCCCGGATGAAGCATCGTGTCTGGAAAAAGATCAGATCAAGGGACGAAAGATCATGCTTTTTCCTTCACGGAGGAGGATGGGCGACTGAGCATGTGGAAAAATTATGAGAGAGTATGTTCCCGGATGGCACAGGCGACGGGGCAGACTGTAGCAAGTAGAATACCGTCTGGCGCCGGAGCACAAGTTCCCGACCGGGCTTATGGACTGTTATACCGTGGCAAGAGCATTGTATACGCATCCAGATACAAAGCCGGAGGATATTACTCTGATTGGAGACAGTGCAGGTGGCAATCTGGCATGCTGCATTGTCCATTATTATGGCACGGGACCGTGGCGAATTTATGCCAAAGAGACAAATTCTGATCTATCCGGCAGTCAATAATGATTATTCAGAGAAGAGTCTGTTCTCTTCTGTAAGGGAGAACGGGCAGGATTATCTTCTGACGGCAGGCAAATTAAAAGATTATATCAATCTTTATGCAGGTTCGGAAGAGGACAAGTTAAATCCATATTTTGCACCAATTCTGGAGAAAGATCTGTCAGGACAGCCGGATACACTGATCCTGACGTCAGAATTTGATCCGCTCCGGGATGAGGGAGAAGCGTATGGAAGACGTCTTGCAGAGGCAGGTAACCGGGTGGAAGTACACCGGATCAAGGATGCACTTCACGGATATTTTGCACTGGGAATCCGGAGTCTGCATGTACAGGAAAGTTTTGAATATATCAATCATTTTCTGGAGGGGGGAATAGAAAATGCCGCAGACAAATGTAAAGCACTGGAGAAGGCTGGACAATGCGGCGAAGCTTTTTCCGGCATGAGCAGTAAAAGGGATACCCGTGTATTCCGGTTCTACTGTGAATTGAAAGAGGATATACAGCAGGAGATCCTGCAGAAGGCGGTAGACAGGACACTGGAAAAATATCCGATCTTTCTGTCCGTGCTTTGCGAAAGGGACTGTTCTGGCATTATCTGGAACAGAGTAATAAAAGACCGGTTGTAAGAGAAGAGTATAAGGAGCCGTGCAAAGCAGCCTTTATATCCGTGATAAGAGAGATCTGCTTTTTGAAGTGACTTATTACAAAAAGAGAATCAATTTTGAGGTCTTTCATGTGCTGACGGACGGAACCGGTGCCAGTGAATTTGTACGGGAGCTGGTGAAAAATTATCTGTATCTGGCACATCATGAGGATGGACTGGAGGATGTGGTTCTGTCAGAGTATTCGGAGAGCCTTTTCGATCAGGAAGCAGATGGATTTGAAAGATATTATTCCCGCCAGGCAGACCGTAAAAAGGAGAAAAACCGGCAGCGCATCAGCTTCGCGGAAACCGGCGCGAACTTGGAAGCCTGCAGACGACAGAGGCAGAAATTCCGGTCGAAGAACTGAGGCATCAGGCAAAGACTTATGGTGTATCGATGACGGTATTTCTGACTGCGGTATATCTGTGTGCGATTCACCGGACAATGACAAGACGGCAGGAAAGCAAGCCGGTTGTACTGATGGTTCCGGTAAATCTGCGTAATTTCTTTCCGACCAATACAATGCTCAATTTCTTCAACTGGATCGAAATTTTCAGGGTGGAAAAGAAGAGTTCAAAGATGTTGTGCAAAAAGTAAATGCATGCTTTAAAGAAGAACTGACAGCGGAAAAGATGGAGAAGCGGATGAACGATTACTTCGCCTTGCAGGTGCATCCAATCCTGAAATTTGCGCCGCTGGAACTGAAAAATGTCTGTATCAATATCGGGGCGAGGACGGCAGAAAGTGATGTGACCGCTATTTTTTCCAACATGGGAATCATCCGGATGCCGGAAAGCTATGAGACGTATATCAGGTATTTTGGTGTTTATACAAGTACGCCGAAAGTAGAGCTTTGTATGTGTTCCTTCCGGGATAAGATTTATCTGGGATTTACGTCCAGATATGACTGTGATGCGATCAAGGACAACTTTTTCCAGATTCTGAAAGAGCAGGAAGTAAAGCCTGAGATCCTTGAAGTGGAGTATCCGGAAAGTGTGATGACAGAAGCGAAAGGAATGCAGATTTTCAAAATATTTACATTTCTTTGCATGATCGCGATTGTGGCGGCACTGGGAGTGGATTATAGCATTGATACGAATTTCCATCTGTCACTGTTTGTGTGCATGGTGCGTTCAGTATGTGGTTGGCGCTCGCAGTCGGTTTCTTCAAGCGGTACAATCTGCTGAAGAATGCCATGTGGCGACTGATCATTGTGACAGTCGGCTGTATTATCTGGGACATGGCGATTGAGAATTCAAAAACGAAGCAAAGAAACAGAAGGATCCGGTTCACCAATTTCCAAAGCTTCATCTGCAGAGATGCCATACAGATTGGCAAGGGTTGCGAAAGTGGAGAGATCCGGCTCGGCAACGTTATTCTCATAACCGGACAGAGATTTTCTGTGGATACCGGTCAATTCCATCACTTGTTTCTGGGTATATTCTTTATTCTCACGGGCGTTTTTCAGAATTTTACCAATATCTTTCATGAAAATGTTCCCCCTTCAAACATAGTATAAGTTCATTATAAATGGTCAGAGCAGGAAAAAGCAATGACAATTTATTTTGATTTTTTATCGAGATAGTCTGCGAGAGATTGAAACTGAATCAAAAGCTCTTCCTGGTGGCTGGTGTCAAATTTTTGGAAAGAGTAAGCATTTTTCATTCGACGCATGAAAGGGAAAAAATGCGAGGGGGGTAGAAGTCTTAATTCCTAATACTTCATCCGCAGAAAGTTGATATAAGCGAGTAATCTGGCAAATGTGTCAAGATCTGGTTCAGCTACACTGTTCTCATAGCCGGACAGAGTCTTGCGGTTGATACCGGTCAGTTCTATTACTTTTTCTTCTGAGTATAAAAATTATCTTCACGTGCTGTCCGGAGAATTTCTCCTATATGTTCCATGGGCGATCGTCCTTTCGAAGATTTCATATATAATATAAGTGAAGTGGTATGTACTATTGCTATTATATAAGAAATAGACGTTAAAAAAGAGTAGAATTCTTAGAAAAAGTACTAATAAATCAAAAAGTCTTAAAATTAAAGATACACATGTGCTATCATATTCAAACTTTAATCTCTAAACTTTAATTTTTCCGCCTATAATCTCTAACGAAATAGGAATTGTGAGATTGCGGCGCCATATTTTTTGTATGCAAAAATCTGACAAGTGTGGTGATTTGAATCAGGAGTTCTTCCTGATGTTTGGGGTCAAGTTCTTTAAATAAAAAGAAAGAACCTGGAATTCACATTGAGCAGAGAGTCGGAAGAAGCTTTTCCACCAATATCTAATACTTCATCGGCAGAAATACCATAGAGATTGGCAAGAGTCGCAAAGGTTGATAGATTTGGCTCGGCAACGTTGTTCTCTTAACCAGAAAGCGATTTCCTGTGGATGCCGGTTAATTCCATTACTTGTTTTGTGTATATTTTTTATTCTCACGGGCATATTTCAGAATCTTGCCAATGTCTTTCATGAAAACGGTTTCCTTTCAAATTTACTACTTTCTTATTATAAAGCACAAAGATAAGAAGACGCAATTTTGAAAACTATGGTTTTTATCGAATTATTTATAAAGAATTTGCCTATTAAAATACTGAAAAATAGGGGAAATAACATTAAAAACCCACTATTATAGTGAAAGTGTTAATAAAACATTTAATTGTTTTGAAAAAAAAGAAAAGAAAAAAAATAAAATGTTTTGAAAAAAGTATGTTAAAAAGACCAGGAAGTCCTAGAAAAAGAGATAATACTGTTGACTTCTTAAAAATTAAGACTTATAATAACCAAGATAGGATACGTATGCAAAAAAAGCATATAATTTTTAAGATGAGAAAGAGAGGAAATTAGAGATGAAAAAGAGAAGAGTACTTGATCAGGCATGTGCGTTCTCTGTCGCAGTAATGCTCGTTGGAGTAAATGCTGTACCGGTTGTTGGCTGATAACAATAGTTCTGCTACAACTGTTGCTACAGATGAAAAAAGCATTTAACATTACAGTAACTTTCAATTACTGGGATTATGCAGTGGGTGCAGACGGACAACACTTTTTAACTAAAGAGATGACGAGCGATGATACTATCACGCCACCAACACTTACTGTTGAAGAGGGATATGAGCTCAAGGGATGGACAATTAATGATAAGTTTTTGATGCTACTGCCCAAATGAGTTATGAGGATATTGTAAGAGCTGCTGGTACTTCAGAGTTTGTAGCTATTCAAGCAGTTATTAAACCAGTAGAGATAAAGAAAACTGCTCATGTTGCTTTCAATGTTGATCCTGAAAAAAGGAAAATTTACAGACCCGGCTGGAGCTAAAGTAGTAACTTATGATTTAGATGAAACTGACGGAGACGCGCATCCTATTCCGAAAGTGGAAGCAAAAGAAGGATATGAATTTACTGGATGGCATGTTAGTGGAGCTAATGAAGCAGATTGGTTACCAGAGTCAGAAACATTTTATGTTTCAGGATTAGCATTCTATGAAAAAGACAAGAATGATGGATATGTGACATTCGAGGCGACATTCAAAGAAAAAGAAGCTGCAGTAGAAAAAAGATGCTGAATTACGTGTACATTACGTTGATGTAAATTCAGACAATTATATTAAAGATAATATCCAGACCATTAAAAAAAGAATGGTAAAGTTGGAGAAAGCGCTGAGTTTACTGCAAAAGATCTTACAATTCCAAAAGGATACGAACTTGCAGATGATAAGTGGAGTACTTCTGTAGAATATGGTAAGGATGCAGATGTTAATGTTAATGTAAAAGCTAAAGAAGAACCAGCTGAAGAAAAACAGTAGAAGTATATTTCAATATTATTGATTCAGAAAAAGGATCATTCCCGGATTATGCACCATCAACAGTTGTTTCTTTCAAAGGTATTGCTTTGCAGACACAGACCAGCAGTTTGAAATTCCGGCAGTAAAAGCAAATGATGGATACAAGTTTACTGGATGGAAAGTTGAAGGCGCTGAAACACAGAATTGGGATGCAGATGCTAAAACATTTGGTGTGACAGGACTTGCACATTTCCCAGAAGGATCTAATGTTGGTTATGTAACAATTACACCTGAATTTGAAAAAGTTGAAGAAACACCGGCTGTAGCAGTAGCAAATGCAACAGTTGTAATCGATTCAAACGAAGGATCATTCGAAGGATACGAAGGAACAACAGAACTTCATAACGAAAACCTTCAGGATAGCAAATACAACCTTGGATTCCTTCCGACAGTAGTAGCAAATGAAGGATATACATTCAAAGGCTGGAAAGTAACAAACAAAAGCCGGCGAAGAAATCTACAACCTTGATGCAAATGCAACATCAATTTCATTCCCATACGGAGTAGCTGATGACTACACAGTAACAGCTGTTCTTGAAAAGAATGAAGAAGAAGTAGCAGTAGCAAATGCAACAGTTGTAATCGATTCAGTAGCAGGATCATTCGAAGGATACGAAGGAGCAACAGAACTTCATAACGAAAACCTTCAGGAAGCAGAATACAACCTTGGATTCCTTCCGACAGTAGTAACAAATGAAGGATATACATTCAAAGGCTGGAAAGTAACAAACAAAGCCGGCGAAGAAATCTACAACCTTGATGCAAATGCAACATCAATTTCATTCCCATACGGAGTAGCTGATGACTACACAGTAACAGCTGTTCTTGAAAAGAATGAAGAAGAAGTAGCAGTAGCAAATGCAACAGTTGTAATCGATTCAGTAGCAGGATCATTCGAAGGATACGAAGGAGCAACAGAACTTCATAACGAAAACCTTCAGGAAGCAGAATACAACCTTGATTCCTTCCGACAGTAGTAGCAAATGAAGGATATACATTCAAAGGCTGGAAAGTAACAAACAAAGCCGGCGAAGAAATCTACAACCTTGATGCAAATGCAACATCAATTTCATTCCCATACGGAGTAGCTGATGACTACACAGTAACAGCTGTTCTTGAAAAGAATGAAGAAGAAGTAGCAGTAGCAAATGCAACAGTTGTAATCGATTCAGTAGCAGGATCATTCGAAGGATACGAAGGAGCAACAGAACTTCATAACGAAAACCTTCAGGAAGCAGAATACAACCTTGGATTCCTTCCGACAGTAGTAGCAAATGAAGGATATACATTCAAAGGCTGGAAAGTAACAAACAAAGCTGGCGAAGAAATCTACAACCTTGATGCAAATGCAACATCAATCGCATTCCCATACGGAGTAGCTGATGACTACACAGTAACAGCTGTTCTTGAAAGAATGAAACTCCAGTTGATCCGGATCAGCCATCAGTTGATCCTTCAAAACCAAGTACTCCAGAAGAAAAACCGGGTACTTTCAATTTGAAGAGAACAAGAAAGATGACAAAACATCTACAACAGTAGCAAAAGATGACAAAAGACAAACAAGAAGGAATCTGCTAAGAAAGCAAATGAGCAAAAATCTGATACAGTTCAGACTGGTGATCATAGCAACGTATTCGTATACGTAGCAACACTTCTTATTGCAGGTCCGCAAAGAGTTGTAGCATTCTTCAGAAGAAGAAACGCATAATCTGGTCTTAGCAATAAGCACAGATGATGTGAATTTAATCAGGTGGCTGTGAGTTCTCTCACAGCTACCTGAAGTTTATAAAGGATATTTCTATATGAATAAGCATACGAATCTAACTATCGTAAAAAAAGACCAAAGAAAACTCATCGTGACCGCGGGACAGAGATAGGTTCTGTTCTTGTCATACTTCTTGCATGTGTGGTGATTGGTGGAGGTATTTATTTTGTACGGCAAAATTTGAATGGGGAAAGAATACCACACAAAAGTTGGCGATACAATTACCATCACACCACAGAAGTTAGACAAGACGCAGTTAAAAGCATTAATTGACAACACAGAATCTATTAATACAGAGACCTATACCGATGAATCCGTAAATGAGCTGAAAGCAGCTGTAGAGAAGGGAAATACACTTTTACGTGGGGTTCCCGGACAGGATGCAATCGAAGAAACGTATATGGAAATTGTTAACGCGATCCAGGGGTTGAAAAAAAGACACGCAGTAATGCGTGTCTTTTTTGGTTCTACATTGAAGTAATGGAAGAACAATTAACCAACTGTTCTATATTTTTTATCTACTACGTTAAGAAGTTCATATCCGTCTTCTGTTACGAGAACGAGGTCCTCGATACGTACACCGTATTTGCCTTCGATGTAGATTCCCGGTTCGATCGAGAAGATCATACCCGGTTCAGCTACGTTCTTGTTGATCGGGCTTACATCACCGTATTCATGGTCTTCCTGGCCGATGAAATGTCCAAGACGAATCTTCCAGTATTCTCCGTATCCTGCTTCGCCGATGAGATCTCTTTGCCTGCGCATCGATATCACAGAAACGTACGCCTGGTTTGATGATGGCTTCTGCTTTTCTCAACCGCTGTACGAACAAGGTCATGGATTGCGGCCTGTTCTTCGTCTACGCTCTTGCAGTAGAAGGTTCTTGTCATATCTGAGCAATAACCGTTCCAGATGCATCCCATATCGATCAGAACGCATTCTCCGGCTTTCAAAGTTCTTGTCTCGCTTGGTGAGTGATGTTGGTCAGCAGCGTTAGCACCGAAGCATACGATCGTATCAAAGCTGAGTCCTGTTGCGCCTTCTTTGTAGTATTCTGCTTCAATGAAATGAGCAATCTGTTTTTTTCTGTCATGCCTTCTTTAATGTAGGCAGCAGCTCTTTCCATAACCATGTCATTGATTACAGATGCCTGTCTCATGATCTTGATTTCTTCTTCATTCTTAACAGCACGAACACCGTCTACACAGTCAGATCCCCATATCGTTTTCAGTTCCGGGCGCGTTCCTGAAGCGGGATCAGGAAACGAGCAGGAAATGCTTTGTCGATACCGATTACGCCCTTGGTATCGATATGTTCTGTCAGAACCCCGATCTGATCATCCATATCACTGAACCATACTTCTTCAAATCCTGTATCAGATACATAATACAGATAGTTCAAAAAACATGGTGTGCTTTCCGTTTGTACGAAGCAAAAGAGAGCGTACAATCTTTCCCCTGGATGTACCATGATGCCCGTTAAAAAGCGGATGCTGAGTGGATCAGATACAAGTAACTGATCGATTCCTTTTTTTTTCCATTTTTGCAATACGCGTTCCATTCTTTCGTTCATTGCTATAATTCTCCTCTCTTAAATACACTACACCAATCATAGCACATTACAGGCAAAATATGAAGAGAAAGCTGCCATCTATTTTTTTAAAATATGTCTTACGAACAGTGCAGGATTTTTTTGCATTTTCCACACGTTCTCTCGAAGGTGGATTGATCCCTTCGAGAGGATAATCAAGTCCCAGCTCTTTCCATTTGTAGGCACCAAGTGTGTGATAAGGCAGGATTTCTACTCTTTCTACATTATCAAGTGTCTGGATAAAATCATTTAACCGGTTTAAGTATTCATCATAGTCGTTGCGCTCCGGTACGAGCACATGGCGGATCCAGACAGGTTTTTTGATATCGGAGAGAAAGCGGATCATATCCAGAATGTTTTTATTTGTTTTTCCGGTCAGCTCTTTGTGAGATTTTTCATCGATATGCTTGATATCAACAAGAAGAAGATCGGTATACTGCATCAGCTCCTGGAATTTGGAGAAAAATAGTTCTTCTCTGGTAAAAAGGACCGCCTGCAGTATCAATCGTTGTGTGAATACCTTTTGCCTTTGCTTTTTTGAAAAGATCCAGCAGAAAATCAATCTGAAGGAGAGGTTCTCCGCCGCTTACGGTGATTCCACCGCCATTTTTCCAGTAAGTGCGGTAACGCAGAGCCTGCGCAAGAAGCTCATCGGCACTGCGCCAGGTGGCGCCGTTTTTATCTGTCATATTCCAGGTGTCAGGGTTATGGCAGAACTGACATCTCAGTGGACATCCCTGAACAAATATAATAAAACGTACCCCAGGTCCGTCAACAGAACCAAAGCTTTCTGTAGAGTGAATAAGTCCTTTGATTTGAGTCATATGAAAATCTCCTTTTCATTGTGTGATTGGAAAACTGCGGATCAGGCAGAGTCTTTTAAATGCCTTAGTATGCAGGAAAAGCTGCCAGCAAAGATTCTATATGTACCGAAAGTCATGCACTTTAAAATGCATGACTTCCAGCATAACGATATGTTTGGCAAAAAGAGTGTAAGTTCGGTAATTACATACGATCGTGGCAGGTTCTTGCGATTACATCGAGCTGCTGTTCGCGTGTAAGGTCGATGAACTTAACCGCATATCCTGATACACGGATCGTAAAGTTTGCGTATTCTTCTTTTTTCCGGATGTTCCATAGCGTCAAGAAGTTTTTCTGTTCCGAATACGTTGACGTTCAGATGGTGAGCAGCCCCCTGTGAGAAGTAGCCGTCCATAACATTTACCAGGTTGTTAATGCGCTCCTCCGGAGTATGTCCGATTGCATCCGGGTTGATGGTCTGGGTGTTAGAGATTCCGTCAAGTGCCCATTCGTAAGGCGGCTTTGGCAACGGAGTTCAGGGAAGCAAGAAGTCCGTTCTGTTCTGCACCGTAGCTCGGGTTTGCTCCAGGTGAAAGCGGTGCGCCTGCTTTTCTTCCGTCCGGAAGAGCACCGGTAGCTTTTCCATATACAACGTTTGAGGTAATGGTAAGGATAGAAGTTGTCGGTTCGGATTCACGGTAGGTGTGATGCTTTTTCAGTTTCTTCATAAATGTCTGAAGAAGCCATACTGCGATATCATCTGCGCGGTCATCATCATTTCCGTATTTCGGGAAATCACCGGTTGTCTCGAAATCTACAACGAGTCCGTTTTCGTCACGGATTGTTTTCACTTTTGCATATTTGATCGCACTTAAGGAGTCAACTACATGGGAGAATCCTGCGATACCTGTTGCAAATGTACGACGTACATCGGTATCGATCAGTGCCATCTGAGATGCTTCATAGTAGTATTTATCGTGCATGTACTGGATCAGGTTCAGTACATTTACATACAGTCCAGCGAGCCAGTCCATCATCTTGTCGTATTTAGCCATTACTTCATCATAATCAAGGTATTCAGAAGTGATCGGTGTGTAAGCCCTACCTGATCTTTTGACTTGCAGTCGACACCACCGTTGATCGCGTAAAGAAGGCATTTTGCAAGGTTTGCTCTTGCTCCGAAAAACTGCATTTCTTTACCTGTCTGTGTTGCAGATACGCAGCAGAGATAGAATAGTCATCACCCCATACCGGACGCATTACATCATCATTTTCATACTGGATAGAACTTGTTGTAATAGAAATATGTGAAGCGTAGTCCTTGAAGTTCTTCGGAAGACGTTCTGTGTAAAGTACAGTCAGGTTCGGTTCCGGAGAAGGTCCCATGTTTTCCAGAGTGTGCAGGAAACGGTAGTCTGTCTTTGTTACCATAGAACGTCCGTCCTGTCCCATTCCGCCGACTTCCAGTGTAGCCCAAACCGGGTCACCAGAGAAGAGCTGGTTGTAAGATGGGATACGTCCAAACTTAACCATACGGAACTTCATAGTCATATGGTCAATTAATTCCTGTGCTTCTTCTTCGGTAAGGATTCCTGCTTCCATATCTCTCTTGATGTAGATATCAAGGAAGGTAGATACACGTCCGACGCTCATGGCGACTCCGTTCTGAGTCTTGATTGCTGCAAGGTATCCGAAGTACAGCCACTGGAATGCTTCTTTTGCGTTCTTAGCCGGTTCGGAGATATCGAATCCATAGGCGCAGCCATTTCTTTCATGCCTTTGAGGGCGCGGATCTGTTCTGCAAGCTCTTCTCTTTGCCGGATCACGTTGTCACGCATAGAGCCATATCCGCAGTTTGCAAGGTCATCCTGCTTCATGGCGATCAGGAGATCGATTCCGTAGAGGGCAACACGGCGGTAATCGCCGACGATACGTCCTCTTCCGTAAGTATCCGGAAGACCGGTAGGATTTTTGCGTGACGTGCTTTTTTCATTTCCGGTGTGTAGGCATCAAATACTGCCTGGTTATGTGTTTTATGATAATCTGTAAAGATTTTATGGAATTTCGGGTTTGGTTCATATCCGTAAGTTTTGCATGCTTCCTCAGCCATTTTGATTCCACCGAACGGCATAAATGCACGTTTCAGAGGTTTGTCAGTCTGAAGACCCACAACCTGTTCTTTATCTTTCAGTTCTTCGCAGATATAACCTGGATACCGTAAGCGGTAAGAGAAGATACCACTTCTGTTTCCATATCCAGAACGCCGCCTTTTGCACGTTCTTCTTTCTGGAGTTCCTGAAGCTTGCCCCAGAGCTGGTTTGTTGCTTCGGTCGGATCTGCAAGGAATGAAGAATCTCCCTCGTAAGGTGTGTAGTTGTTCTGGATAAAATCACGAACGTTGATTTCTTCTTTCCAGAGTCTTCCTTCAAATCCCTGCCATTGTTCTTTCTGCATCATTTGGTTATTCCTCCTTCTTGTGGGTGAGCCATAGTACCTATGACCTGGTTATTATACACTGTGTTCTTTGCGGTTTATGCCCGGAAAGTTCTGGCAAATTCCAGACATATGAAAAGGTTCAGCCAGAAGAACCGATGGATGTTTACGCCTTTTATATAGCCCTGATTTATGATAATCTTATAAAAATGCGTAAAAAAAAGCCGGCATCTGAGCTGAATCGCCCAGACGGTCGGCTAAATAATCAAATCCTCATATTTCCCTGTGGTTCATTCCACTTCCGTCAGTCATATGAGCAACTTTAATTTAACAAATTGCTATATAAATGTCAATGACAAAATTGTTTTTTTGAAAAAACATAATAATCGCAAAACTATTTTACAAGTGTTTCCGCATAATCCAGTGCACTTACAATGTTTTCATGGAAATTCTTTTTTTTTTCCGATCAGTTCATAGAATCCATCTTTTTTTCATAACCTTCATCGGCTGTTCATTGACGTGGGAGAAAATCAGATGGATATTCTTTTTCTTTGCACGCTCAGCAAGTTCATGGAGACATTTCATTGCACTGGCATCGATAGCCGGTACACTTCGCATACGGATGACGACTGCTTTGGTACGATGATCGCTGTTGATGCCAAGAAGTGGATCGGCTGCGGCAAAAAACATCGGTCCGCAGATTTCGAATACACTGATGGAATGCGGGATCTCACGTAGTTTTTCTGCTTCCCCCGGGGTAATGTCCGGTGAATCGGTATATTTCCAGGCTTTGATATCAGCTGTTTCTGCCATACGTTTCATGAAAAGCAAGGCGGCGAGGACAACACCGATTTCGATGGCAACAACCAGATCGAAGAATACGGTCAGAAAGAAGGTTGCAACCAGAACGATGATATCACTTTTAGGAGCATTCTTACACAAACGGAAGAAGGAACTCCAGTCGGCCATATTTTGCGGCAACCACCAGAAGAACAGCAACAAGTGTTGTCATTGGGATCAGGGCGGCAAGTGGCATCAGTACCAGAAGAATGATTGTAAGTGTAATACAATGTGCGATCCCGGCAATCGGAGTCCGTCCGCCATTGCGGACATTGGCAGCAGTTCTGGCGATTGCACCGGTCGCAGGAATTCCACCAAAGAAACCGGAGAAAATATTTCCCAGACCCTGTCCGATCAGTTCGGCATTGGATTTGTGGGTATCGCCGATCATTCCATCCGATACAACTGCGGACAGCAGGGATTCAATCGCGCAAGAACAGCAATGGTAAATGCTGGTGAGATCATCTGCTGTATCAGGTTCATGGTAATAGATGGAACATGGAAAGAAGGAAAAGCAGAATTCAGTTTTCCATACACACTTCCAATGGTGTTGATCGGAAGTTTTGCAAAATAAGCGATTGCAGTGGTAACAACGATGGCAACCAAAGACCCCGGAATTTTATCAGTTACTTTTGTCCAAAGTAGCATGATCGCAACAGCTAAAAGACCGATCAGGGTGGCGGTTAGGTTGATCGTACTGATATTTTTGCATAGACAATGACCTTGTCCAGAAATTCAGATGGAACGGAAGCAATATCCATACCGAAGAAATCTTTCAGCTGTCCGATAAACAGGGTGACAGCAATACCACAGGTAAATCCGGTTGTGATCGTGTAAGGAATGTATTTGATCAGAGAACCGAAACGGCAGATTCCCATGATGACAAGGATAATGCCGGCGAGGATGGTTGCGACGATCAGACCGTCGTTTCCATAACTGGCAACAATTCCGTAAATAATAACAACGAATGCGCGGTCGGTGCCAATCTGTACACGGCTCCCTCCGAAGAAAGAGATAAAGAAACCGGCAATGATCGCGGTGTAAAGTCCCTGTTCTGGTCGACACCGGAAGCAATTGCGAGTGCGATTGAGAGGGGAAGAGCAATAATGGCAACGATGATACCAGAAATGATATCCTTGATCAGCTGTTTTTGGTGTAGCTCTTCATGACGTCGAAAAGTTTTGGTCTTAATTCGTTCATGTGAGATAAAATCCTTTCGATAAAATAAGTATAAAAAGTATTAAAAATATATAAACACAAGACAAAATCTTAACATTTATTAAGATGTGTTTCAATAAAGTTAACAGATGTTTCTATTATAGTACACAAGAAAAATGTTAAAAAATATCAATCAACTATTGAAAAGTGAAAACAAGGGGATTATAATAGAACTATCAGATTTTTTGTGAATATAAAAGGAGGATTTTTATCATGGCAAGAAAAGTTGTTTTAGCAGGAGCATGTCGTACAGCAATCGGTGTAATGGGCGGACAGTTTGCAAATACATCGGCTGTAGAACTTGGAACGATCGTAATCAAAGAAGCTCTCAAAAAGAGCGGGCGTTTCTCCGGATCAGGTTGACGAAGTGTATATGGGAAATGTTATCCAGGCTGGCAACGGACAGAACCCGGCACGTCAGGCAGCTGTATATGCAGGAATCCCGAATGAAGTACCGGCAACAACTATCAACGTACTTTGTGGATCCGGTCTTCACTGTGTAAACCTTGCGCCGAAGCTGATCGCGACTGGAGATGCAGATATCATCGTTGCAGGTGGTATGGAAAATATGACAATGGCTCCGTACATGTTGAGAAACGGACGTTATGGATATCGTATGGGAAATGCGACAATCGAAGATGCTATGATCAAGGATGGTCTGACCGATGCATTCCATAATTATCACATGGGAATCACAGCAGAAAATATCTGCGAACAGTGGGGACTTACAAGAGAAGAACTGGATGAATTTGCAAAGCATGGTCTCAGAACAAATGTGAAAAAGCAATGGCAGAAGGTAAATTTAAAGACGAGATTGTTCCGGTCGAAGTGAAGAAGAAAAAAGAAACGATTCTTGTAGATACAGATGAAGGTCCTCGTAAAGGAATCACAAAAGAAGGTCTTGCAAAACTTCGTCCTGCATTTAAGAAAGACGGTATGGTTACAGCAGGTAACGCATCCGGAATCAATGATGGTGCAGTTGCACTTATCGTTATGAGCGAAGAAAAAGCAAAAGAGCTTGGCGTAACACCTATGGCAACATGGATCGGCGGAGAACTCGCAGGATGTGATCCGGCAATCATGGGAATCGGACCGGTTTATTCAACACGTAAGGTTATGAAGAAGCTGGGAATGGAGATCGAAGACTTCGATGTGATCGAAGCAAATGAAGCATTTGCAAAGCACAGTCAGTAGCAGTTGGAAAGGATCTTGGATTTGATCTTAGCAAACTGAATGTCAATGGTGGAGCAATTGCTCTCGGACATCCGGTTGGATGCTCAGGTGCGAGAATCCTTGTAAGTCTGCTGTATGAGATGCAGAAAGAAGATGTACATACAGGTCTTGCAACACTTTGTGTTGGTGGCGGAATGGGATGCTCTGCTGTAGTTAAAAGAGATTAGGGATAGAAAAAAAAAAGGGTGGATACTTTTTAAGTGTCTGCCTTTTTTGAATGATTTAGGTTGTGTTGACAAATTGGGCAAAAGATAATGCGTCTATTCTAGTTGTGCAAACCATTCCGATGAACCCCTAAAGCGAAAAATCGTGTTCAGCAGAGGCTTCCACGATTTTTGGGTTTCATCTCCATTGCATAAAAAGACGAATAGACGCAATATCTTTTGCCCGATTTGTCCCTCGAAGCTATTGACATTATTAAATAAAAGCGTAGTAACTAAAAAAGTCTGGCGAGGTGTGCCAGACTTTTTTCTACGATGAGATATATGCGTTTTGCATGTTTTAGGGTTTTGGAAAAAATTAATATACCAGAGGTTTTTCTTCGCCGTTTAATACACGGAGAGCGCCTTGAGCGAGGGCGAGGAGTTCATCTTCACCCGGGTAGACGGTGATCGGGGCGATGAATCCGACTTTTTCCTTGATCTCGGATGTTACATAATCGCTGTATGCGATACCGCCGGTGAGAAGGATCTGGTCTACTTTTGCCGTTAAGTACGGGCGCCATGGCGCCGACTTCTTTGGCAACCTGGTAAGTGAATGCGTGGAATACACCGGTCGCTTCTTTGTCACCCTTTTCAAAGGCACGTTCTGCAACGTCGCGCATGTTGTTGGTTCCAAGGTATCCGTTAAGACCGCCTTTCCCGTTGATCTTTTTATATACTTCAGCCTGTGTGTACTGACCGGAGAAACACATTTTTACGAGTGCGCCTGCCGGTACACCGCCGGAACGTTCCGGTGAGAAAGGTCCCGTCTCCGTCAAGCGTGTTGTTGACATCGACAACTTTGCCATTTTTATGAGCACCGACAGATACACCGCCGCCCATGTGTACAACTACAAGATTCAGGGAATCATAAGATACATTCTGTTCTTTGGCGTAGCGTTTTGCGACAGCTTTCTGATTCAGTGCATGGAAGATACTGATACGCGGAAGTTCCGGGATTCCGGAATATCTTGCAACAGGTTCCATCTCATCGACAACAACCGGGTCAACAATGTAAGAAGGAACTCCGATCTCATCACCGATTTCGCGGGCAAGGATGCCTCCAAGGTTCGATGCATGCTGTCCTTGCACACCTGCTTTTAAGTCAGCAAGAAGTGCGTCAGATACTGGATAGGTTCCACCTGGGATCGGTTTTAAAAGTCCGCCTCGTCCTACTACAACATTCAGAGATTTGATGTCGAAGCTGTTCTTTGCGAGAATATCTACGATCAGTTCTTTACGGAGATCTTTCTGGTTAACGATGGTTGCATATTTTGCAATCTCTTCGGTGGAATGACGGAGTGTTTCTTCGAATAACAAAGTTTCGTCTTCGTACACACCGATCTTGGTAGAAGTAGATCCCGGGTTGATTACTAAAATTTTATAGCTCATAAAAAGATCCTCCTTAGTCTGTGATCGATCCTGCGATTACGGTCGCAAGAGCGATAGAATTCAGTTTTGTCTGGAAATCATCAGAACGTGATGTAAGTACAACCGGAGCGCTTGTTCCGACAAGTACGTTACCGATCTTGACCTTTGCAGTGCGGACAAGAATCTTATATGTGATATTTCCTGCATCGATATTCGGGAAGAGGAGAATATCAGCATGTCCGGCTACTGGATTAGTCACACCTTTGTGAACAGCTGCTTCCGGATCGATCGCAAGATCCATGGAAAGTGGTGTAGATCTGGCATCCTTTGAAATCGCCACCCTCGTACATCTTGGTGAGATTATCGGCATCGACTGTTGGCTGCATCTTTGGATTCACTGTTTCAACTGCACACAGAGGAGCAACCTTCGGGCATTCGATGCCACATGCATGTGCGACTTCTACTGCATTGTTGATGATATTGACTTTATCTGCAAGGGTTGGATATGTATTGAAAGCTACGTCTGTGAAGAACAGAAGACGGTTAATGCCTTCAATCTCAAATACGCATACATGAGACAGCATCTTTCCGGTACGAAGTCCGACTTCTTTATTCAATACGCTCTTTAAGAATGTCTTTGTTTCAAGCAATCCTTTTAAAAGGATATCAGCTTTGCCGTTGTGTACAAGCTCAACAGCCTTTAATGCAATTTGCTTCGGTATCAGGCTCATTGATGATCTCGAAATCTGTCAGATCCATATCAATAGAAGCGGCAATCTCGCGGATCTTGGCTTCATCACCGACAAGGATGGCTGTTGCGATATTTTGCTCTTTTGCGGCTTTGACAGCCTGCAGTACCGGCTCATCCTGTGCGTTGGAAACAGAGACTTTCTTTAAGGTTTTTGATTTGCTTTTGAGATTAATTCTTCAAAACTTTTGCTCATTTTCACACCTTCTCATTCATAATTTAATTATAGTATTCTGGTTGAATAATTTTTAACAATCTTAAGTGTAGCACCATATCTGGGAAAGGTCAATATAAAAGTGGTGTGTTGGAAATGACGAATAATGCAGATGTATTGTGAAAAAAATGTTGGTGAAAATGTTAAAAGAAAATTAAATGATAAAAAATGATTGATAAATATTTGACAGAACGGGAAATGGGTAGTATATTAAAAAAAAGAGGACAAAAAGTCCCTTGCGAAAATCTTAAAAACGGAAAGTAAAACAGTATATATTTAATAAGAAGTGATACTTACCATTAAGATGTAAAAGGAGGAAAAAGTGATGGCAAAGAAAATCGTGTTAGCAGGTGCGTGTCGTACAGCAATCGGAAGTATGGGTGGAGCTCTTTCTACAACTCCGGCACCGGAATTAGGATCTATCGTTATCAAAGAAGCTTTAAATAGAGCAGGTGTTGCTCCGGAACAGGTTGATCATGTATATATGGGTTGTGTAATCCAGGCAGGTCTTGGACAGAACGTTGCACGCCAGGCATCTATTAAGGCAGGTCTTCCTATTGAGACACCGGCAGTTACGGTTAACGTTGTTTGCGGATCCGGACTTAACTGTGTGAACATGGCTGCACAGATGATCGAAGCAGGAGATGCTGATATCGTAGTTGCTGGTGGTATGGAGAACATGTCGATGGCACCATATGCACTGAAAAACGCACGTTATGGATACAGAATGGGTAATGCACCGATGATCGATACAATGGTAAATGACGCACTTTGGGATGCATTCAATGACTATCACATGGGAATCACTGCTGAGAATGTAGCAGAACAGTGGGGACTCACAAGAGAACAGCTTGATGAATTTGCAAAGCAGCAAAGAAGCCAGCAGAAAGCCTGCGCAAAGAATCGAAGCAGGAAAATTCAAAGATGAGATTGTTCCTGTAGAAGTGAAGAAGAAGAAAAAAGAAACCATCGTAGTTGATACAGATGAAGGACCGCGTCCGGGAACAACAGCAGAAGGAATCGCAAGACTTCGTCCGGCATTCAAAAAAGATGGTATTGTAACAGCAAACAAATGCTTCCAGCATCAATGACGGAGCAAAGCAGAATCGTTGTTATGAGTGAAGAAAAGCAAAAGAGCTCGGCGTTACACCGATGGCAACATGGGTAGCAGGAGCACTCGGCGGAGTAGATCCATCTATCATGGGTGTTGGACCGGTTGCAGCTACGAATAAAGTAATGGCTAAGACAGGGCTTTCTGTAGATGATATGGATCTGATCGAAGCAAACGAAGCTTTCGCAAAGACAGTCACTTGCAGTAGCACATGATCTGAAATTCGACATGGATAAAGTAAATGTTAATGGTGGAGCTATTGCTCTTGGACATCCAGTAGGAGCATCAGGATGCCGTATCCTCGTTACATTATTACATGAGATGCAGAAACGTGATGCTAAGAAAGGTCTTGCTACACTGTGTATCGGTGGCGGAATGGGATGCGCTACAATTAGAACGTGATTAATAAACCAGATCAAAAGGAGATGTTGATGATGGAATTTATTACATATGAAGTAGAAGGACAGGTTGGAATTATTACCATTAACCGTCCAAAGGCACTGAACGCACTGAATAGTGCAGTTCTTGATGAACTTGATGCAACGATCGACGGTGTTGATCTTGATGCAGTCAGATGCCTGATCCTTACAGGAGCAGGGAAAAATCTTTCGTAGCAGGTGCAGATATCGCAGAGATGAGTACTCTTACAAAAGAAGAGGGAGAAGCTTTTGGAAAGAAAGGAAATGATATTTTCCGTAAGATCGAAACACTTCCGATTCCGGTAATCGCAAGCAGTTAATGGATTCGCTCTTGGTGGCGGATGTGAAATCTCCATGAGCTGTGATATCCGTATCTGTTCAGACAATGCAGTGTTTGGACAGCCAGAAGTTGGTCTTGGAATCACACCTGGTTTTGGTGGAACACAGAGACTTGCAAGACTTGTCGGACCTGGTATGGCAAAGCAGATGATCTACACTGCAAGAAATATCAAAGCTGACGAAGCTTACAGAATCGGTCTTGTAAATGCCGTATATCCGCAGGAAGAACTGATGCCGGCAAAGAAAGAAGATGGCAAAGAGGCATTGCAAAGAATGCACCGATCGCAGTAAGACACTGCAAACAGGCAATCAATGAAGGTCTTGAAAAGGGAATGGATGAGGCAATCGTAGTAGAAGAAAAACTCTTCGGCGGATGCTTTGAATCCTACGACCAGAAAGAAGGAATGGCAGCATTCCTTGAAAAGAGAAAAGTAGAAGCTTTCCTTAATAAATAAGTTCGTTTAATAAAGGGGAGAATTAACTCTCCCTGGAAAATTAAATTTATAAAATGGAGGTAATTTCAATGAAAGTAGGAATTATTGGCGCAGGAACAATGGGACAGGGCATTGCAAAGGCATTTGCTCAGGTAGATGGATATGAAGTAGCACTCTGTGACATCAAACAGGAATGGGCAGAAGGCGGAAAAGCTAAAATCGCTAAAGGCTATGACAGACTTGTTCAGAAAGGAAAATTAACTCAGGAAGCAGTTGATGCAATTCTTGCAAAAATTACTCCGGGACTCAAAGAAGATCTCTGCGCAGATTGTGATCTGATCGTAGAAGCGACATTTGAGAACATGGAAGTTAAGAAAACTACATTCAGTGAACTTGATAAGATCGCAAAACCTGAATGCATTTTTGCATCAAATACCTCCAGCCTTTCTATCACAGAAATCGGCAACGGACTTACCCGTCCAATGATCGGTATGCATTTCTTCAACCCGGCAGACCGTATGAAATTAGTAGAAGTGATCGCAGGCGTAAATACACCGGCTGAAACTGTAGATGCAATCAAGAAGATTGCAGAAGAAATCGGAAAGACACCTGTACAGGTTAATGAAGCAAAGAGGTTTCGTAGTAAACCGTATCCTTGTTCCGATGATCAATGAAGCAGCTTTCATCAAGATGGAAGGTGTATCTGACATCGCAGGAATCGATGCAAAGAATGAAGCTTGGTGCAAACCATCCAATGGGACCTCTGGAGCTTGGTGATTTCATCGGACTTGATATCTGCCTTGCTATTATGGACGTTCTTTACAAAGAGACTGGCGACAGCAAATACCGTGCATGCCCATTGATCCGTAAAATGGTATTCGTGGTGGTAACCTTGGTGCTAAGAGCGGAAAAGGATTCTATGTATACAATGCAGACCGCACAAAGACTCCTGTGGATGCACAGTAATGGATGTTCTAAATAAAGACATGGAGGAAGAATAAATGGATTTCGGATTAGATAAGAAACACGAAATGGCGAGAACTCTGTTTAAAGAATTCGCAGAAAACGAAGTAAAACCACTTGCACAGGAAGTGGACGAGACAGAAGTTTTCCCAAGAGCAACAGTTGAAAAAATGGCGAAATATGGATTTCTTGGTATTCCGGTACCGAAGGAATACGAAGGACAGGGATGCGATCCCGACATACGTAATGTGTGTAGAAGAACTTGCAAAGGTTTGTGCTACAACATCTGTAATTGTATCTGCACATACCTCCCTTTGTATTGACCCGATCCTGACATACGGAACACCGGAACAGAAAGCAAAAATATGTTCCGGATCTTGCATCAGGAAGAAAGCTTGGAGCTTTCGGTCTTACAGAACCAGGAGCAGGTACAGATGCACAGGGACAGCAGACGAAGGCTGTTCTCGACGGAGATGAATGGGTATTAAACGGATCAAAATGCTTTATCACAAACGGTAAAGAAGCAGATGTTTACATCATTATCGCCGTAACAGGTATTGTTGAAAAACGTGGCAGAAAAGATGAAAGAGATTTCTGCATTCATCGTAGAGAAAGACACTCCGGGATTCACATTCGGAACCAAAAGAGAAGAAGATGGGTATCCGTGGATCTTCAACATACGAGCTTATTTTTGAAGACTGCCGTATTCCAAAAGAAAATCTCCTTGGAGCACAGGGAAAGGGGTTCGGTATCGCTATGCATACTCTGGATGGCGGACGTATCGGTATCGCAGCTCAGGCTCTTGGTATCGCAGAAGGCGCACTTGACAGAACAATCGCATATGTAAAAGAAAGAAAACAGTTCGGACGTACAATCGGACAGTTCCAGAATACACAGTTCCAGCTTGCTAATATGGCTACACAGGTAGAAGCTGCAAAGATGATGGTATACAAAGCCGCCATGGCAAAAGCTACACAGAAAGTTTACTCTGTCGAAGCTGCACAGGCTAAGCTTTATGCAAAGAGAAGTAGCGATGGAAGTTACTACAAAGGCTGTTCAGTTACTTGGTGGTTATGGTTACATCAGAGAGTACGACGTAGAACGTATGATGCGTGACGCTAAGATCACAGAAATCTACGAAGGAACATCTGAAGTTCAGCGTATGGTTATTTCTGGTAACTTATTGAAATAGGAGGTACTTACCGTGAAGATAGTTGTTTGTGTAAAACAGGTACCAGATACCAAGGGTGGAGTTCAGTTCAACCCGGACGGTACATTGAATCGAGCTGCAATGCTTGCAATCATGAACCCGGATGACAAAGCAGGTCTTGAGGCAGCACTTAGATTAAAAAGAGCAGTACGGCGCAGAAGTTACCGTTCTTACCATGGGTCTTCCAAAAGCGACCGATGTGCTTCGTGAAGCACTTGCAATGGGAGCTGATAAAGCAATTCTTGTAACAGACAGAGTACTTGGAGGAGCTGATACATGGGCTACATCAAGCACCATCGCAAAGAAGCACTCCGTAAACTCGATTATGATCTGATCATCACAGGCCGTCAGGCTATCGATGGTGATACCGCACAGGTAGGACCTCAGATTTCCGAACATCTGGGAATCCCGGTTATCTCCTATGCACAGAAAATCAAAGTGGAAGGCGACAGCGTAATCGTTGAGCGTCAGTTCGATGACAGATATCATGTACTGAAAGCAAAAAATGCCTTGCCTTATCACTGCACTTTCAGAATTAAATGAACCACGTTATATGACACCAGGCGGAATCTTCGATGCTTGTGATGCTGAGATCACAACATGGGGAAGAGCAGATCTTACTACCTTGGATGATGCAAATATCGGTCTTGCAGGATCACCTACAAAGATTGCGAAAGCATCTGACAAAGTAAGAAAAGGGGCAGGAGAAAAAGTTACTCTTGATCCGGAAGAAGCAGTATCTTACCTGATGGGAAAATTAACAGAGAAACATATCATTTAATAAGAAGGAAAAGTGGTGAATATCATGAACTTAGAAGAATATAAGGGAGTATATGTCTTTGCTGAACAGGTAGACAACAAACTGAGCGGAATCGCATTTGAACTTCTTGGAAAAGCAAAAAGACCTTGCAAAGAGACTTAAATGCAGAAGTAGCAGCCGTTCTGATCGGTTCTGACGTAAAAGGACTTGCAGATGAGCTTGCAAAGATACGGAGCTGATAAGGTAATCGTTGTTGACGATCCTGAATTGAAAGAATACAGAACAGAGCCCTATGCACATGCACTGGCATCTGTAATCGAGAAGTATAAACCGGAGATCATGTTAGTCGGCGCAACTGCAATCGGACGTGATCTTGGTCCTAGAGTATCCGCAAGAGTACAAACAGGTCTTACAGCAGACTGTACACAGCTTGAGATCGGTGATTTCCCGATCAACCCGGTAGCAGGAAAAGAAAGAGCAGAAGCACAATCAGCTTCTTATGACTCGTCCGGCATTTGGTGGAAACACGATCGCTACCATCGCCTGCCCGGATAACCGCCCGCAGATGGCAACCGTTCGTCCTGGTGTTATGCAGAAGATCGCTAAGATCGAAGGTGCAAAGGCAAATGTAGAAGAGTTTAATCCAGGATTTACACCGGATAATAAATACGTTGAGATTATGGAAGTTGTCAAATCTGTATCTGAGACGGTTGATATCATGGATGCAAAGATTCTGGTATCTGGCGGACGTGGAGTCGGAAGTGCAGAAAACTTCAAGATCCTGGAAGATCTTGCAGAAGCACTTGGCGGAGAAGTAAGTCGCCACGTGCAGTTGTTGATAATGGTTGGAAACCAAAAGATTTACAGGTTGGCCAGACTGGTAAGACAGTTCGTCCTAATGTTTATTTTGCAATCGGTATTTCCGGAGCTATCCAGCACCTGGCTGGTATGGAAGAATCCGATCTCATCATCGCTATCAATAAGGATGAAACAGCTCCTATCTTTGACGTAGCTGACTACGGTATCGTTGGAGATCTGAATAAGATCGTACCAGAACTTACCAAACAGATCAAAGAAGCAGTTGTCGCTAAAAAAATAAAGAATAACTGGTAAAACAAAGATGGTGCCGCAAAGAAGCGGCACCATTTTTTTGTATACAAATCGAATAGAAGTTAGCCTGCTCTATTTTCGTGCGGAAAGCTTGTGCGTCTGGGGGATATTATGGTATACTTTATAAGATATAGACTTTGTAGTTATAGCTTAAGTAGGAGTGTGAATAAATGGCACAAAGAATTAAAAGCAGACGAAGGAAGGCTGTAAAAAAGCAGGCGGTTCATTATTTTGATTACAGTCTTCTGGCGATTATTATATTTCTGATGTGTTTTGGACTGGTAATGCTATACAGTATCAGTTCCTATGAAGCACGAACGGAATACGGAGATGGGATGTACTTCCTGAAAAGGCAGGGGCCTCATCGGACTTGGAAGTATTGTTGTGATGATGTGGGTTTCTCGCCTGGATTATCATATGTTTTCCAAATATGCAAGCAATGAGCTACTGGGGATCCATGCTTCTTCTTGCACTTGTTAAATTTACACCACTTGGTATTGAGGTAAATGGTGCACGAAGATGGTTCCGGCTTCCGGCTAACCAGTCATTCCAGCCGGCAGAGATTATGAAGATCGCTGTGATCATATTTATCCCATACCTGATCTGCAGAATGGGGAATAAAGTACACACCCTGAAAGGATCGCTGGGAGTTGGGAGTGGGGAGGTTTGGCGGCACTGGGAGTTTATGTGCTGACTGATAATCTAAGCTCTGCGATCATTGTAATGGGAATTTCCTGCTGTATCCTTTTTTGTCGTACATAAGAAGCAGAAGATTTTTCTGTGGATTGCAGGCGGCATGGGCTGGCTGTTTTTGTGGCGGGATCATATATCCTCGGAAGACTTCTTGAGAACAGCACCAGCTTCCGACTCAGACGTATCATTGCCTGGCTGAATCCGGAAAAATATGCGTCAACGATTTCTTTCCAGACGGTACAGGGACTATATGCGATCGGATCAGGTGGCTTTTTTCGGGAAAGGACTGGGAAATGGTGTGCAAAAGACGGTAATACCGGAAGTGCAGAACGACATGATCCTGTCAGCAATCTGTGAAGAGCTTGGGGTGTTTGGAGCAATCATTATCCTGGTTTTGTTCGGTCTTTTGATCTACAGACTGCTTTTTATTGCACAGAACGCACCTGATCTGTATGGAGCACTGATTATGACAGGGATTATGTCACATATCGCGATCCAGGTAATTCTCAATGTTATGGTAGTTACGAACATGATGCCGAATACCGGAATTACATTGCCTTTTATCAGTTATGGTGGTACATCCATCCTGTTCCTGATGATAGAAATGGGAATGGCACTTGGAATTTCCAGAAGAATTAAACTGGAAGGGTAAAAAAGCTTTTTTTTTTTCAAAGAAAAGTGTGATATGATGTTATAAGTGGTAATGAAAACCACGTATAATGGATGCAAATGACACGTTTCGGAGGTTTGGATTATGAGTTATAAAGTGATTGTGGACAGCTGCGGAGAATTGACAGCAGAGATGAAAGCTTCAGGTCGGTTTGAGACAGCATCACTGGGACTGGAGGTTGGAGATTGTCATATAATTGATGATGAATCTTTCAATCAGGCTGAATTTTTGAAGAACGTAGCTGAATGCCCGACATGTCCAAAGTCAAGTTGACCGTCTCCGGAGACGTTTATGGAAGGATATCACTGTGATGCGGAGCATGTATACGCTGTTACGTTGTCTTCTGAACTGAGCGGTTCTTATAACAGTGCCGTACTGGGCAAGAATTTATATGAAGAAGAATATGGTGAGAAAGATATTTATGTGTTCAACTCAAAATCTGCATCAGTAGGACAGACGCTCATCGGGATGAAGATTGCGCAGTGTGAAGAGCGGGGCATGACATTTAAGGAAGTGGTAGCTGCTGTAGAAGCATATATTGAAGAGCAAACGCACACATATTTTGTTCTTGAGACGCTTGAGACTCTTCGTAAGAATGGAAGACTTACAGGATTAAAAGCAATTGCGGCAACAGTATTGAATATTAAGCCGGTGATGGGGGCTACTCGAAGGGAGAGATTTGTCAGTTGGGTCAGGCGCGCGGAATTAAAAAGCACTTAAGAATATGGTGGATTGTGTGATTGCAGATCTGAAAGATCCAGAGAGCAAGGTACTTGCAATTTCGCATTGTAACTGCCCGCAGAGAGCACAGGATGTGAAGAAGATGCTGGAAGAACGTGTGAAATTAAAAGACATTATCATTCTGGATACCAGAGGTGTCAGTAGCATGTATGCGAATGATGGCGGAGTAATTATTGCAGTATAGCTTGTATCAATCGTAAAAAGTGTGATAAAATATACTGGTTAGATGATTGCGAAGGAGACTTGGAGATATGAGTCAGAAAAAAGTAGATTATTATAAACAGGCAAAAGCGAACAGAAAGCGTGAAGAAAAAAAAAAGAAAAATTTGCGAAAAGCTTTTGATTATACGATCCTTGGGCTGATTGCACTTGCAATCGTTGTCTGGATTGGATATCCGCTTATGATATGTATGAATCAAAGCGACCAAGAGCAGTAGCAGAAGTTGATTATTCTGCTGTAAGTGATTATGTCCAGTCACTTAACACTGCTGAGTAGATGAAAAGAAGAAAGTGGAGAGATGGTTCCATTGTGGAACGGTTTCTCCACTTTTTTTATGCACTGTGTGGGGAATGGAGTATAAAACGCTCCACTTTTCACCACAAAATGAATGAAAAATGGGAAAAAAATATGATTTATCGGACTTTTTTCAGAATGGATAAATTCGAAAAAGTGCTTGAAAAAGGGCGGAAAAGTGGGGTACAATGGATACAAGTGGTAGAAAGTGGAGCGAAGTGGAGCAAAGTGGCATGGAAAGTGGCAGACCACTTTGAAAGAAGGTGATCCTATGTTGACTGGAGAATTTAATCATAGTATTGATTCAAAAGGCAGGCTGATTATTCCTTCCAAATTACGAGAGAGTCTGGGAGAACATTTCGTAATTACGAAAGGGATGGACGGCTGCTTATTTCTGTATCCGGACAACGAATGGAAAGCCTTTGAAGAGAAGCTTAGAACTTTACCGCTTACAAACAAAAAAAAGCCAGAGACTTTAAGCGTTTCTTTCTTGGAAGTGCTACGGAAGGAGAACTTGACAAACAAGGGAGAGTTTTGATATCTTCTTCTCTTCGCGCTTATGCAGATCTTGAAAAAGAGGTTGTTCTAGCAGGTGTGCTGGACAAGGTCGAGATCTGGAGTAAAGAGGCGTGGGAAGCGCGTACAGCTGATGTTGAGGAAAATATCGAGGACATTGCAAGTGACATGGAAGATTTGGGACTTAGCATCTAAATAGATCTTTTAATTAGGAGGACACCATGGCATTTAAGCATAAATCAGTATTACTGGATGAGACAATCGAAGGACTGAACATCAAGCCGGACGGTATTTATGTTGATGGCACACTTGGAGGAGGCGGACATGCATACGAAGTATGTCGGCGTTTAAACAACAAGGGGAGTTTTATAGGAATAGACCAGGATGCGGCGGCGATTGAAGCGGCAGGCACCCGATTAAGCGACTTCGGGGAGAGAGTTACAATAATCAGGAGCAATTATTGTGATATGAAGTCGAGGCTCCATGAGAAAGGGATTGACAAGGTCGATGGAATCGTACTCGATCTGGGCGTATCATCTTATCAGTTAGATACGGCAGATCGTGGTTTTTCCTATCGCGTAGATGCGCCTTTGGATATGAGGATGGACACACGCCAGACTTTATCTGCAAAGGAGATTGTCAATGGCTACAGTGAGATGGACCTTTTTCGGATCATTCGCGACTATGGTGAGGACAAATTTGCGAAGAATATAGCAAAACATATTGTTATGGCAAGAGAGAAAGGTCCTATTGAAACAACCGGGCAGCTGGCAGAGATTATCAGACAGTCTATACCGATGAAGTTTCAGAAGATGTCGGGGCATCCGGCAAAAAGAACCTTTCAGGCAATCCGGATTGAATGTAACCGGGAACTGGAGGTGCTCAGGGATTCACTTGACGATATGATCGATATTTTAAATCCGGGAGGAAGGATATGCATCATCACGTTCCATTCCCTGGAGGACAGAATTGTCAAAGGAATTTTTAAAAAGAATGAGAATCCATGCACGTGTCCGAGTACTTTCCCGGTATGTGTGTGTGGAAAAGTTTCCAAAGGAAAAGTCATTACGAAAAAACCGATTCTTCCAAGTGAAGAAGAGATGGAAGTGAACAGTCGTTCTAAGAGTGCGAAGCTGCGTATCTTTGAGCGCGTATAGAATTTGAAAGGGTGGTGCTGTATGGCAAAATACAGTCATAGAATACAGGCAGACAGACGTACAGTAACAAGCCGAGGAATGTACATATACGGAAATACAGTTCGCCAGGCAGAAGTCATGCCACAGCGACAAGAGGAACCAAGAAAAGAACATAAAAAGAAAAAACTGGACAGACAGATTTTGAAAAAAAATCGAAGAAAAGCAATGCGGATGAATCCTGCATATGTGATGTTTCTTTCAATTGCGGCAGTGGCGACACTTGTAGTCTGTGTATGGTATCTGCAGGTACGTGCAGAGCTTACAAGCCGGACAGAGCATATTACCGAGCTGCGACAAGGAACTGGCAGATGCAAAAGAAGAGAATACAACTAGATATAACGTAGTAATGGATTCTGTGAATCTGGAAGAAGTAAGAGACCGTGCAATCAATGATCTGGGTATGGGATATGCGACTTCGGATCAGATTATTGAATATCAGAACCCGGTTAATGATTATGTAAAACAGTACGAAAGTATTCCGAAAAGCGGAGTGCTTGGACAGACAACAGATAAATAGGTTTATGAACAAAGGTGAATAACATGTCAAAAAAGAAGAAAAAGAAAGCCTTCCGTTCTGAGGCATAAATTCACGGTTGGAATGCAGAAAAGCTGGTAATGCTCTTTATAGCGATATTACTGGCTTTTTGTTATTCTTGTCGGAAGAATTACCTATATCAATGCCTCGTCAGGAGAAGATTATACCAAGACAGTACTGGATCAGCAAGCAGTATATGAGTCAGTCGATTCCGTTCAAGCGTGGAGATATTGTAGATACAAACGGCACAAAGCTTGCGACAAGTGAGCGTGTATACAATGTGATTCTGGATGCAAAGGTCTTACTTTCAGACGAGACAAAAAAGCTGAAAACATAGCGACTACGAAAAAGCGCTGAAAAGTTATTTTCAGATCAAGGCATCGGCAGTGGATGCAATTATCGCGGACAGTCCGGACAGTCGGTACAATATTCTGAAAAAAGGAATTTCCTACGATGATGCGAAGGCATTTGAAGCGGCAGAGAAGAAAAATTCAAGATCAAAGGAATCTGGCTGGAAGAGGATTATGTCAGAAAATATCCATATAATACACTTGCCTGCGATGTCCTGGGATTCAGCGTATCGGGGAATGTGGGAGCAAGCGGACTGGAAGCATCCTATAATTCAACGTTGAATGGAACAGATGGACGCAGATATGGTTATCAGAATGAAGACTCGGCAATTGAAAACACGGTGAAAGAGCCGATAAATGGAAATACGATCGTAACAACGATTGATGCGAACCTGCAGTCTATCGTGGAAAAGCATCTGGAAGAGTTTAACCAGGCGCACACAGATGAAGCGCAGGAGGGGATGGGATTTAAAAACGGAGCTGTGATCATGATGAACCCGAATACCGGAGAAGTTCTGGCAATGGCTTCCTCACCTACCTATGATCTGAATAATCCGAGAGATCTATCCAAGTATTATACAGAGGAAGAAATAACCGGAATGAGCAGTGACGATAAGATCGATGCTCTGAATGAACTCTGGAGAAACTTCTGCGTGAGCGATACTTTTGAGCCGGGATCTCCGATCAAACCATTTACGGTTGCAACAGGTCTGGAGATTGGTGCACTGAAAGGCGATGAGACCTATTACTGCGGTGGTTCCCTTCAGATCGATGAATGGGAGATTAAATGTATCTCTTATGATAATGGTGGACACGGGCAGCAGAATCTGACACAGGTTATGGAAAATTCATGTAACGTTGCCCTGATGCAGATTGGTCTGGCAATCGGACCGGAAGAATTCTGTAAGTACCAGAGTATTTTTGGATTCGGTCAGTATACGGGGATTGATCTTCCGGGTGAGGCGGTTGGTATTTTGCAGTCACCGGATGGAATGATCAAAACGGATCTTGCAACCAACTCTTTCGGACAGAATTTTAACGTAACTATGCTTCAACTTGCGACAGGATTCTGTTCTCTGATCAATGGTGGCGATTATTATGAACCGCATCTTGTAAAAGCTATTCAGGATGAGAACGGAAATGTGATCCAGACTATTGATCCGGTGTTGGAGAAGAAGACAATTTCTAAAGAAACTTCTGATAAACTGAAAAGTTATATGTACAGTGTTGTTCAGAACGGTAGTGGTAGATATGCACAGGTAGAAGGTTATGATATCGGTGGTAAGACCGGTACAGCGGAAAAATTGCCCCGTGGAGAGAATAAGAACGTGGTATCCTTTATCGGATATGCACCGCAGAGAATCCGGAAATTATGATTTATGTAGTCATCGATGAACCGAATGCTCCGGATCAGTCAGCGACCAGCAGCCTGATCTCGCAGACTCGCTTCTGATATTATGGCAGAAGCATTTCCGTATTTGAATATTACAAAGGCTCCGGCTGAGTAATTTGGGTATAACCCGGAAGACAGATCATACAGTAATAGTAAGAATCTGTTTTCGGGGTTTTTATGCTGGAATAAGACTTATAATAAAAAGAAAATGCTGGTAGTATTTTTTAAGCGCGCTTCTGATGATTTTTTCTGATCGCAAGACTGGTGTATTTGATGATATTTGATCTTTGCGTATTATCAACAGAAAGCAAAAACAGCTGCACGAAAGAGAGAGGGAGATCAAGGCGGCAAGGGGAGAGATCATTGACAGAAATGGCAAAGTCCTTGCGACCAATAAAGCGGTGTGTACCATATCTGTTATCCATAGTCAGATAACAGATCCGGAGAGAAGTGATCAGGTTCTTGCCGATGAGCTGGGAATAGAGAAAGAAAATGATTCGGAAAAGAATCGAAAAAGTTTCTTCCAGAGAAAAAATAAAGACAAATGTGGAGAAGAGACCGGGGGTAACCGGATTCGTGCATATGAACTGGACGGGGGTGAAGGTAGATGAGGATTTTAAACGGTACTATCCGTATGGCAATCTGGCTTCCAAGGTTCTGGGATTTACAGGCGGTGACAATCAGGGAATCATTGGCCTGGAAGTGAAGTATGAAAATTATCTGAAAGGTGTGAACGGAATGATTCTGACAACAACTGATGCCAGAGGGATTGAGCTTGCGGATACGCTGGAAGACAGAGTAGAACCGGTTTCCGGAGACACTCTGCAGGTAAGCCTGGACTATAATATCCAGGAATATGCACAGCAGGTCGCGGAAAAAGTAATGGAAGAAAAACAGGCAGATGCAGTTGTGATTTTGATCCTGAATCCAAAAACAGGGGAAATCTATGCCTGCGTCAATGCTCCAGAGTTTGATCTGAATGCCCCGTTTACATTACCGGAGGGAACAGATCCGCTTTGAATGATGAAGAAAAACAGGCAATGCTGAATCAGATGTGGCGGAACAGGAGTATCAATGATACTTATGAACCAGGATCGATCTTTAAGGTATTTACTGCTTCGGCGGCGTTGGAAGAGGGCGTGGTCAAAGAAGAAGATACTTTTACTGTCCTGGATACAAGCTTGTGGAAGACCGCCGGATCCGGTGTGCGAGAACGACTGGACATGGATCCGAGACGTTTGTACAGGGGTGCAGAATTCCTGTAATCCGGTTTTTATTGAAGTAGGGATGCGGCTTGGAACAGAGAATTTTTATAAATATTTTGAAAAATTCGGATTGATGGGGAAGACAGGTGTAGATCTGCCGGGAGAGGCTGCAACGATCATGCACAAGAAGGAAAATGTAGGGCAGGTAGAGCTGGCAACGATGTCGTTTGGACAGTCTTTTCAGGTGACACCGATGCAGATGGCAACAACAGTATGTTCTCTGGTGAATGGGGGAAAAGGATCACTCCTCATTTTGGCATTGCCGTTTATGATGCGGAAAGTGGAGAAAAGAAGAAACGATTTCTTATGGAAAAAAAAACGGATTCTTTCTAAAGAAACGTCAGAAAAGATGAGAAAGATACTGGAAACGGTTGTGTCCGAGGGAGGAGGAAAAAAAGCACAGATCGAAGGATACCGGATCGGAGGAAAGACAGCGACCAGCCAGACGCGCCAAGAAGTGCGAACCGTTATATAGGATCTTTTATCGGATTTGCACCTGCAGGTGATCCGCAGGTAGCGACAATGGCAATTATTTACAACCCACAGGGTATCTATTATGGCGGGACGATAGCGCCTCCGGTTGTGCGCGATATTTTCGACAATATTCTTCCCTATCTTGGAATCGAACGGGAAGAAAACCCGTGAAGCAGTTGAAAAAACAGGGCAGATACATTATACTAAAGCGTAGAATCTGTGCCTTTAAGATAAGGGCTGATTTTGAAAACAAAAAGAAAGACAGAGGTGTATTATGGATTTTACAATGGTCATACCGGTGCTGATCGCGTTTGTTCTCAGTGTGGCGACAAGTGTCCGGTGGTAATTCCTGTTTTAAGAAGACTCAAGATGGATCAGACAGAGAGAGAAGACGGGGTGAAGTCGCATCTTAAAAAGCCGGAACGCCGACGATGGGAGGCGTGATGATCTTGTTTGCGATTGCGGTCACTTCGCTGATCTATGTAAGAGAGTATCCGAAGGTGATTCCGGTACTTTTTTGTAACGATTGGATTCGGACTGGTCGGGTTCCTGGATGATTATCTGAAAGTTGTTCTTCACAGATCAGATGGACTGATGCCGATGCAGAAGATGGCACTCAGATTGTGATTACAGCGATTTTTGCATTTTACATCGTGAAAGTGGCAAAGATACCGCTTACCATGCTGATACCGTTTTCAGGTGGGAAATATCTGGACATCGGTTGGTTTGCCATTCCGGTACTTTTTATTGCAGTGATCGGTACCGTCAATGGTGTGAATTTTACAGATGGACTGGACGGGCTTGCATCCAGTGTAACAGTTCTTGTGGCAACCTTCTTTACAGTTGTTGCGATCGGAACAAAGAGTGGGATCGAACCGATTACCTGTGCAGTGGTAGGTGCGTTGCTGGGATTCTTATTATTCAACGTTTATCCGGCAAGCGTATTTATGGGCGACACCGGATCACTGGCTCTTGGGGGATTTGTTGCTTCGACAGCATACATGCTCCAGATGCCATTATTCATTATCATCGTAGGACTGATCTATCTGGTAGAAGTTTTATCAGTTATGATCCAGGTAACATATTTTAAGAAAACAGGCGGAAAGCGTTTCTTTAAAATGGCGCCGATCCACCATCATTTTGAGCTGTGTGGATGGAGCGAGACACGGGTGGTTGCAGTTTTTCAATTGTAACTGCAATTCTGTGCCTGGTTGCACTGCTGGCATTATAGGAGGCTTACAAAAATGGATTTACAAGGAAAGAAAGTGTTGGTATTCGGTGCGGGGATCAGTGGGATCGGATCCTGCGGATTGCTGGAAAAAAGAAGGGGCAGAGGTAATTCTGTATGATGGAAATGATAAAAAAAGATGCCGAGGCAATGAAAGCACAGCTTGGTGAGGGAAGCAAAGTCCGCGTTGTTCTCGGAGCTTTTCCGGAAGAGGAGATGGAAAGTCTTGATCTGGTTGTAATGAGTCCGGGGGTGCCGACTGATCTGCCGGTTGTTCTGGCTATGAAAGAAAAAGGAATTCCTGTCTGGGGCGAGATTGAGCTTGCCTATGTATGCGGAAAGGAGATGTGCTTGGAATTACCGGAACCAATGGGAAAACGACAACAACCTCTTTTAGGCGAGATTATGAAAAATGCCCGTGACAGCGTTTTTGTTGTGGGAAATATCGGTACACCATATACGAATGCCGGCGAGATACCAGAGAAGATTCTGTGATCGTGGCAGAGCTTTCAAGCTTCCAGCTGGAGAGTATTCATACCTTCCATCCAAAGGTAAGTGCAGTTCTTAATATCACACCGGATCATCTGAACCGCCATCATACGATGGAAGCATATATTCGTGCAAAGATGAATATTGCGAAGAATCAGACACCAGAAGATATCTGCGTTCTCAATTATGAAGATGAAGAGACAAGAAAGATGGCAGATGAATTTCAGGCGAGTGTTCTATTTTTCAGCAGTAAGCATAAACTGGAACAGGGCATTTATCTTGATGGAGAAGACATTGTATACAAACCGGAAAAGGAGAAAGAAGGAACGGTCATCTGCAAGACCGGCGAATTACAGATCCTTGGCGTCCACAATTATGAGAATGTTATGGCAGCGGTTGCAATGGCAGCAGCTTACGGTGTAGATCTGGATGTGATCCGTAAGTCTGTACTTGCATTTAGGGGGTTGGGCGTCGTATTGAATATGTGGCAGAGAAAACGGGGTTGTCTATTACAATGACTCTAAAGGAACGAATCCAGATGCAGCGATCAAAGGGAATCAAGCAATGAACCGCCCAACATGGCTGATCGGTGGTGGATATGATAAACAGTCCGATTTCCATGAATGGATCCAGAGCTTTGATGGAAAAGTCCGCTATCTGGTACTGATCGGTGCTACAAAAGAGCAGATTCAGAAAGAAGCAGCAGAGTGCGGATTTCATGACTGTATTTTAAAAGATACTTTCGAAGAAGCACTCGATACCTGTGTGGAGCTTGCAAGACCCGGAGATGCAGTTCTGCTGTCACCGGCATGTGCAAGCTGGGGGAATGTTCCCGAACTATGAAGTGCGTGGGGAAGAATTCAAAAAAAATACGTGAATGCATTATAAAAGAAATAAAATAATTTCATATAATCTGTATCAAAGGGCGTGAAACAAAGTGGAGGAAAAAAGGGAAAAAGGGGCGTATGGATTACACGCTTCTGTTAATTGTTGTTCTCCTGGTTGTGATCGGACTGGTGATCTTATACAGTACCAGTGCATATAACGGGCAGGTGAAATTTCATGATTCCTTTTTACTATCTGAAAAAGCAGGCGTTTGCGACGGTGCTTGGAATTGTACTGATGCTGTTCGTGGCAGGGGATGGATTACCACATCTGGCAGAGACTGGCAGTATTTGGTTATCTGGCGCAGTTGCACTTTCGGTTGCGGTCATGTTGTTTGGCAGAGAAATTAACGGGTCCAAAAGATGGTTAGCTTTGGGCCCGTTTTTTTTCAGCCATCAGAATTTGCGAAAGTTGCACTGATTCTTTTTCTGGCGGATCTTGTGACGAAGAACGTAAAAACAATCGGAAAAATGTGGACACTTTGCAGGATCATGTTCTGGATCCTTCCAATCGTGGGACTTGTGGGAGCGAGTAATTTAAGCACGGCGATCATTATTCTGGGAATCGGTGTGATCCTGATCTTTGTGGCAAGCCCGAAGTATGCGCAATTTGCCTTGATGGGAATCGCAGGCGCCTGCTTTATGGGGATTTTTCTTGCCCTTGAAAGCTATCGGTTGGAACGGCGTGCTATCTGGAGAAATCCGGAAAAATATGAAAAGGGTTATCAGACCCTGCAGGGGCTTTACGCGATTGGATCCGGAGGAGTATTCGGAGTCGGGATCGGAAACAGTGTACAGAAGCTGGGATTTGTCCCGGAAGCCCAGAATGATATGATATTTTCAATTATTTGTGAAGAGCTTGGACTCGCAGGTGCTGGGATTATCGTTTTTCTGTTTCTGCTTCTGATCTGGCGCTTTTTCCTGATCGCATCTGGAAGCAGGGATCTTTTTGGTGCGCTGATCGCGACCGGAGCGATGGCACATATGATGATTCAGGTTATTTTTAAATATTGCAGTTGTGACGAACACAATTCCGAATACGGGGATTACACTTCCTTTTATCAGTTATGGAGGAACATCGGTGATGTTTCTTTTAATTGAAATGGGACTTGTGCTAAGTGTGTCACAAGTGGTAGACTAAACAGGAGATATACAAAAAAGACGGAAGGAGGAAGATGCCTGATGGGATGATACAGAAAGAAAGGAAAAAGAGAATCATAAAAGCAGGCCGCCATGAAAGCCATTCTGGTCATTATTTTGGTTTGCATAGCTATGATTACGTTTCTTTTTACTCTTTCAAGTGCGGAAAAATTGAAGTATCAGGAAATCAGTATCTTAGCAGACAGGAGATTGCAGACTGGGTGCAGGATGATAATTGGTCTTCCAATTCTCTGTATGTGATGATCAGGAACCACCTGATGAATCACGAGTCGCTTCCGGCAATGGAAGAGGCAAATGTGACGATGAAGAATCCGTGGACTGTGAAGGTGACGACCAAAGAGAAGCGTGTGGCCGGTTATATCGTGTCAGGTGATGAATGTATTTATTTTGACAAGGATGGTATCGTACTTGCAAAAAGACAAAAGGAGCTGTGGGATGGAATCCCGTGCATTGAAGGGCTGGAAGTAAAGAAAGTACAGCTTTACAAAGAACTTCCGGTCAGCAAGGCGAACAAAAAAGCATTTGGGAACCTTCTGGATATGACGATGACACTGAAAAATGTGATCTCGCGCCGGATAAGATTGTTTGTTCCGGTTCAGATCTGTATCTTTTTTTTTGGAAACAAATGTGTCAATGTCGGGCACACGAATCTGGAAGAACGGATCATGCAGATATCGCCGATCCTTGAGAAGCTGGGAGATCAGGGAGGAACCCTGTATCTGGAAAATTTTAACACAGATAATATTACAATTACCTTCGAAAAAGATGTGATTCCGGACCTTGGAACATAATCTGTGTCAAGTGAATAAAAAAATAGGAAAATATACAAAAATTCTATTGATATTTTTCGGAAAAAAAATATATTATAGTCTTATGTATAACTAAGCGCATATTGACATTTAGGGTGTATAATATAATAAGGTGACGAAGGAGGAGAAACTCTTGTTAGAAATTAAAACAAATGAATCAGAAGCGGCCAACTAAAATAATTGTAGTCGGTGTAGGTGGCGGCGGAAATAATGCAGTCAACCGCATGATCGATGAACAGATTGCAGGTGTTGAATTTATCGCAATCAATACAGATAAACAGGCTCTTCAGTTATGTAAAGCTCCGACTCTTATGCAGATCGGAGACAAGCTTACAAAGGGTCTTGGTGCAGGGGCTAAACCGGAGATCGGTGAAAAGCAGCTGAGGAAAGTGCCGAAGAGATCCAGTCAGCACTCAAGGGGCTGATATGGTATTTGTTACCTGTGGTATGGGTGGCGGAACAGGAACAGGAGCAACTCCTGTTGTTGCGCGTATTGCCAAAGAGCAGGGGAGCACTTACTGTTGGCGTTGTAACCAAGCCTTTCAAATTCGAATCCAAGACAAGAATGAACAACGCTCTTGCCGGAATCGAAAAATTAAAAGAAAATGTAGATACACTTATCGTTATCCCGAATGATAAGCTTCTTGAAATTGTAGACAGAAGAACAACTATGCCGGAAGCACTTAAGAAAGCTGATGAAGTTCTTCAGCAGGGTATCCAGGGTATCACAGACCTGATCAATGTACCTTCACTGATCAACCTTGACTTTGCCGATGTACAGACAGTTATGACAGATAAAGGAATTGCTCATATCGGTATCGGACAGGGCAAAGGTGATGACAAGGCTCTTGAAGCAGTTAAGCAGGCAGTTGCCAGCCCTCTGCTTGAGACAACCATCGCAGGTGCATCTCACGTTATCATCAACATTTCAGGTGACATCACACTTATGGATGCGAGTGATGCGACAAGAATATGTACAGGATCTTGCAGGTGAAGATGCAAACATCATCTTCGGTGCAATGTATGATGATTCCAAGTCAGATGAAGCAACTATCACAGTTATCGCAACAGGACTTCACAATGTAGGTGGAACACAGAGCAAGCTTCAGTCAAGACTGGAACATAAAAGCAGCTATGATGAACGGTGGATCTGGAATGGGAGCAAGCAATATTTCACGTCCACAGTTTAATCCGGGAGAATACAGCAATGTAGAAAGACCGGTATACGGAGGCAGACCGGTACAGCAGCAGACTACACAGGTACCACCGCTTCAGAGTGCAAGAACTCCACAGAGCAAGGTGAAAGAGCAGTCTATCAAGATTCCGGATTTCTTCAAGAAATAAGAATGAAATAACAGGGGAAGCAGTAAGAAATTACTGTTTCCCTGTTTTTATAGTTTACTGTTCATAGCGTACCATTTCGCGTCGCAGTCTCTGCATAATTTTCTTTTCAAGTCTTGATATGTAAGACTGGGAGATCCCAAGAAGATCGGCCACTTCTTTCTGCGTTTTTTCTTCCCCGTCGGGGGTTCGAGTCCGAATCGCATCTGCACGATTACCCGTTCCCTGTTTGAAAGCCGTCCGATGGCTTTCCCAAGAAGTTTGTGTTCTGCTTCGGTTTCCATATCACGATAAATGGTATCTTCTTCAGTTCCAAGAATATCGAGAGAAGAAGCTCATTTCCATCCCAGTCAACATTGAGCGGTTCATCGATGGAGACCTCCAGTTTGGTCTTGTTATTCCGGCGCAGATACATGAGGATCTCATTTTCAATACAACGGGAGGCATAGGTGGCAAGTTTGATATTTTTCTCTGGATTGAAGGTATTGATTGCTTTGATCAGTCAATCGTGCCGATGGAGATCAGGTCTTCTACGCCCACACCGGTATTGTCAAAATTTTTTCGCTATATATACAACCAGACGCAGGTTATGTTCAATAAGAAGCTTTTTCCTTCTTCATCCTGCCCGCCTCCGAGAAGGAAATGGCATGACCTTCTTCTTCACTGCTAAGTGGGAGGCGGCAGGATATCTGTCCCTCCTATGTAATGGATTTCCTGCTTTTCAGGGAAGAAAAACACTGCGGAAAAGAGGGAATCATTTTCAATTTAAAACAATCTGAAACAGCAACTTTTATCATCATTATAATCCTCTAACAATCTTCAGGATGCAATAGCATTTCATATTTTCCGTTTAAAATTCTTCTGTTCGGAAATACCGATCAGTGGAGATTTGATCAAAAATTCAGATTCTCCTGTTATTCTCATTTTCTTGACAGAAAAAACAGGAAGAATACTGGTCGTCTTCTGTATAGTCCGGTACGGGATGTACCGGAGTCTTCAGGTGAGATTTGGGAAGAAATCTTCTGACAGGCGTCTTTGCTGATAATATGAACCGGCTTTCCGGTCAGTGGATCAGAAAGATGATTACCACTGTCCAGAAAGGCTTTCAGATGAAAATCTTTTCCATTTACAGTTAAAATCACATCAAAACTATGATCTTGTGATTTCCATAGTTTCTTTAGAAACAAAAGTCCATGATATAAAAAAAAAAACCACAGATGCCAAGGGTGAAAAAGAAAAGATATGATCCGGAAAATTTTCCAAAATAAAGACGGAGCCAACTCATGATACCTCAAGAAGAAAAGCTTGCAAGATAGAGCAGAATCCATGCTTTGAAAAAAACGGGAAATGTCCCGATTTTCAATCCGATCACTGTCATACAGGAATTTACCAGGAAAAAAAATAGGATATAGCGGGTGCATACCGGGCATGGAAAAATAAAAATGGCACAGGTCAGTAGTGAACCGGTAAGGGAACCGGCAAGAAGACTTTCCATAAGTGGCAGAACGATACTTTTTACTGCCAGAAGAATCAAGAAAATCCATCATCATATTTTCCAGA
>VOFI01002630.1_pt1 | contig 52828 bp, 65 predicted proteins | sample 5384131 | NCBI WGS metagenome assembly VOFI01 (sample SAMN12384728, study PRJNA508395) | human gut metagenome | isolation source: healthy gut H | host: Homo sapiens
CAGCTTCAACACTTCCGAAACAAGAGGACGGGAGCTTTCCCACGGGCTGAACTATCAGAAGTTAGGCAAGCAGCTTATGAGCGAAGATGAAATTGCGGTCATGGACGGCGGGAAATGTATCTTGCAACTACGCGGGGTGCGTCCGTTCTTCTCCGAAAAATACGATATTACCAAACACCCGAAGTACAAGTACCTTTCCGACTTTGACAAGAAAAATGCCTTTGACATGGAAAAGCACTTGCGCCGCCGTCCTGCAATCGTAAAGCCGGACGAGGTATTTGACTATTACGAAGTTGACGAAGCAGATTTGCAGGAGGACACAGAAAATGAATAAGCGTATCAGAAAGAAAAAGGCAAAACAGCAGCTAATCCGGGCTATCAGCGGGCTTGTGGAAGCTGCCGAGGAAATGCAGCGGGAACAGGAACGCAGGACAAGACAGGCAGGTATTTCCTATATCAAGTATATCGAAGCTGTCCGGGAACGGCAGTACGGCATTATGCCTGTCTACACACCACTTTTTGAAAAGGAGGGAGCTTAAAGTAAAAAAATAATAAACACGGGCTACATGGTACGCGCCCCTACTCCTTGCGCGTATCGCGGCAGGAAGCCGCACCCTTACAACTGAATACCGCCGCGCCGCAGAAACATACGCAGCGCGGGGACTTATGACCGCGGCAGTTATCGAAAACTGACCGCCGTTTTTTATGCCCTTTTTCGGGCAGCCGCACAGCGGCAGAAAGGAGTTTTATTATGGCATTTTTCAACAGCGCAGTAGGAGTTTTGCAGACACTCGTTATCGCTCTTGGCGCAGGTCTTGGCATTTGGGGTGCCATTAACCTCATGGAGGGTTACGGCAACGACAATCCGGGCGCGAAGAGCCAGGGCATGAAGCAGCTCATGGCGGGCGGCGGCGTTGCCCTTATCGGCGGCACCCTTGTACCTCTGCTTTCCGGCGGTTAAGCGGCGGGGTTAGCCTATGGAGAGCATACTGGAAGCGATTAACGAATGGATAAAGGAAATCCTTATCGGAGCCATAAACGGCAACCTTTCCACTATGTTCGGGGACGTAAACGAGAAAGTAGGCACCATTGCAGCGGAGGTAGGGAAGACCCCGCAAGGGTGGAACGCATACATTCTCAGCATGATACAAACCACCTGTCGGAAAATGTGATTGTACCCATTGCGGGGTTTGTCATTACCTATGTCCTCTGTTATGAGCTTATCAGCATGGTAACGGAAAAAAACAATATGCACGACGTTGACACTTCCATGTTCTTCAAGTGGGTGTTCAAGGCGTGGGTAGCGGTGTATCTCGTTACCCACACCTTTGACATCACTATGGCGGTGTTCGATATGGCGCAGCACGTTGTTTCCGGCGCGGCGGGGGTAATCGGCGGCAATACGAATATCGACGTTGACGCCGCCCTCTCGTCCATGCAAGCCGGACTTGACGCTATGGAAATCCCCGAACTGCTCTTACTTGTCATGGAAACAAGCCTTGTGAGCTTGTGCATGAAAATCATGTCGGTGCTTATCACGGTTATCCTGTACGGCAGAATGATAGAAATTTACCTTTACTGTTCGGTATCGCCTATCCCGTTTGCAACTATGACCAACAGAGAGTGGGGGCAGATAGGCAACAACTACTTAAAAGCCCTGTTCGCCCTCGGTTTTCAAGGCTTCCTCATTATGATATGCGTCGGCATTTATGCGGTTTTGGTAGGCGAAATGGTCTTAGCGGACAACCTGCACAGCGCGATTTTTTCCCTTGCAGCCTACACCGTGATTTTGTGCTTCTCCCTATTCAAAACAGGCGCACTTGCGAAGTCAATATTTAACGCCCATTAAAGACCGAAAGGAGGAGGTTTTCACTTGGCGTATGTACCCGTACCCAAAGACTTATCAAAAATCAAAACGAAAGTCGCTTTTAATCTGACAAAGCGGCAGATTATAGTTTTGCGGCAGCCCTCGCTATGGGACTACCGCTTTTTCTTTTTGCTCAAAGACAGCGCGGGAACAAGCATGGCGGCATTTGCAATGATTGTCGTTATGCTTCCCTGCTTCCTCTTGGCAATGTATGAAAAACACGGGCAGCCCCTTGAAGTCGTGATAAAGAACGTCATTCAGACAAAGTTTATCCGACCAAAGGAACGCCCCTATCAGACGGAAAATTTTTATGCCGTCATAGAAAAACAACGAAAACTGGAAAAGGAGGTATCGGCTATTGTCAATGGCAGAACGAAAAACCATGACCCGCGCGGTAAAAAATCCCGTGAAGCGTAAGCTGACCCGCGCAGAAAAGAAAGAAATCGCCGCCGTGATACAGGCGGCAAAGGGCGACGGGAAGCCCCGCACCGCACAACAGACCATTCCCTACTTGCAGATGTACCCGGACGGGATTTGCAGGGTAACGGAAAAGAAATACTCGAAAAGCCTTGTCTTTGAAGATATTAACTATCAGCTTGCACAGGCAGATGATAAGACCGCTATTTTTGAAAACTGGTGCGATTTTCTCAACTACTTTGACGCTTCCGTTTCGGTGCAGCTCTCTTTCATCAATCAGGGCGCAAGAAAGGAAAAGGCACAGGCGGCTATCGAAATTCCGGCGCAGGACGACGCTTTTAACTCTATCCGCAGGGAGTACGCGGATATGCTTAAAAATCAGCTTGAAAAAGGCAACAACGGACTGGAAAAGTGCAAGTACATTACCTTTTCCATTGAAGCGGACAATCTTGCAGCCGCAAAAGCCCGCCTTTCCCGTATCGAAACCGACGTACTCAATAATTTTAAGGTGCTTGGCGTAACAGCCCGCCCCATGAACGGACAGGAACGCTTGAACGTACTGCATGGGATTTTCCACCCGGAGGGCGAGCCGTTCCGTTTCTCTTGGGACTGGCTTGTACCGTCCGGGCTTACCACAAAGGACTTTATCGCCCCGTCCTCGTTCCGCTTTGCGACGGCAGGACGTTTCGCATGGGGCGCAAGCTCGGTGCTGTTAGCTTCCTTGAAATCCTTGCGCCGGAGCTGAATGACCGTATGCTTTCGGACATTCTCGACCTTGAAAACGGGATTATCGTCAATCTGCATATCCGCAGTATCGACCAGAGCGAAGCAATCAAGACTATCAAGCGCAAGATAACCGACCTCGACAAGATGAAGATTGAGGAACAGAAAAAGGCGGTACGCAGCGGGTACGATATGGATATAATTCCGTCCGACCTTGCCACCTTCGGCAGCGAAGCAAAGAATCTGTTGCAGGATTTACAGAGCAGAAATGAAAGAATGTTTCTGCTGACGTTCCTTGTGGTAAACATGGCAGACACGAAGCGGAAACTGGATAATGACATCTTTGCTACGGCGGGCTTTGCACAGAAAAACAACTGCGCTCTGACCCGCCTTGACTATTTGCAGGAAGCGGGCTTTATGTCCTCTATTCCTCTTGGGGAGAACCTTATCCCCATTCAAAGAGGGCTTACGACCAGTAGCACCGCTATTTTTATCCCGTTCATCACGCAGGAGCTTTTCCAAAGGGGTGCAGCCCTTTACTACGGCTTAAATGCCCTTAGTAACAACATGATACTCTGCGACCGCAAGCAACTGAAAAATCCCAACGGGCTTATTCTTGGAACACCGGGAAGCGGTAAATCCTTTGCGGCAAAACGGGAAATGACAAACGCCTTTCTCATTACTGACGACGATATTATTATCTGCGACCCGGAAGCAGAATATTTTTCCCTTGTGCAGCGTTTGGGCGGGCAAGTGATACGCCTGTCGCCTGCCGGAAAAGGCATGGACGGCAAGCCCCAGTATGTGAACCCTATGGATATTAACCTCAACTACTCGAGGACGACAACCCGCTTGCCTTGAAATCCGACTTTATCCTTTCCCTCTGCGAGCTTGTTATCGGCGGCAAAGAGGGCTTGCAGCCCGTGGAAAAGACCGTCATTGACCGCGCCGTTAGGAATGTGTACCGACCTTTCCTTGCAGACCCCGACCCGGCAAAAATGCCGATTTTGGGCGACCTCTACAACGAACTGCTGAAACAGCCGGAGCCGGAAGCTGCCCGCATTGCGGCGGCATTGGAGCTTTATGTTTCCGGCTCTCTGAACGTCTTTAACCACCGTACCAACGTGGAGCTTTCAAACCGTCTTGTCTGCTTTGATATTAAGCAGCTTGGAAAGCAGCTCAAAAAATTAGGTATGCTCATTGTGCAAGACCAGGTGTGGAACCGCGTGACCGTCAACCGCGCCGAGAAAAAGGCAACCCGTTACTATATGGACGAATTTCATTTGCTTTTGAAAGAGGAACAGACCGCAGCCTATTCTGTGGAGATTTGGAAGCGTTTTCGTAAATGGGGCGGCATACCGACGGCTATCACACAGAACGTCAAAGACCTTTTAAGCAGCCGCGAAGTCGAGAATATCTTTGAAAACTCCGATTTTGTCCTCATGCTCAATCAGGCACAGGGTGACCGGGCTATCCTTGCAAAGCAGCTTAACATCTCCCCGCAGCAGATGAAGTATGTAACCCACACCGAAGCGGGCGAGGGGCTTATCTTTTACGGGAATGTGGTGCTGCCGTTCATTGACCGCTTCCCGACGGACACCGAGCTTTACTGTCTGCTTACGACAAAGCCGGAGGAAGTGAGCAAGCCATGAAAACGGACGTAATCATCAACCGCGACGCCCTCTATGCCCTGCGGGAGCTTCCGAGCGAAAGCGTGAACTGCTGCGTCACAAGCCCGCCTTACTATGGACTAAGGGACTACGGGCTTGACGCGCAGATTGGACGGGAGGACACGCCGGAGCAGTACATTGACAGGCTTGTAGAAGTATTCCGGGAACTGCGCCGGGTACTCAAAGACGACGGGACGTTTTGGCTGAATATCGCAGACACATACTGCGGCAGCGGCATGAAAGCGGGCTGCAAGCAAAAGGATTTAATCGGTATTCCGTGGCTTCTTGCCTTTGCCCTACGCGCTGACGGGTGGTATCTGCGGAGTGATATTATCTGGCTGAAAGAAAATCCCATGCCGGAAAGCTGCAAAGACCGACCGAGCCGCTGCTATGAGCATATCTTTTTACTGACGAAATCAAAGAAATACTACTATGACGCTGCCGCCATTGCAGAGCCGATTGCGCCGGGAACGGCTGCGCGGTACCGGCAGGGGCGCGGCGCAGGACACAAATATGCCGAGGAAATACCCGGACAGGGCAAGGTACAGGGTATCAATAAAACCCGCAGCGGCGGCTATTATGACGACGCTCTTATGCCGACCACAAGAAACAAGCGGGACGTTTGGCTTATCAATACCGTACCGTATAAGGGCGGGCATTTTGCCGCCTATCCCCCGAAGCTCGCGGAAACGTGCATACTGGCGGGCTGTCCGGCAGGCGGCGTTGTGATAGACCCGTTCTTTGGAAGCGGCACCACCGGGCTTGCAGCGAAAAGCCTTGACCGCCGCTATATCGGCATTGAACTGAACGCCGAGTATTGTACCCTTGCAGGGGCGCGGATTGGAGGTGGTAACACTTGAAAGACCCATTAAAGCCCCGTGACAAAATCACGCAGAAAATGACCCGCGACGGAGCTATCACAGAAAATCAAACGACGGGCGAAACAGAACGTATCAGCAAACGGACACAGGACGCGGATTTACAAAAGACGCCAGAGCAACAGGCAGCACAGGACGCTATGCAGCTTCCCCGGTATCTGATACAAGCCCGCTTCCCCATGTGCCGGGAGCTGCCCCCCCAAAGCGGACACAGGCAAAACGGAGCGCGTCATGAAGCATATCGACGCCGCCCATACACGAAAAGCCAGTAAAAAGGCAGTACGAAAAGCACAGGCAGAAGCTACCGCCGGGACGAAATCTTCCCGGCTGCAATTTACCGACGAGGAACGCGCTGCCCCGGAGCTTGAAAAGTATATCAAGAAATCCGATAAAGCCGCCGACCCTTGGATAAGGCAAAGGCAGCTATCCCCAAAGAAAAGAAACTGGTAAAAGAGCGCACCTTTGACGAAACCACCGGGAAAGGCAAGACCCGCCTGCACTTTGAGGAAAAGGACAAGCCGCCCGGATTTAAGGAGAAGCACAACCCGCTATCCCGCCCCACACAGGAAGCCGGGATTTTGGTACATAACAAAATCCATTCTGTCGAAAAGGATAATTCCGGAGTGGAGGGCGCACACAAGAGCGAGGAAGCCGCAGAACGGGGATTGAAGTACGGGGCGCGGAAAATCAAGCAGGGCTACCGCAACCATAAGCTGAAACCCTACCGGGAAGCGGCAAAGGCTGAAAAAGCGGCTTTCAGGGCAAACGTGGATTTTCAGTATCATAAGACCCTGCATGATAACCCACAGCTAACCAGTAACCCTATTTCCCGTTTTTGGCAGAAACAGCAGATTAAAAAGCAGTATGCAAAGGAAGCCCGCAATACTGCAAAGGGTATCAAGGGCGCAGCGGAACGCACCCGCAAAGCGGCAGCCAAAGCCGCCGAGAAAACGAAGCAGACAGCGGCGTTTGTGGCAAGACACCCGGCGGGCGTGGCAATCGCTGTCGGGGTGCTACTGCTCTTTATCATGGTTATGTCCGGGCTGTCCTCTTGTGGTGCAATGTTTTCCGGCACGTTAAACGGCGTGCTTGGAACGTCTTATACCTCCGAGGACAGCGACCTTGTGGAAGTGGAAAACAGCTACGCAGGATTGGAAAACGAGCTGCAAAGCAGGATTGACAATATCGAGCGCGACAATCCGGGCTATGACGAGTACCGCTATGACCTTGCAAATATCGGACACAATCCCCATGAATTAGCGTCTTATCTGACCGCAAAATACCAAAGCTACACCTGCGCCGAGGTACAGAGCGAATTACAGCGGATTTTCAATCAACAATACAAGCTGACGCTGACCGAGGAAGTGGAAATACGCTACCGGGAGGAAGAACGCACCGACACATGGACAGATGAGGACGGCAACGAGCATACGGACACCTACACGGTACAAGTGCCTTATGAGTATTACATCTTGAACGTCAAGCTGACGAATACCCCACTATCCACCATTGCGGAAAACAATCTGACCCCGGAACAACTGGAAATGTACCGGGTGTACTTGCAGACAAGCGGGAACAAGCCCCTTATCTTTGGCGGCGGCTCTCCCGACACTTCCGCGTCCGAGGATTTAAGCGGCGTGGACTTTGTAAACGGAACGCGCCCCGGCAATACCGCTATCGTTGACCTTGCAAAACAGCAAGTCGGAAATGTGGGCGGCTATCCGTATTGGAGCTGGTACGGCTTTAATTCCCGCGTGGAATGGTGCGCCTGTTTCGTGTCCTGGTGCTACGGGCAAATGGGACTTTCCGAGCCGCGCTTTGCCGCCTGCCAGTCGCAGGGTATTCCGTGGTTTACTTCTCACGGACAATGGGGAGCGCGGGGCTATGAGAACATTGCCCCCGGTGACGCTATCTTTTTTGACTGGGATTTAGACGGAAGCGCAGACCATGTAGGGCTTGTTATCGGCAGGGACGCAAACCGCGTTTATACCGTGGAGGGCAATTCCGGCGACGCCTGCAAGATTAAGAGCTATCCCCTTGACTATGCCTGTATCAAAGGGTACGGGCTGATGAACTGGAACTGACACATTTTTTGAAAATCGAAAGGAGAAAAAATTTATGGCAATGAGTAAAATCGAAAGAATTGAAAAGGAAATCAAAAGACCCGTGAGAAAATCACGGAGTATCAGAACAAGCTGCGCGGACTGGAAGCACAGAAAACCGAAGCGGAAAACCTTGAAATCGTGCAGCTTGTACGCGCTATGCGTCTGACCCCGCAGGAGCTTACCGCTATGCTTTCCGGCAACGGTATTCCGGGCATTGCCCCTATGCCCGCAGACTATGACGAACAGGAGGACAATGCAGATGAAGAATAAAATCCTTGCAAGCATTACCGCACTTTGCGCCGCCCTTGTCCTTGTGGGCGGCTTTTCCGTTACTGCCTACGCGCAGACCCCGACAGAGGAAACCGACGACAGCGGCGTAATCGTGGAAACCGAGCCGCAGCCCCTTACCCCGGAGGGCAACATGACCCTTGTGGACGACATCGACGGGGACGCTGCCGAGGATAAGCAGTTTATCGTCGTGAAAAGCAAAGGCGGCAACTATTTTTACATTATCGTTGACCGGGCAGCCGAGGGGGGAAAATTCCGTCCACTTCCTAAATCAAGTAGACGAAAGCGACCTTATGGCGATTATCGGGGAGGAACAGACCGAACAACCCCCCGGCTGTCTGCAACTGTACCGAGAAATGCAAGGCGGGCGAAGTAAACACCGCCTGCCCCGCCTGCTCTGTCAACATGGATAGCTGCACAGGCAAGGAAGCCACGCCGGAGGAACCCGCCGAGCAGGAGCAGCCCCAGAACGGCATGGGCGGGCTTTTTGATTTTTCCTTGTCGTGGGCTTGCTTGGCAGCGGCGCAGCCCTCTACTACGTTAAGTTTATGAAACCGAAACAGAACGTGAAAGGCAGCACCGACCTTGACGAGTTCGATTTTGACGAATACGACGAGGACGAGCCGGAAGAAGCTGACAGCGCAGACACCGAACAGGAGGACGAGGAAGAATGAAACTTGTGATTTGTGAGAAACCCAGCGTCGGGGCGGCGGTTGCCGCCGCCCTTGGCGTAAGGGAGAAGAAAGACGGATATATCGAGGGGAACGGTTATGTTATCTCTTGGTGTATCGGGCATTTGGTAGGACTTGCGGAAGCTGCCGCCTATGGGGAACAGTACAGGAAATGGAGCTATGACAGCTTACCCATTCTGCCGCAGGAATGGCAGTACACCGTAGCCGCCGACAAGGGAAAACAATTCAAAATCTTAAAAGACCTCATGCAGCGCAGCGACGTTTCGGAAGTCGTGAACGCCTGCGACGCAGGACGCGAGGGAGAATTGATTTTCCGCTTTGTCTATCATCAAGCGGGCTGCAAGAAGCCCTTTACCCGTCTTTGGATTTCCTCTATGGAAACGGACGCAATTCGAAGCGGCTTTGAACATCTGAAGGACGGGCGCGGGTATGACACCCTCTATCATTCCGCACTATGCAGGGCAAAGGCTGACTGGCTTATCGGTATCAATGCGACCCGCCTTTTCTCCTGCCTGTATGGAAAGACCTTGAACGTGGGACGTGTGCAGACCCCGACCTTAAAAATGCTTGTAGACCGGGACGCTGCCATTACGAACTTCAAGAAAGAAAAATATTACCATGTGCGCCTTATGCTCCCCGGCGCAGAAGCGGCAAGCGGGAAGATCTGCGCCGCAGAGGAAGCGGGCAAACTGAAAGCGGCCTGCGAAGCGTCGCGGGCTGTCTGCACTTCCTTGACCCGTGAAAATAAAACCGCTATACCGCCGAAGCTCTTTGACCTTACCTCTCTGCAAAGGGAAGCAAACCGTATCTACGGGTACACGGCAAAGCAGACCCTTGACCTTGCACAAACCCTTTATGAGAGGAAGCTCCTTACTTATCCGAGGACGGACAGCAGCTATCTGACCGACGACATGGGCGACACAGCGGCGAGTATCGTATCGCTGCTTTGCGGCAAGCTGCCCTTTATGGCGAGCGCAGCCTATGAACAGAGTATTTCCCGCGTTCTGAACAGCAAAAAAGTATCAGACCACCACGCCATTATCCCCACTATGGAAATTGCAAAAACTGACCTTACTACGCTGCCGGAAAGTGAAAGAAATATCCTTACCCTTGCCGGGGCGCGTCTGCTTATGGCAACCGCAGAGCCGCACGTTTATGAGGCGGTAACGGCGGTTTTCTCCTGCGCCGACCATGAATTTACGGCAAAGGGAAAGGCGGTAATCGCTGCCGGGTGGAAAAACATTGAACGGCTTTACCGGGCTACCCTCAAAAAGAAGCCGGACAGCGACGACGAAAACGAACTTGTTTTAGATGTGCCGGACTTTACCGAGGGACAGACCTTTGAAAACCCTGCTGCAAAGGTTACGGAGCATGAAACGACGCCGCCGAAGCCCCACAATGAAGCGTCCTTACTTTCTGCTATGGAACGCGCCGGAAATGAGGACACCGACCCGGACGCAGAACGCCGGGGGCTTGGTACGCCTGCCACCCGCGCCGCTGTCATTGAAAAGTTAGTGAAAGGCGGCTTTATCGAGCGCAAGGGCAAGCAGCTATTTCCTACCAAAGACGGCACAAACCTTGTGTGCGTCCTGCCGGATAGTCTGACCTCTCCGCAGCTTACGGCTGCATGGGGAAAACAATCTGACGCAGATTGCAAAGGGCAACGCCGACCCTGCCGCTTTCATGCAGGGAATTGAAGCAATGGCACAGGAGCTTGTAAAAACCTATGCTTCCGTGTTAGGCGAGAAACAGGAGCTTTTCAAGACAGAGAAAACAGAGCTTGGAAAGTGTCCCCGCTGCAAGTCCCCGGTCTATGAGGAAGAAAAACTACTACTGTTCCAACAAAGAGTGCAGCTTTGCCATGTGGAAAAATGACCGCTTCTTTGAAGAACGAAAAACTGTCTTTACCCCGAAGATTGCCGCTGCACTCTTGAAATCCGGCAAGGCAAAAGTCAAAAAGCTGTATTCCGTAAAAACAGGAAAAACCTACGACGGAACGGTGCTTTTAGCCGACACGGGCGGTAAATATGTGAACTACAAAGTAACCATTTCAAAGAACAAAGAACTGGAATAGCAAGCATAGGAAGCGGGTACCCACTTCCGTAAAATCCCTGCCACTCTGACCGAGCTTGGCGGGGATTTTGCTTGTTGGGAAGTTTCCCAAACCCTCTAAAAATCCTCAAAAATCTTTGGCAGAAATGCGGGCGCACCGTAGTGGGACTATGTAACCACAAACGCAGCGTCCGCGCTGCCATACGCGAAAGGAGGTTTTACACATGGCAAGTTTACGGGACACCGTAAAGGACTATCAAGACGAGCTTAGGGACGGTATCGCATGGGTGGCGTTCTGGAAACAGGGGCGTTCATGGAACGCCGAGCTGTTTCATCTTGAAGTGGACGGTACTTTAGAACCGTTTGACAGGAGCCGGTTAGAGGAAATCAAAGGCATTGACCCCGCCGCCGTTATCTTAAACGGCTACTATTGCGGGCATTTAGGCGAGGACATGAGCCTTGACGAGCTGACCGCCGGAGTGCGTTACCACTACGAAAACAGCATGAACGACATTGACGGTTTTATCGGGGCGCATGACGACAGGCTTCCCCGGAGGTTATCGAGGAAGCAAGAGCCGCCGCCCATGCAGCGGGGCTTCCCTTTTCCGAAAAGCCCTACCGGGACGGGGAAGATTTTGACCCTTATATATTTGACGGAAGCATGAGTATTGAGGACTACGAGCTTATGCACCGCATGATTGAAAAAAAGAAAGGAGCGAGCAAATGGACGAATGGAAAACAGGTTATTCCTCATACGACCGCGACAGACTGGACGCCGCCGACAAGATGAAGATTGAGCGCGGTATCTATTTTGAAACGAAAGACGCGGATATTTCCCCGCTGACCGCCTTACCCCTTGCCGAGCTTATGAAGCTGCGGGAGGAAAGCGCGGCTGCGGAGCAGACCGTTTTTGAAAATCTGAAAGTACAGGCTGCCGCCTGGGACGAACAGGCGGGAAAGACCCTGTTATATGACAAGGCGATTGAGTATGCAAGAGTACCCGAAGTGAAGCATACGGCGAACAAGTGGCAGGACGAGGACAACGACCGCCACATTATCAGCAACCGGGTATATAAAATGAGCTATCATGTGTACGAAAATACCCGCTATGACAAGGCAGCACAGAAATCTATTCCATATTCCTATACGTTATCTTGGAACGTCTACACCAACAGCCCCCACAATTACGGACAGGCAAAAATCGCCGGACAGGAAAGGAAAGTCTTTGCAGACAAGGCAGCTATGGAAAAATATCTGAATGGGCGTATCAAGGCGTATGAAGAACTTTTTACGGAAATCTCCCCGGCTATCCCGCCGGAATACGCGGAACAGTTTAGGGTAAACGGGCAGCTTTTACCGGGCTACACCGTAGAGGGCGAGGAAATCAAGCAGCCCGCCGCCGACAGTCCCGCCGCTGCACCGAGAACCGAACCGGGACAGGAAACGGAACAGTTTGCAATCCTGATTGACAGCCGCACCCGTTTTGAAACGGGAGAACCGGGTGGCTACTGGCTCTCCATGCCCGCCACCAAAGAGCAGCTTCACGAAGCCATGCAAAGCGTCGGCATTACCGCAGACAATCCGCAGGATTTTTTCATTCACGGCTACTCTGACCGGGAGGACAGACACATTGCCCTGCCGTATGACATGGTATGCGCGGCACAGGTGGACGAGCTGAATTTCCTTGCGGCACGACTGGAAAACCTTGACGCTTCCGGGATTGCCGCGCTGAACGCCGCCACACAGCGAAAGAACGGTTTTGAGAATATCGGGCAGCTCATTGACTTTACCTATAACGAGGACTTTTTCGTGCATATCCCCGAAGTACATAATCCCCGCGAATTGGGCGATTATTACCTTAACAAATCCGGCATGGTGCAAATGCCCGCTGAATGGAAAAACAGCATTGACCTTATCGCCTTTGGACGAAACGCCGCCGCGCAGGAAAAAGGCAGCTTTACGGAATACGGCTACCTTGTGGAAAGCGGCGACGAATGGGAGAAACACTTTGAGGGACGGGACGTGCCGGAGGAATACCGCATTATGAGCTACCCGCAGCCGACCATCGAACTGGACGCAGCCCCGGCAGTACAGACGGCGACTGTTCCCGAAGCAACGCCGCAGGAGCCGCGCCCGGTTATCCCCATTGTCTTAACTTCCGAGAAGCCCGCCGAAAAGCTCAAAGAGATAACCGACCGCTTGGAGCAAGGCATTACGGAGCTGTTCGACAGCGAGCGTTACAAGGAATATCTGCGCGTCATGTCAAAGTTTCATAATTACAGCTTTAACAATACGCTGCTGATCGCCATGCAAAAGCCCGACGCTTCCCTTATCGCCGGATTTTCCGCATGGAAAAATAACTTTGGACGAAACGTGATGAAAGGACAAAAGGGTATCAAAATCCTTGCCCCGTCGCCGTTCAAGATTAAAAAAGAAATGGAGAAAATCGACCCGCAAACACAGAAAGTCATTATCGGTAAGGACGGAAAGCCCGTAACCGAAGAAAAGGAAATCACAATCCCCGCCTTTAAGGTGGTATCTGTCTTTGATGTATCGCAGACCGAGGGAAAGGAAATCCCCGACATTGCCGTAAATATGCTGACCGGAGATGTGGAGCATTACAAGGAGGTTTTCGCTGCCCTTGAAAAAAGACTTCTCCTGTTCCTGTTGGCTTTGAAAAAATCGAGGGCGGCGCACATGGTTACTACCACTTGGAGGACAAGCGTATTGCCCTTGATGAGGGCATGAGCGAGCTGCAAACCTTAAAGACACTTATCCATGAAATCGCCCATGCAAAGCTGCACGACATTGACCTTAACGCACCATTGGAGGACTTGGAGAACAGACCCGACCGCCGCACCCGTGAGGTACAGGCAGAAAGTATCGCCTATACCGTGTGCCAGCATTACGGGCTTGATACTTCCGATTATTCCTTTGGGTATGTTGCCGGGTGGAGTGCCGGACGGGAGCTTGCCGAACTGAAAAGCTCTCTTGAAACAATCCGCAGCGCAGCCGCCGAGATTATCAATTCCATTGACGGACATATCGCAGAACTGCAAAAGGAACAGGCACAGGACGCACCGAGGGAAAAAGCCGCCATGCCGGAGTACATTTACAAGATTGAAGCCAACCCCCGCACAACGGGCGACAACGACCGCTTTTTTCCTGCAAGCCTATCTCCCGCAGGAAAACGGCAGGGCAAAAATCGGGGACGTGCTGTATATCGGCAGCCTTGCAAAGTGCCGGGAACTCATGGGCGGGCTGAACGCCGGAGAGCTGACGCAGGGAGAAGTAAAGGAGCTATATGCAAAGGCGCAGGAAGCCGAAGCCGACAAAGACACCTTTTCCATTTATCAGCTAAAGCAAGGGGACGAAACGCGGGACTTCCGCTTTGAGCCTTACGACCGCCTGCAGGCGGCGGGAAATGTGGTTGATAAGACAAACTATGAGCTTGTCTATTCCGCAGAGCTTACGCCGGGGACTTCCCTTGAAGATATTTACACCCGGTTCAATATCGACCACCCGAAAGATTTTAAGGGACACAGCCTTTCCGTTTCCGACGTGGTGGTACTTCATCAGAACGGACAGGACGCGGCGCATTATGTAGATAGTTTCGGCTACAAGGAAGTGCCGGAGTTTTTGCAGGAGCAGACACAACAGCCGGAAAAGATAAACCCGCTAAAGCACGTCGAGGACACAATCGAGCAGAACGACAACAACTTTGACGGTATCATCAACAACACCCCTACGGTTGACGAACTGGAAGAACAGGCAAAAGCCGGGGAACAGATTTCCCTTGTTGACCTTGCAGAAGCGATTAAGGCAGACAAAGAACGCGGCAAAGAAAAGCCCTCTATCCGGGCGCAGCTTAAAGCTGACAAAGAACGGACGGGGAAAAAGAAGAACGCAAAGCAGAAGTCGCAGGACTTGGAAAGGAGCTGACACATGAGCAAATTAAATAAATTTGAAGATGTAGACGTGTTCGCTTCCCTCGATGCGATTATGAAGCAGAATACAGGCTTTTACCAAAGCGATTTTGATATTGACAGGGAGATTATCGCAAAAACGGCGGCAAGCGCAAGTAAAGAGGATAAGACCCTCTTATGGTTTTGCCGCCCGTCCGGGACGCATTGCTTCCGGGAGCGTGACGTTTTCCTAAAGGACACCGCGCCCCATAATACCTGGCGTTTTTACATGGAGCAGACAAGCGACCGTATTCTTGCCTATGCAATCGAGCTGACAGGCAAGGAGCATGGAAAAATCAAGGGCAATCTGTATGAACTTGACTATTCCCGCCATTATGAGCGCGTCAAAGAAAAAGGGCTGCCCGCCGATACGGTAAAGCTGATTTATGAGCGCGGGGAGCAGATGATACCCGCCGGACAGTATTTCAACGGAAGCCCAGACCCGCAGTTTGGGAAGTTTGAACGCTTTGAAGCCATACCCAACGACCCGGACGCTCTTAAATGGCTCTTACGGGAGGAACACCGCAACAGGGAGCAGCTTCCACCGGGAGATTTTAAGGCCCATATCGCCGCATTGCATGACGGACTGATTGAAACGGAAGCACGGCGCATTGTGCGGGAAATGAAGCGGCATGACACGCCGAACAGCCCGAACAAGACCCATTTCATGGTGGAGCTTTCCCCAGCGTTCATGCAGCTTGCGAACACAAAGGACATTGACCGCCTTTTCTCCATGCTGCCTTACAAGACCCTTTCCTTTTCCAAAATCGAGGGCAGACATGGAACGTATGCGCTGATTGACAAGGGAGAGAACCGGGACAAAGAGATTAAAAAGCCCCGCCCCTCTGTCCGGGCGCAGCTTGCCGCAGACAAGAAAACAGCCGCCCCGAAAAAGTCAGCGGCAAAAAAGAAAAAATCACGATTTGGAGGTATGAGCATGAATAGATTTACTGTTGAGGAAACAAACCTTTTGAGCATTTACCATGAGGGAAGCAAGGCGCAGCTTATTGAGAACATGACCGCTGCGCTGCCTTACATGGACGCGGGATTACGGGAGCTTGCAGAGCGCACCATTTCCAAAGTGAACGCGCTGACCGACGCCGAGTACAAAGAGCTTTCCGTTTATCCTGCTGATGAAGTATGACCGGGATTAAGCGGCTGACGCCGCGACAAAGCCGCAAGGTAAACACCCTTGTGAAAAAGGAGTGCTGCAACTGCGAGAATGGCAACTGTATTTTACTGGACGACGGGGACACTTGCGTATGCCCGCAGCTCATTTCCTATTCCCTGCTCTGTAAGTGGTTTCGGATTGCCGTACTTCCTCTTGATAAGCTGCTCTATGCGGAACTCTATCAGACCGAGGACAGAAAGAAATGTACCGTGTGCGGCGCGTTCTTTGCGTCCACCTCTAACAGCGTCAAATACTGCCCGGACTGTCGGAAGCGGATTACCCGCAGACAGGCAGCCGAGCGCATGAGAAAACGGCGCGCTCTTGTTACGCGGTAAGGGCGAAAAAAGCCTTGTTTTACAGGCTTCTGACAACCGTTTCCTCATAGGGCAAGGGCTTTATACCTTTTCCCTCAAAAACGGCGTTCTACTGCGTAACATTTCAGAACTGCACCCATAAGAAAACCGGGGCGCGGATAGTCTTTACTGACTGTCTGCGTCCCGGTTTTTCCTTTGCTATTTTTCCATGTTGATTTGAGGGGTTGCACTCTTATCTGCGGTAAGTAAACGGTATATCGTAAGGGGGATATACCACGTAGCAACGACAAGCCGCCATATTAAAATGCCCCCGCCGATAATGCCGTCCAAAATGAAGACCAAAGGGGATACCGCAGCACAGCCATACATAAAAGTAATTGGTCTACCCGTCCTCTGTAAAGATGTTCTTGAACATGAAGAATAAAAACAATGCAATAACGGCGGGCAAAACGTTTCTCTTGAAAAAGTCTTTCCAAATTTCTCCGCGTGTCATGGTATCACTCCTTTTCCATTGGAAATTGTGGGATAGCTTCTAACAGTTTCATTATGAGTGTTTGCCGTAAATCTTCGTCGATTTCCTCTTTGATAGTCCCGTCCGGCTGACACTTTTTTACCATTGCAAGGCGGTTGATTTCGTCGCCGTAACAATCAAGCACCTTTTCCAACGCCCATTTTTCGCCCACAACGGCAGCGCATATCGTTTCATAGTCCGGCATTTCCTGTTCCATTTTCTGACACTTCCTTTGCTGAAAATGTATCACTTTAGTATGTGGCTACTGTCTTTGATAGGAACTATTATATCACACAAGTATGAACAAAACTACTCCCCGCGTTCTTTCCCTTTTTCCCGTTCCGGCTCTCTTGGCTGCCGTAAAATGCTGTCTATGTTCTGTTTGATAACGTCGTACTCTTTGACCTGTTTTTTCAGTTTGCCATAGTCCGCGTAAAGGGCTTCTTTCTGTTCCCGGAGCTTTTCATAGTCTACTTGTAGCGCGGCGACATTCGGGAGCTTGGAAACGCCCGCCGTTTTTAGTGCCTTTGCCGCTGCTTCATGCAAGATGATTTCGCGCTCATGGGCTGCCCGGTAACTGTCCTTATTTCTTGCTTTGCGGTATGCGTCATAGGCGGGTTTTGTCTTTTGGAACGTGGAAACATTCTTGATAAGCACCGCCATATCTGCAAGCCGTTTTTCCGCGCTCTTTAATGCGTCTGCCGCCTGTTCGCTGTCTGTCTGTATCTCTGGGATTTTTGCGGTCAAGTCGGTGTATTGTTCAATCTTGTGTTCCGTAATAAAATTCATGGTCTTAGCTGCCTGTTTCAGATTGTGGATTTTCGCCCATTGTTCATAACCCCGGCTCTGCGCCGCCTTGATACTGTTTTCAATATCAATGAGCAGGGACACGCCGCGTTCTGTCTTGGGAGCTTTGGCGGTGCGGGTACGCTTGCCCTCTATCCGTTCCCGGATTGCTTCCTCTGTATAATCTGCGCCGAGGGTTTTCAAACGGGTAAACCGTTCCTGTCCCGGAACCAAACAGGACACATATTTTCCCCGTTTGATTGTGAAGCCTTCTGCCTGTAACCGCGCGAGCAATTCTTCAAAGTCGGACACTTGGGGGATACGGGTATCGACGGCAAGTTTCAATTTTGCTTTGGCGGTTTTCTCTTTCTTATACACCGCATAATTCTTTCCCTTGCCGCCTTTCTCCGGCACAAGGACGGACAAGCCGTTTTCCCGGCACAGCCTGTCGCTGATGTTGCGTATTCCATAGGTGCGCTTGTTGGAAACATACTTGTGGTAGTCTACAAAGTTTACCGCACAAAAAATGATGTGGTTATGGATATGCCCTTTATCTATGTGAGTGGTAAGGACGTATTCATATTGCCCCTTTGTTACCGCGTCGGCAAGCTGTTTTCCGATTTCATGGGCTTTCTCATAATCGACTTCCCCCGGCTCAAAAGATTGTATCAAATGGTGTGCGAGGTTGTTTCCTCTGTCAAGAGCTTGCGACAATGTAAATCCGAACTCAATATCTGCCGTTTCATAGCTGCACCCGAACGAGGACACCAGCATTTTCCCGTCCGTCTTGTCCGGGTTTTGGATATAGTCAAGGGCTTTTTTTAACGTGCTTTTAATAGGCTTAATCTTTGTAACCGCCATATCTCCGCAAGCACCTCCTTGATTTCTTCTATATCCTCTTGGTAGACGCTGCCCGTCGCATTGACGCGCTTTGCAATCTGATTGACATTGACCCCGATTTTCTGTATCTCCGCTGTCATAGCTTTTATGTCGGCATGGTCTATCTGAATGATATACCCGTCGATTGCCATTTTCCGCAAGTAGGCTTCCATGTTCCGGGTAGGGACGAGCTGCATTTTCTGTTCAATGAACGCCCGTTCTTCCTCTGTTACTCTGAATTTAATTTGTACTGTCCGTTTCCTGCCGTTCATCGGCTCACACTCCTTTCCATTCCGAGGGTTTGGGACACTTCCCAACAAGCAATTTTCAACCGACGCCGCCGCAGCGCAGGAGGGGGGCGAAAATACGGAAAGGGTACCCCTTTCCTATGCTTGCTACGAAAGTTTTTTTTCCTTACTTCCTACTACGGAGCTACACCCGATTTTGCCAAACTTCCGCAAAAGAAAAACGCTGCAATCTCAAAAAAAGATTACAACGCTTCTTAAATCCTGTTCAGTTTTGCCGGACACATCTTATTTGCCCTCTTTTTTCGACTTTAGCTATTTCCTCTGCTGTTGCGGTCACAATCCGTATGCCTGTATCGCTCATATCATCAAGAAGCGCGTCAAGCTGCCGCCGCTTTGTGTCTTTCCCGGCTGGGCTATCTAAAAGAAACTGGTCTACGGATATATGATAGCGCAGCATAAGCTCAAAGAAAATCTGCAAACTTGGGTGTTGCCCGTTGTTCTCAATGTTCGCAAGGTAGCGCGGGGAAATATACATTTCGTCGCTTACTTTCTTGCGGCTCTCTTTGCGCTCTTTCCGCGCGTCCTTTATCGCTTGCCCAAAAGCCTTGAAGTCGTACTTTTCTACTGGTCTTTTTGCCATATTCATTCACCCAATTACATTTTACTGTTCCCCTTTCGGGTTGGATATGCTTACACAATTCCTACTATGCACCAAAATAATTCATAATCAGACACTTGCTATTATTCGTATGCCCGACTATAATTATACTGATACTGTATGCAGAAAGGACGGGAAAATTATGGAATATATGTCTGCGCCACAGGCAGCGGAGAAATGGGGAATTTCTGAAAGGCGGGTACAGGTACTTTGCAGAGAAAACCGCATACTGGGTGTTTCAAAACTTGGATATATGTGGCTGATACCAAAGGACGCTGAAAAACCGATTGACGGGAGAACAAAACAAGGAAAGGAGCTACACCATGAACAAGGTGCTAATTATTGAGGATGATAAAGAAATATGCTTTATGATAAAAGACCATCTGGAAAAATACAATTATCAAGTATTCTTCACATTTACTGGTGCAAATGCGCTTGAACGTGTAAAAGAATTGACCCCAGATTTAATTATTTTAGATTTAATGCTTCCTTTTATCAGTGGAGATGAGTTAATTAGAACTATTAGAAAATTTTCAAATGTACCTGTAATTGTTGTTTCTGCAAAGAGTTTGACATTTAATAAAGTTGAACTCTTTCGCTTGGGTGCTGATGACTATTTAACAAAGCCATTTGATTTGGACGAATTATTAGCACGGATTGAGCGCAACTTATTGAGAAGTCAAAAATGTATGCCCAATCTTTGTTTGAAATTTGGAGAACTTTCCATTGATACAGCATCAAAAATAGTTACTGTTGCAGACGAAATCATTGTGCTTACCGCAAAAGAATATCAACTTTTAGAACTATTGGCGAAATATCCCGATAAGGTTTTTTCAAAGCAAAATCTTTATGAAAGTATTTGGCAAGAACCATTTGCAAGGGATAACGATGTCATTAACACACATATAAGCAACTTACGCAAAAAATTAAGGAGCGAAGGCTGCCGAATTAAAACCGTATGGGGCTTGGGCTACCGCTTTGCAAAATAAACTTTAGCTATTCTTTAGATTTGCCTTAGATTATTCAAGAAATTATCTGCGATACTAAGTAATAAGAAAGGAGCTGTGAAAATATGAACACAACAGTTTTTGAAGCTATCAACATCACGAAAAAGTATCGCAACACACTGGCCCTAAATCAAGTATCTATGTCTGTAATGCAGGGAGACATTTATGGGTTTATCGGAGAAAACGGTGCAGGTAAAACGACCATGATCCGTTTATTAACTGGGTTAGCAGAACCTACAACTGGCAATATTGCTTTGTTCGGTAAGAGTGATAAGAAACTCGCAAAACAGCGTGAGCGCATTGGTTGTATTATTGAGAGTCCTTCTCTTTATCTTGATATGACAGCCCATGAAAATTTGGAGGTACAACGCCTGCAACGTGGTATTCCTGGAAAGGTTTGCATTGATAATGCTCTGGAATTGGTCAATCTGAGAGACGCCGGAAAGAAAAAAGCAAAAGATTTTTCTTTGGGTATGCGGCAGCGATTAGCTCTTGCAATCGCTTTGCTTGGAAATCCTGAATTTCTCGTACTGGATGAACCAATTAACGGATTAGACCCTACTGGAATTATTGAATTAAGAAACTTACTAAAAAGGTTAAATGAAGAACGTGGAATTACTATTTTAATTTCAAGTCACATTCTCTCGGAGCTTCATCAATTAGCCAATAGATACGTATCTTACATGAGGGGAAACTTTTGCAGGAAATTACTGCGGCAGAGTTAGAGCAACGCTGCAAAAAGCATTTATTATTACAGGTTAATGATGTAGCTACTACCAGTGCTTTGTTGGAAAGCGAACTGAATACTTCAAATTTTTCTGTTATGCCAGATAAAAGTATTCATCTATATGATTATGTTGAAAATGCCGGAAAAGTATCAGCGTTGCTAAGTGCGAATAATATTATAATTTATCAGTTGGCACAATCCGGAGACAGCCTTGAAACTTATTATACTAATTTGATTGGAGGGTGCAAAAATGATTAACCATTTTAAAGCTGAATTTTATAAATTGTTTCGCTCAAAAATAATGATAGCTATATTAGGCGTATGTGTGGCACTTGTAATGGTCTCCTTTGCACTTGGCGATATGACTTTTTTCGGAGCAGGAGACGGAACAGAAAGTGTAATCGGCTTTCAAGCTAAATGTTACTTATCCAGTGAAATGCCAACTTTTCAAACTGTTGCCCGCTCATCCCTTGCATACACAGCCTTTTTCTGGATTGTTTGCCTTGTATTTGCGACCATATTTTTTTACAAAAGAATATAACACGGGCACAATCAAGTTGTCTGTTGCATACGGTACTAAACGGACTATTCTCTATTACACCAAGGCAATTACAATATTGGCAGTGTCCCTGATAACATATCTGATTTTTGTCGCTGCATTTTTCGTTATCGAAATCATACAATCCGGTTATATTCCGTCTGCGAGTGAAGCACTAACCCTGTTTGGATGGGCACTGGCTTGTGGAATCGTTTTGTTAGCATTTGAAAGCATTTCTATTTTCCTGTGTGTTATCATTCAAAATATAGGGGTTGTAACTGGAATTTGCTGCTTATATGTATTCAGCGGAGCGTCTGTTTATTTAATGCTATGGAGTAATATGGACGCGGCTTCAATACCTTTGAAAATTTTTGTGTATGGAAATCCTATGTACTATTGGATGAATTTTTCTTGCCGCACAATGGGGATTATCGAACATTTACCATTTTATTTCATGGGGGGCATTTTGCTTTTGATTGTCGGCGGCATTGCTATGAGTAAGAAAGAAATCAAGTAAAAACAAGGAGGTAGAATATGGGTTAGGCGATTCTGTTTCTTGTTCTAGTAGTATTGGTCATTATCCTTTCAATTTCTTTAATTAACTGGAAAATGCAGATACACAAAGTGAACGTCCAACTAAATGCTATTCTGAATGGAGAAACGAAAAAGTTAGTTACAATATCTTTAACTGATAGGCGGTTGGAGCATTTAGTGGAAATCATAAATCAAATCGTATCAAAAGATAACATTTATCTGGGAGAAATCCGAAAAAAAAAGGAGGATGAACTTAAAGAGAATATTTCTTGCCATTCTCACGATTTACGGACACCACTAACTTCTATTCGCGGATATTTGCAGCTTTTATCAAGTGCGCCGGACGAAAAAAGACAAGAATATATTTCAGCATTATCAGGAAAAGCCTTGAGATTAGAACGTCTCATAGACGACTTTTATCAAATCTCTCTTTTGGAAGCAGGACAATATCCATTTTATTATGGAAAAGTTGAATTATGCTCATTGCTTACCGAAATCCTGTTGGACAACTATTCGACTTTCAGTGTTAATGGAATTGAACCGCAAATAGAAATACCTGATGTGAATATTTATCTTAATGCTGATAGAAAAGCGTGTATTCGCATTATACAGAATCTTATATTCAATGCGATAACTTCCACTACAAGTAATGTTGTAGTTCAGCTAATTTATAATACAGATTCTGTTCAACTGTGTATCAAAAATCCTATTGCAACTATTCCTACAGAAGAATATTCAAAATTGTTGGAGCGCTTTTATGTGGCAGATATTTCAAGGAGTAACGGTACATCTGGACAGGGACTTTATATTGTAAAAAAGCTGTTGCTGTTGATGAATTGCAAAAATCCAATAATTGAGATACAAGACCATATTTTTAAGATTACGATTGATTTTTCTCCCTTACTCATAAAAAAATAATCTGCCGGACGACGGCAAAAGAAAAAAAGCCGTCGCAGAGCAGAAGCATTTTCACGCGCCTACTATTTTTCGGCGGCTTTGATTTTCAGAGCCGCCGTTTCTTTTTGCCTATCAGAAACCTACGACGACCCTAAACCATGTAAAAGACATGGCGGCTTTAGGAGGGAACCGCCATGAGCTATAAACTGTATCGACAAATTCTTACATTCTTTGACTTATCAAAAAAAGCCCGACCACCGCCGGGGACATTTCTACCCTTGAATATGAACTGTCAAATCATCTGAATACTTTTTACTATACTTATGCGCCTGTCCGGGCTTTTCGGACAGGCGCATTTTGCTTTTTCAAAAATTTTTTGAAAAAGTTTGCTCCCCAGTTGGCAAAATCTTTCGCGCGTCCGTCGAGGGTTTGCGAAAGGGGAGAAATAAACCTGCCCCCACCGGGTACGAAAGGGGGTGAATATGGAACCTAATCGCATTGAATGGCAGAAACGCTGCACATTCAACGGCTTTTGCAAAGCGGTATTGAGGAATGAAGCTATCGACGCTATCCGAGAAAGAAAGTATCGGAAAAAGCATGAAGTCACTTTTTTTTCAGACCTGTCGCCACAGGAAGAAAATCAGCTTTACACTTGCGACAAGTATTTTGTAAATGATGAAGCTGAAAAATCTTTCTTTGTCGCTGGGAAAGAAATTACGGCGAAACAGCTTGCCGACGCGCTTCACTCTTTGCCGGAAGAAAAGCGTCAAGCTGTACTGTTGTATTACTTCTTTGATATGAAAGACGCAGAAATCGCGGAGCTGATGAAGATACCGCGCAGCACAGTACAATTTCGACGGACAAGCTCTTTTGAGCTGTTAAAAAGATTTTTGGAGGAAAGCCGATGAATGAACCGATTAGCAACAATCCCGACGAACGCGGCTTATTGCCTTACCCGGTTATTTTAGCCGCAACAGGGCGACCCCCCGAAGCAATGAAAATCGTTGTGCAGCACTACGCAAGCTACATAGCCTACCTGTCTACCCGTAAAGTGCGTGATGAATACGGCAATGTTTATTACGGCATAGACGAGGATATGCGCGACCGGCTGCAAGCGAAGCTCATGCGGGCTGTTCTGGACTATAAGATAGACTGACATAGTATGTGGACGTTCCCCTTTCCGTTCCACATATTCAGACTATCGCAGCACCTTGACAAAGAAAGCGGCGCAAGATAACGGCGACGCAGCATAGGGCAAATCAGATACATTCGATATATGGGGAGCCGTTGGGCTGATACGCGATGACCGAAAGGCGGGAGAAACACCGAGCGAGAACTATCAGCGTTCCATAGCAGACCTTGGCACGTCTGCCGCCACAATCCATATATCGGTATAATGATACTCCCCCTACCGCCATAATCCGAGCGTTAGAAGCGTCGCAGGTAATGGGTAGGGCTGCATGAGAACCATGCAGGGCAATTCCCGTGGAGCTTGCCGAAGCCGTCTGATTAAAGCCCACTTTTTGTAAATCTGACTTTTTAGCCATTTATGAAAGGGGGTATTTTCCTATGGCAAAAAAGGAAACTGCAAGCCCCGCTATCCCTGTATTACCTATGTTAAAGACCGTTGAGCAAATGAGCAAAATCAGCGGTATCGGGGAAAATAAATTGCATGAGCTTATGGATAACGGAGAGCTTGAATATATACAGAATGGAAACCGCCGATTGATAGCCGACGCTGCTATCTGGGATTGGTATCACAGAGCAAAGAAAACAGCGAAGCCCCCGGCACGACAGGGAGGTTAAGCTATGGCGGTATCATCAAGACAAGTTAAGAACAAACGCGACAGTAACGGCGTACTGACCGGGCGACCGGGTACAGTCTACGACGTGAATATAAAATACACCGCCCCGGACGGGAAAAAAGAAGTCCTATGCGAAAAAGGGCTTTGCCACCAAAAAGGAAGCGACGCAGCACGAAGCGGAAATGAAAACGAAGCTCCAAAATCCGGGGCAAATTGCGTCAATCACTTCACAGCGGAAACAGACCGTCGCAAGCTACCTTAACGATTGGGTGGAAAGCTACGCAAGAGTGAACTTGCGCCCCTCTACCTATGACGGGTACAAAAAGACGATTGCAAACTATATCAATCCCTATATCGGCGGCGTTGCTCTCAATCAGCTTACCCCCGCTATGGTAGACAAGATGTTTCAGCAGATTATCGACAAAGGATTGAAACCGTCCACCGCTGCCGGGGCAAAACGTGTTTTAAGCGTGGCGTTGAGCCATGCCCGCAAATACCGCTATATCGAAACCAACGCGGCAAAGGACACGCTGACGAAGTTTGGAAAGAGCGACAAGACCCCCGACCCTTACACGCCGGAACAGGTAAAAGCCCTTATGCAGCGCGTCGAGGGTACAGTGTGGGAAATGCCCGTCATTTTAGGCGGGCTTTATGGTATGCGGCGTTCTGAAATCTTGGGCTTGCGTTGGCGCAATGTTGACTTGGAAAACAACACTTTTGATGTTTCCGAGCAGCTTCCCTTTAAGGTGCCGCCAAAAACAAAGGTTATCGAGGAAATGGCACCGCCGAAGTCCAACGGGCGCACGCTGCCGATTACAGAGCTTGCCCGCCCGTTCTTCCTAAAACAGTTTGCCATGCAGGAAGCACAGCGCGAACAGGCAGAAAAGGACGGGAAGCCTTACTATGACAATGACCTTGTTGTAGCGAAGCCGGACGGTTCCCCTATCTCCGCGTCGTGGGTATCTTCCCAGTTTGGAAAGCTGCTTGAAGATTTGGATATGCCGCATATCCGCTTTCACGATTTACGCCATACGGCAGCTACAAATATGCACCAACTGACGGGCGACTTCTACACCGTAGGCGAAGTGTTAGGACATACACTTGCGGGTATCGGCGTATCGCTTGGGCTGTCTATGAACTTTGAAGCTGTTACCGCCCGTTATGTGGACGTGCGGCTTGAACGCAAAAAAGAAGTCTTAGACGCTTATCATGGGGCGGTCAAACAGGCAGACCCGGCAAAGGCAGAGAAAGCCGAGCCGAAGAAAGCAAAGAGCGCGGCAAAGAAAAAGAGCAGCGATTTAGAGCTTTAACCGCTGTATCTCTTTACCGCTTCTTATATCGTTTTATATGCCCGCGTGGGATTTGGGCACCATTTGGGCACCATTTACGGAAAAAGCACCATGAATACAGAGGGTAAAAGAAACGCCGACAACTCACAAAAACGTAGAGTTCATGCGGGTTTTCGGCGTTTTCTAATCCCTCAACCGACTTAAATCTATCTTGTGCGAGAGAAAAAAAAATTCTACTATTTTTTATTCTTCTACAATAGTTGTATATGAATAACGATTTAACAGCTCGATAATTGCTTCTTTTTGCTGATCATTTGATTTCGGATTTAGAACCACCCTGGAAACAAATCCCTTAAAATTGAATGGAATTTGTAGTGCTTCTTGACTGTTTTTATATATAATTGAACGAATTTCATTTTTTCTTCTTTAAAGTCATGCTTTTTTATTGCATGAAAAACACGTGCGGAACTCGGCAGGCCAAATCTAGCTCGTTCATCATCATGTGGAATGTAAAATGGCACATCCATATTTCCTATTTGCTCATTTTCATCAAGATAATGAACTTTATACATTCTTGCACCATTTATCCTTGAAAGCATAAAAATTTGTCTTACAGTTGATACTATACAGACTCCGTTATCTGATGCATATTCGTTCCACATTTTTGTATTACCAGTTTTATACGGTGTCCAACAAGTCACATATGGCACATATACATGGGATTTTAATTCATTAAGTCTCCGATAGTTTTCTTCTGATTGTTGTGCCCAGCCGTCAAAAAAAACTCTAGCGGAATTTCCCCCTCATATTCATCATCAAACCTTGAAGCATTGCAAAAGAAGAGTGTCTGTGTAGAAAGCATAGATTCCAGCTTTGAGTAATTTATATATCTTCCGATTTCTAAGTTTAACCGGGGCATATATTCATTATTAATTCTGTCTATGTCGGTTGCAAAATAAATACCCATAGAGAAGCCTCCTACTTTCTTTATCCATCCTTTGCATTCTTCGCCACATTCTCATGTGTTGCCTGCTGCTCACCACGAAGAGGTGTGCAAAGTTTCGAGCAGCGTAGGCTGTATTCATGTACAGCCGTCAGATTTCACCCTACCATTGTGTTATCCCAACACACGATGGAGGTAAAATCAAAATGAAAAATAAATACAATTGGTTCGACGATAACTGGAATCCGGATGACAAACTATCCACCCAGTTTTGGCCATCTTTTGTTTACAATCTAGTACCGGGTTCCTGACCCCCAGAGCTTTCTATAATAGGGAAAATATAGGTTCTCTCCCGTTGACGTACAATCCTTGTATAGCATGAATAGTTCCTTCCGACACCGCAGAACTGTGTGAAATCTCACCTTAACGATAAACCCACATGTTGTCTTCTCCTCAGGCAACAGAGTCGACGCTCTGGTTTGTTGGTATTTCGATGTTCAATAGCTATCCCCACTACCTTGCTGTCTACGCTTAACACACCGCATTACTGCGACACACCCAAGACTCACTTCAAATGCTGTGGTTAGCCGCTTATTTGACAGGATTTTCGCCTATCGAATTGCACGTCCTTCGCTGGACGCACTGCCCAACCCCAATGTTGCTTTCTATTTCCCAATAAAAGTACGTAAAGTCCATTTTGTCTTGTAATACTGCGTTCCTCTGGTCACCTCATCAATCCGGATGCTAAACGGTTCATCTAAAGACATTTTCTCTTCATAAGGAATCAATGCCTTGTCTAATCTCTCCCTTAAAAGATAATAATCAAAAGATTCTCCCCGATCCAGTCTTTTAGGAAACTGAGGCGTATACATTTGAAGTATGGACTCTCGATTTAGCATACCAACAAATATATCTCCTTGCTTTTTGCTTCCAAAATGCAGATATACATTTGTAACCGTTACTGGCTTCATCCCAGTATTTTTCACTGTTATAATATACGCATCGATTTTTTCAATACCCGGAATTTGACTCAGTATAAAACCAGTGCTAACACCAACCGCAATTTTTACTCTCTGTGGAAGCCATAAAGCAACAAGCGAAACAACAAGAGCAATTGCTCCAAATACCGATCCCGTCCAACTACCTATCGCCCCAATAATAGCCCATCGAAGCGATTCAGTATTGTAATCTTTTACTTGCTCTACTTCCTTTACCAATTGAAGCATCTTGAAGATTCCTAATCCAACAGCAACAATCGCTACAATAGTACATAATGTAATTATTAGCTTTCTTTTATCTATATTCTTCATGTATTTCAGCCCATTATATTCTTCTTCACATCTCAGCCGATCCTTAGATTGTTGCCTGCTGCTCACTGTGTAGAGGTTCGCGATTATCAGAGCAGCGAGAGCCACGGTCTCCCATGACTCCAGTATATCACAGATCCGAGAACAAGTCAGCCTTGTACACGCTTTTTTTCTAACATTTTCTCTATCGTAGTCGGGCTTTTTTCTTCGGTCGGCCGCGCTTCGCTTTTGCAGTGTCAGTAGGTGCAGTTTCTGCACTTTCCGACATCGGGCGCTTCGGGCCGAAGTCGTTCATTGGGTTTTAGCTTTTCAAACCGTCCTTTCTGAAGCTTATGTTTGCTTCGCTCTCTATTTCAAAGTTTCAATCATGCTTTAGCCGAGACACTGTGGTTGAGCGGTTACTTATGTTTTTCATCCAAGAGTATATTTCAGAAACTGCCAAAGCTCCCCCTGCGCAAATCAAATACGACTTAAAATTATTATAATCATCTTTATAAAGTACTAATGCGCAGAAGGCCACAAAGTACATATGTATAAAATACATTGTTTCACTCGTACTTCTTAAGTGTTTATAAAAGTTTCCTTTTAATCTATTTTCCTTACATTCTAAAATGATTACTGCAAACATAAAGTAGAACGTTGGAAGATCAAGCAACTTCGAGATGTCGCTCCCCCCGAATAAACTGCAGAAAACTTTTACAGCACACACTAAGACAAATACAATAGCATTTTGAATGCTTACACGCAACTTATCAAACTGTTCTGCCTCGGCTATCTGCATTCCAATCGATACAAATGCAAGTGACTGAAATAATCCATTTCTCGTGGTCAAAAACAATTTAAAGTACATTCCAATTGGACAAGCAATTATCACTGGAAGTTCTTTCAAATGTTCCCTCAGTATTGTCAGAACCACTCCGATAATATATAATACTGACCCAAATTCTGCCATTTTACCAATTGAGTATTTTCTCAGCATCAGTTTTATCACAAGCAAAGCAAAAAATCAAACCATTCAGATACCATAGCGTCCACGAATAATAGTTTTCCCCAACAAAAAAAAATTTCGCAGACAGCGAAACAAGTATGAAAGTTTCCAATTGCCTTCTATGCACCAGCCATACAATGTCAACGGTATATAAAGGAGTGACCATACCAAATATAATCTCAGGACTTTTTTTATCCTAATCTTAAGCCGATCACCCAATTTTATATTTGACTTCTTTGCAAGTAAAAAATATCCGCTGCATGCATAAAAGAATGGAACAGAATAATTTGAAACATCGTAATAAAATAGTCTATCTGCTATATCGCTAACGGATAGAAACTGTCTTGTATGTATTCCTATCACAAGAAATGCGCATATAAACTTTATCAAATCGACTAATTTATAATTTTTCTCTTCACTTCTTGACATCTCATTCATTTTCACTTAATCAACCCTTTACTTTGAATCACCTAAAAAATTAACATACGGCTAAAGTCCGATTCATAATGTAAGAGTAAGGTCTATCCGGCCTTGCTCTTTTCCTTTAAAATGGAGGTATGGTCTGACGAACTTTCCGATTGGGACACCACGCCCGCAGACAAATGTGTCAGCCAGCCTCCATTGTTTTGTGCTCGATTCAGCAAGTTGGGACATAGCTCCCGTTTCACGATTGAATATGTGCGTACTTTGGAAAAGCTGGATAGCCATAAATCGAAACGAAAGAAGGAATGTCAATGTTCGCAGTAGGAATCGATATTTCCAAGTCAAAAAGTGTAGCAGCCATCTTAAACCAAGACGGATCAATGCACACAAGCCCTTTTGAATTCCACCATACGCAGCCTGAACTAGACGCTTTCATTAAGTATATTTTGAATAGCAAGCAATCTGCAACCATCTTAATGGAAAATACCGGGCATTACCACTATCCTGTTCTGAAAGCGTTCCAGGAAGCCGGGCTCCCTGTTTGTATGGTTAATGCCTATCAAATCAAGAAATTCGGAGACATGGATCTTCGCAAGGCCAAAACGGACAAGAAAGATGCAGTGCGGATTGCCAGATATGCATTGGAAAAGAGTTATTCTCTGGTTCCATACACATCTATGGAGCAGAAATACGAAGATTTAAGATTTTTGGCACGACAGTATAATCAGCGAATGCTTACCCTGAAAACCAACAAAGTATTTCTACTTAATCTATTGGATGAAACGATGCCTGGCATAACCAACATCCTGCCTCTAACGACCAGAACGCCAGAAACCAGTCTTTCCGTTCTCTTTATCAATCGTTTTAAATCCTACGATCGTATAAAGAAAATGGGAAAAAGTCGTTTTCTTGACGCATTTGAAAAAATCGCAAGGAAATCTCGAAATCGCCAAACCAAAACATATGGGTTGGCAATTTACGAAGCTGCATTACGCAATATCACAACAAGGGGAGAAAACGAATACACTCTTGCGGCTCAAGATCAATGCCTTGAACTTGTCTGTGAATCACAAAAGGCCGCGATTCAATTATTCTAAAAATGCAAACATTAGCTGAAACGTTGCCCGAATACGCTGTTCTGCGCTCTATGGCTGGTGTTGGGGATCGACTCGGTCCCCTTATCCTTGCTGAAATTGGAGACATCCGCCGCTTTCACAGTGGAACACTCAACGCTTATGCTGGTAACGATGCGCCTCCATATCAGTCTGGAACATTTGAGAGCCACAATCGCCACATATCAAAACGTGGGAATGCGGCTCTCAGAAAGTATTGCTTTGAGGTTATGCAGGCACTCAAACTTACACGACCTCAAGATGACCCTGTCTACCTTTTTCTGCTCAAAAAGGAACAGGAAGGGAAACAGTATAACGTAGCTAAAATGGCCGGAGTCAACAAGTTTCTCCGCATCTACTACGCGAGAGCGATGGAAACGCTCAAGCAACAGTAACCACTGACTCTATTATATAGCTTTTTCAAAAATCCACAACTGCTGTGGGTTCAATTTAATGCGCCCTTTTTCCAAAAGAAAATCGGAAAATCTATAAAAAACTCTTGACAAATACATTAGCAAGATTCATAGATGTTGAACCTTTACAAAAAAGATAACAGTATTTTACCAGACGTTTTAATTGCTTTTTTATCCATGCCACTGTATTCCGCTCTCGTTTTTAGTCTAGTTTGATACGCTCTAAATTGCGTTTATCCAAATCATCTTTTGGCATTACCATGTTTACCGGAAAACTATGAATCTTGGAAACCCGTGTTATGTTTTTTAAGCACTTTTGTCAACATTTCGGATAGAATTCGATTTTTTAAGGCAATATTCATCAACAAATAAATTGCTCCGCCAATTGAAATCTCCATAGCCAGCGCTACTGCAAGTGGTAAATTCATTTTAATAATAGCGCAAACTACTGCCGCCATTACCATCGTTGAAAACAATGAAAGTACTAGTGCTGTATTGCTTATATGGTATTTAATTTTACGTTTCAAGTACAAAAATTGAATTATATTTGTTGTTAGTTCACTCATGACAGACGCAATCACAGCTCCATTTTGTGCATATAGGGGAATCAAAATTGAATTTGTGATAACATTTATGATAGATGCGATTGCAGAACCTGGCAGAAGAATATACTCATTCTTTGAACTGTATGCCAACTGATAACATAACAAATCACCAAACCCTTTTATCAGGATAAGTGGGCACATTAATTTAATTGTAGTTCCTGTAGGGGTAAAACTATCACCATATAGCAAAACAACCGCTTGATTTGCCGTCAAGAAAAAGTCCGACAGCTAAAGGAACTACACCTAGGCAAAGAATTTGAAATCCTTTGTCCATCAGTTTATAAAATACCGCCTTTTCATTATCGTAGTAATAACTCAATCTTGGTAAAAAGATTGCTGTAACCGCCGAGCACATTGTTAAGACAATATTCACCGTACGTTGAGCATACGAATAATACCCAACAGCCTCATCTGTCGAAAGCGCACTTAGCATCGTTATATCTATTTTATTATAAATTGTGGACATAAATATAATTCCAGCAATAAATACAATTGGCTTTATATGTTTTCGAATTTTGAGGTTTACCAACGTAAATCCAACCATTTTTCTTGCATGGATAACATTAAAAATGTAGTTTCCACCTAAAGCCAAACTTGTTAGTAAAGCATATGCCACATAATCTTCTCTTGTCTTAACAAAAACAACCAAGAGCGCAAGAGATATACACTTGATTACAACGCTTCGACCCGTTATGTATCCATATTCTTCTAGGCCTTGATATATCCAGTCAATATTCAGATAATTAAAAAAGATGGCCAAACCACAGCAAATATATAACGCCCCTTCCCCATTAAAGCCATTGTTTAAGATCAAAACAAATATGTATGCAATCAAAGATATTGTTGTCGAAATCAAATTAATAATGAACAATTCCGTAAACAACGAGTTCTTTTTTGCGGTATCCTCCCTAACTTTTGCAAATTCACGAACCCCATAGGATGGCAGCCCAAGGGCAGCTGCTGTAACGAAATACGAAGCAATGTTTTGTGCACTCGCAACCTTCCCAACACCAACTGGAAGTAAAATTCTGGACACATATATTGATGTAATAAAAGGAAATAATATATTCGAAGCTGTGTATATTATGTTAAACACTGAATTCTTCAGCATAGACTTTTGCATTTATATCTCCATCTTCAGCAACTTAGCCTTCTCGTTTGATATATAATTAAGACCCGTATATCCTTACTTCTTGTATAAACGCAAGACTTTTTTTACGGTTACAGCCAAGCCATTGCAATATATATTTCTCGCAAGCTTTACCATAAAAAAATCCGATACCTTAGGTCCAAAAATTTTCATAATCTTTGTTTCGAATACATGAAACCTCGTAAATTTAGCCGAACTCCACGAGCTGGTATAGTGATGAATTGAACATGTGTTTCGCGTCATTCTCATCTCATTAGTATAATAATTTTTGGGGCAGAAATATTCCGTTGGATATAAAGTGAAGCCATCTATTTTTTCTATCTTATTATTCCCAATATAGCCTTTTTTTTCTTTAGACATCTCGTCACATGTTCGCATACAGTAATTATGTTATTGAAATCGAAATGAATCGTTTTGTAATACTCTATGACGTCCAAACAGAAACCATTTCCTTGCTCTGCTGCCATCCCTAGGCCAGGATTGATGACATAAGTTGTAGAGTCTTGTGGTTCTTCTTTTCCCATAAATGCGCCCATCGCAATAATCTCATCAAAATTTCTAACAACTTCAACATCTGTATCAAAGTAAATTCCGCCGAAATCGTATAATATTTTAAATCTTGCAAAATCAGAAACAAAAGCCCATTTTTTATTTTCAGCTGCTTCCCTAATATAATCACAGCTGTTCATATCAAAGTTCTTTTCATTCCACTCTATAATTTCATAATCCGGGAAATACTTTTTCCAAGATTCTATACACATTAAAGCATCTTGAGGTAACGGATTTCCTCCAAACCAGCAGTAGTGAATTTTTTTAGGTATCATAAACTCTCACCTGTAATCAAAATAGAAATTATATGGTATGCACGTGTACCAACCGCTGTTGATCATTCCGTAAGCAGTGATTCCGCCATACATTAGAATCAGGAACACCTTTACACATTTTTTCTCTTCGGTTATTTATTAGCTTAAGCATATTTGGCAAATATAGAAGTTCATATGCCATTCCGTAGTATAATACCCTATTAATCAAAGGTACAAATGCGGTCATTAATGCTATGCTTAATGAGATAATCTGCATATTGTAAAGCAATTGAGTTTTTGTATCAATCTCTTTTTCTTTTGAATAATAGTAGTATCCAATAATAGTCGATACGCCAAAAAACAGAATGGATGATTGGCTCGCAACAATTTCGTTTAGCTCAACCGAATTCAGGGTAAAATAAAACGCATAAGGGGTATATTTTATAATAAACTTTAAGATTGCGAATAATCCACTTCCAGAAAGTACGGTTAACCCTACAATTGTTATTGCTTTCTTAAAATCAAATTTCAAATATTGCAAAAAATACACCGGTACAAAGAAAAGCGCCGACTTGTGAAATAAAAAAGCTATAAGGACAGCCAGGAAATACCTTTTAGCGTCTTTATTCAATATGTATTTCATTGCATAAAAACAAATCGAGACAGCAATATATTGCCTCAATCCATTATATGCATCGAAATAAACTCCAGTGACAAAATAAAACAGAACGCTAAGCCTATAATCATCAGAATCATTTAAGCATTCTTTAAATATAAGAAAAGAAATAATAAATGAAATAGCTCCAAATGTAAACCACTGATTTCGAGTTACTAATTGGCACAGTCTAACAATGTACTCGAATCCTACTTCTAGTTTTTTTCCTTCTATACCGGCAATTTTACTTCCATTTCCCAAACGCGTAAACAATTGAAAATACATTGGATAATCTGCGCCGTTATTGTACCGGAATGCGGCCACTAATGTGGGTGGAAGAAGCGTTATTAGTAAAATAGAGATTTTTCTTCCTCGATATCGAATCCTTTCTTGTATATCAGCTAAAAATACCGTTAGAATAATCATCGGAATATATATGGTCATTCGTATATCCTCACGCGATTTTCTTTTTAGATATATTTTATGTAAATAAACCGATAAGCAGAAAAATTGAAACAGAACAGTGCGATTTCAGCCTTTCGAACTGCTGGCAAATACTTACAAGTAACCACATCTAAAAAAGCGTTTCTAGCATGTTTCTGAACTTGCCCAATCGTTTCCTTGTCATTGTATTTCGAGCAAATCATCATGTTGACAAAAACCAATTCCCATACCGTTCTCGCAACTTTCATTGTACTTGTCGTTTCAGGATATGCTTCTGTAATCACTTGATATTGTTCCCCAATCCCAAACAGCAAATCATATGTTCTTTTTGAAAAAGAACTATGGCCAATAGAACCGCTCCGTTTAAAATAATAGTAATATACCTCTGGGTCAAAAACAATCTTATTCGCCAACATTAAAAGTTTATATGTCGTGTACTGATCCTCAAACAATTTTCCCTCAGGGCACCTAATTTTCTGCCACAGGCTCTTTTTCCACATCTTGCTTGCAACACACGGAGTCAAATACCCATTAAACAAAAAAACTTCCAGCGCTTCCTTCTTCGAGTAAGTTGTTACCTCTTTTACTCTTGAATCAACTGCACAATCACCATTTTCAAATGAAATACAAAATGCTGGAACCGCTACATCTGCTCCGCTTTCCGAAATATCATCGTAAAGCTTTTCGATATAATTAGCATCAATCCAATCATCACTGTCAATAAATACTATCAGTTCTCCCTTTGCAATCTCCAGCCCAGCATTTCTAGCCGACGACAGTCCTCCATTTTTCTTATGAATCACGAGAACCCGGCCATCTTCTTGTGCATAGTTATCACATATTGCACCGCAGTTATCCGGCGAGCCATCATCAACCAGTATAATTTCGAGATGACGATATGTTTGCGCCAAAATACTGTCTATGCATTTTTGGAGATATTTTTCAACATTATATATAGGCACAACAACTGATATCAATTCTTCCATAATCTTTTTACCCAACCTTAATTAATAGCACCCGAATAGAATTATAATCCTTGTTATCACATCAGATGCTATTATTCCACAATTTATGTCTTTGTAAAACAAAAAAGCAATTCTATTTCTTATACTACTTTTATAGTTTTTCACTTTTTCCAAAAAGCTTTTGCTGGACACAGACATATTTGAATTATAGCAATTTAACAGTTCGCATGCGGTATCCAATCTGTTATTTTTTTATATTTTTCAAAATATCTAAATTCATATTTCAGCCGACTTTTCAACTTTCCGCCATCGATTGATGTATTCGTATTATATCTTCTGAATAAAATATGTGGTTTTTTGTCAAAAAAGACATTTCCCCCACATGCAAGGCAAGCCAACAGCACCCAACTATCATGGGACGCATGCATTTCTATTTGTGATGAATTCTTTACCAGATTTCGTAATGTGTTATTAAATACAAACGTGCATCCGGCAAGTCTCCCTCTCGTTAACATCGAAGGAAGGTTAATGCGCAATCCATGATAGCTCTGCACATGTAATGGATTTAAGTTTTCATCCACTCTTTGAAGTGCCGAACAATACAGCAACGGTGTTGACTGACTTTCTTCTTCGAGTATCTCGATTGCGGTTGAAAGCTTATCTTTTTCCCACACATCATCTTGATCCGAAAAAGCGTAGTAATCTGCTTCATCGCATTCATCTAACGCGGTTAAAAAGCTTTTCGCAAAACCCAGATTATTTCCCTTTTCTATTTTTACATTTTTATGCTCTTGATACGAAGCCAATATATCTGTAGTTCTATCTGAAGATCCGTCATCTCGTATATAAAGGCGAACATCCACCCCTTCCTGTGACAGAATACTATCTATTTGTTCTTTCAGGTACTTTTCTCCATTATAGGTTGACATTACAACCTGCACACTCTTTGTATTCATTTATTCTCCTATTAATGACAAGTAAATTTTCATCAATCTATTAGCAGTTTCCTGCATATCGTATCCATTCTCCGCAACTTCTCTATTTCGAATATAACGAGTTTCTTCCGGAACTTTCGTCAGATCAATCATATTCGCAATTGCATTTTCATTCTCTGAAACATCAAACCATGTGACTGCATCTGTCACTTCCACTTCCTTGGGTAGCTCTCTTGACAGATAACACTCCAGCCCTGATGCCTGCGCTTCGATAGCTACAATTCCAAGTCCTTCCCAAGTCGATGGAAAAACAAAAGCGTCCATTGCGCATAGATATTTATTTACATCCGTGCGCACTCCACAGAAAATAACGCTGTCACATAAATTAAGTTTTTCAACCTTGCTCTTAATGGTATCCTGTAACTCTCCGCCACCGAGCAACAACAAATATGCATCTGATTTTCGTTCTTTTATAGCTGCAAAAATATCAATTAACTTCGAATGATTTTTCTGATTGGTAAATCTTCCTACATGTCCAATAACAAAAGCATTCATAGGAATTCCATACATTGCTCGAATTTCTTCTCCGTATTCGGTACAAAACCGAAATCCTTTTGTATCAATTCCATTCTTGATTATTTCAAAAGCTCCATTCCCGTACATCCATTTTCCTGCATTGTCCGAACATGCCAAACGATAGTCAGCATTATCATATAGGTATTTTCTATTAAACTTGTGTAGCTTTTCAAGTTTACCTCCCACGCTTGGGAATGTATTATGGGAGTGCACAACGACCTTTATGTTAGGAAATCTCTGTAACACCTTCAAAATCAAAATATCTATCGCCGAATTTTTATGAATATGAACTATATCATAATTTCCTTCTCGCAGTATTTTGTCAATTGCAAAATAATAACCCAAAAAGTTTATATGTTTGGGGACCTTATAAACTGTGGAGCCCATTTTTTTGAACTTATCTCCGTATGCTGGCGTATCCGATATAGTGAGGAAATCAAACTCTACCTTTTCCTTATCAATAAACCGGTAAACATTATATAAGAAACTTTCAATCCCCCCTAATTCTCCATTCAATTCAGAATGTAGCACTCTAATTCTTTTCATAGTTTTACTTTCACCCATTCGATTGTTCGATTATTCGATTAATTCCAACCACCGTTTTTCCATCAGGAACGGATTTTGTAACGATTGCACCTGCTCCAATAACGACATTGTTTCCGACAGTTATATTGCCTATGATTTTTGCGCCTGCTCCAATAAACACATTGTTTCCAATCACTGGAGCTTTATTGTTTTTCAATTCATCAACACCGATTGTGACTTGGTGCATTATTGTACATTGCTCACCAATTGACGCTTTGCCCGACAAAACAATTCCTAGAAGATGGGGTATTCTTACCCCCCCCCGATATTAGTTTCCAAAGGAATGTGATTATATTTGTTGTATGTTAATTTCATGATTATTCTGAATGGAATGCTGCATATTCTATCAAATATCGTATTACCGTTAATGAAACTGTTGCCGAATCGAAAGATACAAAAAATAAGTGATTTTTTATGTCTTTGTTTCGATCCAAATCCTTATCAATTATCAGTTTTATATCTTTTGTCCGCACTGTTCTTTTACTCCTCTTCCAACAAGGCATTAATTATATGGTTTCCACTTTCCACATATTTTCAAACAATATCCCGTGTTCCTCTGATACTCTCTGAGCATCGAATCTATTATGTACGTCTTCTACTCCCTTCGATACCAATTTATCTTTCAAACTCCTATCCCGATAAATCTGTAATACAGCTTCACTTGCCCCAGTAGCATCATCTACTTCGACGAGCAACCCATTTTCTCCATTTCGGATGATATTAGGGATGGCATCAACACGGCTTGCTACAATTGGCTTGCCTGCCATCATGTATTCCGGTAAAGCCAATCCAAATCCTTCCCAACGACTTAATAGACAGGCAACATCAAAGAGTTCTACATAGCTCATCGGATCATCAACCCAACCTGTAATGTGTAAACTGTCCGCGAACTTGTTTTCTTCAGCGTATTTTCTGATTTCTGCTTCTTGGTTTCCGCTTCCGACTATAACGAAATGTGCATTAGGGATTTCATCCTTGACCAACTTCGCCATTTTTACAAACACATCTGGTGCTTTCTGGGGGCTAATACGTCCAACCATACCAACGACATATGCATCTTCAGGTATGCCCAAGCTGCTCCGTTTAACTGTTCCGTGTTCTCCGCTTTCATATGCTTCGATGTCCACCCCGTTAAAAATGACTTGTAGCTTATCTTCTCTACAAATTTTCTTCTCTAAAGCTGACTGCTTTTCCGCATCTGAAATGCAGATGATCTTCTCACAAAATGGAGCTGCCATTTTCTCGATGGCTGTGTACATTGCATCTTTTTTTGTCAGAGCACCGCATATTGAATGCCCAGCCATGTGGGTTATATACACAGTGATTTTTCAATCCGATATCCGCCACACGAGCAATCGCACCGGCCTTACTGGAATGAGCGTAAACAATATCGGGATTATATTTTTTTATCAACCTCCGAACTTCTTTAATCGAGTTCAGATCACTCACCCCGATTGCCCTGTTCATTTCAATTTGTTCAAAAGAGTCCACTAAGCCATCATAATCTTCCCTATTAAAATCTTGGGAACAGACCAAGATATTTTCAAATTTTTCTTTATCCAAATACTTGAGAAGCATTCGGATGTAGCGATCCACGCCGCCAGCAGCTTGCGCCACATGCAGTATTTTGATTTTTTTCTTCCTCATCCCTCAAATACTCCTTATCTTTTTCCGCAACTCGATATATAGACTTAGCGCCTACTAAGTAAACGTGTTGTACAACTTTCTTTGATTCCACTCCTCTATCCCATCCTAAATCTTTTTTTGCGCAAACAAGCCCACGGCGGATTGCCCAATGGCAATCCACCGTAGGCTTGAACTCTCCTTCAATCTTTATTTGCTGCTCCTTTTTGTGGGTCAAAACAGAGCTTCCAAAAGCCACCTACATATAACCCTCAGGATTTCCCGCTTCTTGCAGTTGTTTAACAAATAAAACTTTTTGAAGGACAACTCAAGCCGTCAAAACCCTTTAGTTATCGTAGTTTTTCTTGGTTGACCCTATTATATCTCTAGCCCCTTTTTTCTCTATCGTTGGAACGGACTTCTGCCGGATTCCCTCGTAGTTCGTGTTATCAATATCGTCATACTCTGCGCCGCTTACATGATGTCCCGACCGGTTATAACAGGTCACCTGACAGCCTTGCTGTGCCATCCGCGTGCACAGCTCCTTTACAACGATTTCTACGCCGCCCTCTCTCGACAATCGCTTCTGTCCAAATACCGCAATTCTAAGGTCTCTCTCCATCTCGTCTCTCCAACCGTTTTCCTTCCATGTACTATTTTTTACTCCCCACGCCCCAGCAAGCACACCTTGAAGGTCTTAAAAATAATCTTCCAATCCACCCAGAAGCTGCGCTCTTTGACGTATTTCACGTCCAGATCCATCCACTCCTCAAAGGAGAGGTCATTGCGGTGCGGGGCGATCTGCCAGTAGCAGCTCAAGCCGGGGGTCACATACAGACGCTGTTTTTCGTAGTCGCCGTACTGCTCCACCTCGCGGGGAAGCGCCGGGCGGGGGCCAACGATGCTCATATCACCCTTCAGGATATTCCACAGCTGGGGCAGCTCATCGAGGCTGGTCTTGCGGATAAACTTGCCCACACGGGTAATGCGGGGGTCGTCCTTGATCTTGAACACGGGACCATCCATTTCGTTCTGGTCTAGCAGGTCGTCCAGTTTTGCCTCTGCATTGGGGCACATGGAGCGGAACTTATAGAACTTAAAGGGCTTACCGTTGCGGCCGATACGCTCCTGACTGAAAACAGGACCCGCAGACGGGTCGTCCACCACAATTGCAATAGCCGTAGCCAGCATGACCGGCGACAGCACCACCAGTGCCAGCGATGACAAGATCACGTCCTGCATCCGACGTCCGATCCAGTACAGGCGATGGTCGCGCAGATTTTCCTTGCGGTTAACTTCAACTTCCTTATCGATTCCAACAGTATTCGTAGCCATTTTTTCTCCTCACATAAATCCTTGTCTATGCACTTCTTATCGTCATTCGTTTTATCGCAATTTTCAGAAATAGTGCCCTATCAACACGGCATATTTGCGATATGCAGTTTGCGGATGTTGCTTGGACATTTAAAACGCAAACTTCTATAAAGTAATCTCTTTAACTCACACCGTTCCGGCAAGCACCTTCCTTTTAGATAACCGTTCCTCTTCTCCCAAAATTGACAGATTGTTATCACTGATCTCTGGACAGACAAAAGCCCTCGGACGACAGCTTCGCCCAAGGTCATTTCAAATGCAATGTGGCCGTAATGAAAACCAGGACGTCATGCTACAGCTCAAGCGCCGCATGTGTATTGATCCAAGTATGTAATATTTCACATTTTTGTAGAACCTCAACAAGCCCACTTCATTTTCACCTTTGCGCATCACGCCAGCAAGGGAAACAGCAGTGGGCTTTTTTATTTTGATCTATCATTCGGGTTTTCTCATGATCTATCACATGATTGTTCGCAAACAGACATAAGCCCACTGGATTCACCTCCTTACCGCAATCAAGGCGTATCCTTCCATCACAAAACAGAGGATACCAGTTCTTCTACGTGGCCGTCTGAATTCTCTTATTATTCTATCATGGTTATATCTGGGAATCAATAGAAATCCGAGGAAATGTATCCATCCATGTTTTAGAAAAAAATGCGATTCAGCCAGAACTTTTTTGCACATTGCCCAGTTTCGCATGAAAGCTCCAGATGAAATCATCGATGGACAAAATGTGTGGTCATATAGTTGTCCAAGGCGCTGGAGAGTGCAGTCAGGTGTGATAGCCGCTCCGATGTAATGACAACCGTTAAATAGAACGCCCCCTCGCGCGGAAAAACCAGTTCATGCCGTCACATCAGTCAGGAGTCCTGACGAGGTATATCGCACAGTACTACATAATTTTTACTCTCTTCCCTGCTGCCCCTATTATATATAGGTATAACTTGCATCCCGTCACTGCAGCTACCACCTGCTCTGGGTCAGGCTATTTTTTACGCTAAAAAGGCCCCCGCCGATCACATTTCTGTGAAAGGCAGAGGCCTTCTGCTGCTAGATTTTAATCAGGGCTGGGGAGATGGAACAACTATCTCATTCTACCGGGTCAGTGTCCCCTTCCAGATTTTTAACTACCCCCGGGGTTAGGTGTTCGCCCATGTCTGCCTGAATCAAGGCGTTGATATAGGCATTCAGGCTCATCCCCTTCTCTTTAGCATACTCCTGAATCTGCTCCTTCTGACCTTTACGGACAACAAGGTTTATCCGGTCGTAGGCTTTTGCATTGTATTTGTTGTGGCTTGCCGCACTGGTTCTTCCACCCATTGTAGTCTCTCCACTCTTATATGTATTGTTTATTATGCATGATTGCTCAATTATGCATAGTGCATAAAATCATCGTTTTTTCTTTGTGCAACATTCCATCTTGCATAATTGTGCAATCATGTGTATACTCATGCCATCGGGAACACCGGTTCTCACATCCGACCATTCACCCAACGATTTGAAGAGAGGTACGCACATGAGTATCAACGTTTTACTGACCCTTGTCGAGCAGTACAAGGAGGCCGCCCAACTGATCGAGGCCGCACAGGCTGAGCAGGAGCAGCTGAAGATCCAGATCCGCGAGGCACTGGCTGAGCGCTCCACCAACTATCTGGAAGTAGGCTGCCACAAAGTCCGCCTGTCTGATTTCTCCAGCACCCGACTGGACAGCAAAGCCATCAAGGCCGTAGCTCCCGACCTGTACGACCAGTACAGCAAAACGGTCACCGGCACCCGCCTGAGCATCACCTGACATCACCCGAAAAAAGCCCCATACAGCGCCCACCGACCAAAGTTTGCGCTGTACAGAGCCCTCAACCACCCGCCGGGGCGGGCTACACCAATATTATCCCTGTCCCGGCCTTTTTTATCAAGAGAAAGGACCGAAAAATCATGAAACAGACTGTCAAAACCTCCCGCGCTGCTGGTCAGCTGGAAAAGATGTTCCGCGAGCTCAACAAGCACTACTTTGCAGGTAAGCTGCCCGAGCCCATCATCAGCCTGAAAAAGACCCCGTCCGCGTATGGTCATATTACCTGTTCCAAGGTCTGGCAGGCAGGCGGCGAGAACAAGTACGAGATCAATATTTCGTCGGCTACCCTTGACCGTCCTATTGAAGAGACCGCCTCTACCCTGCTGCACGAGATGGTGCACGAGTACTGCATGGAGACCGGTATCAAAGACACCAGCAACAACGGGGTCTATCACAACCGGCGCTTTAAGGAGCAGGCCGAGGCACACGGCTTGACCGTCGACCACCACGAGAAATACGGCTGGACCATCACGAGCCCGTCCGAGGAGCTGTTGGACTTCATCATCTTCCAAGGCTGGCAGGATATCCAGATGGGTGAGCGGCTGGCATGGTCGGATATGGCAGGCACCGGAGCAGGCAGCAAGGCACCCGGCAGCAGTCAGACCGGCGCACCCAAGCCTCCAAGGCAAAGAGCAGCACCCGGCGGTGGATATGCCCCAAGTGCGGTACCATCATCCGGAGCACCAAGGATGTGCGGGTCATCTGTGCGGACTGCATGGAGCTGTTCGTGAAGGCTGACTAATCACAGCAAGACAGAGAGCGAGGGCACGAGTGAGAGTAGTGTTATATATAAAATTACAGGAGGCTCCTCATGGATACTTATAAAATCGCTATTGACACCTTTCTTGCCGAGACATCCGAGTGCAAAGCCAATGGGTGCGCCGTTTTTTCCGGGGCAGACATCGCATTTCAGGACATCCAGTTGCACACGCACCGGAGCAAGTCAGAGCTGCATTTCATGGCCGGACACACCATGCTTTCTGTCCCCCTTGCCAGCATCCTGAGTATTGAAAAGCTGGTATTGCGAGATATCCAGTCCACCGAGTACGAGATCATCACCAAAGAGGGCGGCACCATTACACTTGACGTTTTTTAGAAGTGCACTCGTAAAGACAGAGATCCGCCGGGCTGTGAGAGAACGCCCATTATTTAAAGGAGAGCAGCCATGACCATTATATCAGAACGCTTGCAGCACCTGCGCCTGACGCACGGCTATACCCAGACCGAGCTTGCCCGAACCATAGGTGTGACCCGCCGGGCAGTCTACGCATGGGAGCACGACAAATGCCCCGAGATCCCTCATCTGATCCAGCTTGCCCAATTCTATCAGGTGTCGACCGATTATCTGTTGGGGCTGACGGAGTGAGGTGCTCCCCCGCCACCGGAGGCCTTACCGGAGACTTTTTTGCCTGCGATAGTGCGGTCATCCATCAGTCCGTGCGACAACAGCCACAACGCTCCATATTTTTAAAAGTGCACTTGTAAATCCAACTAATGGAACATATTGCGTTCCTTCCTACGCGAAGCATCCATTGACTTGTTGATTGTCAAACTATATAATAATCTTAGTGGTCAGAAAAGATTATTTGTGAAATGGGTGGTAAAATTATGAGAATTGGCGAAATTGAATCAGATATTGATTATAGACACGATAAGGCGAATAAATGGGGAATTTGGACAACGGGGGCTCTGACGTCTGAAGGAAAAAAGATTCTGAAAAAGTATCCAGACTATAAAATTCTAAAAGATGACTGGATGGTAGAAAACGATGACGAGTTTTTCGCATCAGTAGTTTATGCCTATATGGTTGATTGTATTTTACAAGAGTATAGCGACAATGAGTATTTGATGAATGAATATATAAAAGCAACCGAGGACAAAATAGCAACTCGTCCAAGCGGAAGAAGGGAAATGTCTCGCAAAGGTATAAATGTTGCGTTCTTAAAGTCGTTCGAAGATTATATAAAGGAACAAAATAATCCCGGCATACTATAAAAGAGAACAAGAACAGGAAGAAAAAGAAAGAGCAATAGCGCGAGCGCTTTCAGCCGAATATGAAGCAAAACATCCTCATGTTCCGTGTCCCTACTGCAAGTCTACAAACACCGAGAAGATCAGTACCGTGAGCCGTGCCGTGTCTGTGTCTCTCGTGGGGGCTGCCAGCGGGAAAATCGGCAAACAGTGGCATTGCAAAAACTGCGGCAGCAATTTCTAATCGCCTGCCCCTGACCCAAAACAAAAGCACCCTGCCATTCAACATCGAGTGACAGGGTGTTGTATTATGTGTGTCATAACGTCCGATTCTATCATCTGTGTATTATCCCCACAAGTAGTTACGCCGCCGGGCAGAGAGTACCGCATTCTAAGTGAACTTTTAAAGAGCAGAGCACTCCCGGCGGATTTACGGCTTGATGATTGAGTTTGTTCCATTTCTGGAAAATAGGGTTATAACTAGAATACAGGTCTTTCTCTACTTGTGTGGAAAAGGTTGATGGCTGAATTTTCAGCTGTGTGGCGAATCCCCCATCAATCCGGGGGTGCTATTTCCCCAGCCTGTTGTGGAATCCTATCAATAAAGGGGTCATCAATTTAGTGACACCCTACCCATTGCTCAATTGTGAGTATAGGTTCAAAGGTCGCGTTTTGCTACCTCTAAAATCAAAGGGTTGTAGATTTGTGGACACCCGGTCATAGCACACTTCTGCGCACGGTGGACATTTTTGGCCATTGCCACAAGTGGCGATGGGAGCGTACCAGACAGTACAGGGCAGGGAGTTTGTAATCCCCCTCATGCTGCGAACGAAACGTCGAGCGTCTTGACCCGCTTTCAACTAGTGTCAAACTGTCACTAGTTGATGGAAATAGAACAGTTTATCGACAAATCAGTCACCCTCAAATTGAGGGCTACTGACGGAAAAATGTATGATACGATTGTTCTTAATATGAAGAGTGTAATGGAGATCTGCCGTCTGTCACGAGCGCAACAAAGACAGTCTTGATAAGTCTTCAAGGGGATTTCAAATTGAAACCGCCTCCTTGAGTCATGTTTCAGGGTGGTCGTGGAATGCGACTCCCTTTTGGCAGCTTAAAATTCAGCCACGAAACGGTGTCCACAGTGTAGACGCCCTTGTATTATACGGTAACACGATATATTCCGTTCGAGGTATACTTTTTAATGGTATCAAAGTCAGACAGAATCACACCGCAGCAGATGTTTTTCTCAATTATTTGAGATATTTCACTCTGATCAAATCGTCGCCCATTTCTGATATGCGTCCTATTGGTGAAGGATTGACAAAGAGGAAGGTATTCGCTGGCGCTCATACCATTTAGATCAACTCCAATCTTGAAAAAGCTCACAGGTTCGCTTAGTCAAGATTTCCGTTGGCGTGATCATGTTAACCGAGCGTTTCTGTCCCGTCCTCATGCTTCGGCCGTTCAAAAAGCACTCGGCTAACACAACCACGCAAAAAATCAAATAAAGAAAGTCGAATAAAGAGCGGCGCCCGTGCGCATATTTTTCACTTTGTTATATAGTATAGTGAATTTCGTGCGCATTTTACTGCTTTGTGACCCACCAAACGTTCTTATTTCGCAGTTCTCCACTTGTTGCGCGCTTTTTGTAGATCGTATCCATATTGCTGCAACCATTGACGTGCGCAGGTATAGCTTGGCAACGATTTCTCGGCGTGTCCATCTGCCTTGTTGTAGATGTGCCCCAGCTCAAAGAAGATCTTCTGCCAGTCTTGATAGTAGCGTTCCTCATTCAGATGGGCATCCAGATACTCAAGCAGCAGCGGCGGGTCAAGGCGCTCTACTTTTTGCAAGCAGGCTTTCATCGATTTTTTTCAGCAGCTCTGTCTGATACCCCTGTTCGAGCATTTGCAGCAGGAAAACACGTTCTACACGAGCCTGCAAGGTCGCACGTTTCCGCCAGCAGTATTCACCCTCCCGTGGATCCAGAACGACTGTATGGCTTTTTTTCAGTATTTCCACTGTTTCAGGCTGATGCAGGTATGTCTTCCATGCCTTCCTATCATCAAACCATTTCCGATATGCCTCGACCGGTTCCAGCTGATACTTCTCGATTTTTTTTAAGTTCCCCTTCCAGACGTTCTTTGGGTAATGCAGCAAATACACCGCGCAGGTATCCCCCTCATCCAAGGGACGTTTGCGGCCAAGGATCTGTGCATTAACGAGCGGGTTCCACAGTTCACTGACAATATATTTCAGCGCACGGTCTTTCATATCCACACCATTATAGAGGGTCGTTGTGGTCAGTGTGACCTGATGCTGCAGAACATTGCCCACAAGCACATCATCCAGTTTGTCAAACTCCTCCGCTTCCTGACGGTATTTGGAGCACAGGCACGCCACATCCTCTATGCCTTCTGCTTTCAGAGTGTCCCGCAGTTTTCGCAGCTTGGCGATGGTGTTCGCAAAAACAAGGATCTTTTCTCCCGGCTGTACCCGGCGGATGATATCCAATTCGTCATCGTCACGGTAGAAGAACTTCACGCTTGACACAAACCGATAATCCATCGGCAGACGATAGTGCTGTCCCTCCGGGATCATTTTCCGCAGCTCCCAATAATCAAAGAAGGGGCGGGCGGTTGCGCCATAAAGATGCAGGTCTTCGTTGTCCACAGCTCTTTAATCGCCTCATAGCTTGCATCCACATGATCGTTGAAGCTGGCATCTGTTACCATGTAGTGATACTCGTCTGACACGATATAATCAAACGATCTCAGATAAGTTTTGGCGGCATCTTCATTCCTTTGCAGGAAGGTTTCCAGCCACTGGTATGTTTCAACACAGATGGTGTGCTCATACTTGTTATCTATGGCGGGTTTGTTGACAATTCCTCCAAGCGCGGGATCATAGTCCTCGTAGGATACCTCTATACTCCCCAAACGGTTCACATCGCGCTCGATCTGGCTGCGCAGAGCTTCGCGATTGCACAGGATCAGGATACGCTTACGATGTTCATATGCCCACGGCAGCAATGTCTTCAGAATAAAATAGGTCTTGCCGGAGTTCGTGCCCGCATCAAGCACCACGATTCCATGCCAGTTCTTGTAATCCTCACCAACAAGATCTGTAATGTACTGTTTTGCAGGCTGTGGAGTTGCCCCGGCGGTTTCCGGTTCTTCCTCCGGCACAATGAGATCAAGCTGTTCGTCGGCCTCCTTTTTCTTTTTGCGAGAGGCAGTAATCCAATCCAGAATCTCCTGCAGTTTTTGCTGTCGTTCTTCTTCCGTCAACGAGGCAGGGTCAATGTGCTGCTCCTGCTCATACTCCCGTTGTGCCTCAGCCAGCTTCAGGTAGAAACCATCGAATGGCCAGCGCTTCTCTTCATCACTCATATTGATCCGCGTCTCCTTTTTTGATTTCACTATACCATATCATTTCGTTTTGCTCAAGGGACATTGACCCATTTTTTACTTTCCCTCCCCCCTTCCCCATCCTGATCTTATCTCCGTGGCGATTTTTGCGGGTCAGCTGCTCTAGGGGTTCAGGGCGTCATAGTTGGCTCTCAGGTCGTCCGCATACAGTGCCACATACCGCCGGGTCATGGTAAGGTCTGCGTGTCCCAGCAGCTTTTGCAGACGGAACGGGTCGCCGCCAGCTTGGATATACAGCTTCGCGTAGGTATGCCGGAACAGGTGCATAGAGGTCTTATCCACGCCTCTGCTATGATTATAATTCCAAATCGCATTCCCGAGCGAATTCAACGTCATCTGGTTGCCATACTCCGAGACAAACAACGGGGGGCTGTATGGTCGCCGCTGCGGTGCTCCAGATACTCCTCCATGATTTTGACCAGTGCCTTAGAGAGCGGCACGATCTGCTGATTACGCGCCTTCATGTGGCGGAAAAATACTGTCCCGGCGGAAAGGTCCAAGTCTCCGATCTGCAGGTTGAGCAGCGTGGACGCACGGCAGCCGGTCCCAAGCAGGAAGTTGACAATGACCCAATTGCGGTATTCAGCAAAGGAGCAGGTCTTGCAGTCCGGTTCCTTCAGCAGCTTCTGCAGCTCGTCGGTGGTATAGGGTTCTTTGATCGGATCATCGGCACGCACCAGTCTGATCGGATACTTTTCCAGATAGACCAGTACAAAAACGCACGCACCATGCGGAGGTTCGTATTGATGGTCGTATCATGGAGCTGCTGGTCCTTCATATAAAAAATATAGTCCTCCACCGTTTCCTCTGTGATGGTAGTGATGGGCTGCTCTGTATTCCCCAAAAACCGAAAGAAGCTTCTGCCCTTTGCGGCGTAGAAGTCGAGTGAGCCTTGGGAGAGGTTCTTGAGCCGGTTGTACTTTTGGAACCTTTCAAAGGCCTGTTGGATGGTAGGGTTTGCCTTGGCAGCGGATCTTAAATCACGGTTACGCACGAGAGAGATTCCTCCTTTTTTCGCGAAAAATCCCTCTCGCCCCTCTAACGCTTCCAGAAAATGGAGCAAAAAAGAAAAACCCAGAATCATTCGAATCAACGAACAATTCTGAGCTTTTACATGCCGCCGACGGGGGTCGAACCCGTACTCTGTCTCCAGAAAGGGATTTTAAGTCCCTCGTGTCTGCCAATTTCACCACAGCGGCGCAACCGGCTTACAAAGTCCTGCTGCCCTCTGGCTTGAGAGAGAGCCGGGAATAACAGGTGTGAGGAAAAATTATTACAACCACACTGCTATTCGCAATCTGGTGGTATTAACATTTTTATTAAATCAGCGGCTTTTATGATACAATAGTTTCCCTGTTTTGTCAAGAAAAACCGCTTATTCGGTGCTGCTTACACCTTGCCTCCGTGCAGCTCGGCGTACATCCGGGAGCGGCACTCGGCCACTGCGGGGGTCATGTTGACGTAGTGCTTGTGAGGGCATTCCAGACGCAACTCGCTCTCCCAAGTCTCCTCGGTGAGCTGCTTTGCGATATAGGCCTTTTTCTCGGCAATCCAGGGCAGTTCAATGGCCAGCTCGCCGCCCAGAATATGCGGCACCAACAGCGGGCGCACAGCGGTGGGGATAAAGGTGATGGTGCGTTCGATGGCGTCCGAGTCCAGATTGACCATAGTGACCGGCTTACCGGCCTCGATGACCTCGCCGTCCATGGCAATCAGGTCGCACTGTGCCTGACCGTTTTCGTCGTACAGACGCCAAGGCATCTTTTTGCCCGGGATGATGGCCTTGCTGGCGGAGTCCGAGCACTTCATCTTGGGGTGTAGCTGCCGTCCGGCTTCTTCACTGCCACCAACTTGTATACGCCGCCGAACACAGGGTCAGAAGCGGAAGTGATGAGGTTCTCGCCCACGCCGTAGGAGTCGAAGTGTGCGTGCTCGTATAGTTCCATGTTGGCGATTTTCTTCTCATCCAGACCGTTGGAGGCTACCAGCTTGATATAAGGCTTGCCTGCGGCATCCAGTGCCTTGCGCAGGCGCTTGGAGCCGCGGGCAAGGTCGCCGGAATCGATGCGGGCGCTCTTGACGCGGCGGTTGGGATCGTTGGGGTATTTCTCAATGAGATAATCGTCCAGCTTGATCAGGTTGGGCAGACCGCTCTCCATGATGTTGTAGGTATCCAGCAGCAGACTGACCGAATCCGGGTTATCGGCAAAGGCCTTGAAGGCATCGAACTCGGTGGGGAAGAACTCGATGAAGCTGTGTGCCACGGTGCCAACCGCCTTGACCTCTGCGCCGAACTTCATCTCTGCCAGACAGTTGGCCGTGCCGATGCAGCCGCCCAGCACTGCGGCGTAAGCGCCATCGTTGCCGGCGCTCTCGCCCTGTGCGCGGCGGGTACCGAACTCCATGACGCTGCGAGGGGTGTGGGTGTTCAGACCGGTAACGCGGGTGGCCTTGGTGGCGATCAGGCTATGGAAGTTCAGCTTGCGCTGGCCTGCGCTGATGGAATAGCCCTGATTGTCCGGGTTTTTGCGGAAGAACATATCAAACACCAGCGTGGTATCCTTAAAGCCATGCAGGAACAGGCAGTTTGCCATGGTGAATTCGTAAAAATCCACCACCATCGCGGGGTTATCGTAGTCCTCATCGGGGATATAAGGCTCAACCTTGATCTCGTTCATGAAGGTCAGCTTAGCCTTCTGCTGCAATTCGGGGATGGTCAGAGCGCCGCAGTTGCACATGGTGCTCTTGACCTTATACAAGGTGGTCTGCACGCCGTCCGCCAGAGGACCGGCGTAAGGCACATAGCTGTCCACGCCCTCCTCAAAGCTCAGTTTGGTGGAGCCGCCCAGGTCATAGCGCTGCCAGTTGCGGGCACGGTTGGAGCCTTCGCCCCAGTACTCCTTCATATACTGGCCGTTGATGCGCACCTTGTTCGTGGGGCTCTCGTCAAAGCGGGCAAAGTAGCGGCCCAGCATCACAAAGTCTGCACCCATAGCCAGCGCGAGGGTGATGACCAGCATCAAAATAATTCATGTTTGCTGCTTATAAATTGATTGACTATACTTTACCACAAACCCCGTCAGAATACAAACCCCAGCGGCAACAAACTTTAGAACTGTCCTTTGCGGAAAAACAGTAAAATTGACCACCAAAAACGTGCAAGGTCATACTTTTCCGCCTGACAGGCCGGTTTTCTATGGGCAAGGAAGTCATTGCGCAGTGCCCCAACATCCGCTATATCGGGATGTGCTGCAGCCTGTACTCTGAGGAGAGCGCCAACGTGGATATCGCCTACGCACGCACCCCGAGGACCTGACCCGGCTGCGGTATCTGGAGCAGTACGGTCTGCGGGAAGCCGATATCCAGTCCCTGCCCCTGCGCCCGGAAAGCCGCGCCTATCTGGACTGCATGATCGACGCTGCCCGCACCGGCGAGGGGGAACCGGTTCCGGGGTGAACATCAGCACCACATAGCGGGGTCGGCATACTCGCACTCCAGCTGTGCGCGGGGCAACTGCCAGCGGCACCGGGCACTGCCGCGCCGCTGCGGCCTTATTCAGGCTGCGGCGCAGACCTTCCAGCGCCACGCAGCACTGCACCAGCCGCCGGGGATAGTCCCCTGCCAGCACCGCGTTGCAGGCATCCAGCGACTGCAAAATGAGGTAAGAGGGGCTGGTAGAGCCGAACAGCGGCGTTGCGGGCAGCCAGCAGCACCGGGCGCTTGCCGCTTTGCGGTGCACCCTGCAGCGCCAGAAACAGCATGGCACGGATGCACTGGGACGAGCCCCTCAGTGCTGTAATAGCTGTGCGCCGTGCCAAACAGCCGGGTGGCGTTGGCTTCGCTTTGGCAATAATGCCCTCCGGCGCGCGTAAAGCTCGTCCGCACCGCAGATCTCGGTGATATCCAGCGGCTCAAAGCCTAAAAGGCTCTGCCCCTTGTGGCCGGGCATATGCAGCCGGGCGGTGCCGGACTTTGCATAGCGCTCAATGGGCACCTCAATGCCCTTGGCTGCCAGTTCCTGATTCTCGGCTACCTTGATCATAATGGCGCACTCCATGCGCTTTTTGAACAGCTCGCAGCCGTACTCGTACACGCCGGTAATGCTGCCGGTGGCGTGGTAGGAGTTGGCAGCGCAGCCGCCGGAGCAGTACAGCTTTGCCCAGCAGTCCTGACACTCCTTGCGGGCGTAGGCTATTTCACGTTCCGCTTTTATTTTTGACGCATATTGTGCCATTTTACACAAAAGACCTCCCCGTGCCCTGTCGCAGAGCAGCGGAGAGTTCCATGCCGGTGCGCATGGAATACTCGGTGGTAAAGATGGTATCCCGCTTCGTCTCGGCAAACTGACCGATGAAGGCGAAATTCACAGCGCCTTCCGGGCACAACGCCGGGCGGTCGCCCGGCAGCGCGCGGGGCATAAAAAAAAGCTGTGATATAGGGCATCATCACAGGCACGGTGTTGGCACTGTGCTCTGCCAGATCCCTCGATCTGATCAGTTGCCGGGCTTATCGCTGAACAGGCCGTAGACCCAGACGCACAGCTGGTTCTTGGGCTGGTTTCCGGAACTGCTGCTGACGGTTCAGCGTTCTCCAGAGACGGGATGGAACGGAACAGATCCCACATGACTTCGAAGTGGTTGTCCATT
>VOFI01001314.1_pt1 | contig 52784 bp, 69 predicted proteins | sample 5384131 | NCBI WGS metagenome assembly VOFI01 (sample SAMN12384728, study PRJNA508395) | human gut metagenome | isolation source: healthy gut H | host: Homo sapiens
ATTGCGAGCGGGGCGCAGTCGGTTCTCGTCAGCCACAATGTGGTAAACTGCATGGACGCCGACCGGTTTATCGTCGCTCTCCGCCGAGGTGCACCGCATTCTCCGCGAGGAACTCGGCTTTGACGGCGTAATCCTGACCGACGACCTGATCATGGACGCCATCCGCGATTACACCGGCGGCGAAAACGCGGCGGTGCTTGCCGTACAGGCGGGCAATGATATGCTCACCTCGTCGGATTTCGAGACCCAGTATAACGCCGTGCTTGCTGCCGTGCAGGACGGCACGATTCCCGAGTCGCAGATTCACGCTTCCGCCGTGCGCGTCATCGACTGGAAAATGCAGCTTGGACTGATTTCCTATGACGCGTAAACAACAGAGTCCCGGCCTTGTCGCTTGACAAAGCCGGGACTCTGCGCTATAATCTTAAGTACAAACGGCGGCTCTCTGCCAAGAGCGGTCGTTCCTCGGATCGATTTTATGTCGAGAAGAAGGCCGCTTTCTTATTCAGAGGGAGAAATAACCTTTGAACCTTCACCATCGATTACAATTCCCTGACGGTTGTTAATTGGGCATAGATTCAAATCCGAAAACTCAGTCATTATTTTCTCGGTAACTTTCTTAAATGGTGCTGTAAGATAATGCGGAAGAACATAGAAATCAATCAAATCGCTTTGCCATGTCCTGCAGGGCCGCCCGCAGGAAGGAATTGGCTGCCACGCCGCCCGCACACACAACGCGCCGCGCATGCGTCTGCTTGACGGCCATCTCCAGCCGCGGGACGAGCGTATGCACGACAGCCGCGCAGAACGAGGCCGCGAGACCGTTCCGGTCGATGGTTTCGCCCTTCTGTTCGGCGTTGTGCGCCAGATTGATGACCGCCGTTTTGAGTCCCGAGAAGGAGAAATCCAGCGGCGCATCCTTGATGTGCGAATCCGGCAGCTTGTACATCTTCGGGTCGCCGTCCTGCGCCAGTTTGTCGATCTTCGGGCCGCCCGGATAGCCGACACCGAGCACGCGGGCGACTTTATCGAACGCCTCGCCTGCTGCGTCGTCGCGTGTGCCGCCGAGGATTTCAAACTCGGTGTAGCTTTTTCACCATCACGATCTCGCTGTGGCCGCCGGACGCGATCAGTGTCAAAAACGGCGGTTTCAGCTCCGGATACGCCAGATAAGTAGCCGCAATGTGTCCTCGGATGTGGTGCACCGGAATGAACGGCTTGTTCATCGCAAAGGCGAGCGACTTGCCGAAGTTCGCGCCGACGAGCAGCGCACCGATCAGTCCGGGCGCACAGGTCGCGGCAACCGCGTCCACATCGTGCTTGTCCATTTCCGCATCCTTGAGCGCCTGCTCGGTCACGCGCACGACGGCCTCCATGTGCCGCCGAGACGCGATTTCCGGCACAACGCCGCCGTACAGCGCGTGCGTAGCGATCTGCGTGTCCACCACGCTCGACAGGATTTTTCGTCCGTCCTCGATGACGGCTGCCGCCGTTTCATCGCACGAGGACTCGATTGCAAGTATTTTCATGGTTAATCTCCTAAATTTTTCTCAAAACACAGGCAGTTTTCCGCGCCTGCCGGACTGCCGTAGTACGGAATGACGCGATAGCCGAGCTTGGTGTACAGCGCCGCCGAATCCCCGGTCGTGCGGGCGGTCTCGAGGATGGCCTTGGTGAAGCCGTGCTTTGCCGCATCCTGCTCAAGAGCCGCAATGACCGCGCTTGCAACGCCCTTTCGGCGGAACGCCGGCGCGATGTAAATGCGCTTGACCTCGAATGTCCCCTCGTCGATCTTCTTCCACGCGCCGCAGCCTGCGGGCTTGCCGTCCTCGTACGCGAAGATGCGGCAGTTAAACAGATGCGGCAGGTTGTACTTGGCGTAGCGCTTCTCCACCTCACCGACGAGCATGAAGTAATACTCGTCCAGCGCAGCGGTCAGGTCGTGAAAATCCCTGTTTTCCGCGTCAACAAAGCGAAGCTCCAGCATGGCAAAATCCTCCTTCAAATCAGTGAAATCGTCATTAAAACCGCGTTTTCTGTGGGATTGCTGTAAAAATTCTTCCGTTTTCCGACCGGTGCAAATCCGGCTCCGGTGTAGAGCGCTATCGCCGGTGCATTGCTCTCGCGCACCTCGAGCGTCACAAACGCCAGCTTGTTTTCTCCGGCTTTCGCTGTCAGCTCGGCAATCAGCGCCCGCGCGATGCCCTGCCGCCGGAAGTCGGGCGACACGGCAACATTGGTAATATACCCCTCGTCGAGCACGGTCTGGCAGCCGACGTAACCCGCCGTTCTGCCGTCCTGCTCCGCCACAAGAAAGATGCCCTTGCCCAGCTCCTCGCGCAGCATGTTCTCGCTCCACGGCGCGTGAAAGCACGCGCGCTCGATCTCCGCCAGCGCCGCGAGATGGCGCTCCTGCATCACGACAATGTTCATCGGCTCAGGTTCTTGATGACCGCCTGCACGCCCTTGTCGATCTCGGCGGCAGACCGGCGGTAGGTGGCGAGATCGCCGCCGAACGGGTCGGAAATGTCCTCGGGCAGCAGCGTGAAAATCTTGTCCGCGCAGTCCGGGAACAGCTCGCACAGCCGGTCGTAGTGCGAGCCGGTCATGCAGACCAGATACTTCGCGTCGCGCGCCATCTCGGCGGTCAGCTGCTGCGAGCGGTGCGCCGAAATATCCGCGCCGCGTTCTCCGGCTGCGGCAACCGCATTCGCGGAAGCCGGAAGGCCGTTTTCGGTGTATAATCCGGCAGAAGCCGCCGTTAAACCGGTCTTTTCCTCGCCGTTATGTGCGCGGAATAAGCCTTCCGCCATCGGGGAACGGCAGGTGTTGCCGGTGCATATAAATATAATCTGTTCCATTGTATTTCACTCTCAACTTTATAATTGAAAATTGAGAATGGAGAATTGAGAATGTCGCTATCCTTGCGCGAGTTCCATCCGCGCTGCGACGAAGTATCGCGCATAGCGCGACTTATTTAATAACGGTGCTTCGCACCGCACATCAATTTTCCATTCTCCATTGTCCATTCAGCTCTTATTTCGCATCGTACCAGCTGTGCCCCGCCTTGGCCTCTGCCACCAGCGGAGCATCCATCCGGAATGCGTTCTCCATCTCCTCGGTGAGCAGACGCATGGCGGTTTCCTGCTCGTCCTTCGGTGCCTCGAGGATGAGTTCGTCGTGCACCTGGAGAATCAATCGGCTCTGCAGACCGTCTCTCAGCAGGCGGTCGCGGACGCGACCATGGCGATTTTGATGATATCCGCCGCGGTCCCCTGGATGGGCGTATTCATCGCCACGCGCTCCCCAAAGGAGCGCATATTGAAGTTCTTGCTCTTCAGCTCGGGCAGCGCGGCGGCGGCCGAACAGGGTCGTAACGTAGCCCTGCTCCCTGCCGGTCTGTTTGATGTCCTCCATATATTTTTCACGCCCGGATAGGTGTCAAGGTAGGTTTTGATAAACTCGCCCGCCTCTTTGCGCGTTACGCCGATATCCTGCGCGAGCGAGAAATCCGAAATGCCGTACACGATGCCGAAGTTGACCGCCTTGCACGAGGAGCGCATCTGCGGCGTGACCTCCTCAAGCGGCACATGGTAGACCTTGGCAGCCGTCGCGGCGTGAATATCCTGCCCGTGCTTGAAGGCTTCGATCATGTGCTCGTCCTGCGAGATATGCGCGAGCACGCGCAGCTCAATCTGCGAATAATCCGCGTCAATCAGGACGTGATTTTCGTCCGGTGCGACAAACATGCGGCGCAGCTCGCGGCCAAGCTCAGTGCGGACCGGAATATTCTGCAGGTTCGGGTCGGTCGAGGACAGGCGTCCGGTGGCGGTCACGGTCTGCTGAAAATGCGTGTGAATGCGTCCGTCTACCGGGCTGATGACCTTGAGAAGTCCCTCAACGTAGGTGCTTTTCAGCTTGGTCAGCTTGCGGTACTCGAGGATGCGCGGTACGATCGGGTGGTCCTCCGCGATACGCTCAAGCACCTCAACGTTGGTGGAATAGCCTGTTTTTTTGTCTTTTTCGGAGCGTGCAGACCGAGTTTCTCGAACAGCACCTCGCCCAGCTGCTTCGGGCTGTTGATGTTGAACTCGCCGTCCGCGTCATGATAAATCTGCTCGGTCAGGTCGCGGATACGCACGTCCAGCTTGTCACCGAAGGCACGCAGCTCATCCGGCTCGACCGCACAGCCCGCCGCTTCCATCTCAGCCAGCACACGCAGGAGCGGCAGCTCGATTTCGTAGTACAGCTTTCGCATGCCGAGCTGCTCGATCCGGTCAGCCGCCTCGGCGTAAATGGCGCGCAGCGCACCGACATGCTGCGCCACGGCCTTCTCGGTATCCTCCTGACCGCCGAGCAGCGAAACCGCCGCCGGATCGTCAAGGTCGAGCGCGGGCAGCTCGGCATTGCAGTACGCGAGCGCAAGCCGCGGCAGGTCGTAGCCGGACTGGGTCGGGGCGAGCAGGTACGCCGCGATGGCAGTGTCAAACACGATGCCCTTCGGGTCCATGCCGCGCTGCAGCAGCGCCCGCACGGCAGCCTTCGCGTCGTGCAGCACGAGGGACAGCGTGCCGTCGAACAGGCGGCGCAGAATGTCGTTCCACGCGTCACCGAACGCCTCCGCGAACAGGATGTGCGCCGTGTCGCCGTCCAGCAGGCAAACTGCACCTAAGGTTTCCGGCACGATGGCGTACACGCGGTCGCAGTCGGTCAGCGAATCCATTAAGTTGAACGCTTCGAGCACATTCTCAACTCGTTCTGTTTTCAGCTCCGGCAGACGCGGCACGGACACGCTCTCGCCTGAAAGGTCAAACCGCTTGATGAAATTCTTAAACTCCAGCCGGGTCAGCAGATCGTAGAGCGCGGTCTCGTCGATGTCCTGCGCGGGCAGGTGCTCCACATCCAGCTCGAGCGGCACATTGCGGTCGATGGTGGCAAGCCAGAAGCTGTCCTTCGCGGACTGCTCGCCGTTCTGCAGCTTGGTACGGGCGCCCTTTTTGATACGCTCGTCGTCGATGTTCGCGTACACGCCCTCGAGCGTGCCGAAATCGTGCAGCAGCTGCATGGCGGTCTTTTCACCGATACCGGGCACGCCCGGAATGTTGTCCGACGAATCGCCCATGAGCGCCTTGAGGTCGATCAGGCGAATCGGGTCGAAGCCGTATTTCTCACGGAAAGCGGCGGTGTCGTAGGTCTGATAGGTGGTCTGTCCCATGCGGGTGGAGACCAGCATAACGGTCGTGCCGCCGCCGACCAGCTGCAGGCTGTCCCTGTCACCGGTTACGACCACGCAGGTGTCGCCGTGCTCGTCCGCGCGGCGGCTGATGGTGCCGAGCAAGTCGTCGGCCTCGTAGCCCGCCTTTTCGCAGCGGGTAACGCCCAGGGCATCGAGCACCTGCTTTGTCAGCGGCAGCTGTGCGGCCAGCTCATCCGGCATGCCCTTGCGGGTTGCCTTGTAGGTGTCGAATTTAAGGTGACGGAAGGTTTTCTCCTTCACGTCAAAGCAGACGATGGTGCGGTCGGGCTGCTCCTCGTCCTGCAGTTTGAACAGCGTAGCCAGAAAGCCGTAAACCGCGTTGGTGGGCAGTCCCTCGTGGTTGGTCAGCTGCCGGATGCCGTAGAACGCGCGGTTCAATATGCTGTTGCCGTCTATCACCATGATTTTCATGTGTATTTTCCTCGCTCATTGATACATTATATATAGTATACCACAGTGGCTGCTAAACGTTAAGGCAATACCGCATAATTGAACAAGAGCGATTTGCGAGCAAATTTTGTGTACTGACGAGGCGCGGTTTTGCAGTAATACTTAATGTATTACTGTGAAATCGCAACAAAGTCAGGACACAAAATTTCCGCAAAGCGCCGCAGCTTTAATTGTGCGGTGTTGCCTTAAGTTTAACGTAAATTTTTATGCCACTGGTGGTATACGCCATTCAATCATTTATAATAGCCGAATGAGGCTATTATACCACAATTTCCGCTGTACTTCCACTGTTCGAGCGGTTATCCTGCCGCGGCTTTGAGCGCCAGCTGCACTGCGCGCCGATGACCGCCAGATGGGCGGGATAGTAAATATAGAAAAAGTGCTTCATCTTCCATTTGCCGCGCTCGTTTCCGAGCAGGAGAAGCGGAAAGATCGCCAGTACGCAGAAGCGCTGCACGCCGCCCATCACACCGGCAAGCACCAGCAGACCGACCGCAAAGCCGAGCCGCTCGCCGATGACCGGCGGAATGCCGGCAAACACACGCTCCCAGAATAGCCGCCCGATTTCCGCGTACAGCGGCAGCAGCACACCCGCAAAGCCGTAATCAATGGGGAACCGTCCGACACAGCAGGTAAAATACGGCGGCAAGCGCGGCTGTCAATGCCAGAAAGCGCAGTTTTCCGCTGCTTTTCCACGCCTCGACTCCGTACAGCAGCAGAATGGACAGGCTCAGCGTGATGAGCGCGTTGCCGTAAAAAGCCGCCGAACGGCAGAAACGCGATAACGCACACTGCGCCGCACGCGAACACGCTGCCGAAGTAGCAGGCTTTGTTCCGCGTATAACGGCAGCCCTCTGCAATGCAGTAGGAGAACAGCGGAAACGCCAACCGTCCGATCACGCGCAGCCACACCGCCTGCGGAAAAAATGCCGCGCCGATGTGGTCAATCGTCATGCACACCATGGCGAGAATCTTCAGTTGGTTCTTGGTCAGCAATCACCGGCCTCCCCTGTTTGAATCTTATTTCATTATAACACGCCTGCCCGCCAAGGCAAAGAAAAAACCATTGCCGCAGGGCACAGCATACCGTTCCGCAGGCACAAAAAACCGCCCCGCAAAGCGGGACGGTTTTCGAGAGGTGTTATTTCTTCTTATTCGGAGGCGTGCTATGATGACAGCTGCCGCCGCAGTGGGCGCAATCGCCGCTGCAGCCGACGGACTTCTTGACGAAGACCGAACGGACCGCGAAGAACACGACAGCCGCTACGATCAATACCAGAATGATATCACCAATACTCATGGTTAAAGCCTCCTTTCAAATCCGAAGGAAATCAGTTGGCGTCAACGCTCATACGGCGCAGGCCCTCGGTGGAGTCAGCCTTGGCCGGCTTGCGGAACAGCAGGAAGATGATCAGCGCGATGAACGCGATGGCAACGACCGTGCCGACACCGAAGGTCAGCTGGCCGGTGATCAGACCGCCGATCTGATAAATGATGGTGGATACAACGTAAGCGTAAGCACACATGTAGCCGATTGCGAAAGCAGTCCACTTGCCGTTGTTCATCTCACGCTTGATGGCGCCCATTGCCGCGAAGCACGGTGCGCACAGCAGGTTGAATGCCATGAACGCATACGCGCCGACCTGCGTGAAGTCAGCAGCCAGCTCGCTCCAGATCTCGGAGCCGTCCTCGGCAACCTCGCCGACGAAGTGATACAGCTGACCGAAGGTAGCAACAACGTTCTCCTTCGCAACCAGACCCGAGATGGTGGCAACGGTTCCCTTCCAGTTACCGAAGCCCGGCAGCGTGAAGATCGGAGCGATCACAGAGCCGATGCGCGCCATGATGGAGTTGTCGATATCGGATACCGCGCAGAACGCGCCGCCTTCCCAGCCGTAGCCGAGGGTGAACCACATAAAGATGGTGGACAGCAGGATGACGGTGCCTGCCTTTTTGATGAAGGAGGAGCCGCGCTCCCACATGGAGCGGAATACGTTGCCTGCGGTCGGAACGTGGTAGCTCGGCAGCTCCATTACGAACGGAGCCGGGTCGCCGGTAAAGATCTTGAACTTCTTGAGCATGATGCCCGAGATGATGATGGACAGCACGCCCAGAACGTAAGCGGAGAATGCGATGGTGCCGGAGCCGCCAAAGAACGCGCCTGCGAACATTGCGATAATCGGCAGCTTAGCGCCGCACGGTACGAAGCAGGTGGTCATGATGGTCATGCGGCGGTCGCGCTCCTGCTCGATGGTACGGGAAGCCATGACAGCCGGTACGCCGCAGCCGGAGCCGATCAGCATCGGGATGAAGGACTTGCCCGAAAGACCGAACTTGCGGAAGATACGGTCCATGATGAATGCAACACGAGCCATGTAGCCGCAGTCCTCGAGGATAGCGAGGAAGAAGAACAGAATGAGCATCTGCGGAACGAAGCCCAGCACCGCGCCGACACCGGCAACGATACCGTCCATTACCAGGCTGTAAACCCAGCCGTCCTCGTTAACGCCCATGGAGGCGAACAGCTTCTCCAGCAGCACCGGAATACCCGGTACCCAAACACCGAAGTCAGCCGGGTCCGGCTCCTCGGCGGTCATGGTGTGTTCAAAGGTTGCGAGGTCAACGTCCTCGGTGGTAACCTCACCGGAGTCCTCGTCCTCGAACTCGGCAGTGCCGACAACCGATGCAGCAGCCGGGTCTGCCTCGATGGCAGCAGCTGCGTCAGCGATGGCGGTCTCGTCAGCCTCTTTCGGCCTCGAGCGCCTCGGTCAGCGCAGCGGTATCGATGCCGGCCTCGTCAGCAGCCTCGAGCCATGCATCGCGGCGGGTGATCTGGTCGTCGTACTCGGCGGTTGCTTCCTCATAGTCAGCAGCGCCGATGGTGAACAGATGCCAGCCCTCACCGAACACACCGTCGTTCGCCCAGTCGGTGAAGATGCCGCCCGCGGTGGTTACGGAAACGTAGTAGACCAGCCACATGACCAGCGCGAAGATCGGCAGAGCGAGGATTCGGTTGGTAACAATGTGGTCGATCTTATCCGAGGTGGACAGACCGGTCTTTTTCTTCTTTACACAGTCCTTGACCAGCCCCTTGCCAATGTACTGATAGCGCTCATCGGTGATGATGGACTCCGCGTCATCGTCAAGCTCCTCCTCAACGGCGGTGATGAGCTTCTCGATCTTGTCCTGCACGTCCTTGCCGAGGGTGAAGCGCGCCTGCACCTTGCTGTCGCGCTCGAACAGCTTGACAGCGAACCAGTGGCGCTGTGCCGGCTCGGTAACGTCTGCAATCAGCTTCTCGATCTCGTTTACCGCATTTTCAACGGTGTCGGAGAACTTGATGCGTGCCGGAGCCTTGCCTTCCCTGGCAGCCTTCTTGGCAGCCTCGACCAGCTCCTTGGTGCCCTCGCCCTTGATGGCTGCGGTCTCAACGACCGGCACACCAAGCTCCTTGCGACAGCTTCTTTACGTCGATCACGTCGCCGCGCTTCTTGACGATATCCATCATGTTCAGCGCCACAACGACCGGAATGCCCATCTCGAGCAGCTGGGTGGTCAGGTACAGGTTGCGCTCGATGTTGGAAGCGTCCACCAGGTTCATGATGGCCTGCGGCTTCTCGTTTACGAGGTAATCACGCGCAACGACCTCCTCCAGCGTGTACGGAGAGAGGGAGTAGATACCCGGCAGGTCGGTGATCAGGACTTCCTTATCGCCCTTGAACTTGCCTTCCTTCTTTCCACGGTAACACCCGGCCAGTTGCCGACATACTGGGTCGCACCGGTCAGATCGTTAAACATCGTGGTCTTGCCGCAGTTCGGGTTGCCGGCAAGTGCCAAACGAATTGACATGTTTTTCCCCTTTCTTGGGATTAGTATCCGCTAACCCCTATGTAAAAAAAATTTAACGAATTTTCGTCTGCCGCAAAGCGATATCCGCGCTTCGTGCAAAGCACGCATTCAATCAAATTTGCGCAGCAAATTCATAATTTCCCGCGACATGTGCAGCGCAGCGCGACAGAAGTCGCGCAAGGATAGCGGGGAAATTATACAAGGGACGAAAAAATGTGCCCAACGGGCGCGGTTTTTCGTCGAAAATCGTTCGAAACTGTAGTTTCGAACGATCGACGTCAGTCAACCTGAATCATCTCAGCGTCTGCCTTGCGAAGCGACAGCTCGTAGCCGCGCACGGTGATCTCGACCGGATCGCCCAGCGGCGCTACCTTGCGGACATAGATCTCCGCACCGCGAGTGATGCCCATATCCATGATGCGGCGGCGGGTTGCACCCTCGCCCTCAATCTTGCGGACGGTTACGGTGGCGCCGACCGGCGTGTGTCTCAGATTGCTCATTTGCGTTTGCCCCCTTTGCAATTAAACCATAATGCGCGAAGCCATCTGCTCGGAGATTGCGACGCGCGCATCCTTCACGTTTACGATCACGTTGCCTGCCAGAGAAGACACAACAGTGACCTTTGCGCCCTCGACAAAGCCGAGATTCTAGGAACTTTCTCGTCTGGTCTTTTCCTCGAATGGTCTTTACGGTGGTCTCTACACCAATGTCCATTAACGTAAGCGGCATAATGGTAATCCTCTCCTTTTCTGTAATCTCTGCGCGAAAAAGTGTTTTCGTATCGGGTTAGAACACTCTAACCCTCTTTATCATTTGAAGTTTACACCAGCTAACCTTTTGTTGTCAAGACAGAAAAATAAGTTTGTCGAAGCTAACTAATTCGCACAGAGTTTGCCGCGGCTAATTGTGCAGTATGCTGTTGCTAACTGTGGGCATCCTGCAGATAGGAGGAAGCCCGCGGCCATTGTTCCGGATGACCGCGGGCTCATGTTGAGGCTGTCGAAAAACTATCGTTTTCCGAGCAGCCTCGCTCGAAACCACGCTTTCGAGCGAATACCGAAGAAAAAACCGCGCCCTGACGGGCACATTTTTTCTTCCCCTGTATAAATTCCGAGATACGCTGCTCCCGGAATTTATGAATTTGCTTCGCAAATTCTATTTTATGCGTGCTGCCGCACGAAGCGTAAAAATTAAAATAATACTTTTTTTTGACAGACTGCATGTTATCGGGGCAACGCCGCTGCCGACCAGCCTTTTCCGCAGATAGGAGGAAGCCCGCGGCCATTGTTCCGGATGACCGCGGGCTCATGTTATGTTTTGACATACCGGGCAGTATGCCATGGGGTTTCCCCGGGACAAGAAAGGATATTTGTATCATAACCGATACCGTCGTATCGGTTACGACCGGTTAATTCGTTTGAAACCACGGTTTCAAACGAGGGACTTTGCCGAACGGTGTTGGGTCGCAATCTGCGCGCCGCACGCGGCAGCGCAGGGGTATAAAAACCGTGATTCATGCTCCCTGGGTTTTTATGGATTTGCCTCCTATTGGAATTGCGCTTCGCGCAGGTAATATGAAGCGTTAAAGAATTGCGGGATTGTTTAGAATGCTGCGAAGCCCTTGCCGAACTCCTTGCACTTTGCGATGCCGTCGTCATCCGGGGTTTCGTTGATGATGAGGCCCCTCATCGGTGTAGATGACAGCGTTTGCGTCGTTGGTACGCTGTACCCAGTCACGCATCCACTGGCCGTCGCCCCAGCCGTAGGAGCCGAACAGCGCAACCTTCAGGCCGGAAATCTTGCTCTCCAGCTCGGTGAAGAACGGGTCGAACTCGGTCTCCTCGAGAACCTCAGCACCCATTGCCGGGCAGCCGAGAGCGATCTTTGCGTACTTAACAGCGTCAGCCGGGTGGTGTCCGCAACGTTCAGTACGTCAACTTCCATGCCGCCCCTCGCGGATGCCGTCTGCAATCGCGTTTGCCATCTGCTCGGTGTTGCCGGTCTGGCTCCAGAAAATAACTGCTGCTTTGCTCATGATAATTTTGCTCCTTCGCATGTATTGTTCTATATTTGTAGTTCTATCGAGTTATGCTATGCTGCAAACACTTCGAGAAGGGTTTCGCCCTTGTCAACGCGTCTGGTCACGGCGTGGCATACCCGCGATAGGCGGTCAAACAGCCGGGATGCCGCTTCGACATCGCCGTACACCTTCCAGAGACCGCTTAATTTGCAGCCCTTTCCGGCGTATCGAATAAAGCCCACAACGTCCTCGATCGGGTATCCGAGGAACAGTCCGATTTCGTGCGGAAAGTCCTTGGACATGGCGATGCGGCGCTTGAGATTGCGCAGCAGTACGTCGAGCGGCTGACCGACCGGGTACGCAAAGTGCCGGAGCACATGCTGCACCTGCGGGTCCGCCATGCGGCGTTCGCTGCGGCTTGCTGTATACCAGCAAGAGGAAGCGTGCGCTGCAGGCGCAGACGATCTCGAAGTGAATTCTCGCGCTGCGAAAGCATTGCGGTATTCGCTGAGCCGCTGCGGCAGATCGGGATATAAATTCCGGTCGCACGACACCAGACTTGCCGGTTTGATGCCCGCCAGTGTCGGCGAGCAGTAGGTTGCTAAAAAGTCGATCCAAGCCATTTTGCATTGCTGATGCACCTCCCGTTTACAGTATTTCCGGTCTGTACGTTTGGTATGCGTGGTTTTCCCGAACAGCGCGGCTGCGGTTAGCCATTCAGCCGCGCAATGCGTTTTTGTTCGCAATACCGCAAATTAAAGCTGCGGCGTTTTGCGGGTTTTTTGCCCTGATTTCGTTGTGATTTTTGCAATACGTCAAGTATTGCTGCAAAAACCACGCCTCATCAGTGCGCAAAATCCGCTCGCAAACCCTCTTGTTCAATTATGCGGTATTGCCTATACGGTTTTGTTCGGAATGATGCGCAAAATACAGAGGAAGCTGTTTCTTTTTATAACTTTTCAGCACGTTCCCGTTCCGTGAGGAAGCGTGCCGGTCAACGGGGCGTATCAGATAAGCCTCGGCTAACCATGTATATAAGTTAGTTTATCCTAACCAATATGTCAAGCGGGAAACTTTTTCGAGAGAAATTTTTTCGACCGGATTCCGTGTACGGTTTTGCTAACTATACCGCTTCGGATAGACGTTTTCTCGGCGTGAGAACAGGCGTTTTTGCCTGCCTTTTCGGGCGGGAAAATTTTTTCGGGATTTCCCGGATTTTCTGCATCGACCCAGCGGGGTGCGCGAACTGCCGCAGGCGGGTTCGCCCCTGACAGGGCGGCTCCTTTTCTGCACCGGCTGACCGGGGCACTCGAACTGCCGCAGGCGGGTTCGCCCTGACGGGGCGGAGAGTTTTCGCTGAACCTCAGCGAGGGGATTCGCCGTCTGCGGACGGCGGGGCCGCGCCCCGCGGGGACGACGCCGTACCCACGGCGGGGGGCAAAAAAGGAAGGACAACCTGCGGTTTTCCTTCCCTTTGAACTCCTACCTTTCCCTTGCTTCCTAATCTGGCGCAGATTTCCTATATGTGACCGCTTCGAAAATAGGAACGACAGAGGATTTTTTCTTCCGTGTCTTTCTCAACCTGTTCGCAGAGTCAGATAACGTTCTGCTACACAGGCGGTTTACTTCTGCGCAGGGCGCGGCATAGCAGTGCCGCGCGATTCTTTAGCGCGTTATTATAGACGGGCCTGCGAATATAAATGCGTTAAATAGATAGATCCGTAGGTGCCATCCATAATCATAACGAGTTGCGCGGACACGGGTATGTCGCGCCTGCGCGGATTTAACCGTATGTGTGCTGTCGAACTGCGAAAAGGTGGAGAAAGACACGCACGGTAACCCGACTGCCGTTCCCCCATTTCGAAGCGGTCACATGTCGGCAATCTGCGAACTGAAAAAATTTCGTGGGGAGTTAAGATGAAACCTTGGTGACATGCCGCGGGGCGCGGTAACCCGACGTGACCAATCCCCCCTGAGGTTTTGCCCGTCAGCGAACACGTAGCGGTCAGCCATTATCCATTTCGGCAATAATGTATAAATTATTCCACTTCCACGCCGTTGATCCGCGCGGATTCATCCCCGGTGAGCGGAATGACAAGGCACTTCTGCCCTTCCACAACCTCGGTATGGACGTTTACGGCTCTCTCCTGCGGCATGCGAACGTCGATGACCGTGCCGGTCTCCCACGGAACGTCGTCCTCGTCCGTGTCGGCGGCGTTTGCCGCCTGATGCGCCAGCTCCTGCTGCAGCACTGCCACCTTCTGCTCCAGGGCGGCGGTATGCGCCTTGACCGTGCCCTCCTCGACCAGACGGCTGTCCAGCACGTTATGCGCCTGCGGCGGCTGGTCACCGAACACCTGCTCGTACGACTTCTCGATCTGCGCGCGCACGCTGTCCGGCACCTCGGCCTCGGTCGCCAGACCGGAGACCGCCTCGGCGGTCAGCTCGACCGGCGGTAGGCTCTCGTCCTCCTCCCGCTCGGCCACCATGGCGCTGATGGTCTTCTGCATCCGGAAGAACGCCGCGTCCGCCTGCTCCTCATCCTCACCAAAGGCGTCGTGCACCACGTTCTTGAACGCCAGCTTGTCCTCGGCAGCCGTGCGCTGCGCGACACAGCCGAGCACGTTCTCGATGAACTCCGGATGGGAGGGACGGCCGGTCTTGACGTAGTACATCACGGCGTTGACATCGCTGCCGCGGTCTGCAAATGCCGGATACACAAAGCCGAGGTCGGGCAGACCGACCACCCAGTCGCGCACCCGCGCACCGATGCGGTTTTCGTCCTCCTTGTAGCCGAGCGCAGGCTTCGCCAGCTCGACCGGACAGACCGCGCACACGCAGTACGCATACAGCTCGGTGGATTCGTCCTGGTCCTCGCCCGAGGTGGCCTTGCTCGGCACGTCGTACACGTCGTGGTAAACCACGATCAGGTAGTTGCCCGGGTAGCTGTACTCCTCGATCACCTGCTCGTACAGGCGGTCGAGCAGCTCCTCGTTCGCCAGCTTGCTGTCCTTGAGCGTCAGCAGGTATTTCTGGTGCTCGATGCCGCTGTCGCTGCGGTCAAACTCCAGTTCCAGCAGGTTTGCGCCGAGCGTGCCGCTGAACGTCTTTTTCGCGATCTCAAGGTACTTGTAGTATTCATCCTCTTCCAGTTCGGAAAACTGCTCGGTGAACTTGGTCACGATCTGCTTGCCGCTGTTGACGTAGCAGCCGCACAGACGCCCGAACGTGCATTCGGTCTTTTTTCAAACGGCGGCGCAGCTCCTGCACATCGCCCTTGGTGATATTCATAGGTTTCGCTCCTTAGCGTGTGGATTCGGTATATACAAGTATACGGCATTTTCCATGCAAAAGGCAAGCAGAAAAATACCGCAGACCGATATCTGCGGCATGATATTGGTGATTGACAGGGAATTCCCGTTCTGTTACCATTAGGATGTGGATAGGAACAAGCGCACAATAATGAAAGGCAGGAGAAATTATGAACGTAATCTTTCTTTACCTCAGCGGCATTTTTATTGTTTTGCTGTTGATTCTCATTCCGATGTGCATGAAATTCAAAGCACGCTGGCTGCGCGGACTGGCAAGCTGGCTGGCTGTCAATATGGCGGCTATGCTGACTACGTTTGTACCGTCGGTCGCAGTCGCATGTGTCGTCCTGTTTTGCCGTTCAGAACGGTAAATGTAATGTAAATTGACAGGTTTTGCGCCTGTGTGATATACTTAGTTTACGGAAACGCTGTTGCACACGCAGTGAGCAATCACTGCAGGCGGTCAGACCAAACGGTCCTCTTCTTCCCCACGGTCTGTGGGCGGAAGGAGGTGCTTGCAGGCACTGTCAAGGAAATTGAAATTTTTCGCACGTCCTGTTATACTTAACTCGTGGAAACGTACCTGTTGCACACGCAGTGAGCAATCACTGCAGGCGGTCAGACCCTCTTCTTCCCCACGGTCTGTGGGCGGAAGGAGGTGCTGCGCATGAGGAAGAAAGCCTTTGAGCTTTTTATCTGTGCGGTCATTGTACTGTACATTTTTTCGTAAAAGCGCATTGACCGCTTGGCTGGTACCCAAACGGTCAATGACTAACAATTATTGACTTCGTGAAGGTCTGACCGCTGTACAACAGCGTTTCCCCTTTTTGTATCTTTATTATACCACACTCCCGCGCACAAGTCAAGCGCGGGAGCATTTTTATGCCTGCTCTGCGCTTTCACTCTGCCGGTTCTCTCCCGGCGCGTTCCCCGTGTCCTGCGGCGGCTGCACCCTCACCTCAGGCGGGTTTCTCTTATCGCCGGACTGCCGAAACCGATCGTCGATATGCTCGCGGAGCCGTTCGGCGTGGCCGCTGCTGCGCGAGGTCACGGTGATGCTGACGCTCTCGCCTTCCTTTGCTTCCTGCCGGACGGTATGCTCCACCGCCTTATCAATGTGTACAAACCGCGGAATTTTGCCGTCCGGCGGCTGCTCCTTGCCGGAAACGCGGGTGCCAAGCACCTGATCGAACCGGTTTACCGTATACTCCACGCTGTCCGTGCCGCCCACGACGCTGACGCTGGCATACGGCTCATACGCGGCGTACACGCCGGTGGTCGCCATGCCGCACAGGACAGCCACACACGCCGCCCAGGTCAGCGGCTTTTTTCCACCGTCTGCGGCGCTTCGCCGGAATCCGAATCTCCTGTCCGACCGCTCTGTTCTTCGCGTCTACAAGGTGAACCGTGCCGTCCTCCGCGAGCGCGGCAGCCTTCCCCGCTCGAATATCCGTAATTATCGCACGCATTGCTCTGCCTCCTTGCGCATGGTCTGCAGATAGGTGCAGAGGATGGGGTAATCGCCGTCGATGAGCAGCGCCGCCGCTACAATGTAATCCCGGTGACGGGTTATCGTCCGCGCGGACACGCCGCACTGCTGCGCCAGCGCCTTGATGGGCAGGCTGTGCGCGCTCTGCATGGACGCGAACAGCACCGGCGAATGCAGCAGCGTGCCGACCGCCGCGGCGCAGCTGCGGCGCGTCTTGTCCGACTTGGGCGAGCTTGCCGCTAAATCATAAAACGCGAACCCATACTTCTCAAACACCGTGTTTGCCGCCTCGATTTCATCCTGTGCGCTGACCGGTTCGGCCTCGCTCATCTGCTCCGCGACCGCCTGCTGCATGGCGGCATCCGCGCTGTCGCGGTCCACCGTGCCGTCGAACGTCTGCGGGGCAAGCGGCGTTTCCGCGTCAAACCGGTGCTGACTGCGGTAATGGTCGGCAAGGCGTCTGCCAATCACAAGCGACGCATACGCGCCGAACGGCCCGCTTGCCGGGTCGTAGCCCTTGATGGCTTCGTAGAAGGCCAGCAGCGCGACCGAATATTCATCGTCGCTGCGCGTGACCACAAAGCCTGCGTACCTGCTCGCGCACCGGAGAACGAATGCCTCATGCGCCTCAATGAACCGCTCCAAAAACGGCTCGTCCGTGCGTGCGCGGACTGCGTCTGTGTGCCGCCTCCCTTTCTTTGATCTGCATGCCGCCGCCTCCTTTCTGTTCATGCTGTGATTTTAGATTTGCTCTGTGTTGAAACGGTGTACCGACTGTTACCGTTCTGCGTAGACTTCCGTATGTTTTGAAGGACACAGACAGCAAAAAGCACCGCAGCCTGTATTCTGCGGTGCTCTTTCATTGCGGTGTTCTTTTCGTTCTTTCGCGCTTGGTGATTGAGAAGCGAACAGCGCTGCAGCATTGCCGCACAGAAAGTTTTCAACCCGCACTTTCGGGACTTTAATTTAACCCACGGTCCGTTCCACCTAATCGGCGAAACTGTAGCCGTTGCCTGCAAAGCATTTCCGCGCGGGAGCGAGCGAGCGTCGAGGACGTTTTACCGGTCAGAATACCGTTCTTGACGCACCACTGCACCGCCTTTTCCGCATACGCGGAAACCGAGCCTGCGTCCGCGTAGGCAGACAGGTCTGCCGCGCCGTCCGGCTCACCGGCATAGCGGTACAGCATGGCCGCAAGCTGTTCACGAGTGATATTCGCGTTCGGCGCAGAACCATCGGATACGCCCTTGCTCTTTGCCCAGTTCATGCCCTTTTCATACCAAACCGTGCCGCCCTCTGTCGATTCACCGGCATAACGCGCCAATACGGTCATCAGCATTCCGCGGCTCATGTTCGCGCGCTCGGTGAAAAGGCGGTCGTGCTCGTGCCGTTCATCAGGCTGTTGCTCGTGACGTACTGCACCGCACTTGCAAACCAGCTGTTCTGCGGCACATCCCTGAAGCTGCCGACCGTGGCCTGACTACCGTTCTGGTTCGGCTGACCGCCCTGACCCGGCTTAAACGTATTGTTCGAGCTGCTTGAATCAGTGGTACCCAGCTTTGCCTCTGCCGGGCCGACCGAGGTACCGTCCACCAGAACCGTGTACGTCTCGCCCTCCTTGATATCCGCCGAGGAGAAGATAACACTGCTCATCGAGCCGAGCGCCGTCGCGGTGTACAGCGTTTTGCCGGAGGAATCCTGCACGGTGATGACGCTGCCCTCCTTGATGCCGAGGGCGCTCTCGCGGTTCGGCAGATTGCCGCCCGGCTTGCCGTCCGCCTTGCCGCCGGAGGGCTTGGTCGGCGGCGTAAACGTGCCGTCGGTCGAGGTATTGCCGGAGAAATTCGGCGGGGTCGGCGGATTGACGATTGCCGTCGGTCGTGCCGTTTGCGTCACCCGGCGAGGGGTCATGCCCTGACCGCCGCCCTGTCCGTTCGGGCCGCCGCCCATACCGCCGCCGGACGGCGAGGTCTCACCAACCGCGATATACGCCTGCGTGCCGGCGCTCGGCTCCATGCCCGCGCCGAACAGCGTGCCGCCGGACAGCGTGAACGTGCCGTCATAGTCAATCGCCGCGTCCATCATGGCATCCGCGCCGTAGACCTCCACCTTGCCGCCCGTGATATTGATATCGTTGTTGGAGTCCAGACCGTCCGAGCCTGCGTCAATATACAGGTCGCCGCCCGCAATGTTGATGGCGTACTTGTCACTGCGCTCACCGAGCGTGCTGCTGGCGGCATTTACGCCGTCGTCCGAGGCAACCACGTCAATATCGCCGCTGTACACGGTAACGGTCGTGCCCTCCAGACCCTCATAGCTTGCGGTGATGTTGATGCGCGGCGTACTCGTCGAGGACGCGCCCTTGGTGCCGATCACAAGGTCGTTGTCCGCGTTGACGGCATCGTCACCGGCCGCCAGTGTCAGCGTGCCGCCCGTGATGGTCACATCCTCGTTCGCGTGCAGCGCATCGTCCGCGCTGTCCACGTTCACCGTGCCGCCGGTGACAGTCAGGGTCTTGCCCGCCTTAAAGCCCTTGCACGAGGCGGAATCGTCCGTGAGCGCGGTCGTGTGGCCGCCGTTCGTCTTGACGTGAAACGTGCCGCCCGAAATCGTCAAATCGCCGTCCGCCTGAATGCCGTCCTCGGTCGCGTTGAGCGTCAACGTGCCGCCCGTGATGGTCACGTTGCCGAGCGAGGTCGTGTCCTGGTTCTCAGTGTCGCCTGTGTCCGGAGACGCCTTGACTGCATCGCCGCCCGCGGTGATGCTCAGCGTGCCGCCGGATGTTCAGCTCATCGTCGCACGAAAGACCGTCATCGGCGGCATTGATGTTCAGCTTGACCTCCGCAACCGTAATCACCGCGTCAGCCGCACCCCTTGATGCCGTTTTTCGCGTTGCCGTCAACGGTCAGCGTGCCCGTGCCGCCGATGGAGAGGCTGCGCCGCTCTTAACCTTGACCGCCGCGTTCTCGTCGCTCGAGCCTTCGGTGTCGGCAACCGTGTTGGTCGTGCCCGCCGCCGCAATCAGGGACGCCTCGGCGGTCTTGTTCAGGGTGATCGCCGCGCTGTCGTCATTGGTGAGCGTCAGACCGTTCAGCACAATGGTAACGCCCGTGACGCCCTTTTTGACCGTGATCGAGCCGTTATCGCAGTCGCCGGAGAACACATAGGTGCCCGCCGCCGTGATGGAAACGTCGGTGCCGTCAATCTCATAGCCGGTGTACTTGCCCTTTGCGGTCGCGGACGAGTCGGTTAAGGTGACAAGCGTCGCGTTCGCGGTCGTGTAGTCCGAAGCCGCACACGCCGATGTCGGCAGCATGCCCGCCGTAAGCGCGGAGGCCAGCAAAGCGGCGAGGAGTTTCTTTTTCGTATACATATAAATCTATCCTTTCATCAAGCAAATTGAGAATTGAGAATGGAAAATTGAAAATTGTGGTATCGCGCCTTGCGCGATTATTTTAATATCGGCGCTGCGCGCCGCACATTCATTCTCCATTCTTCATTCTCCATTTTCCATTACAAAGATTCCTTCACCTGCGGCACCTTGCCGCAAACGATATCGAGGTTGCCGTTCCGGCACCGGATAGCGTCCAAAAACTGCTTCTCAATCTCGGGAGACACCAGTCTTACATGATAATGCAGGTTATACAGGCTGCCCATGCCGGTGGTGCGTACGGAAATCAGCTCGCCGAGCGGGTATACTCCCCAAACAGATCGTCAAACAGACCGGTGTAGTCGAGGTTCTCCGGGATGGTAATCTTCAGCTCTTTCTCCTCCTCGGGCTTTCTGCCGAAGGACAGCGCCGCGTAGGCGGTCAGCAGGATGCACATCACCGCGCCGGTGACAATGGCAATGCCGATATAGCCCATGCCGGTGGCAAGGCCGAGCGTCATGGCGAGGAAAATGCAGGTAATGTCACGCGCAGAGCCGGCCGCGGAGCGGAATCGCACAAGGCTGAACGCGCCGGAGACAGCCACGCCTGCGCCGAGGTTGCCGTTCACGAGCAGAATGATGACCTGCACCATTGCGGGCAGCAGCGCCAGCGTGACCGCCATGGACTGCGTGTAGGTGTTTTTGTACATATAAACGGCGGCAACGAGCGCGCCGAGCGCAAGCGCCGTCAGCAAACAGATAACGAACGCGCTGCCGGTCAGGCCGGCGGTCAGAATCGAACCGAAAATTGTCTCAAGCACAGTAAATTTCTCCTTTTTCGTTGATGTGAATGGTTTCGCTGCCGAACTGCGGCGAACGGTCCTCGCGCAGCATGGTCTGGTACGCCGCACCGTATTTGGAAAAGTGGGTCGGGAAAATAGCGTTCTCGCTCAGCACCCGCGCCAGCCACAGGGGCGTGGTGCCGGGGATCTTGATCTCCATCAGGCAGGTGTCGTGCGGCAGCAGCTGCTCGCCTGCCGAGCCGGAGGACAGGTCTAAATCGTCCCTGCGCCACCGAATGCCCGAGTCGAACGTGACGCGCAGCTCCGGCTGATACTTGTCGAACAGCGCGAGCCGGTCGTAGCAGATGCACATGGCAGGCTGAATGCCCTTGTAGAGGAACCAGTCGATTTCGCGGGAAATCTGGCTCTGCTCGGGTGCCGCGCCGCCGTCTAAATACGCCTGCGCTTCGCTGTAGGTCATCGCAACGCGGCGCTTGTAGACGATGTGGTCGTATTTTTTCTTGATCTCCACAAACGCCTCGGTATCGGCACCCGGCGTGCGGTAGGTACGCAGGCGCAGCTTCTCCTTGTACGCCGGACGGTCGAGCGAGCGGCGGATGAGCCGGAAATCCGGCGTGTCGTAATAGATGTTGCTGATGGTCGATTCCGCGAACCGGTCGGGCACCATCCGCGCCGCAAACGCCTTGGCAAGCGCGTTGTACTGCTGCTGCGTGACCAGATATTTCTTCTCATATCGCTTGAATGTGCCTTGATATTCACTCATGGCGAACGCCTCCTTCGGATTGGGTGAAAGCCCTTTCATTTTTGCTTCTGTCTGTAAATGCGAAGGCGTTCAGCGGATTTCCGGCAGTATCACAAAAGGTGCACTGGGTTTGACAACCTGCGGTTTTCCTTCCTCTTTGAACTCCTACCTTTCCCTTGGATAGTCTGGCGCAGATTGCCGACATGTGACCGCTGCGAAAAAGAGTACGGCAGTCGGGTTACCACAGCATGTCTTTCTCCGCCTTTTCGCAGTTCACAGACAGTGTACTGCTACACAGCGGTTTTCTGCGCAGGCGCGGCATGACAGTGCCGCGCAACTCGTGAGCGCGTTATGATAGACAGGGCCTACGGAGATAAATTGTACTGAACGCTTAATTCGCAGGTGCCGTGCGTTACAACATGCCAAAGAGTTGCGCGACACTGTTATCCCCCAGGGGACCCTCTCTTGCCCTTCGGGCAATTCACCTTGTGTCGCGCCTGCTGGAAGTAGCCGACCTGTGTAGCAGTAACTGTATCTGACACTGCGAACAGGTTGCTCAAGAGGACGGACTCCGAAGGTAGTTCGTCCGTAGCAGAGAAAAAATCCTCTGCCGTTCCCCTGTTTCGGAGCGGTCACATGTCAGCAATCTGCGCCGGATTAGGAAGCAAAGGGAAAGGTAGGAGTTCAAAGAGGAAGGGAAACCGCAGGTGTCCCTTCCTTTTGCCCCCGCGGCGGGTGCCAGACCCCCAGTCCGCGGTGTTCTGTTTTATTCCATTTCGTCAAGGACGGAAAACGCGGCAAGCTGCTCGGTATTGTCCTCGTTATACTCAATCTCGCGCGAGTACGCCTTGCAGATGCAGATCTGCGCCCAGTGCGTGACCTCGCCCTTGGCGAGCCACTCGGCTACACATCGAGCAGCTGAATGACCGCCGTGCTCACGAGCGCCAGCTGCACCTTGTCCTGCACGGCGTCGTCTCCGAGCGCCTTCATAAAGTGCCGGTACAGGAAGTACGTCAGCAGGTTATCGTATTCATGGCGTTTGCCCTGATACGCCTGCAAAAAGTCATTCCTGCGGGCGATAATCTCCGGCAGGCGCGCCTTTGCGCCGGTCAGCAGCGTGCGCCAGTCGTCCTTGTTGATCTCAAAGCCGAGCAGCAGCTCAAGCAAACTCGTGAGCGTGCTCTCCCGCCAGAACGCCTGCGACCACGAAGCCGTGTCCTCGTCCGTCTCGTCTGCATCCTCGTCCTCGGGGAACGGGAACAGCAGGTCGTCGTACTGCTCCTGCTGCGCCTTTTGCCGTGCGGTAGAGCCTGTCGGCCTTGTCATCGAACGGCGCGTCCTCGCACGCCAGCCGGAACAGCGTATCGCGCATGGAAAACAGCACGTTCTCCAGTTCGGTTTCGGCCTCCGTGCCGGTTTCGGATACGCCGTCCGCCTCGGTCACGTCAAACGCCGGTGCGCCGGTCTGCGCGAGTATCAACTCAGCGGCAGCCTCACAGCACAAGCCGAGACCGTCCTCGCGGCCGTCCGAAAACCACTCGTAATACCGCGGGTGGTCGGTGCAGATCTGCGCCATTTTGTCCTCGCCTAAGTGAAGCAGCACTTCGCACAGGTTGCAGTCGTTCAGCAGCGGACACCGCTCCTCGGCGTCCAGACGAAAATGCGCCGGCTCTCCGGTCTGCTCGTCCGCAGGCGCAATGCTCGCGCGCAAACGCTCGCCAAAATCACCGGGAACTGTCTCGTAGTACGCAAAGGGAATCCTCGTCTACGTCGATCTCCCAGCCGATACAGCAGTTTTCCGTGCAGTCCGAGCCGATGCACCGGAATGCCTTGTAATACGCAGGACGGCGAATATAGCCCATCCTAATCACCTCTCTTGTCTGTCTCATTATAGCAGACACGGGCGCGGTTGAAAAGGGTTATGACGGCACCGCCTTCTCCCTTGTGTACCGCTTGACCCGCTCGTACCATTCCTGATCGAACGCGGACAGCTGTTCGCTCGACGGCCCGATTGCAGGCTGCGCTGGTGCAGGCTTTGCCCGTTTCTGCATATCCTCAGCGGTGAGAATGCCGTCACGCTCGCAGTTCTGCAGCAGCGTGCGGAAATACCCTGCCGGATTGCGCGGTGCATTCTCAGCCGTCTGTCGGGCGGTATCTAAAACACCTCACGCTGCATTCCCTTGTTCTGCAGCCTGCGCAGTTCCAGACAGAAATTATGGTCAAACCTGCAATTCAGTTTTTTCTTCCAGTTCGGTCGTCAGACCAGAATCAGCCGTAACTGCTTTCTCTTCTCTGGTCTGCTCTGCTCTACTGTCCTCTACTGTTCTCTGCTCTTCTGTTCTCTGCTCTTCTCTGCTCTGTGTACTTTCTTGGCGAGAAATACCGATTTTGGCGACGAAATGCCACTTTTCTTGGCGAGAAATAAAGGAGCGCAGAATAAAAAGCCTTGCCACTTGGGTTTTTCTCCCTCATTTCGTCCTCGGAGAGCAGCCAAATGTCAAAGTTGATCTGCTGGGCATTTCGTCCTCAAGGTTGCGATGAAATACCCCATCTGTATTCTTTTTGGATGTGAGAAAGCCGCGTTCATATAACGCAGCATGGAACAGGCCGCTTGCCGCCAGCTGATCGACTACGGCGGCCAGTGTTTCGATCGTCACGTTTTCCAGTCCGGCGGTGTACTCGCGGAGCTGCCACAGCGTGTCCTCGCGGCCCTCGCCGCTGTAGGCGATGTAGTAGCCCTTGTCGCCGTAGGCAATGTCGAGCAGGCATTCGTACACATACGGCCCGAGCACGCCGAATTTCTGCCGTACGGCTCTCAGCTTCGGGTCACGGTACAGGCCGATATCGCGCGGCCACCAGTCCAATCCAACTTTTCTGTTTCTGCCCATGTGAGCACCTCCCTTTACCCTACCGCCGGAACGGATCAAAAATTGACCACAAATGGTCAACTCCGAAAAAAAATTTTCCGGGAAATAAAAAATCCTCCGCGTATTCGGAGGACATGCTCTATCAATGTTGGGCCATTTTGGGGCCATTTTCGATTTTTACCCTGTGTATGTCAGTTTCTGCATAGAAATTTACTTGCAACTTTTCCACGCCGCAGATAAACAAAAAAGAGCTGAAACCTTACGATTTCAGCTCACTTTTTGGCGGAGAGTTAGGGATTTGAACCCTAGAGACGCTCATCACGCCTACACGATTTCCAATCGTGCGCCTTCGACCACTCAGCCAACTCTCCATCTTGTTAAGTTGTTGTCGTTTTTGATGACTCATCGCTGACGACTTGTTTAGTATATAACAGAATCCCCGTTTCGTCAACCCTTTTTTTAAATTTTTTTGAAAAAGTTTTTTCAGGTCGACGTAGGATTTGGCGTTGCGCAGACCATACAACGGCATACATTCCACCAAATGGTTCGACCTGTAAATCATAACGATTATGGGATACCGTAAGGTAAATCCTTTCAACCGCCAAACGCAAAAAGAAAACCGCCTGCTCTCACAGACGGTTCTCCCCTGTTTACTTCTGAAACTGCTCGCGCACTTCCATATACTTGATAATCTCTTCAACCGTGCCGTCAAAGCCGAGCACGCCGCTGTTGAGCGACAGATCATAATTCCGCGCGTCATACCAGTCGTGGCCGGTGTGGTGCTTGTAGTAGCGAGCGCGGTAATCGTCGATCTCCGCGATCTTCTTCTCGACCTCGTTCTCGGGCAGCGCACAACATCCGGTCGGTCCACCTTCATGGCCTGCTCGGAGACAGAAAAGCCTTGTCCGCATGGACGAACACGCGCACAACATCGCCATGGTGATGATCTCGCGGTCGGCCTGCCAGAATACCGCGGCGACAGACCCATGGACGGCTCATCGAGCAGCAGGATGCGCGGTCTTGCTCATCAGTGCGCGGCCCATCGCGAGCATCTGCTGCTCGCCGCCGGACAGCGTACCGGCTGCCTGATTTTTACGCTCCTCCAGACGCGGAAAACGCTCGTAGACCATTTTCAGCGACCGGGATCTCATTCTTCGGGCGGGTATACGCGCCCATACGCAGGTTCTCCGCAACCGTCAGACCCGCGAACACGCGGCGGCCCTCCGGAACGTGGCTCATGCCGAGCTTCACGATGGCATGACCCGGCTTGTGCGTAATATCCTTGCCCTCAAACGTCACCGTGCCGCCCTTCGACGGCAGCAGACCCGTGACCGTGTGCAGCGTAGTGGTCTTGCCCGCGCCGTTCGCGCCGATAAGCGCCACGACCTCGCCCTCGTTTACCTCGAAGGAAACGTCGCGCAGTGCATGAATCAGGCCGTAATACACGTTGATGTCCTTTACTTCCAACATTGCCATACTTGTTTCCTCCTTTCTTATTCGCCCAGATATGCCTTAACGACTTCCGGATTGCTCAGCACTTCCTTGGGCGTGCCCTCAGCCAGCAGACGGCCGAAGTTGAGCACATACAGGTACTCGCAGATGCCGGAGACCAGCTTCATGTCATGCTCGATGAGCAGAACGGTTACGCCGAACCTCTTGCGGACGATTTCGATCGTCTCCATCAGCTCCTCGGTCTCGTTCGGGTTCATGCCCGCCGCCGGCTCATCAAGCAGCAGCAGCTTGGGATTGGTCGCCAGCGCGCGGGCGATCTCCAGCTTGCGCTGCTTGCCGTACGGCAGGTTGGCTGCCTTGTAGTCCGGCTACGCCGTCCAGGTTGAACACGCGCAGCAGCTCCATCGCCTTTTCGTCCATCTGCTTCTCCTTTTTGCGGTAGGAGCCGAGGTGGAACATGCTTTCCGCTAACGAATAGGTGATCTGGTTATGCAGGCCGGTCTTTACGTTGTCCAGCACGGTCAGCTGCGAGAACAGGCGGATGTTCTGGAACGTACGGGCAACGCCCAGTTTGCAGATTTCATGCGGCTTTTTGCCGATGAGGTTCTGTCCGTCCAGACGGATGCCGCCGTCGGTCGGGCGGTACACGCCGGTCAGCATATTGAATGCGGTGGTCTTGCCTGCGCCGTTCGGGCCGATGAGGCCGACCAGACCGCCCTTTTCGATTTTCATGCTCAGCTCGTCAACGGCACGCAGACCGCCGAACGAAATGCCGAGCGAAGTAACTTCCAGCATTGCCATGGCTTACGCACCCTCCTTCTTGCCGCCGGCCTTTTCGGCCTTTTCCATCTGACGCATTGCGCGCTTCTCCAGCAGGCGAACCTTGAAGGAGGAGTTGTTGAACAGCATCATTGCAATCAGCAGGATTGCGTAGATGAGCATACGGTAGTTGCTCAGGCCGCGCAGCAGCTCAGGCAGCAGCGTCAGCAGCGCTGCGGCGATGATAGAGCCCCAGATGTTGCCCAGACCGCCGAGAACGACGAATACGAGCACCAGAATGGAGGTGTTGAAGTCAAACTTTGCCGCCGTAACGGTGGAGAAGTTCATCGCGTACAGCGTGCCCGCCATGCCTGCGAACGCCGCAGAGACCACGAACGCGAGCAGCTTGTAGTGCGAGGTGGAGATGCCGATGGAGTCAGCGGCAATCTTGTTGTCACGGACTGCCATGACAGCACGTCCCGTGCGGCTGTTTACAAAATTCAGCACGAAGAACAGCGTAACGAGGATGAGCACAACGCCCGAGGTGAAGGTGGAGATCTTGGTGACGCCGGATACGCCGATCGGGCCGTTGATGATCATCTTGCCGCCGTCGCCCAGCTGGAAATTCTGGTTGACCAGGCTGAAATGCAGACCGGCATCATCCAGACCGAGATACATAACGTTTACAAGGTTTTTTGATGATCTCACCGAAGGCGAGGGTTACGATGGCGAGGTAGTCGCCCTTGAGGCGCAGTACCGGCACGCCGACGATGACACCCGCAATCGCCGCAAACAGTCCGGCAACGACCATAGCGACAGCCAGACGCAGCGGTGCAAGCGGAATCGCATCCGCCAGACAGGTGGTGGTGACAATGCCCGCAAACGCGCCGACCGACATAAAGCCCGCATGGCCGAGCGACAGCTCACCGAGGATGCCGACGGTCAGGTTGAGCGAGATTGCCATGACAACATACGCGCAGATCGGCACGAGCAGACCCTTGATCTGGCTGGAGATGCCGCCGCCCGCGATGGCTGCCTGCACGATGATGTACGCAATAATGACAATGCCGAAGCACAGCAGCGTGTCACGTCCGCGCTTGGACGCAGCATAGGATTTTAACTTGTTCATATGACTGCCCCCTTAAACCTTTTCGCTCACATGCTTGCCGAGCAGGCCGTCCGGCTTGACCAGCAGCACCACGATGAGCACTGCGAACACGATCGCGTCCGACAGCTGCGTGGAAATGTACGCCTTGGAGAAAATCTCGATGATGCCGAGCAGAATGCCGCCGATGAATGCGCCCGGAATCGAGCCGATGCCGCCGAATACGGCAGCGGTGAATGCCTTGATGCCCGGCAGAGAGCCGGTGGTCGGCATCAGGGTCGGGTACGCGGAGCACAGCAGCACGCCCGCGATAGCGGCAAGACCCGAGCCGATGGCAAAGGTGATGGAAATGGTCGTGTTGACGTTGATGCCCATCAGCTGGGCCGCGCCCTTGTCCTCGGAAACCGCACGCATCGCCGTGCCGACCTTGCTCTTGCCGGTGAACAGCATCAGAGCGACCATGATGACAACGCACGCCGCAATGGCAACGAGCGTCACCTTGGAGATCTGCATCTGACCGCCGAACAGGCTAAGCGCCTCGCCGGTAACGACCGAGGTAAAGGTCTTCGGGTTGGAGGACCAGATCAGCAGCGCCGCATTCTGCAGGAAGTACGAAACGCCGATGGCCGTGATCAGCACCGCCAGCGACGGCGCCATGCGCAGCGGCTTGTAGGCAAGTCTCTCAATAACAACACCGAGCGCGGTGCAGACAATAACAGCCAGCACAACGCCCATCCACGCCGGCCAGCCGAGATAGGTGGTAGCGCAGAAGCACATGTAGCCGCCTACCATGATAACATCGCCGTGCGCGAAGTTCAGCATTTTGCAATGCCGTAAACCATCGTGTAGCCGAGTGCGATGATGGCGTAGATGCTGCCCAGACTGATGCCGCTGATCAAATGATTCAAAAAGCTCATGGTTTGGAACACCCCATTCTTCTAATTAGGAACAATAGATACGAGTTAGCGTAATTGAAAATTGAAAATGGAGAATTGAGAATGTCGCTATCCTTGCGCGAGTTTCGTCCGCGCTACGACGAGGTATCGCGCATAGCGCGATGATTTAATCCGCCGCGCAGCGGCGCTCATTCATTTTCCATTTTCCATTTTCCATTTTCCATTCTCAATTACTGCGCCTCCTATCTTCTTTATAATAGCATAATAGCGGTAAAGGAGGACTGCTGCCAGACCTCCTTCACTCGCCCTTGCGTTTATGCTGTTGGAACCCTACGGTTCTGTCTTACATACCAACGTAAGCGCCGTTCTCGATGACCATGCCCTTCGGGGACTTGGATACGGCACCGGTCTCATCCCAGGTCATGCCCTCGCCGGTCAGGCCGTCAAAGGTCATGGAGGTGAACTGCTCGATCATCTTGTCGCACAGGTTCTCAGCGGACATATCCGGCGTAGCGCCTGCATTCTCGAGTGCCTGCTTGTAAGCGTAAACACAGTCGTAAGCGTCAGCTGCGAACTGGTTGGGGGTCTCGCCGAACTGCTCCTTTGTACTTTTAACGAAGGAAGCGGTCTTTTTCATCGGTTGCGTCTGCGTTGAACGGGGTCAGCAGCATTACGCCCTCGGCCAGCTTGGGATCAAAGCCTTCCATGGTCAGGATGCCGTCCATGCCGTCTACGCCGAAGAACTTCGGTGCGTAGCCCATTGCGTTTGCCTGGGTCAGGATCAGGGATGCCGGCTGATAGTACATCGGCAGGAACACGAGGTCCGCACCCTTGCTCTTTGCATCGTTCAGCTGAACGGAGAAGTCGTTAGCGGAAGCGTCGGTGAAGGTGTTGTCGGAAACGACCTGCAGGCCCTTGGTCTTTGCCTCTTCTACGAACTTGTCGTGAATGCCGGTGGAGTAAACGTCATCGTTCTTCCAGATGATCGCAACCTTGGTGCCGAGCTTCTGCTCTGCGATGTACTGTGCGGATGCGGTGCCCTGGTTCGGGTCAACGAAGCACATCTGGAACACATTGTCCTTATCTGCGGTTACCGCAACGGTGGAAGCAGACGGAGTCAGTGCGAAAATACGGTCGCTGTAGTTCTCAGCGGCGGTAGCCGCACGGCTTGGAGGTTACGGAGCCGAGAGACAGCTGCATGCCCCAGTCCTTCAGGGTGTTGTAGGCGTTGACAGCCTTCTCGGCGTCGTGCTCATCGTCCTGATAGTTCAGCTCGAACTGAATATCGCCGCCCTCAGCGTTGATCTCGTCAACCGCGATCTGTGCGCCGTTCTTTGCAGGCGTTGCCGTAAATAGCAGCCGCGCCGGTCAGCGGGCCGGTGCCGCCAATCTTGAAGGCAGTGCCGGAAGCGGTGCTGTCGGAGCCGCTGTTCTGCGCAATCGGAGATGCTCGAAGCGGAGCCGCCGCAGCCGGTCAGCGCCGTAGCCAGCATAGCGCCGGCAAGAAGCATACTGAGTGTTTTCTTCATGGTGAAATCTTCTCCTTTGTTTCCCCGAATCAGCATATCCTATCGGGTGTCTTGGATTATGCTTCACATTATACTACCATTTCCGCATTTCGGCGCACTTTTTTTGTGCTGAGAATACAATTTCAGATAATCTACTGATTATCTTTTGAGTAACTTTACGTTTTTTGTATCTTCTCACAAGAACACTTGTCCACTCCGCAAGGATTCCTGCAAATTACTCTCCATCCTGCCGCCGTTTTTGCAGAGAGAGTCCGCAAAATTTTTCTCATGCTGAGAACCGCATAAGCGCCCTTCCCCTTTCATAAATTGGATTGACTCGGCATGCCGTTTCAAACAATTTGCATGTACACCATACCGATTACGATATTCATTCAATCTGTGCAAAATTTCAAGGAGGGTACCCCATGACCGAAAAACGCCACGGAAAAGGACTGTTATTCATCGTAACGCTGGTTCTCGCTGCCGGTGTGATAAAGTACGCCGACATCCCCTTCGCGCAGACCGTGCGCGAAAAGGCGGCTTCTGCCCTGTCCGGCGCGGCAAATGCTGACCATGTTCTTGCGGTATTCGGCGGCTCTGCCATGCCCGCAGATACCGTTCCTGCGGAATCCTCCGGCGGTGCGGACGATATTTTAGACCGCGACCAGACCCTGTTCCCCGACACGGTTGACCAGACCGTCTATCCGCTGGAGTTCGAGCACGCCACGCCGACTTCCGGCACGCTGACGTCCTCGTTCGGCAGCAGGCTCAGTCCCATCACCGGTCAGCCGGGCTTCCACTACGGGCTTGACCTTGCCGCGGACGAGGGCACGCCCATCACCGCCTTCGCAGACGGCACGGTGCGCGAGACCGGCGAATCCGGCTACGGTCTGTACGTCATTGTCGATCACGCGGACGGTTTTGCAACCTTATATGCGCACTGCAGCAGCATTTCCGCCAAAGTCGGTGATAAAGTGACCTGCGGCGAGCAGATCGCCCAGGTCGGTCAGACCGGCAACGCCACCGGTCCGCATCTGCACCTCGAGCTGTGGCACAACGGCGCGGCGCTCGATCCTGCCGACTATCTGGCGCTGTGAGCCGGATTCAGGTACGCGACGGCTTTCTTGTGCTCATGGCTGCGCTCTGGTGCGCGGATGAGAGCGGCGTGCTCCCCATTTTCCTGCTGGCGGCGGCTGTACATGAGTGCGGACACCTTTTCGTCATTCGGCTGTCCGGCGGCACGGTGCACGCCCTGTGCCTGACCGCCTGCGGCGCTGTCCTGCGGTGCAGCCTGCCGCCGTCGCCGTTTTCGCGCGCCGCCATCTGCCTCGCCGGACCGGCGGCCAGCTTTTGCGCTCACCGCACTGGCGAACCCGCTCGGCGCATATCGGCTTGCCGGCGCAAGTGCCCTGCTCGGGCTGTTCAACCTGCTGCCCATCCCCCCGCTCGACGGCGGCATGGCGCTCCGGCACCTCGCGGACGGGCGGTTTACACGCCTGCTGAACGGGATTGCGGGCGTGTCCGTTCTCGTCCTCCTTGCGGCCGGCGTCCTCCTGTGGAAATCGGGCTTTGGCGGGTGGCTGTTTCTCGCTGGATTGATGGTCGCCGTTTCCTTTGGACGCGCGTAACCGTAGGGACGAACATTGTTCGCCCACAAACCGTTCGATTTTACGTTGTTCGAGAGCACAATATGCTCCCCTGCGGGATAACGTGTACTAAATCGTTAAATTCGGAACGCCGAGGTCGCACCGCAGGGCACCTTTTCTTGCGGCGTTGCCGCACTTCGCCTTGCCGTTCCCTACGATATACCTTTCATAATGCGATATAACAAAATGAAACCATGTAAACCATCACATTCATTCTCCATCCTCAATTCTCAATTCTCCATTACTCCTGACTCCTATCTTTTCTTTGTGCTCTTGTAAATTTTGCCGAAATCGTGTAAAATAACGGTACAAAGATTTATCCAAACAAACCAAAAGGCTCACCAAGCCTTTGGATAGAAAGGACCGAACAATTATGCTGGGAAAACGCAGAAAAAAACTGATCTCCCCGCCGTATGCGCTGTTATCGTAGCGGCAGGTTCCTCCCGCCGCATGGGCGGCGAAAACAAGCTGCTGCTCGAAATTGACGGCGTACCCGTCCTCGCACGCACGCTTTCCGCCTTCCAGAAATGCGCCGCCATCCGCGATATCGTGCTCGTCTGCCGTGAGCAGGACATCATGCCCTATACCGAGCTGGCGAAGGCCTTCTCCATCGACAAGCTGTGCACGGTGACGCGCGGCGGCGAGACCCGCACGGAATCCGTTCTCGCGGGCATCACGGCCGCACCGGAAAACGCCGTGCTCGTTGCCGTACACGACGGCGCCCGCCCGCTCGTCTCCGAGGCCGTTATCACCGAGGCGGTTACCACCGCCGCCGAGTACGGCGCTGCCGCGCCGGTCGTTCCGGTCAAGGACAGCATCAAGCGCATCAAGGATGGCAATATCGCCGCCGATGTCGCCCGCGACACGCTTGCCGCGGTGCAGACCCCGCAGGTATTCCGCAAGGACCTGCTCCGCCGTGCGCTGACCTCGGCTGCCGAGCGCGGCTACAGCTTCACCGATGACTGCGCGGCTGTCGAGTCGCTCGGCACCATCGTCAAGGCGACCCACGGCAGCTACCAGAACATTAAGATCACCACGCCGGAGGACATTCTCGTTGCGGAAGCGCTCCTCACAAGGGAGGACAAGTGATATGCGCATCGGACACGGTTACGACGTACACAGACTGGTCTCCGGCAGACCGTGCATCATCGGCGGTGTGAACATTCCGTTTGAGCTTGGTCTGGACGGTCACTCGGACGCGGATGTGCTCACGCACGCCGTCATGGATTCCCTGCTCGGCGCGCTCGCGCTCGGTGACATCGGCAAGCATTTTCCGGATACCGACCCGCGCTACAAGGGCGCGGACAGCATCGCGCTGCTGCGTCACGTTGCGGCGCTCGTGCGCGAAAGCGGCTGGCAGCTCGGTAATCTGGATGCGACCGTGCTCTCACAGGCGCCCAAGCTCGCGCCGCACATTCTGCAGATGCGCGAGAATCTTGCCGCCGCCATCGGCTGCGCAGTCGAGCAGGTTTCGGTCAAGGCGACCACCGAGGAGGGGCTGGGCTTTACCGGTTCCAAACAAGGCATTGCCGCGCACTGTGTATGCCTGCTAGAGCGAATCTGAACAGTCCCATCTACTACGATAATAGGTAGGGGTAACACCGCATAATTGAACAAGAGCGATTTGCGAGCAAATTTTGCGTTCTGACGAGGCACGGATTTGCAGCAATACTTTGTGTATTGCAAAAAGCCGTAACGAAGTCAGGGCACAAAATTTCCGCAAAGCGCCGCAGCAGCGCGACCGGAGCCTGCGCAAGGAGCCGCAGTTTAATTGTGCGGTGTTGCCCCCCTAAAAAGTGAACCCAATGGATATACAGGTAAACGACATTCTTACCATGAAAAAACAGCACCCGTGCGGCAGCAAGCAGTGGCAGGTGCTGCGTATCGGTATGGATTTCAGGCTGAAATGCCTCGGCTGCGGGCATGAGGTCATGCTGCCGCGCAGCAAGGCGGAGAAAAACATCAGAACCGTAGAACGGGAGGGTGAAATCGTATGTTGATAGACGGCAGACAGATGCACATTCAAATCACCAAGGGCGATATCGGGCGGTACGTCATTCTGCCCGGTGACCCGGCGCGGTGTGAGAAGATCGCGCAGTATTTCGACGGCCCGAAGCAGATCGCCCACAACCGCGAGTACACGCTGTGGACAGGCTCTCTGGACGGCGTTCCGGTTGCGGTATGCTCGACCGGCATCGGCGGTCCGTCGGCTGCCATCGCCATGGAGGAGCTGGTCGAGTGCGGCGCAGACACGTTCATCCGTGTCGGCACGTCCGGCGGCATTGTGGACAAGGTAAAGGGCGGCGATATCGTCATTGCCACCGGCGCCATCCGGCAGGAGGGCACGAGCCGCGAGTACCCTCCCCATCGAGTTCCCGGCAGTCGCGGATTTTTCTGTTGTTTCCGCGCTGAACGAGGCGGCGCAGGCGCTCGGCTTCCCGTATCACACGGGCGTAATCCAGTCCAAGGACAGCTTTTACGGTGAGATCCGTCCCGCACAGATGCCCATTGCGGACGAGCTGACTGCCAAGTGGAAGGCATGGAAGGCGGCAGGCGCGCTCACCAGCGAGATGGAGACAGCCGCGCTCATGATCGTCGCGCAGGTGCTGCACGTTCGGTGCGGCGCGGTGCTCAACGTGCTGTGGAACGCGGACAACGATGACGCTCCCGCCATCCCGCCTGACGCCACCGAGCGCGGCGTAAAGGCCGCCGTGGAGGCCATCCGCGTGCTCATCCGCGAGGACAGCAAGGCATGAGTGAACAACAGAATCAGCAGACAGCGGCCCTCGGCACAGCACCCGTAGGGCCGCTGCTCTTTCGGCTGGCGCTGCCGACCATCACGGCGCAGGTCGTCAACCTGCTGTACAGCATCGTAGACCGTATTTACATCGGACGCATCCCGCTCGAGGGCAAAGCTGGCGCTGACCGGCATGGGCGTCACCTTCCCTGTCATCACGCTCATTTCCGCGTTTGCGGCGCTCATCGGCATGGGCGGCGCACCGCGGGCGTCCATCGCGCTCGGCGCAAAGGGAGCACGACCGCGCAGAGCGCATCCTCGGAACGTGTACGGCGGCGCTCTGGGCGCTTGCACTCGTGCTGACAGCACTTTTCCTGCTGTTTCAGGCGCCATTACTGAAACTGTTCGGCGCCTCTGCCGACACCCTGCCGTATGCGATGCAGTACCTCAACCTCTACGTCCTCGGCACGGTTTTCGTGATGACATCGCTCGGTCTGAACGGCTTCATCACCGCGCAGGGCCGCTCGTCGGTTGCGATGAAAACCGTCGTCATCGGTGCGGTGCTCAACACCGTGCTTGACCCGCTGTTCATCTTCGTGCTGAAAATGGGTGTGAGCGCGGCGCGGCTGTGGCGACAATTATCTCGCAGGCGGTGTCTGCGGCATGGGTTCTGCGGTTTCTGACCGGAAAGCAGACGGTTCTGCGCTTAAAACGCGCGTATTTCCGCATCGACCGACCGGTTCTGACCGCTGCGAAATACGGGGAACGGCAGTCGATTTTTTACGTAGGGGCGCAGTGTGCTGGCCCATGCGCCCGAAAACTTATACGCAGTTCAGATAGCGGCGTACTGCTACGCATGCGGCGGTTTAACTCTACGCAGGCGCGGCATGACAGTGCCGCGCAATTTTTTGCGTGTTATACCGGAAGGCACCTGCGAATTTAGGTATTCGGCACCAATTTTATCTTCGCAGACCCTGTCTATAATAACGCGCTAAAGAATTGCGCAACACGGGTATGTTGCGCCTGCTGAAAGTGCCGACCTATGTAGCAGCGGTTTCTGACCCTGCGAACAGGTTGCGAAAGGTTGCGAAAGACACGGAAGTAGCAGAAAAAATCCTCTGCCGTTCCCTATTTCGAAGCGGTCGCCGGTCTCCGGTCTGCGCCAGATTAGGAAGCAAGGGAAAGGTAGGAGTTCAAAGACGCTGCCTTCAGCGCCTCAACCTTATCGGTATTCTCCCACTTGACGCCAAGCTCCTCGCGGCCCATGTGGCCGTAGGCTGCCAGCTGCTTGTAGATCGGCTTGCGCAGGTCAAGCTGCTCGATGATCGCTGCCGGACGCAGATCGAACACCTTCTCTACGGCCTTCTCAAGCACATCGTCGCCAACAACGCCGGTGCCGAAGGTCTCTACCATGATGGAAACCGGCTCGGCAACGCCGATGGCATACGCCAGCTGAATCTCGCAGCGCTTTGCCAGACCTGCCGCTACGATGTTCTTCGCAACCCAGCGAGCCGCATACGCGCCCGAGCGATCCACCTTGGTCGGGTCCTTGCCGGAGAACGCGCCGCCGCCGTGACGGCCGATGCCGCCGTAGGTGTCCACGATGATCTTGCGACCGGTCAGTCCGGAGTCGCCCTGCGGGCCGCCGATGACGAAGCGGCCGGTCGGGTTGATGAAATACTTGGTATTCTCATCCAGCAGATGGGACGGAATGACCTTCTTTACCACCTGCTCGATCATGTCCTTGCGAATCTGCGCGAGGGACACCTCCGGGCTGTGCTGGGTGGAAATAACAACCGTATCCACACGGACGGGCTGATTGTCCTCGTCATACTCTACGGTAACCTGGCTCTTGCCGTCCGGACGCAGATAGTCGAACGTGCCGTTCTTGCGTACCTCGGTCAGGCGCTTTGCCAGCTTGTGCGCCAGAGAGATCGGCAGCGGCATCAGCTCCTTGGTCTCATCGCACGCATAGCCGAACATCATCCCCTGGTCGCCCGCGCCGATGGCGAGGTCAGCCTCAGAGGCACCCTCCTTGCTCTCAAGGGAGTTGTCAACGCCGAGTGCAATGTCGGCGGACTGCTCGTCGATGGCGGTCAGGACAGCGCAGGTGTCGCAGTCAAAGCCGTACTTCGCGCGGTCGTAGCCGATCTCACGAACCGTGTCGCGGACAACCTTCGGGATATCCACATAGCAGGAAGTGGAAATCTCGCCCATTACCTGAACCATACCGGTGGTGCAGGTGGTCTCACAGGCTACGCGGGCATACGGATCCTGCGTTAAAATCTCGTTAAGAATCGCGTCCGAGATCTGGTCGCAGATTTTATCGGGATGGCCTTCCGTAACAGATTCCGAGGTGAAAAAAAATGATGTGCCATTAAGTATCAGTTCCTTTCTCCAGTTCATTTTCAGAGCATTAAAAACGCTCCTCAGCGGGAGCGAAAAGTTCGTTTTGCTCCCTCATCTTTCGTATTCTTACGCCGGATTTGGCACCTTAGCAAAACAACGCAGGTTGCCGGGTTTCACAGGGCCGTTCCCTCCACCGCTCTCGATAAGGACATGTATTCACTTACGCCGTATATTTTATATAAAAATTCCGGCTTTGTCAAGGGAAATTTTCGCCAGCCAAGTGGAAAAGCGCCGCATTGACATTTTTTCCGCTTGCACCGTTATAGTAATAAAGGTAAGTTTTGGCCCTGCATATTTATCACATCACATGGCTCTTTCAGCCTGACGCACGGCAGCACTTACCCGCATTCACGCTGCACCTTAACGGGTGCTCTGTTTTGTTATGGGAGAGAATTAGGGTATTATGAATGTAAATGTTGGAATCGACATCGGCTCAACGACCGTCAAGATCGTCGTTGTGCGCGATGGAGAGATCATCCACAAGCACTACGAACGGCATTTTTCCAAGGTGCGTGAAAAGGCGGTCGAGCTGGTGCGCGCGGCGCGCGAACTCATCGGCGAGGACACGCCGCTCCGCTGTTCGATCACCGGCTCGGCCGGTTTAGGCGTGGCGAAAGGCCGCGGATATTGATTTTGTACAGGAGGTGTTCGCCACCCGCAAGGCGGTAGGCGTACACGTTCCGCAGGCCGATGTTGTCATTGAGCTGGGCGGCGAGGACGCGAAGATCGTCTTCCTCACCGGTCAGCTGGAGGAGCGCATGAACGGCTCCTGCGCGGGCGGAACCGGTGCGTTTATCGACCAGATGGCGGTCCTGCTGGACGTTACGCCGTCCGAGCTCGATGAACTCGCACAGGGCGCGGAGCGCATCTACACCATCGCGTCCCGCTGCGGCGTATTCGCCAAGTCGGATATTCAGCCGCTGCTCAACGAGGGCGCGCGCAAGGAGGACGTTGCCGCGTCCATCTTCCAGGCGGTCGTCAACCAGACCATCGCGGGTCTGGCACAGGGCCGCGAGGTCAAGGGCGATGTGCTGTTCCTCGGCGGCCCGCTGTTCTTCTTCAAGGGGCTGCAGAAGCGCTTTCAGGAGACGCTGAAGCTGGATGATGCGCACGCGCACTTCCCGGCTCTCGCGCCGTATGCCATCGCGGCGGGCGCAGCGGAGTATGCAGGCGGCACGCAGAAGACCTACACGGTCGATTCGCTGCTCGCGGCGCTCGAAAAGGCGGCAGACGCTCCGGTCGTTGCCAACTACCTGCCGCCGCTGTTCGAGGATGAGCAGCAGTACGAGGAATTCAAGAACCGTCACGCCATGCACGATGTCATGACGCAGAACGTCACCATGTACGAGGGCGACGCATATCTCGGCATCGACTGCGGCTCCACCACCACCAAGCTGGTGCTCATCGGTGAGGATGACCAGATTTTGTTCCACCACTACCAGTCCAACAAGGGCAATCCGGCGGACGTTATCCGCGAGCAGCTCACCAAGCTGTACGAGCTGTGCGGCGACCGCGTACATATCGTGTCCTCGGCAGTCACCGGCTACGGCGAGGCGCTCATCCAGAACGCCTTCGGCGTGGATTTCGGCCTGGTCGAAACGGTCGCGCACTTCCGCGCGGCGCGCCACTTCTGTCCGGACGTGGACTTCATCATCGATATCGGCGGGCAGGACATCAAGTGCTTCAAAATCCGCAACAAGTGCATCGACAACATCTCGCTCAACGAGGCGTGCTCGTCCGGCTGCGGCTCGTTCATCGAAACGTTCGCCCGCTCGATGGGCTACTCCATCGAGGAATTCTGCAAGCTCGGTCTGTTCGCAAAGCACCCCATCGACCTCGGTTCGCGCTGCACGGTGTTCATGAACTCGTCCGTCAAGCAGGCGCAGAAGGACGGCGCGGGCATTGACGCGATTTCCGCCGGTCTGTCGGTATCCGTTGTCAAGAACGCGCTGTACAAGGTTATCCGCGCCCACTCGCCGGATGACCTCGGTCAGCACATTGTCGTACAGGGCGGCACGTTCCTCAATGACGCCATCCTGCGCTCGTTTGAGCAGGAGATCGGCCGCGACGTGACCCGTCCGGCTATCTCGGTCTCATGGGCGCATACGGCGCAGCACTGCACGCCAAGGACAACCGCCGCGACACCACCACGCTCATCGGCACGGATATTCTCGCAGGCTTCGAGCACAACGTGCGCTCCACGCGCTGCGGTCTGTGCGAAAATCACTGCAATCTGACCATCAACGACTTCGGCGGCGGCCGCCGCTTCATTTCGGGCAACCGCTGCGAGCGTCCGCTCGGCGGCACGAAAAAGGCCGACCTGCCCAACCTTTATAAATGGAAGCTGGAAAAGCTGAAAAGCTACGGTGAGCCGTCCGGCATTGCAAACCCGATTGCAAAAATCGGTCTGCCGTTCGGTCTCAACAACTTCGAGCTGCTGCCGTTCTGGACGGCATTCCTGCGTAAACTCGGCTTCGAGACCGTCCTCAGCGACGTTTCCACCCGCGATATGTACATGCAGGGTCAGCATTCCATCCCGTCCGACACGGTTTGCTATCCGGCGAAGCTGATGCACGGCCACATCGAGAACCTGCTTGAAAAGGGCGTGGACGCGATCTTCTATCCGTGCATGACCTACAATCTCGATGAGGAACGCGCGACCAACCACTATAACTGTCCGGTCGTTGCCTACTATCCGGAGCTTTTTGAAGGCGAACGTCTCCGCACTCGCGGACTTCGACTTTATGATGCCGTACTTTGAACTCGCGGACAAAAAGCGCTTCACGAAGCACGCCGTTATATTTCTGCGGCAAGTACCCGCAGATCAAGAAAAAGCAGGTCATCGCCGCTGTCGAGGACGCATATCTGGCGCAGGACGAATACTACATTGACGTTCGCATCGAGGGTCAGCGCGCCATCCGCTACGCGGACGAGCACGACCTTGACGTTGCCGTTATTGCAGGCCGTCCGTACCACGTTGACCCGGAGATCAACCACGGCATCGACCAGCTGATCGCGTCGTTCGGTCTGGTCATCGTGTCCGAGGATGCGGTCTGGCAGCTGACTGATGCACCCGAGGTGCACGTGCTCAACCAGTGGACGTACCACTCGCGCATGTACGGCGCGGCCAAGTATGTCACCCAGAAGGAGAACGCCCAGCTTATCCAGCTGGTGTCCTTCGGCTGCGGCATTGACGCCATCACGACCGACGAGGTGCGCGCCATCTGCGAAAAACGGCGGCAAAATTTACACACAGCTGAAAATCGACGAGATCAGCAACCTCGGTGCGGCAAAAATCCGTATCCGCAGTATGCTGGCCGCCGTAGAGGAGGGACGCAAGCTTGCAGAACAGCAAAACGCCTGAGGCAACGCCCGCATATTCCTACCCGCAGTTCACGGAGGAAATGCGAAAACCTATAAGATTCTGGTACCGAACATGCTGCCCGTGCAGCTTGGACTCATCTGCCGCCTGATGAAAAACTACGGCTACGACATGGAGCTGCTGCACACCGAGGGTCCGAACATCGCGGAGCAGGGTCTGCGCAACGTGCACAACGACACCTGCTACCCCCGCCCTGCTGGTCATCGGTCAGCTGATGGACGCGATCGAATCCGGCAGGTACGACATTCACAAGATCGCGCTCATCCTGCCGCAGACCGGCGGCGGCTGCCGTGCGTCCAACTATATCCACCTGCTCCGCAAGGCGCTGGAAAAGAACGGCTACGGCTTCATTCCGGTCATTTCGCTGAACTTTTCCGGTCTGGAGAGCAACCCCGGCTTCAAGCTGACCAAGACCATGCTCGTGCAGGTGGCGTACGCGCTTCTGATCGGTGATCTGATTATGATGGTCGCCAACCAGTGCCGTCCGTACGAGATCGTGCCCGGCTCGACCGACAAGGCGATTGACATCTGCATGGACGCAGTCATCAAGCGCTTCACCGGCGAGCGCATGGTGCGCTACGGCGAGGTAAAGCACCTGTTCCGGTTCGTTCTGACCGTATTCGGCAAGCTGAAGCTGGATAAAACGCAGAAGAAAAAGCTGGTCGGCATCGTCGGTGAGATCTACGTCAAGTTCTCGCCGCTCGGCAACAACCGTCTGGAAGAATTCCTGCTCAGCGAAGGCTGCGAGCCGGTGCTGCCCGGTCTGATGGACTTCTGCCTGTACTGCATCTACAACTCGGTCATCGACCACGAGCTGTACAGCCGCAACGGCAAAACCGCCGCCATCTACAAGATGGTGTACCAGTTTGTGCTCGGCAAGCAGGCCGATATCATCAAAATGATGAAAAAGACGGTCATTTCCGTCCGCCGATGCCGTTTGACGAGGTACGCAAAAAGTCGCACGCCATTATCGGTCAGGGCGTCAAGATGGGCGAAGGCTGGCTGCTGCCCGCCGAAATGGTCGAGCTGATCAGCGAAGGCGTGACCAACATCGTTCGCACCCAGCCATTCGGCTGCCTGCCGAACCACATCGCGGGCAAGGGCATGATCCGAAAAATACGCGAGGTGTACCCGCAGGCGAATATCGTCGCGGTGGATTACGACCCGGGCGCATCCAAGATCAATCAGGAAAACCGAATCAAACTCATGCTTTCGAGCGCAGAGTAAAGCAAAGAGGACTGCAAACGCAGTCCTTTTTTATGCACAGGCTGTGCATTACTCGTCGATGATGGTGGTGAAGGTCAGGGTTTCGCTTCGTTCGGGTGCAATTTGCGGATACCCTGCTTGTGCTCGATGGCATGGTCAAGGTGATTGCCGTCCGGCAGGGTGCTCCACGGCTCGAGGCAGACGAACGGCACCTCGAAATCCTTATACGGGCTCCACACCGCGAAATAGTCGAAGTCGGTGAAGTCCATCGTCACACGGCGGCGGTTCTTCGTGCTGGCAATGGTTGCCGTGCGGAACGGCAGACCCTCGGTCATGACCGCATCGTTTGCAAACAGCTCGCGGGAAATCGGCAGTCTGCCGTCGGTCAGCGGAACGGAAATGCGGTCGGCGGTCAGCATGACGTTCTCGTCGGTTGCAATGCGGCTGAGCGCATCCGTGCCCTCAAACTCCACATAGTAGTCGGTTATCTTCTCGCCGTCCTCCCAGCAGAGCGTGTAGGCGTCATGGCCGCCAACCTCGTAATACATCACGGAATCGCTCGTATTCTTGACGATATGCTCCTTTTTCAGTGCATTTCCGTCCAAAGTATAGCGCACGGTGCAGATAAAATCCCACGGATACATCTTCTTCGTGTACTCGCTCGGCGTGAGCGTGAATTCCGCACAGGTGCCGCTGATTTTCTGTGCCTGCCACGCCAGATCGCGTCCGAAGCCGTGCTGCGTGATCTCATACGGCCTGCCGTCCACGGTGTAGGTCTTGTCCTTGAGCCGTCCCACGATTGGGAACAGAATGGGCGCATGGCGCTTCCATGCCGCCGGATCGCCCTTCCAGACGTACTCCGTGCCGTCCTTTTTGCTCGTAAAGCGGGTCAGTTCGGCACCGAATTCGTTAATTTCCACGCGAAAGCGTTCGTTTTCCAATACCTGCATGGGTTTTTCCTCCTTTACTTGAGGCAATACCACATAATTAAAGCTGCGGCTTACGGAAATTTTGTGTCCTGACTTTGTTGCGATTTCTTGTAATACGTCAAGTATTACTGCGAAACCGCGTCGCGTCAGTACGCAAAATTTACTCGTAAATCGCTCTTGTTCAATTATGTGGTATTACCTTAAGTTCAGGATACCCACTTTATCCGGTAAAGTCAAGAAAAAAGGACGAACCAACGGTTCGTCCTTTGCTTTTACCAAGCTCCGAAATCGCTCTGCGGATTGCGGCATCCTGCTGCTCCACGGCGTCGAGCAGGCTCCTGTCCTCGAGCGGCTTTCATTGCCTCTCATGGCCTCGGTCAGCACAGCGCTGACCTGATACAGCCGCTCAAAGCCGAGGTTCTGCGCTACGCCCTTGAGGGTATGCGCACCGCGGAAGGCAGCTTCCCAGTCCTGCTGCAGGAGCCGCGTTGTGCAGGTCGGCGCAGGTCGGGTCGTCCTGATACATCTTCACGAACTTTTTCACCATGTTCTCATTGCACAGGCGCTGCAGCGTGTCCGCATAATCGCCGCCGATCTGTGCGTAAAACTCTTCCAGATTCATGTATGTACTCCTCCTCAGGTCTGTACGTCGTTGCGCTTTTTGCTTTGCCCAGTACATCAGCTTGTCCGCCCGGCGGATGGCCTCGATCAGCGGATGCGCCTGATACACACCGCCGATGCTGACGGTCGGGTGGATATTCTCGTACTGCGGTATTTTGGTCGTGTACACGGCTCCCCGAATGCGTTCGAGTGTCGAACGGAATTTCTCCGCCGGGATATGCGACAGCAGCAGCACAAATTCATCACCGCCGTAGCGGACGAGTGTGTCCGCTGTGTTGACGCGCGAGAGAATGATGTTCGCAACGTGCCGCAGCACCGCGTCGCCCGCAAAGTGGCCGTATTCGTCGTTGATCTCCTTAAAGTGGTCAATGTCGATCACCGCCAGCGCCTCCGCCTTTTCCAGCTCGGGCTGCTGGTCCTCGAGGTAGCGGCGCCCGTACGCGCCCGTCACCGGATCCAGATAAAAATCCTCTCCGTGCGAGGCATCCAGCCGGAACTGCCGTCCGCCACTCGTCACCCAAACGCTGTCGCTGAGCCTGCTGCCCAGCTCGAGCACGCACTCGCGTCCGTCCACGACCAGATAGCGCGAAATCAGCTGATATGCGCACTCGTCGGTAAGCTCCAGCCTGCTCATGCGCGTCTTTTCCTCCATGCAGCGGCGGGAAATGCATCTGCTGCATCGCTTTCCGTGGTTACACACCGGAAAGCACGGCAGGACGCGGTCCGAGAACGTGCCGTCCGCATTCAGCTGCAGGAGTTCGCCCCCTTTTCGGATCAACCAGCCGCACCACATCAAAAATGCGGCTCATGCCCTGCATTGAAGCCGCAAGCTGCCTGCCGGTGACAGCGCCGGAATCCGGCAGCTGCATCTCCGGCAGCATGATATCGGTCTGCAGCTCGCGGAACTGACCGACAGCGCCGAGATACCGCGGCTTGGCGTCACTCGACCAGAGCGCACGAGCCGCGAGCATGTACTCGTGTTCCCAGCCGACCTCCGGAAACCGCAGGGTGATCGGCATGCTGACATCCGGAGCATCCCGCGTGGTGGTATACAGCGCGTTTTCCAGACGGTTCAGGTCATCCTTGCTGAATATCGTGAATTTTTCCGTATCCGCCGCATCATACAGGCGGCTGCCAAACGGCAGCGTATCCGTGTGGTCCGTCACAGAGATGGTGCGCGTTGCCGCATCATAGTCGAACTGAATGCCGCAGGACTGCTTGGCAAAGAACTTGGTCTTGATACGCTCGGTCTCGAGCGCCTGAATCGAGCGCCCGACCTGCGGCGTCGCCTGCTTGAGCAGCATTTCGGTCGAAAGCTGCTGCGTGCGCGCCGTGCTGTGCGTATATCCCTCGTTCGCCTCGCGAGCAGACGCTCCCTGATCTGCAGCGACGCATCGAGCAGGCACTCGAGCAGCAGCGGATTGAACGTGCCGCACTCGCCGTTTACGATCATCCGCAGGGCGGTCTCGTGGTCATACGCGGACTTTTTGTAGCAGCGCACGCTTGTCAGCGCGTCGTACACATCGGCAACCGAAACGACCTGCGCCGCAATCGGGATCTCCTCGCCGGTCAGGCCGTCCGGATAGCCGCGGCCGTCGTAGCGCTCGTGATGCCAGCGCGCGATCTCATACGCGGTCTTGAGCAGCGGCTCCTCATTCGAGAACGGCAGGTCGTGCAGGATATCCGCGCCGACCGTCGTGCGACTTCATGATCTCAAATTCTTCCTTGGTCAGCTTGCCGGGCTTGTTGATGATCTCATCCAGAATACTGACCTTGCCGATATCGTGCAGCGCAGACGCACTCGAGATCAGCTGAATATCCTCCTGCGTCAGCGAATAGCGGTCGGTCTTCTGCACCAGACGGTTCAGCAGCACCTCGGTGATGGTGCGGATGTGCAGCACATGCGGGCCGCTCTCGCCGTTGCGGAACTCGACAATATGGCTGAAGATATTGATCATCAGGTCGCCGATCTTCTCTTTTTTCGTAAATCTGCTCGGCGGCAAGCCGCATCAGACGCTTCTGCTTGGCAGCCAGTATCAGCGCGTTGACCACGCGGCGGCGCACGACCATGCAGTCGAACGGACGGCTAATATAGTCGGTAACGCCGAGGTCGTACGCGCGCTCGATGTGCTCAATGCCGTTCTCCGCCGAGATCATCACCACCGGGATATCCTCGATCTGGCGGTTGTTGTTCATCGCGGTCAGTACGTCAAAGCCGTTCATCTCCGGCATGACCATATCCAGCAGGATAAGGTCGATATCGGTGTGCGTCCGCAGCAGCTCGATCGCGCGGGCGCCGTTTTCCGCCTCGATAAAATTGTATTCGTCACCCAGAATATCGGCTAAGATCGTGCGATTCAGCTCGGAATCATCTACGATCAGAATCGTGCTTTTTCTCTTTCATTCGTGCTAAAACCTCCTGCCGGTCAAGCAATAGATACCGTGATTGATTGATCACAGGCCGCATAAGACAAATCGTGTTCCTGCATGCCATCTGCATGCATAAAAGCCGAGGTCTGCAGGGCAGAAAACCGGCAGGGATAACGCTAAAATAATCCATTAGTATGATAACATTCTTTACAGGTTTATGCAAGCTATTTTGTTTTGAAAATGCAGATTTTTTAACATTTCACACGTTTTACCCTAAAAAAAAAAAAAAAACGCACTTTTTGCCTGCTTTTTCAGCCTGCCGAAGCAAGCATGCAGTGCATCAATATGCAAAGTGCAAGCCCGATTCCCGCAGGAATCAGCACCGCCGCCAGTGTCCACTTTGCGCTGCGCGTCTCCTGCAGGATGGTAAGGCAGGTCGTCGAGCACGGCGCGTGCGCCACGGTGAGCACCAGTGTGCAGAGCGCAGGCTGCACCGTCCAGCCGTTTGCCAGCAGCAGCGCGCGGAAGGAGGCAAAGTCCACGCCGGAGGCAATCGTGCCGGATGAAAGGTAGCCCATCACGATGAGCGGCATGACCAGCTCATTCGCCGGAAAGCCGAGGATAAACGCAAAGCAGTATCACGCCGTCTATCCCGAACACCCGCGCTGCCGGGTCTAAAAATGCCGTGATGTGCGACAGGATAGCGGTATTCCCGATCTGCACATTGGCAAGAATCCAGATGAGCACGCCCGCCGGAGCCGCCACGGCGGCGGCTCTCGCAAGGACGAACAGCGTCCGGTCGCGCACGCTGCGCACGATAACGCGCCCGATCTGCGGCATGCGGTACGGCGGCAGCTCAAGCGCAAACGACACCGCCTCTCCGCGCAAAACCGTTGCCGAGAGAATGCGCGACACGAGCAGCGTCAAGCCAACACTTGCCGCGATGACGCCGGTCAGCAGCAGCGCGCCGCCTGCCGCGCTGCCCGCGAAGAACACCGAGCACAGGAAAATAAGCAGCGGAAACCGTCCATTGCACGGCGCAAAGCTGTTGGTGAGGATGGCGATCAGCCGCTCCCGCGGCGAGTCGATGATGCGGCAGCCCTGTTACGCCGCAGGCGTTGCACCCGAAGCCCATGCACATGGTCAGGCTCTGCTTGCCGCTCGCTCTCGCGCACTGGAAGGCGTGGTCAAGCTGAAATGCCACGCGCGGCAGGTAGCCTGCGTCCTCGAGCAGCGTGAACAGCGGGAAGAAGATCGCCATCGGCGGCAGCATGACAGAGACAACAGTTGCCAGTACGCGCCACAGTCCGTCGGTCAGCATCGAGACGAAAAACGGCGGCAGTCCCAGCTTCGCAAGCGCACCCGCAAACGGCGCGCCGAGTGCCAGAAGATGCGTGCTCAGCCACTCGCTCGGCACGTTTGCGCCGAATAGAGTGATGTAAAACACGCCTGCGAGCAGCAAAAGCATGAGCGGCACGCCCAACCTCCGGCTGAGGATAACATCGTCCGCTTTATCGTCCCGCGCGCAGGCGCATTCCGGCTGTCTGACGCACGTCAGCGCGATCTCCTCCGCGCGGAGTGCCGCCGCTGCGGTTGCAATATCGTCCCTCTGCTCCTCCGTCAAATCCTCGTCCATCGCCGGATAGCGGATGGCGGTCGGGTGCGTTTCATTTTCGCCTGCCGCTGCTCGGCGTATCGCGGCTTCGAGCTCGTGCAGACCCTTTCCCTGCCGTGCGGCGCACGGTATCACCGGTATGCCAAGCTCCCGCTCGAGCGCGGCAACATCAATCTCAATGCCCTTTTTCGCGGCTTCATCCATGAGATTCAGGCACAGAATGGCGTTTTTCTGTACCTCCAGTACCTGCAAAGCGAGGATGAGGCTGCGCTCCAGACAGCCCGCGTCCGCCACGAGCACCACCGCGCACGCCTGACCCGAAACCAGAAATTCCCGCGCGGCACGCTCCTCCTCCGAGTGCGCCCGCAGCGGTAAGTACCCGGCAGGTCGGTCAGCGTCAGACCGCCGCCGCGCAGCCTGCCCTCGGCGCACGCGACTGTTTTTCCGCTCCAGTTGCCGGTGTGCTGACGGCTGCCGGTCAGGGCGTTGAACACGGTCGATTTGCCGACGTTCGGATTGCCCGCCAGCGCCACGGTGCGCCTCATGGCTGCACCTCGATTTGAGCGGCATCGCATTTACGCAGGGCAACCACCGCGCCGCGTATCCGGTACGCGATCGGGTCGCCCGAGAGCGCACGCCGCCGCACACAGGTGACACGCGTGCCCGGCACTAACCCTAAATCCTGCACGCGCCGCCGCATGCCGCCGCTGAGGTGCAGCGCTGCGACCCGCGCCTGCTGTCCGTCCCGCAGCGCCGACAGCGAAATATTTGCCGAATCTGCCATCCAATCAGCCCCTTATCCATAGATTTGGTTACAGACTATGCCGATATGGAAATTTCGGTGCTAATCCGCCCCGCTGCACATATAGTAAGGCAGACCCCAAAGGAGGCTCGGCTGCATATGAAAACAAGCGAATCCTATCTGCCTGAGGGCAGCTACATGGTACAGCCTGCGGTTCGGCAGGCATTTTCAACGCTCGGCGCGCTGCGGCAGGCGCAGGACGAGGGACGCATTCTGGAAGCTGTCGCACAGCGGTGCACCGCCGCGCACGACCTGCTGTTCGACCTCGGCATCGCGCAGGGCATCCTGCCGCGCGTGTCCTGCGCGCTCGGCGTGGCGGAGGGCGACACGCGCGAGATTGCCATCCTGTCGCGTGTAGGCAAGCCCACCTGCTTCGTCGTCACCGATATCGACGAGAGCACGGACCCGCCCACAGCGTGGCTGTCGCGCACCATCGTCCAGCAGAAGGCGCAGGACCGGCTGCTTGATTCCCTCCGTCCGGGTGACGTGATTCCGGCGCGTGTAACGCATCTGGAGCCGTTCGGTGCATTCGTGGACGCAGGCTGCGGCGTGCCGTCGCTCATCGGCATCGAAAATCTGTCCGTGTCGCGCATCTGCCACCCGAGCGACCGATTGACCGTCGGGCAGTCCATTCTAGCCGCTGTCCGCACCGTGGAGCCGGAAAACCGGCGCATTTCGCTCACCCACCGCGAGCTGCTCGGCACCTGGGCGCAGAACGCGGCGCTGTTCTCCGTCGGTGAGACCGTGCGCGGCGTTGTCCGCTCCATCGAGCCGTACGGCGTGTTCATCGAGCTTACGCCCAACCTGTCCGGTCTCGCGGAGCCGCGCGCGGACCTGCGGCCCGGCATGGCGGTATCCGTGTACATCAAGTCCATCCTGCCGCAGCGGATGAAGGTAAAGCTGACCATCATCGACGTTCTCTCGCCGTATGACGCACCGACACCGCCACGGTATTTTCATCACGGGCGGACATATTGATATTTGGGACCGATACGCCGGTTTTGCGGGTGCCGATCCAGAACCATCCGGTTGCAAAACCGTTTTCGCCCTACGAAAAAGTACCAACAGGCAATCAAAAAAAAATGGAGAATGAAACCGTCACGTTCATTCTCCATTTTCCATTTTTCAATTATTTCTGATTTTTCACTCTATCCCAGTACGCTTTCGCGGCCTGTTCGGTCTTATTCGGGCCGTATTCGTAGTATTGTGCACCGCGCAGCTCCTCGGGCAGATACTCCTGATGCACCCAATGGTTGGGGTACATATGCGGATACTGATACGTCAACCCGCGGCCTAATTTCTTTGCGCCGCCGTAATGCGCATCCTTAAGGTGCGCCGGAATATCGCCTGCCCTGCCCGCCCGAATGTCGGCAATGGCGGCATCAATGCCGTTGATGGCACTGTTGGACTTGGGCGCGGTTGCCATCAAAATGATCGCCTCCGCGAGCGGAATCCGCGCCTCGGGCAATCCCAGCTGGAACGCGCTGTCCACGCACGCCTTGACGATGGCGGCGCACTGCGGGTACGCCAAACCGATATCCTCGCTTGCAATAACGAGCATGCGCCGCGCCGCCGGAGATCATATCGCCTGCCTCGAGCAGCCGCGCGAGATAATGCAGCGCCGCGTCCGGGTCGGAGCCGCGCACGGACTTCTGCAGCGCCGAGAGGATGTCATAATGGCTGTCACCGTCGCGGTCGTAACGCATATTCGAGCGCTGCGCCGCCTGCTGCGCGTCCGCGAGCGTGATGCCGTCCGTCCCCGCACCGGAGACGAGCAGCTCGACCGCGCCCAGCGCCTTGCGTACGTCGCCGCCGACCGCCTGCGCGATGTAATCCACCACGCCGTCCTCGACCGGCTTCGCGTCCTCGCCCATCGCAAGTTTCAACGCACGTTCCACTGCCCGGCGCATATCGGCAGCCTCGACCGGCTTGAACTCGAATACTGTGCAGCGGCTTAAAATCGCGTTGTAGATGTAAAAATACGGGTTTTCCGTCGTGGACGCGATGAGCGTGATCTTGCCGGTTTCGATGAACTCCAGCAGGCTCTGCTGCTGCTTTTTGTTGAAATACTGGATCTCATCGAGGTACACAAGCGCACCGTTCGGCGCAAAGGAAGGTGTCCAGCTCGTCGATGATGGCCTTGATATCCGCGATGCCCGCAGTCGTGGCGTTCAGGTGATACAGCTTTGCGGTCGGTCTGCTTTGCGATGATGGACGCGACCGTGGTCTTGCCCACGCCGGACGGGCCGTAAAAGATCAGGTTGGGGATGCTGCCGCTTTTCAATGACGCGGCGCAAAGGCCGTTTTCGCCCAGTAAATGCCGCTGCCCGACCACATCGTCAAAGTCTTCGGACGGATTTTGTCTGCTAAAGGTTGGTACATAATTTCACCTTAACCATTTTTTTCGTAGGGGCGTGACAAGGTGAATTGCCCTGCAGGGCAAGAGATGGTCCTCTGGAGGACGACCTCGGCACGCCGTTGTAAACCATCTGCATACCGTTCAATGCGGCGCGCCGAGTCGTCGCGCCCTACGATTATCGTTCATATGTTATGAATTATATCATAAATTTTCGTTATCGACAAACCCTCTTGACTTTATCGCTTTATTATGATAAACTATCCCCATCAAAGAAAACGAACACAGGAGGTCTTCCCATGGACAAGCCTTTTCTCGATAAGCTGCGCAAGATCGACCCGTATGTGCCGGGCGAGCAGCCGAAAACCGCCGATATCATCAAGCTGAACGCCAACGAGAACCCGTACCCGCCCGCGCCGTCCGTGACCGAGGTTCTGCGCACGTTTGATGCCGCAAAACTCGCGATTTACCCGGATGCGAACGCGAAAGCACTCAAAACCGCTATCGCAGAGCGGTTTGACCTGCAGCCGTCGCAGGTATTCCTCGGCAACGGCTCGGATGATGTGCTCGCGCTGGCGTTCCAGTCGTTCTTCTGCTCGGACAAGCCCATTCTCTATCCGGACATCACCTACTCGTTCTATCCGGTCTGGTGCGATCTGTTCCGCATTCCGTACGAAAACATGCCGCTCGACGAGGATTTCTGCGTCAATGTGCGTGATTACGACAAGCCGAACGGCGGTATCGTGCTGCCGAACCCGAACGCGCCGACCGGCCGCGGCGTAACGCTCGAGTTCCTCGAGGACCTGCTGCAGCACAATCAGGACTGCGTTGTCATCATCGACGAGGCGTATGTGGACTTCGGCGCACAGAGCGCGGTTCCGCTGCTGGATAAATACGAAAACCTGCTCATCGTGCAGACAACCAGCAAGTCGCGCTCGCTCGCGGGCATGCGCATCGGCTATGCGCTCGGCTCGGAGACGCTGATTTCCACGCTCGAGGCGGTTAAAAACTCGTACAACTCGTACACGATGGACGCCATCGCACTCGCTGTCGGTGAGGCATCCATCCGCGACGAGGACTATTTCCAGCAGACCTGCCGCAAGGTCAGCACCACTCGTGACCGCTCGGCGGAGGCGCTGCGGGCGCTCGGCTTTACCGTACTGCCGTCGCTGACAAACTTTCTGTTTGTCACCCATCCGAACAAGAAAGCGCCGGATATCTTCGCCGCCCTGCGTGAAAAGGGTATCTTTATCCGCTATTTCAAGCTGCCGCGCATTGATAATTACCTGCGTATCACCGTCGGCACAGATGAGCAGATGGATAAGCTGATTGCAGCGCTGAAAGAAATCCTCTAAATAATTGAGAATTGAAAATGGAGAATGGAGAATGAACCTTAGATGGAGCATTCTCCATTTTTTCATTTATATTGTGCCAAATTTGTTGGAATTTGGACACGCAATGCGCGCCCCTACAAGGATTTGCCATGTGCAGGAAGATACACCAACCTGCAATCGTTATCGACCGTAGGGGCGCGCATTGCGCGTCCTTTGTTTACGGTATGCACCGGTTTTCATGCCAACCTGCACTATCCATTCATTTTCCATTTTCCATTCTCAATTTTCCATTCTGCACAACGAAAAATCCCTCTCGTTTCCGAGAGGGATTTTCCTTTACCTGCTTGGCGTATCATAACTTCTTGCCCGTTCGCTGTCCGCGACACCCTTAGTTGTCGGGTCATTGACGGCGTTCCACACGCTCGACAGCACAAGGAACAGGCAATACGGATTGCGCACCGCATTGCAGAGCAGCGCGCCGACGCTCTCCCAGGTAGTGAGGTCAGCGGCGGTCAGACCGGCATACGCCAGCACCGCGGCGAACGCACTCACAACAATCTGCACCCAGAATACCGGATTCCTAAGCCGCACCTTCCAGTTCACTCGACTTCCTCCTTTTTTCCAAATCACTGATGCGGTGGTTAGCCACGCGGACACGCTCATCCAGCAGCGCGACTGCCTGCTCCAGCTTGAAGGTTCTGGTGATGAGGTTATTGTGCTTTTCGACCTTCTTTTCAAGCTGCTCGATGCGGTAATTGACCAGCTTGCCGGAGACGATAATGCCGCCGGCCGTGCCCGCCAGCGTCCCCAGCAGGCTCAGTCCCGCAATGATGATCTCAGCTGACACGTTTTCACCTCCTTGCTTCGCATAAGTGCCTGCACCCATACGCCGTTCGGCGGCGAAAATTGACCACGAATGGTCAACTCGGTCGAAATTTTTTATTTTTCTTTGAGCGCACCCTTTTTGATGTTCGCCTGCAGAATGTTATCCGTCAGCTCATACAGGTACGCCGAGCCTTTCTCCGTGCGGCTCTGGCGGCCGTAGACCTGCTTGGCGGTCACATCGTGGTCAGCCCAGTCGCTGCCGCCGTTGCTGTTGTTGAGCAGAAGCGGCTGCAGATTGTCCATCGCGTGGGCAAAGTGTGCTTCGGCGGTCTCGTCGGCCTCAAATTCGTCAAAAACAGCCATCAGCCCGCGTTTCTGGTCGTCCGGCAGGAGCGAATAAATGCGCTGCTTTGCCGCGTCCTCGCGTGCCTTCTGCGTCTTCAGACCGTCGGCGTCGTAGGCGTAGGTGTCGCCTGCGTCAATCTCCACCACATCGTGCAGCAGGCACATGAGCATGACGCGCGCCACATCCACCGGCTCGTTGGAATATTCCTGCAGCAGATACGCCATGACAGCCATGTGCCATGCGTGCTCGGCGTCGTTCTCGCGGCGGCCGTGGCCGGAGAGATGCGTCTGCCGGAAAATGTTCTTCTCCTTGTCGATCTCGAGAATGAA
>VOFI01003118.1_pt1 | contig 52698 bp, 58 predicted proteins | sample 5384131 | NCBI WGS metagenome assembly VOFI01 (sample SAMN12384728, study PRJNA508395) | human gut metagenome | isolation source: healthy gut H | host: Homo sapiens
AGCCGGGTTCTGTCACCCTGACCAGCGGAAATAAGACTCAAACTACTGACCTCGGCACCAAGGCAGACGGTGCAGTTTACACCGGTGACCATTACTTGCCGGACTATTTTGTCAAGCATGGTCCGCTGGCAATTTGGGATTACTATCTGACGAATTACGATGTCAAGGGCAACATCCGCACCGAAGCCGAAAAGACTACCTTCGGCACCAAGGCTGTCCCGAATCCGCATCCGAGTTATTCTGTTTCCACCGAACTGGGACAGGATGTTGTCATCATGTTCAACTACACTTCGGATGCGGACAAGCAGTGGTTTGACCACATTACACCGTATTCCGCAGACAATCAGAAGGGTTCCGTACAGTTGGTAAGCTATGACCAGTACAAGGGCACCTGGAATTATAATCTGGAATTTACCAAGGGTAAGACAAATCATGCTTAAGAACACAGTTGCTACCCTGACCATCAAGGCCAACCAAGATAACTTTCGTTCCAACGGCCGTTACTTTGTCCGCGTAACCTCTACAGATGCAGCAGGCGTAACTTCCGCAACACTGGTTCCGATTCATGTTGTAAATGCAGAGACTCCAACCTTTGAGGTTGAGGAAAGCCGGAATCCGGCAAAAACCTGCACTTTACGGTAAGCAATCTGGTTTACGGCATTACCAACCCAATTGAGAAGGTAACGCTGACCGATCCGTCCGGTGCAAAGCATGAACTGACGAACATTAACGATTACTATCTGTTCAGTCAGGATCTGTTCGTTCTGTACAACGACGAATCCGCAGAAAACGGTACAAACCACCTGAAATACAAGGGTCAGTACACGCTGACTATCGAGGCAAACGGCTTTAAGACAGCGACCACCAAGTTCACCGTGCAGGAAGGCGAAACCGCTCCCACGCAGACCGCACTGACGCTGGATGCCGTAAGCCGTGCAACCGGCAGTATCTCCGGCGGCAGCAGCAGCGATGGCTCCTCCAGCGGCTATGCCATCTCGACTGATTTCCTGTTCAAGGGCGATCTGATTGCGAATGCCTGTGTGCTGAACAAGCTGAACAAGGACACCACTGAGTCCACCGCCGTACTGGAATACTGGAATTACAGCACCCTACACTGGATTCCACCTTTAACAAGGGCAATACCATGTATTACAGCGGTACAGACTATATGAGCTACATTTACGGCTCCAAGGCAGACAGCAGCAAGCTGTGGAAACCGTTTGCTGAGTATACCGCATCTGCAGCGGCAAGCGTAAATCCGCCGCACCAGACCAAGGAAGTTATGGAAGACGGTCTGCTGGGTGATGTGCTAGACAGTTCTGTCTCCGGCAAGCTGAATTATGTTGCTCCGGATAAGGGCACTTACGCCGAAGGCGATGATGTTGTACTGAAGTTTACCGCTGACAGTTCTAATGATTATCTCTCCAAGATTACCGGCCTGTACCTGAATGGCGATTGGCGGTATCTGGGCGAAAATTACTACACCATCAATACCGAAAACAACACCATTACCATCAAAAAGGATCTGCTGCACATCGGCGAAAACGCAATAAAGATTGTCTCCGGCGGTTATAAGGAGCAGAATGTAACCTTTAACTATGCAAAGGTTACGGAAGGTGTTACAGGTCTGACTGTTTCTGCTGATCAGGAAGGCAAGCCTGTAACCATCACCGTCAACGGCTCGGATGGCGATTTCCTGAAAAACCTGTCCCTTGTTACCCTCAAGCAGGGCGATGATGTTGACAATGTATATTGGTACGGCTACGAAGGCAGCGACGCGGTGTATTATGTCAAGAGTGACGATAATAAGACCCTGACCCTGTACAATGTAAAGCCGGGTACTTATACGGTAACGCTTTCGGCTCAGTATTATGATGATTTGAGCACTGACTTTACGATGGCGGGTACTGTTGTTAAAAATCCGGTTCCGGATATGACCACCACCATTGCTAACGATAATGGTGTATATACCGTAAACTTCAACAGCAAGAAGAACGCTGCCGGTGAGGACATTACTACCGGCACGCAGGTAAGCGATTGGGCTAGCAAAGTAACCAAGGTTATTGTTAATAGAACGGAATACCCCCAGAACCGATAGCTCTCTGCAGCCGAACAAAGACTCTGCTAATTATAAAATCAACGTTGGCTCATATGGTGGTAGAGACTTTGTACTTGGCGGCAGTGCATTTAAGGATAGTGACAACACCATTGTTATCTCTGCAACCGGTTATGAAAATCTGACGTTTACTATTACAAAGGAAGCTACTCCAGTAACTAAGACTGCTCCGAAGCTGACGGTTACAAACATCAGTGGTTCCTCTATTTATCTCGGTTCTGATGATGCTAGCCTGAGTGATTGGTGGAGTAAGGTAACAACCGTTACTGCCGAAGACACCACTGACGGTAGTGCTACATATCCTTATAAGGGTTATTCTTCCACTCCTACTGTATCCATGTCCATGACAGAAGGCCATTCTTACTCTTTGACATTCACTGCAACAGGTTATGATGATGCAACTGTTACTTTTTACCGTAAAAAAAATCTGCGCCGACTTATATGCAAGCTACGGCCGCAGAACAGGAAGATGGCAATTATAAAATTACACTGTCCAAGAGTTATGGTACTATCGACAGTGATTGGTGGAAGGCCATTAGCGCAGTGAAGGTTAATGACGGCGAGGCTGTAAACATTCAAAAATGGATGATGAAACCGCATTTACTCTTTCCGACTTGAATCCGAGCACCACCTATCAGCTTGTCTTTATTGCAGATGGCTACAATGATTCGTCTGCTGTCAGCGTCAGAACCCCGAATAAAGCTGGCGTTGCACCGAATCCCGAAAAAGTAAAAAGCGACTATTCTGATCGTTGTACCATTACCTTTGGTATGGGCGCCGAGGATTATTTAAGAGCCATTTCCAGCGTCAAAATCAATGGAACTGATTGCCCTAAAGCTACCAGCTCTTTCAGTAATTCCGGTTACTACGTAATCCTCCCACACGGCATCAAAATCGCCGGTATACCATGGGTCGGCGACCTCCTCGCCTTTTCGGTCGGTAAAATCCAGCAGCAAATGCAACTTTCCGTCCGGATCGCCGCCGCAAATGCGCTGCATGGTGCGCAGATTGGACCGGTCCATGCCAATCAGCAGATCAAACCGATCATAATCTGCGCGCGTCATCTGCCGCGCCGCATGCTGCCCGCACGGGATTCCCTGCCCAAGCAGCTTGCGCCGCGCCGGCGGATACACCGGATTGCCGATCTCCTCACTGCTGACAGCCGCCGATTCGATCTCCCAGTCACCCGCGACGCCTTCTCGCTTTACCAGTTCCTTCATGATATATTCTGCCATCGGACTGCGGCATATATTCCCATGGCAGATAAAAGTATCCTCACCCAAACGCCTCCTGCTGTTTTTCTCCATCATATCACACAGAGCCGCAATCGTCACGCAATTTCAAACCCCCGGTGCTCCCACCCTTCCTGTGAACGGCATGCGCGCCTCGTTTTTTCCGTGCAAAACAGTACCCCGCCGAATGGAATTATACTCGCTTTCCATCCGGCGGGGTATCTCAATTATGAGGAGTTGTTCTTCATATTGCGGAAGCTGTGGTCTTGCAATTCGCCAGCCGGTATCGAAGCCGTTACTCGATGGTGCTGTCCGTGCCTTCCGCGTTGTCTGCTGTGTTTATATCATAGCAGATTTTCGATCAGCCGGAACGTCTTTTTCACGAAATGCAGTTTTACGGGAATGAAATGCAGAAAGCCCCTACCTGAAAGCAAAAATTGGAAGTTTACGCGTCCGGCGAAGCTATTTCTGTAGAAATTCCGGCAGATTATTAAGAAACAGGCACGAAAATATCATAAAAAGGGTTTCCCGATAGGAAACCCTTTCATTTCACAATTTTGCGACCGGTTAGAATGTAGGCAGATTCTTTTTCCACGCACCAGACTTATAGAAGAACACCGACAGACCCGAGCCGAGGAACCAGCCGATCGGCCAGCTGAGCCAGATACCGTGCTCGTTGCCGACCACATAGAACAGTGCAATGGACAGCACCACGCGGATAATCAGGTCGGAGAACGTCGTTACCATGAACGGACGCATTGCACCGGCACCGCGCAGCACGCTGTCGCACACGAACTTGGTGCATACGACCAGATAGAACGGTACGACCGTGAACAGATAGCCTCGTGCGACATCAATAACGCCGGAGGCACTGCCTGCCGGAACGAACAGGCTGATAATCTTGTTCGCAAACGGCAGATAGATCGCCATAAACACCACGGACAGGCCGAGTGAATACACTGCACCCCATTTGAGACCCGGACCGATGCGGTCCAGCTTGCGGGCGCCGATATTCTGCGCAACATAGCTGGACAGACCGGACGCGAACGACATGCAGCAGGTCAGCGCAAACTGGTTGACGCGGTTTGCCGCCGAGAAGCCCGCGATAACGGTCGCACCGCACAGATTGATGTAATACTGAATAAGTACATTGCCCACCGACACAAAGCTCTGCTGGGCGATGGACGGCACGGCGTAGTTTGTCAGGCGGCGCAGCATTTCGGGCGCGAACAGCACGAAGTGGTGGCCCGTATCAAACGAGCGCACACGGCGCAGCAGCAGCACAAACGCCAGAATACCGGACGCGCCCTGCGCGATAAACGTCGCCCATGCAACGCCGGCAACGCCCCAGTGCAGACCGGCAACAAATACCATATCCAGAATGACATTGCCGACCGAGGACAGCACAAGCAGGATCAGCGGCGTTCGGCTGTCGCCCATGGCATTGAAGATACCCGTACACACGTTATAGATAAACAGGAACAGCAGACCGAACACATACACGCGCAGATACAGAGAACCATCCGCAAAGATATTCTCCGGCGTGGACAGCGCGTTCATGATGCCGTGCGTACCGATGGCTCCGATCAGCGTCAGCAGCAGCGCTACCGTCGTGGTGGTGAGCAGTGCGGTCGAGATGGCGGTCTTCATGCGCAGATAGCGCTTTGCACCGAACAGCTGCGAGACGAGTACGCCGGTACCGCTCGCGCCGACAGCGGCCAGCGCCAGCTCACCGGCTTCTACAGTTTCGGCAAAACGGCCTACGATGATGGAGTCAGCCATCTGGTACAGCTGCTGGAACGCAACGCTGAGCAGCAGCGGAATCGAGAACCAGAACAGCTTCTGCGACGGTTTTCCGACGGTAAGGTCAGTGGTCAAATGGGATACCTTCTTTCAGGAGTCTGCTTTTACCCGTTTTTACGGACAAAAATGGATTTTACTGCAATTTTATGCTCTCCCCGAAGGGAGAGCATAATTTTGCGACTTTAATTGACGTTGTTACGCCTTTTTCTTCTGGCGTGCAGTAATAACCGCAACGAGCACCAGCAGCACCACACCTACGCCAAGCGCCAGAATGTCGTTTCCGGTCACACCGCCGACAAGGAAGCCTACAAAGCTTATCGCCGCGATCATCAGCGCGTACGGCATCTGCGTGGAAACGTGATCAATATGGTTGCACTGTGCACCCGCGGATGCGAGGATGGTCGTATCCGAAATCGGCGAGATGTGGTCGCCGCAGACCGCACCGGACAGGCAGGCTGCCACGGTCATGATCAGCATGGTGGACGGTGCATCGCCGAATACCGCAATAGCGATCGGGATCAGGATGCTGAACGTGCCCCAGGAGGTACCGGTGGCAAAGGCCAGACCGAGCGCGATGAGGAAGAATACCGCCGGCATGAACATACCGATGGTGGATTCCGCCTTCACCACAGAGGATACGAAGCCGCCGATGTTGAGGTACTCTTCACGGCAGACACCGGACAGCGTCCACGCAAGCGTCAGGATGAGGATAGCCGGAACCATCGCCTTGAAGCCCTCGGTGAATGCCTCACAGAACTGGCCAAAGGACAGCACCTTGCGCGGGATGTACAGCACAAAGGTGAACAGCAGCGTGAAGAACGAGCCGAGCACCAGCGCGGTGGAAGAATCGCAGTTTGCGAACGCCTCAACGATGTTCGCGCCTTCCAGAATGCCGCCGGTGTACAGCATGCCTGCAATGCAGAGCACGATCAGTACGCTGATCGGCAGGATCAGGTCGTAAACCTTGCCCGAGCCGGCTACAACGTGAGTCTCCTCAATCAGAGAGAGATCGTCATCCTTATGCGCGAGCTCGTACTTTTTCATCGGGCCGAAGTCGAAATCAGCAGCCATCAGCCAGATGAGGAACGCCAGCGTGAGCAGCGCGTACAGGTTCAACGGGATGGTCTTGAGGAACAGCGAGAAGCCGTCCAGCGTACTCGATTCCGGCAGGGACGAGCCGACCGCCGCCGCCCACGAGGAGATCGGGGCGATAATGCAGACCGGAGCCGCCGTTGCATCGATGATGTACGCCAGCTTTGCCCGGGAAATGCTGTACTTGTCCGTCACCGGGCGCATGACCGTGCCGACGGTGAGGCAGTTGAAGTAATCGTCCACGAAAATGAACATTCCGAGGAACGAGGTCGCAAACGACGCGCCGCGCCGGCTGCGGATGGTTTTGACCGCCCACTCACCGTATGCGCGTGACGCGCCCGATTTTGTGATCAGTGAAACCAGAATACCGAGCAGTACGAGGAAGATACAAATATTGATATTATCTCCCAATTTACCGCCCATGATGGTGAAAGTCGTCTCGACGGCTTTCAGCGGATGGAAGCCCGTATAGAGCAGCGCACCCGAAAGAATACCGATCATCAGTGAGGAGTAAACCTCCTTCGTGATCAGCGCAAGCGCGATCGCGATGATCGGCGGCAGCAGTGTCCAAACAGTTGCCGTAACGTCCATTCCTTATTTCCCCCTTATACACAGACAAATCGTGTCCGCAATTCCATTCTATTTTATATGGATTTAACCGGATTTACAAGTGCTAATCCTGTTTTTTCCGTCCGAAAGGATATTTTTGTGCAACTTGCAATGGTTTAACGTCATAAATCGTGTTTATAGCGACACCATTCTGCAATCACCTGCCGCCGAAGTGCCAGCACGCCCGCCAGATTAGGCAGCGCCATCAAGCCGTTGAACGTGTCGCTGAGCGCCCACACCGGCTCAAGCCGCATCATACAGCCCGCTACCGCCGCCAGAAGAAAGGCCGCCTTGTAGACCGGAATTACCCGCTCCCCCATCAAATAGGCCGCTGCACGCTGCCCGTAATACGACCAGCCGAGCAGGGTCGAGAATGCAAACAGCGCGAGCGACACCGCAACGAAGCCCCCGCCGAACCGTCCGAATACGGTGGAGAACGCCTCTGCGGTAAGCTGTGCACCGGTTGTCAGCTGAGAAAGCAAAGGCGTGCCGGACGCGAGCGCGTAGCGGCTTACGTCGTATACCCCGCTCGTGAGAATGACGAACGCGGTGACGCTGCACATCACAATCGTGTCGAAGAACACCTCAAACACCGCCCACATCCCCTGTTCGCACGGCTCTTTGGCATCGGCGGCGGTGTGGACCATGACGGACGAGCCCAGTCCGGCCTCATTCGAGAACACGCCGCGCGACACGCCCGCTCGGACGGCCTGCATCATGCCGTAGCCGAGCACGCCGCCCGTGCCTGCCCTTGTATCGAACGCCATCGAGCAAATCTGCGCGAACGCCTGCGGCAGATTCGCTCGATGCACCCACAGCACAACGACCGCGCCGCCCATGTAGAACAGCGCCATGAACGGCACGAGTGTTTCCGTCACGCGGGACAGCCGTTTGAGGCCGCCGAGAAGCACCGCACCGAGCAAAACCGCTGTCACCGCGCCGACGATCCCGCTCGGTATGCCGAACGAGCCGGAAAGTCCCTGCGCGATTGAGTTGCACTGGCTCATGTTGCCGATACCGAACGATGCCAGCACACAGAACAGCGCAAAGGCTCCCGCCAATAGCGGACTGTGCAGACCGTTTTTCAGGTACAGCATGGCTCCGCCGCGCCAGCTGCCGTCCACTCCCCTTTCACGGTAGAGCATGCCGAGCGTGTTCTCCGCAAAAGCCGTCATCATGCCGACAAAGGCGCTCACCCACAGCCAGAGCACCGCGCCCGGCCCGCCGATGGTCAGCGCCGTTGCCACGCCCGCGATGTTGCCCGTGCCGACCGTTGCGGCAAGTGCGGTGCACATGGCCGCAAACGGCGAAACGCCGCCGCTTGTCCGTCTTGCAGCGCCGGTAAAGCAGGAAAACAGCGTTTTCCGCAACCAGATGGGCGCGCAGTCGCGCACCGCACCTAAGATATCGTCCATCGGCATCCCACCTCTCCCCTGTTCCGCATTATATGAACCGGATTTCAGTGGCAGAACGCCCATAATTAATCTAACGGTGCCAGAAAGCCGCCCGGACAGGCGGCTTTCTGTTATTTGCGAAATTATTCCATCATACCAACGCAGTCGAAGTACGGCCTCTGCGATCTTGTCCTTATTCTCCTTGAACAGCGTGTGACCGAGTGTGATGACCAGATATCTGCCTTGAGAACCTCCCTCGAACGATACGTTCGGGATGTTCTGCACCAGTGTCCTTGGCGAACGGCTCGCACGCGATAACCTTTACGCCCTTTTCCTGCAGGATGTGGCACAGCTCGATAGACGGCGACTCACGCAGGTCGTCAACGTCCGGCTTGTAGGACAGGCCGAGCACGCCGACCGTGTCGGTTACCTTCTTCATCTTTGCTACAACCTTGTCAGCGACGAAGTGCGGCTTGTTCTCGTTGCGCTCGCGTGCCGCAAGGATAACCTTTGCCTCCGCCGGGAACTGCTCGTAGATAAACCACGGGTCAACTGCGATGCAGTGGCCGCCAACGCCGACACCCGGGGTCAGGATGTTAACGCGCGGGTGGCAGTTTGCCAGCTTGATCAGCTCAAAAACGTCAATGCCCATCTTGTCGCAGATGACGGACAGCTCGTTTGCGTAAGCGATATTGACATCACGGAAGGTGTTCTCGGTCAGCTTGCACATTTCGGCGGTCAGGTCGTCGGTCTTGTGAACGACACCCTTGTAGATGGATGCCGCCATTTCAGCAGCCTCCGGCGTGCGGGCGCCGACGATGCGGTCATTGTTCTTCAGCTCGTACATCATGTTGCCCGGGATAACGCGCTCCGGACAATGTGCAACGTGAATCTCATTCATCGGGATGCCGGATTCCTCGCTCAGTACGCGTGCGAGCATCTCGGAGGTGTGCGGCGGCACGGTGGACTCCAGAATGACCAGATTGGACGGCTCGAGCACCTTTGCCTGCCATACGGCCTGCAGACTCTACAAAGCGCAGATCGGCCTTGTGGCTGCCGTTCTCGTCCTTGAAGAACGGCGTCGGCACCGAAATATAAAATACATCGGACTTGCCAAGCTCTTCGGAAAAAAATGCAGATGCCCGTGGGCAACAGCCTTTTCAAATGCTTCCTGCAGGCCCGGCTCCACGATATGAATATGGCCGCCCTGCAGGGTTTCGATAGTCTTTTTGTTTACGTCAAAGCCGCAGACCTCAAAACCAGCCTCAGCCAGCGTGATCGCCGTCGGCAGGCCGATATAACCCAGTCCCATGACAGTAATTTTCATAATTTTCGTACCTCGTTCAGCATAATCTTCTTACATTATACCACTTTTTTCACGGAATTCAACGTAGTGTTTGAATTTTCACCGAAAAGAGTCTATAATGATACTATCGTTCGTTTATGCAAGTATCATAAACGGCTGTCGGAACCTTTTATCTTCCGATTACATATACTGCTTTATACCCCTAAAGTTTGGAAGGGATACTATGATTTTTAAGGGATTGCTTGAAGATGCACGCTCGATCCGGGACCGCGACCCGGCAGCACGCACCACACTGGAAGTTGTTTTGCTCTATCAGGGCTTTCATGCCCTGTTTTACCACCGTCAGGCGCACTGGCTGTACAAACACAAGCATTTCTTTCTTGCGCGTGCGCTGTCGCAGTTTGCGCGGCATATGACCGGTATTGAGATTCACCCGGGCGCCAAGATTGGCAAACGCCTGTTTATTGACCACGGCATGGGCATCGTTATCGGTGAAACCGCTGAGATTGGCGACGACTGCACGATTTACCACGGTGTAACGCTCGGCGGTACCGGTCACGACACCGGCAAGCGTCATCCGACCATTGGCAACAACGTGCTCATTTCGACCGGCGCGAAGGTTCTCGGACCGTTCAAGGTGGGTGACAACAGCCGTATCGGCGCGAATGCTGTCGTACTGCAGGAAGTTCCGCCGGATTCCACGGTTGTCGGCATCAAGGCGCGCGTCGTTAAGATTGCCGGTCAGCGTGTCGGTCCGTCTCCGGCGTATGCGCTCGACCAGATCAACCTGCCGGACCCGCTTGCACAGGAACTGTGCCGTCTGCAGAACCGTGTTTACGCCAACGAGCAGAAGCTCAAAAAGGAAGAGGAACGCGAGCGCGAAGCCGACAAATAATACACATAAAAACAAGCCCTTCGGTGCAAACTGTCACCGGAGGGTTTCTTTTATGAAAATTTCAGAAATATGCGGTCACAGGTGCTCTTTCCGGTGCAGCAAACGGATTTTTCGGGGCAGGCGGCGGGTTATTTCTTGTACCGCTGCTGATTTCCTGGTGCGGCATGGAGCAGAAGCGCGCGTTTGCGACCTCAGTCGCGGTAATTTTCCCGCTGTGTGCGGTCTCGGCGGTAATCTACTGGCTGAAGGGCGGTCTGCCGATTGCGCAGGCGGTGCCGTATCTACTCGGCGGCGCGGCAGGCGGCGTGCTGGCCGGAAAGTTATTCGGCAGGGTAAAGGCAGACTGGCTGCGCCGTGCATTCGGCGTGCTGATTCTCTACGGCGGCATCCGTGCCGTCCTGCTGCTGTGAGCGCGGTACTTGCGGTCGCAATCGGTCTGCTGACCGGTATTTTAAGCGGCTTCGGCATTGGCGGCGGCTCACTTTTGCTGCTGTATCTGACGCTTTTTGAAGGGGCAGGGCAGTATCAGGCGGGCGGCATCAACCTGCTGTATTTTCTCTCGTGTGCGCCTGCAGCGCTGCTTTCGCACCGCAAAAACGGACTCATCGAAAGGGAAGCGGTCAAATGCTGCGTACCGTCAGGCGTGGTGACGTCCGTGCTTTCGGCGCTGCTTGCCGCAAGAGTGGACACCGACCTGCTGCGGCGTGCTTTCGGCGTGGTTTTACTCTATATTGGCGTAAAAGAGACCTTTTGCGCAAAAAATAACACCTTCTTCACATTTCGTGAAGAAGGTGTTAGGCTGTCGCGAAACTACTGTTTCGCCGACAAGCAGGAACGGACCGTGGGGCCGTTCCAAAGTCGTTCAAAAGTTCCTATACAGAAACTTTTTCCCTCCAGAAGTGTAAAAACTTGCGCTATCCTTGCGCGGTTTCTTGGCCGCGCTGCGCTGATACATGCTCCCGGTTTGCTCTCATTAAACATTTTAAGGATAGAGGCCTACGGGCTACGAATTTGCGAAGCAAATTCTATTTTACGCGCGCTGCCGCGCGAATGATTTGAAATTGTGAAAATATGGACTTGGGGGACAGACTGACACCTTCTTCACATTTCGTGAAGAAGGTGTTGCTTTTTATTTATACTTCTGATACTCGCCGACGGCAAGCTCGTCACAGCGGTTGTTATACGGATTATCCGCGTGACCCTTGACCCAATGGAACCGCACCTCGTGTTTATCCAGCAGATCGAGCAGACGCCCCCAGAGTTCCGGATTTTTGCGGGTTTCTTATCGCTTTTCACCCAGCCGCGCGCACGCCAGCCCTTAGCCCAGCCCTTGGTAATGCCGTCAACAACATACTTGCTGTCCGAATACAGATCGACCGAGCACGGCTCCTTGAGGATCTCGAGGGCGGTAATTACACCGAGCAGCTCCATGCGGTTGTTCGTGGTGGACGGCTCGGAGCCGGAAAGCTCTTTTCCGCCTTGCCGTACTGCAGGATCGCACCCCAGCCGCCGGGTCCCGGATTGCCCGAGCACGCACCATCTGTGTAAATGGTTACAGTTTTCATGGTTTTCTCCTGAATATCGTTTCTTTTCGCGCGTCAGCGCGCATGAAAATGGGATTGCAGAGCAATCCATAAAAAACCGGGAGCATGTATCTCGGTTTTTATACCCTAAGAGGGAGAAAGTTTCCGTATGGGAACTTTCGGACGACTTTGGAACGGCCCACGGTCCGTTCCTCTTGTCGGCGGAACTGTAGTTCCGCGACAGCTATTTAGATTGTGAAAAGGTGGAATACCTTTGTTGCCAATTCCGAAGCGAGGATCGCTGCCAGCATCACCGGAGCCACCCAGCGCACCATAACGCGGTGCAGCTTCTCGCGGTGGAACGAACCGGCGCCTTCCTTTACCTCGTCTGCGATGACCTTGGTGCCGACTACATGACCAATCAGGATGCAGGTGAGCAGCGCCACGATCGGCATGAGCACGGAGTTGGAGATAAAGTCAAAGAAGTCGAGGAACTGCATACCGATAATGGTGATCGTTGCCCACGGACCATAGCCGAGACAGGACAGCATGCCAATGATCAGGCAGCTTGCCGTAATAGCGATGGTAGCCGTCTTGCGCTTCATGTGTGCCTTGTCCATCAGCACGGAAACCAGTGTTTCCATCAGCGAAATGGAGGAGGTCAGCGCCGCAAACAGTACGAGCAGGAAGAATACCGCGCCGATAATGGTGCCGAACTTCATGGAGTCGAATACCATCGGCAGAGTGATGAACATCAGACCCGGACCGCTGTTTACCTGAGACGGATCGCCGCCGTTAAACGCGATAACCGCCGGAATGATCATCAGACCGGCCACAAACGCGAACAGCGTGTCGAAAATCTCAATCTGGGCGACAGAGTGCTCAAGCAGATTTTCCTTCTGCATGTAGGAGCCGTAGGTGATCATAATACCCATTGCCAGCGACATCGAGTAGAACATCTGTCCCATCGCACCAAGCACGGTAGATACCGAAAACTGCGAGAAATCGGGCAGAATATAATATTTCAGGCCCTGCAGCGCACCCGGAATGGTCAGCGAGTAGATTGCGATAACGACCGCCAGAATGGCGAGAATCGGCATCATGATACGGCTTGCCTTCTCGATGCCCTTCTCAACACCGAAGATAACGACAATGGTGGTCGCCAGCACGAACAGGATGAACCACGGGGTCGGTCCGTTGAAGCTGAAAATCGTCGAGGACAGCGAACCCGCATCGTAGCCAATGAAATTGCTGAAAAATCCGCCGTTGTCGGCCGCCTCAAGTGCGTTGCCGCTGATAAAGGTGAACAGGTATTTCATAACCCATCCGCCGATAACACAGTAATACGGCGTGATGATGAACGGCACGAACGCCGCCAGCCAGCCGAGGAATCCGAACCGCTTATCGAGCGCCTTGTACGCACCGATGCAGGACAGACGCGTCTTTCGTCCGATGGCAATCTCGGTAACCATCAGTGAAAAGCCGAACGTCAGCGCGAGAATGAGGTACACCAGCAGGAAAAATACCGCCGCCGTACCGTGCCGCCAGATAGGGGAATCGCCAAAGGTTGCCCAGACCTACCGCCGAGCCTGCCGCCGCCAGCACGAAACCAATTCGGCTGGAGAAGCTGCTTCTCTTTTTTTGTTCCATGTTTTGTGTTTTACTCCCTTACATACAATATCTTTTAGACTGTCCGAAACGACAGCCATAATGAAATAAAATTATTTCTATTTTACCATATCCGAAAGTTTTTCACAAGCTGTTTGCAGGAAAAGTACATTGTGCTATAATATCTTTTATCGGATATGATCGTTTTATCTGCCATAATTTGAAAGAAACGGCAGTATTCCTTCCGCAGAGCGGGGCTGCATAATTGAACCGATTTGCGAGCAAATTTTCTATCATTTAAGCATATATGAAACAACAAACCATCAACGAGGTGTATTGACATGAAAAAATACAAATTCGGTGTTCTCGGTGCCGGCAACATGGGTACCGCTATTGCGGAAGGCGCAGTGCGCACAGGCCGTTTTGCGCCTGAGCAGGTGCTGATGTTCAACCGCAGCGAGGAAAAACGCGCCGCTCATGCAGCCAAGGGCTACGCCGTCACGGGTGACTATACCGAGGTCTACGCAGAAAGCGAAATCGTGCTGCTGGCCGTCAAGCCGCAGAATTTCGATGAAATCCTGCCGAATCTGGCGAAATATGAAGGGGAGAAGCCGCTTGTCGTATCCATTGCCGCAGGCGTAACCTTCGCCAAGTTGGAGGGTGCGCTCGGCGCGGACACCGCGATGATCCGCGTGATGCCGAACACGCCGCTTATGCTCGGCGAGGGTGCAACCCAGCTGGTTAAGAATGCGGCCGCAACCGACAAGCAGCTGTCCGAACTCTGTGAACTGTTCAACACCATGGGCGTTACCGTCACGTTTGAACAGGAGAACATGCTCAACGAGGTCATTCCGTATGCCGGTTCGGCTCCGGCGTACCTGTATGCCTACGCGGACGCATTTGTGCAGAGTGCAAAGCAGCACGGCATCAACGAGGACGACGCGCTGACGCTCATCTGTCAAACCATGATCGGCTCGGCAAAAATGCTGCTGCGCCGCGATAAGACACCGGCAGAGCTGATCCGCGCGGTGTGCTCGCCCGGCGGCACCACCATCGAGGGCATGAAGGTGCTTGAGGACCGCGATCTGTACGGAATCGTGTCGGAAGCCTGCGATAAGTGCATTAAGCGTGCCTACGAGCTTGGCTAAATGTGCCGTTAGCATTGACTTTGCCCCGTCCGTATGATAAAGTATAGGCAAAGCACTTAATCGGCATTTACGCCGTATTTTGTTTGATTGATTTTTATTATGACAATAGTTCCGCATCATTTGAGAGGGAGTGGATACCGTGAAAAAATTCTACCAAGGTGAAAGCAGGTCTGCTGCTGACCAGCCTTGCCTGTGCAGCCGGTGCTACCGCAGCGCTTGTTATGCTTCAGAAAAAGCGTGAAGAGGAAGTTTACCACGAGGCTGAACTGAAGGCCATGGATGAGCTGGAGGAAATGATGCGTGCCGAGTCCGACTGTGCCTCCTGCGCATGCGCAGAGGAGTGCGCGGATACTTCGGTATATCAGGACGCATTTGACGATGCACCCAAGGCTGCTGAACCGGCGGCTGAGGAGCCTCAGACTGAGGCCGAGGAAGAGCCGGAAGCCGAAGAGGACTAACCCAATGTTACCAGCAAACGGACGGAATACTCCGTCCGTTTTGTTTATCTAAATAGCTAAAATAAGGAGTTTTACCCATGATCGAATACGAAGGCAGAGTTTTTCGTCCGCCCTCTGAGGCATACAGCCTGATTGTGCAGGTCACCATCGGCTGCAGCCACAACAAGTGCACCTTCTGCGATATGTACAAGGAAAAGCGTTTCCGCGTGCGCAAGCTGGAGGAGGTCAAGGCTGATTTTGATGAAGCACGCCGCATGTACCGCCGTGTCGGCCGTATTTTTCTGGCAGACGGCGATGCGCTGATGTGCCGTCCCGAGCACATGGCAGAAATCCTGCGCTACATCAAGAAGGTATTTCCGGAGTGCGAGCGCGTTACCAGCTATGGCTCTCCGGCGTCCATTCTGTGCAAAAAGCAGGAAGATTTGAACATGCTGCACGATCTGGGTCTGGATATGATCTATCTGGGTCTGGAATCCGGCTCGGATGAGGTACTGCGCCGCATCAACAAAGGGCGAAACCGCCGATGAGATCGTTCGTGCGGGTTTGATGGTCAAGGAAGCCGGCATGAAGCTGTCCGTTACCTGCATTGCGGGTCTCGGCTCGCTGGAGCTGAGCGAGGAGCACGCCATCAAGACCGCAGAAGCGCTCTCCCGCATGAAGCCGGAGTACATTGGCCTGCTGACCCTGCTGTTTGAGCTGCCGACGCCGCTCATGCGCGACTGGCAGGAGGGCCGTTTCTACCTGATGAACCCGATTGAAATCGCGCACGAAACCCTCATCCTGCTCGAGCATATCGACTCCGAGGGCAGTATTTTCCGTGCAAATCACGCGTCTAACTACGTTAATCTGGCGGGCACGCTCAACCAGGACAGGGAAGCCATGTGTGCACGTCTGCGCAAGGCCCTTGAGGGCAAAATCAAATTCAAGAGTGAGCAATACCGGGCAAGATAACCAATTTAATGCAACTTAAATTGTGATAATCCGCAAAATTGTTAACATTCTGTGTTGTTTGCGTTACAATTTTCAAAAAAGCGAGACAATGTGCAAAAAGTGTGCTATACTGGTTTCGATCGTGAAAAGCGGAGAGGATGCTTTTCGGGCGTTAAGAATTTGTTAATTTAATATTTACTGTTAGAATTAACATGTGTTCCGTCTTGGAGGACTGATAAATGGATTCCGTATCCCACATTCGCGTTGCAAATCTGCTGATGGATTACGTTGAGCAGACCTGCGGCGTGACCTTTGATCAGAGCGGCTTTATTTACGGCAACCTGAAACCGGATCTGACCGGTACTTACCTCACCAAACGCCATAACCCATCCATTATGATGGATGAGGTGATGGAAAAATCCGCACTTTTACGCGCAAGTATACCATCGGGCGTACCAACGGACGCGAGCTGTCGGTCGATCTCGGCGAGATCTGCCACTACATGACCGACTTTTTTCACCTACCCGCACAACGACGATATCTACGAGCACAATCTGCTCGCACATTATGTTTATGAAAAGCGCGTTTCACTGGTAATTCGCCGCCGTATGACCGAAGATAAGTTTGAGAAATGGGCAAGTCCCATCATTCCGCCCACGACCGTGGACACACTCGTGAACCGCATTTCCACGATGCACGAGGCTTACCGCACTTCGACTAAGCCGCATGGCATCAACGACGATCTGCAGCATATCTGCATCGCTACCGCTACCGTGGTGCTGTCGATCATCAACATCGTTTACGAGCAGGTCGAGGATACTGTAGTCGCTACCGCGTAAAACTATACAAGTCAAAAAACCGCCTTTACAGGCGGTTTTTCTGTTTTTCAGACACAAAAAGACGAGTCCAAACGGACTCGTCTTTTGCTTTTTATTCTTCGGTACTCTCTGCGGTACTCTCTGCGTTTTCAGCGGATTCAGAGGTTTCTTCCTCGGCTTCTGCCGGATCTTCCTCCTCCTTGTCCGTGCGGGCAATCGAGATAACCTGTACGTCCTCGCCGGTACGCATGACGATAACGCCCTGCGAGCCGCGGCCGCATTCGCGGATCTCCTCAACGCCGGTGCGGATGATAACGCCGTCGTCGGTGATGATCATAACGTCGTTTTCGCTGTCTACAACAGCGATGCCTGCCACCAGACCGGTCTTTTCGGTCAGGTTATGCAGCATCATGCCGCCGCCGCCGCGATGATGCACGGTAACCTCCTCAACAGGAGTACGCTTGCCGTAGCCGTTCTCGGTGATAGAGAGCACATATGCGTCCTTGCGGGCACGCGCCGCGCCGATAACGTAATCACCCTCGGCCAGCTTGATGCCGCGCACGCCGGTAGCCACACGGCCCATTGCACGAACCTCGTTCTCGTCAAAGCAGATGGCCTTGCCCTCGTGGGTGGCGATCAGGATGTTCTGCTCGCCGTCAGTCGGACGAACGTCAACCAGTGCATCGTCCTCGTTGAGGTTGAGCGCACGCAGACCCGCGCGGCGGATGTTCTGCAGGTCGCTCAGCACGATACGCTTTTGCAATACCCTGACGGGTGACGAAGAACAGGAATTTATCATCTGCAAACTCTTGAATCGGGAACATTGCGGTGATTTTTTCGCCGTTTTCCAGTTCCAGCAGGTTAACAATGTTCATGCCCTTAGCCGAACGTCCGGTCTCCGGAATCTGGTAGCCCTTCAGCTTGTAAACCTTGCCGCGATCCGAGAAGAACAGGATGGTGTCATGCGTGGATGCGGTGAAGATATCCTTTGCGAAGTCCTCCTCACGGGTGCTCATTGCGGAAACACCACGGCCGCCGCGGCGCTGTGCGCGGTAAACCGAGGTCGGCTGGCGCTTGATATAGCCGAAGTGGGTGAGGGTGTACGCGCAGTCCTGCTGCTCGATGAGGTCCTCAATGTCGATCTCGTCAGCCACATTCTCAATGCGCGTATGGCGCTCGTCGCCGTATTTCTGCTTGATCTCCTGCAGCTCCTGCTTGACAACAGCAAGAATATTCGCATCGCACGACAGAATTTCCTCAAAGCCTGCAATGCGGCTCTCGAGGTCCTTGTACTCGTCGTTAATCTTCTCCTGCTCCAGACCGGACAGGCGGCCCAGACGCATATCTACGATGGCCTGCGCCTGCGGCTCGTCGAGGTGGAACTCGAAGTGCTCCGAGCCGTCCACGATGCCGAGCAGCGCAATCTGGTCGATCCAGAACGGCTCCGCCATCAGGTTTTCCTTGGCTTCGGCCTCGTTCTTGGAGGCACGGATAATTGCGATAATGCGGTCGATATTGTCGGTTGCGACCTTGAGACCCTCCAGAATGTGCGCACGGTCGCGCGCCTTCTTGAGATCGAAGCGCGTGCGGCGCTCGACAACGTCCTTCTGGAAGCCGATATACTGATCGAGAATCTGGCGCAGCGTCAGCACACGCGGCTGCAGCTTGCCGCCCGCACCCGGCACGAGCGCGATGTGGATCATCGAAATGGTATCCTCGAGCTGCGAATAGGTGAACAGCTGGTTGAGGATGACCTGCGCGTTGGCATCGCGGCGAACATCTACGACAATCTGCATACCCTCGCGAGAGGAATGGTCCTGAATGTTCGTGATGCCGTCGATGCGCTTATCCTTGACGAGATTTGCCATGGACTCGACCAGACGCGCCTTGTTTACCATGTACGGGATCTCGGTAATAACGATCTGGCTCTTGCCGTTCGGCAGATCTACAATCTCGGTCTTTGCGCGAACCTTGATCTTGCCGCGGCCGGTTGCATAAGCAGCGCGGATGCCGCTGCGGCCCATGATAACGCCGCCGGTCGGGAAGTCCGGTCCCTTGATGAACTGGCAGATTTCGTCCATCTCGGCTTCCGGGTGGTCGATGACATAGCAGGTGCCGTCGATGACCTCCCCGAGGTTGTGCGGCGGGATGTTGGTCGCCATGCCGACCGCGATGCCGGACGAGCCGTTCACCAGCAGGTTGGGGAAGCGGGAAGGCAGTACGACCGGCTCCTGGCGCTCCTCATCGAAGTTCGGCTGGAAATCGACCGTGTTTTTCTTGATATCCGCCAGCATGTAGTTCGCCAGCTTGGCCATGCGGGCCTCGGTATAACGGTATGCTGCCGGAGGGTCGCCGTCCACGGAACCGAAGTTGCCGTGACCGTCGATCAGCGGATAGTGCAGCGAGAACGGCTGCGCCATACGCACCATCGCGTCGTAAACCGATGCGTCGCCGTGCGGATGATACCGGCCGAGCACGTTACCGACGGTCGTTGCCGACTTGCGGTAGGGCTTGTCCGAGGTCAGGCCGTCCTCGTACATCGCGTACAGGATACGGCGGTGCACCGGCTTTAAGCCGTCACGCACATCAGGCAGCGCACGGCCGACAATAACACTCATTGCATAGTCGATGTAGCTTTTCTTCATCTCGCGTTCGAGATCGACCTGCATGATTTTCTGCTGTTCGTATTCTTGACTCATATTTTAATTTTGCCTCCAAAAGTGTTGGCTTTCAGCCGAAAACGACTGTTTTTATCGCTTAGAGGATACTGAGCAGCTCGTCTACCTGCTCCTCGGTCGTGGCCCAGCTGGTTGCCAGACGGATGACCGTATGCTCCGCGTCATATTTCTCTATAAAGCTGTAAACTACCTTGCTTTGCAGCTCGGGCAGTCTGCTGTTTTCTACAATGATGAACTGCTGGTTTGTCGGGGATTCCAGTGCAAAGCGGTATCCCTTTGCTTTGAGACCGTCCCGCAGCTTGATGGCGAGTTTGACCGCCGGTGCACAGATTTTCTCGTACAGACCGTCGGTAAACAGGGCATCGAACTGCAGCGCGTTCAGACGGCCCTTGGCGATCATTGCGCCGCGGCGCTTGACCATCGTGACGAACTGTTTCGGCATATTGCCGTGCGTGAACACAACCGCCTCGCCGCAGAGCGCGCCGCACTTGGTGCCGCCGATGTAGAACACATCAGTCAGCTTGGCAATGTCCTGCAGCGTCACATCAGTGTCCGCCGTAAGGCCGTAGCCGAGGCGTGCGCCGTCCAGAAACAGCGGCATGGAAAACTCTCTGCACACGGCAGAAAGGCGCTCCAGCTCGTTTCTCGTGTAAAGCGTGCCGTATTCGGACGGATGAGAGATGTACACCATGCCGGGAAATACCATATGGTCGTGGCTTGGCGTCCGCATAAAAGGTCTGAACATACTCGCGGAGATCATCCGCATCCAGCTTGCCGTTCTTGTGCGGCACGGTCAGCACCTTATGGCCGGTGGACTCGATGGCGCCGGCCTCATGCGTGTTCACATGGCCGCAGGAGGACGCTACAACGCCCTCGTAAGGACGAAGCATGGTATCGATCACGACCATGTTGGTCTGCGTGCCGCCGGTCAGGAAATACACCTGACCGTCCGGGCAGTCCGCCGCTTTTTTGATCTTTTCCGCCGCCGAAGCGGTGAATTTATCGTTGCCGTAGCCGGAAACCGGCTCCATATTCGTCTGTGCCAGATGCTCTAAAATCTTGGGGTGTGCGCCATAACCGTAATCATTTTCAAAAAACAGCATAGTTTTCTCCCTTATACGTCCAGATTCATTACATATTTTGCATTTCGCTCGATAAATTCGCGTCTGGGTTCTACCTTTTCGCCCATCAGGAGCGCAAAGGTCTCATCGGCAGCGGCCGCGTCCTCCATCGTAACCTGCAGCAGTGTGCGGTGCTCCGGGTCCATGGTGGTTTCCCACAGCTGCTGCGGGTCCATCTCGCCGAGGCCCTTGTAGCGCTGTACGCGCACATTGTCGCCCATCTCGGCAATACAGGTGCGCTGCTGCTCCTCCGTATAGGTATAACGCACATCCTTGCCCTTTTTCGTTCTTAAACAGCGGCGGCTGTGCGATGAACACATGGCCGTGCTCGATCAGCGGGCGCATGAAGCGGAAGAAGAATGTCAGCAGCAGGGTGCGGATATGGCTGCCGTCCACATCGGCATCGGCCATCAGGATGATCTTGCCGTAACGCAGCTTTGCGAGGTCAAAATCATCACCGAAGCCCGCGCCGAACGCGGTGATCATCGGGGTGAGCTTGTCGTTGCCGTAAACACGGTCGAGACGTGCCTTTTCGACGTTCAGCATCTTGCCCCAGAGCGGCAGGATCGCCTGATGACGACGGTCGCGGCCTTCCTTGGCAGAGCCGCCTGCGGAATCGCCCTCGACGATGTAAATTTCGGTATAGGTCGGGTCCTTTTCGATGCAGTCCGCCAGCTTGCCCGGCAGAGAAGCGGAATCCAGTGCGGACTTGCGGCGGGTCATCTCACGCGCCTTTTTCGCGGCCTCGCGGGCACGCGCGGCAGTCTGCGCCTTTTCGATGATGGTGCGGGCCACCTGCGGGTTCTCCTCGAAGAAGGTCATCAGCTTCTCGGAAACCATTGCGTCCACCAGCGCACGCATTTCGCTGTTACCCAGCTTGGTCTTGGTCTGGCCCTCGAACTGCGCTTCCTGCAGCTTGACCGAGATAATCGCAGTCAGACCCTCGCGCGCGTCCTCGCCCTTGAAGGACTCATCGTCCTTGAGCAGCTTGTATTTCTTGCCGTAATCGTTGAGTACACGGGTCAGAGCGGCCTTAAATCCGGTCTCATGCGTGCCGCCCTCGGTGGTGTTGATATTGTTTGCGAAGGACAGCATCAGCTCGCTGTAGCTGTCGGTGTACTGCATGGCAACCTCGGCCATCGAGGTATCGCGGCTGCCCTCCATGTAGATCACATTCTCGTGCAGCGGCGTCTTCGTGCGGTTGAGGTGCTCGACAAACTGGCGGATACCGCCCTCATAGTGCATGACCTCCTCGACCGGCTCATCGTCGCGCTCATCGCGCAGCGTGATTTTCAGACCTGCGTTGAGGAACGCCTGCTCGCGCAGACGCTTTTCGAGCACATCGTACTCGTAGATGGTCGTCTCAAAGATCTCCGGGTCCGCATGGAAACGAATAGTCGTGCCGGTTTCGCTCTCGCACGGCGTATCGCGCATCTTGACGGTCGTTACACCGCGCTCAAAGCGCATGTAGTGCTTGGTATGTCCGTCACGGACCTCGGCCTCCAGCCAGTCGGACAGCGCGTTTACAACGGATGCACCAACGCCGTGCAGACCGCCGGACACCTTGTAGCCCGAACCGTCAAACTTGCCGCCTGCGTGCAGGACGGTGAGCACAACCTCGAGCGTCGGGATGCCCATCTGCGGGTGAATACCGCAGGGAATGCCGCGGCCGTTGTCGGCAACGCGGATGATATCGCCCTTTTCGATCGTAACTTCGATGTGCGTGCAGTAGCCTGCGAGTGCTTCATCGATACTGTTATCGACGACTTCGTAGACCAGATGGTGCAGACCGCGTGCCGAGGTAGAACCGATGTACATACCCGGGCGCTTGCGGACAGCCTCTAAGCCTTCGAGCACCTGAATCTGATTTTCATCATATTTGTCGGTAACCTTCAGGTCGAGCACTTCGTCCTTGATTTCGATTTCTTCACTCATATCGTTAAATTTCCTTTCCAGAAATTGCGGGAACAAAACAAATCGCGCGTCAGAGAATAAAAAAATTTGGAGGATGGAAAAATGAATGTATTTTTTTTAGGACGGAAAAGTTTCAACCATCGGGCGGAAGGATATGTCCGCGTATACGCATTCTCAATTTTCGTCGAAAATTCGCATTTTCTCGACGAAGGCGGAGACACACGGCATAACCTTTTCTGCGCGGCGCTGAATGGCCTGCGGAGAAAGCTGTGTCAGGTACAGGGTCTCACCGAGGGCGTTTTCGCACAGCACAGCCGCGCGCGGCAGATCGTCGTACAGCTCGATGATCCGTCCCTCGTCCTGCAGGCGTTCAAGCAGCAGGCGCGTGCGCTTGGATGCGGTCGCCGTATCCATATCGAACACCGCAACTACGCTCTGCAAGGGCACGATGTAGTCCTGACCTAAATGTAAATACATTCTATTCCTCCGGAATAATTAGAAATTAGTAATGCGTAATTAAAGTCCTGCGGATTTTCTATCCGTTTCAGCAATCGCGCCGTGCGCGACACCCTAATTTCTAATTACTAACTGGATTTAATTATACCACTTTTTTCACTAATTGTGTACCCTAAACCTAAGGAAAAACAAATATTTCTCTGTTTTTTTGAAAGAAAACAAGGGCACGGCAGGAAATTTCGAGGTGGTATCTGTTCCCGCCGTGCAATAGTTTGTAAAATTATGTGATTTTAGTGTGTTTCTGTGGATTTTTCGCCGTTTTGAATATGGAAAACCGCGCCTGCACGCAGCTTTTCCGAGATGCCGTCCTCGCAGCAGGTGATCATGACCTGACCCGCCGATATGCGGTTGAGCACAAAGTCCTGACGGTGGCGGTCAAGCTCTGAGCACGTCGTCGAGCAGCAGCACCGGATACTCGCCATCCTCGTCGAAGAACAGCTCACGCTCGGCAAGTTTAAGCGACAGTGTGCAGGTCCGCACCTGTCCCTGCGAGCCGAAGGAAGCGGCACTGCGGCCATCCAATAACAGCTCCAAGTCATCCTTATGCGGACCGGAAAGACAGCTTTTGGCCGCAATCTCGGCGGTTTTATGGCTGAACACATGGTCGATGAGTTGCTTTTCGATTGTTCGAGCGTCTGCAAACGGGTCAGTGACGCTCGACACGGTCTTGTACACACCGGAGAGCACCTCGTGCGGCGCGATATCTGCATAGACGGCAGCCGCGGCTTCTTGAGCAGCTTACGGCAGTAGTACGCGCGGTAGCGGATGATCTGCGCGCCGATATGCGCCATGCGCAGCGAGAAATCCTCCCACATAGAGAGCAGGGAAGGCTTTTCTTCGCTGTCGCGCAGAATGCGCGTTTTATGCTCGTGCAGACGGTTGTATTCCTCGAGATAGCGTGCGTAGTTGGGCCGCATCTGGCACAGCGCGGTATCGAGAAATCGGCGGCGAGCCGCCGCTCCGGCCCGGACGAGCATCAGATCCTCCGGGCAGAACAGCACGGTTTTGAGCAGTCCCTGTGCGTCCGACTGGCGTTTCTGCCGCACACCGTTTTTGTAGATTTCCATCGCTTTGGTGCGGGAAAACCGCAGTTCAAGCGAAATATCGCGCTCCTGCGCGAGAAAATCCGCAAAGATAAAAAGCATGATTCTCTCCGAACCGCAGCCCCTCTTTTTTTTTTTTCTGGGCCGTGCGGAACAGCCGCATGGTCGAGCAGGCCGCTGCCGCTTCGAGCAGGTTGGTTTTTGCCCTGTCCGTTTTCGCCGCAGATCAGGTTGACCGCCGGATCGAACGCAAACGATTCGTCCGCGTAGTTGCGGAAATTCTGCAGTTTTAACGACTTGATGTACATGGGCTTCTCCGTATTAGACGATTTGTATGATAACGGACACGCAAAATCGCGTTCGTTATCATACATAGTGTTTATTTTATTTGATGCAGACCTTCGCGCCGTCCAGCTCTACCGTATCACCGGAACGCAGTTTTTGCCGCGCATGGTGCAGATTTCGCCGTTTACCAGCACTTCGCCCTCAGCAATGCGGATCTTCGCTTCGCCGCCGGAGCTTACCAGGTTTGCAAATTTGAGCAGTGCATCAAGTTTGATGAATTCGGTTTCAATTTTAATTTCAGTCATTGGCTTTCAGTCTCACAGGCAGTACAAGATAGGTGTATTTATCGCCTTCCATCGGCGAAATGATCATTGGGTTGAGTGCGCCCTTGAGCTGCAGCTTCACCTGCTCATCGCCGGCCGCGCGCAGCGCCTCCAGAATGTAGCGGTTGTTGAAGCCGATCTCAAGGTTCTCGATCGAGCCGTCAAACGGGCATTCGTCATAGCTCTTGCCGATCGCGGTCACGCACGACATCTGCACATACGAGCCGTCAAAATGGAAGCGGATCGGGTTTTTCAGCTTTTCCGACACGATCAGGGAGACACGCTCGATGCACTGGATCAGCTCCTGGCGATCCGCCGAAACCTCGTGCTCGAACTCCTTCGGAATGGCCGCACGGTAGTTGAGAAACTCGCCGTCGATCAGACGGGTAATGAGAGTCGTGCCGCCGATGCGGAACAAAATGTTCTTGGAATCCGGAAAAATCTCGACAATATCGTCATCATCGCCCAGAATTCGTTCGATCTCGCGCAGGGACGCGCCCGGCACAACAAACTTCATATCACCGGGAACGCCCTCGACGGTCTCGCGGCGTACAGACAGGCGGTAGCCGTCAACGGCCCACGACGTTCAGACGGCTGCCTTCGATTTCAAACAGGCAGCCGGTATGGATGGGCTTGGATTCGTTGTCCGAAACCGAGAAAATGGTCTGCGCGATCATGCTCTTGAGAATGGGCTGCGGCAGAGAAAGGCCCTTGTCGCTGGCCACATCAGCCAGAGCCGGATACTCGTCGGCCTCGCTGGCCATCAGGTTGAATACCGAACGGCCGCACTTGATGGTGGTCATCAGCTTGTCGTCGGTCTCAAGGTAGACTACGTCCTGCGGCAGCTTGCGCACGATTTCGCAGAACAGACGGGAATTCAGTACGATTCTGCCGGGTTCTACCACATCGACCTGAGCGGTCGTGCGAATGCCCATGGACAGGTCGTAGCCGGTGATGGTCAGGGTATCTGCATCGGCTGCCAACAGCAGACCTTCGAGCAGCGGCATCGAGCTTTTGCCGGTTACTGCGCGGGAGGCGATGTTAAGCAGATTCAGCAGGGTTTCTTTTTTCACAGGAAAACTTCATAGTTGCTCCTCTCAAAAATGGAAATAAAACAAAGAGTCGATTTATGCAGCGTTTGCATATTTATAAATATACGCCAGCAAATACTGTGCGATTGCACACACCATCTAATGACCATGTCCGCAGTGGGCGAACAGCTTCTGGCCTGCGTCGCCAGAGACTCGAAAGATCACACATAACAGAAGGATAGGATAAGTACCTGGGGAAATTGGGGAAAACCCGAAAATCCTCAGGTATGGCGCGGGAAATGTCGTACACAGGAGGTTGTGGATGAAAAATAAACGATACACAGCGAAAATAACCCCGTTATTTATCCACAGAGTTATCCATGTGGAATCCACAGGATGATTGGGGATAGCTGAACTGTGCATTTTTAGACTGTGGAAAAGCCGTTTTGCACGAATGCACGGCAAAGATCAGCCGTCGCCGCGGATATTATTATGCAGCTTTTTGATGACATCCTCGGTCTCGCGGGAGTTCTTGCGCTCCTCCTCGATCTTGTTGCAGGCGTGCATGACGGTGGTATGGTCGCGTTTGAATATCTTTGCAATATCGGGGAAGGAGTATTCAAGCTCCTGCCGGATCATGTACATTGCCATCTGCCGCGGGTAGGCCACATCCTTGGAGCGGTTCTGCGAGATCATCTGCTCGACCGGGATATAGAAGTAGTTCGCTACCGCTTCCATAATGCGCTCCGGTGTCGGATTGAGGCCTGGATTCTCGGTCCGCAGCGCGTCGATCGCGTTTTCTGCAAGCGAAACCGTGATGCGTTCGCCCATCAGCTCGTGCATGGCCTTTGATCTTTTTGACCGCGCCTTCGAGCTGGCGGATATTTGCCTGGATATTCTCTGCAATGTAGTTGGATACGTCATCGGGCAGTTCAACGCCCATTTTGACCGCTTTATCGCGGATAATGGCGATTCTGGTCTCAAAATCAGGCGGCTGAATATCAGCCAGCAGACCCCATTCAAAACGGGTCTTCATGCGGTCCTCGAGCGTGTTGATTTCCTTCGGCGGACGGTCAGAAGTGAGCACGATCTGCTTTTTTTGCCTCATAAAGCGCGTTAAAGGTATGGAAAAATTCCTCCTGCGTGCGCTCTTTGCCGGCGATGAACTGCACGTCATCCAGCAGCAGCAGGTCAACCATGCGGTACTTGTTGCGGAATGCCTGTACGTTGCCTTCCTGGATGGCGGTGATCAGCTCGTTGGTGAAATCCTCACCCTTTACATATATAATGCGGTATTCCGGATGGGTGCGGCGCAGCACGTTTGCGATCGCGTACATCAGATGCGTTTTGCCCAGACCCGAGTTGCCGTAAATGAAAAGCGGGTTGTTCTCTGCCGCCGGGCGCTGCGAAACCGCAAGTGCAGCCGCATGCGCGAATTTGTTGCTCGAACCGACGATAAAACGCTCAAATGTGTAGTCGTCATACGGAGAAGTGCTCGTGCTCGGCGCGGTGTATTCGCCGGTCACTACAACGATTGTGATCGGGTCGCCGGTCAGGTTGTGCAGCACCTCCTGCAGAGGAGCGATAAATTTGGACTCGATAAATTCTTTCTTAAAGGGTACCGGAGAGTGCAGCACCAGCCGATTATCCCCAAAGGAAACGACCGTTACGTCGTCAAACCAAGCGGAAATGGTGGAAGGAGGGAAGTCCAGCTGCTCGAGCGCCATCTCCAATATATTGTTTGCCATAGGGCGCCTCCTGTCGATAATGATTCTATTTTATAATAGCATATTTTATCCACAAGTTCAATGCGTCGATGTGGATAACTGTCCGGCGGCGTGCCGCGCGGCAGCATGATTTTGAACAGCCGAACCGGTTTATTTACTTCGCAGAATTTAAAAAAATCGGCGTTTTTTGCGTCGAAATCATCGAAAATTAAAGCCGGTTGGAAAAAATGCACGGCGTTTTTTATGAAAAACTGCGGAATTTATGCAAAAATTCATCGAAAATCTGCGGTTGTTCCGCGAAAATCCGAAAATCCGCAGATTGCCGAAAACCGTGATTACGCAAGACATTGAGCAGATACTTCTATTTATCCACAACATGTTGACAACCTGTGCAAACTGCTGAAATTCGTTCCGAGGGTCGGAAAAAATGCTTGACAAAATCGAACCTATATAGGATAATAAATATCGTATCCTATTATGCAGACAGGCAGCGGCATATGCCCGCGTCTTGCGCCGGACCTATGCCGGTGCCCATCTGTAAATTTTAGAACAGGGAGGTGCACAAAGTTATGAAGAGAACGTTCCAGCCGAAGAAGCGTCAGCGCTCTAAGGAGCACGGCTTCCGTAAGCGTATGTCCACGTCCAACGGCCGCAAGGTACTTGCACGCCGTCGCGCTAAGGGTCGCGCTAAGCTGTCTGCTTAATGACAGCCTATAAAGGAAGTATTCAGGCTACCCGAAAATTCGCGCCAGCGGCGCAAAAGAGTTCGTAACGAGCCGCATTCGTGCGGCTCGTTTTTCGTTTACGGGCAATACCACTCAAGCAATCGCTGTCTGGAGCGGTGTCACCCTGTTTAGGGTGCAGTCCATGCAGCGAAAATACGGTATTCAGGTTCGGATTTTACTGACCGAAACGAACGAAATAGTAAAATCAGCTTTGCAAACCATCAGATGCAAAGAAAAAATACGTTTTTTCGAGGGCATCAGGAAAAACGGGAGCATCAGAAGATGAAAAAACAGTATCCTTAAAGGAAAAACCACGAATTCCGCCGATTGTATCATCGTGGTGTGTCCACGGCAGGAAAACACGTTGTGATCTACTGCCGCAGGAACAAGCTCGGCTACAACCGGCTGGGACTCACCGTCAGTGCCAAGCTGGCGTGTGCGGTGAAAAGAAACCGCATCAAGCGTTTGTTTCGTGAGGCGTACCGCCTCAACGAGGACAAATTTGCCGACGGCATCGACCTTGTGCTGGTCGCACGGGTACGGGCCGTAGGCGCAAGCTATCAGGAAATCGAAAAATCGCTGCTGCGTGCCTTGAAGGACAACAAGGTTGCGGCAGCTCGGACATGAAGCGGCTGCTGCTGGCGATGATCCGGTTTTATCGCCGGTATATTTCTCCAAACAAACCGCCCCTGCTGCCGGTATATCCCGACCTGCTCGCAGTACGCGATCGAGGCCATCGAGAAATACGGCGCGATCAAGGGCGGCTGGCTGGCGTTTAAGCGCATCTGCCGCTGCAATCCTTTCTCTAAGAGAGGACCCTATGATCCGGTTCCATAATAGGAACGGGATCATGTTTTATACTGCCTTATGGCGGTAAAGTGAGGATTTTGCTTTGCAAAATCCTTTTCACTGTGTCGTTTTACAATTTAACATGGAGGTTTTTATGACCCTGGATCAACTTTCTAACCTGGTCAAAGATCCGAAGCTGTTCGGTATTTTGATCGTTCGACCGTTCGGCCTGCTGCTGCAGTGGCTGTACAGCATCGTGCAGAACTACGGTATCGCCGTTATCCTGTTCGCGCTGCTGGTAAAGCTGGTCTGCATCCCGCTGACCATCAAGAGCAAGAAGAGTATGCTCGCCATGAGCGCGATGAACGCCGAGCTCCAGCAGCTGCAGAAGAAGTACGCGAACAACCGCGTCAAGCTGAACGAAGAGATGCAGAAGCTATATGAGAAGCACGGCGTCAGCCCGATGAGCGGATGTCTGCCCAACCTTATCCCGCTGCCGATCATGATGGGCCTGTACTACGCGGTTCAGCAGCCGCTGCAGTACATCGTCGGCCTGAGCCGCGAGACAGTTATCGCATTGGCGCAGATGATCGGTCTGGATCAGTTTGCGGGCGCAAACTACACCGTTCAGATCAAGATCGCCGAGAAGCTGAACGCTTTCGTGGACGGAAGCGGCCATTTCTCGGATGCTGTTACCAACTGCCTGCAGAGCGGCGAGACCATTTTCCCGCTGGATTTCCACTTCTTTGGTCTGAATCTGGCTGATACGCCGTCTATCTCTCATCCGAGCATTATCTGGATCATCCCGATCCTGTCCGGTCTGACCGCATTCCTGTCCTCCTACATCATGCAGAAGATGCAGGGCACGCAGAACTCTGCGGCAGCAGGTCAGATGAAGATGCTCAACTTTATGATGCCGCTGATGTCGCTGTACTTTGCGTTCATCCTTCCGGGTGCGATCGGCATCTACTGGATCTTCAACAACGTATTTACCTGCGTACAGGAGATCATCCTCACCAAGACGCTCCGCGGCAAGCAGGAGGCTAAGCAGGCTGCTGAGGCTGCCCGCATCGAGGCAGAGAAGCAGGCCAAGCGTGAAGCACACAAGGCTGCACAGAAGCAGCAGTCCCAGAACGCAAAGAACAAAAAGGGGGACAAGTAAATCATGCAGAAGTTTTTAGAGGCTACCGGTGAAAACCGTGACGCAGCAGTCGAGAATGCCCTCAAGCAGCTCGGTCTGGAGCGCGACGATGTATCGGTAGAGGTACTCGAGATCGGCAAAAAGGGCTTTCTGGGTATCGGCGCAACGCCGGCACGCGTGCGCGTGACCTATGAAGCACCGGATATTCCGGCGGCAAAGCCGGAGGTAAAGCATGAGGAGCGCAAGCCCGCTCCCAAGGCTGAGCCGAAGCAGGAGAAGCCTGCTGTCAAGGCGGAAAAGCCGGCTCGAAGCAAGAGAAACCCGCTGAGAAGCCGCAGAAGCTGTCCATCACCACGGATGATAACACGCCTCGTCTGGTAAAGGCTGCTCCGGCAGATTTTGTACCGGAAAAGCTGGAGTTTGAGCGTCCGCCGCGCCGTGAGCGCAGCGATCGTCCGCGCCGTGACCGCGGCGACCGCAATGGCCGTGACCGCCGTCCGCGCCGCCCGCGTGAGGACCGTCCGATCACGCCGTCCGTTCCTAAGGAGCGTGAGCTGATCCCGGTTTCCGAAGCAGGCATGCAGCAGGCGGAAAAGCTGGCTACCGATTTTGTAACCGGTCTGCTGACAAAGATGGGCGTTGAGGGTCAGGTTAAGACCCTGCCTCAGGTAGAGTGCGACCAGCTCCGTCTGGAGATTTCCGGTCCGGATATGGGCCCGATCATCGGCCGCCGCGGCGACACGCTGGATGCCATCCAGTACCTCGGCTCTCTGGTGCTGAATAATGCACTGGATGAGCACGTTCGTCTGTCTGTCGATACCGAAAACTATCGCGAGAAGCGCGCGGAAAGCCTGGAGCGTCTGGCCCGCAAGATGGCGATGAAGGTCGTTAAGGCGCATCGCTCCATGACGCTTGAGCCGATGAACCCGTATGAGCGCCGCATCATCCATGCCGCGCTGCAGGACTTCAACGGTGTGACCACCTATTCGACCGGCACCGAGCCGGGTCGCCGCGTTGTTATTGCGCCGGATAACAGCTATCGCAACCGCGACCGCGGTTAAATCGGGGTATTCGTTATGAACGATACGATTGCCGCAATTTCCTCCTCCGGCGGACCGATCGGTTTGATCCGCGTGTCGGTGAACGCGCAATCGAAGCGATAAATGCCGTTTTTCAGGCGAAGAACGGCAAGCCGCTTACGGAAGCACCCCTCGCAGAAGCTGGTTTACGGCACACTGACGGACAAGTCCGGCAATGTGATCGACTGCTACGCTGTCGCGCTGCACGCACCGCACACCTATACGGGTGAAACGATGGCGGAGCTGCAGTGCCACGGCTCGACAGCCGTGCTGTGTGCCGGCCTGGACGCTCTGTTCGCGCAGGGCGTGCGGCAGGCAGAGGCAGGTGAGTTTACTCGCCGCGCCTTCTTAAACGGCAAAATGGGCCTTTCTGAGGCTGAAGCCGTGCATGATCTGATCACCGCGCGCACCGCAGAGGCGGCGCAGAATGCGGCGGCACAGGTCATGGGCGCGGTCGGCTCTCCCGTGCAGCAGATGCGCGATGAGCTGCTCGGCATGGTGGCGCATTTCCACGCGGTCGTGGATTTCCCGGACGAGGACATTGATCCGGTGCTGTTCGAGGATGCCGCGGCGCTGCTGCACCGCACGACAAGCCGTCTGTACAGCATGGCAGAAAGCTATGAGCGCGGCCGTATTCTTAGAGAAGGCGTACCGTGCGTTATCCTCGGAAGGCCGAATGCCGGCAAGTCCACGCTGCTGAACACGCTGCTCGGCCGCGAGCGGGCGATCGTGACCGATATTCCGGGCACGACCCGCGATCTCATCGAGGAGAATGTCAAGGTCGGACAGATTCTGCTTCGCGTGACCGACACCGCCGGTCTGCGCAACACGGACGATCCGGTGGAGCAGGCGGGCATTGACCGGGCGATGGCGGAGGCTTCGGCTTCCTCGCTCATCCTGGCTGTGTTCGACGGCTCCAAGCCCATCAGTGACGAGGATATGCTCGTGCTGGCACGCTCGGCAGGCCACCGCGCGATCGCGGTTGTGAACAAGGTCGATCTGCCGCAGCAGCTGGATGAAAAGCTGCTGAAAAAGCACTTCCTGCATATCGTGCCGCTTTCTGCGAAAACCGGTGACGGACTGGATAAGCTGCTCAATCTTATCCCGCGAACCGTGGGTCTGGGCGACGGTGCGTTTGACGGTGCGCTCATCACTAACGCAAGACAGGCGGCGGCGCTGGCGCGTGCTGCCGAACGCTGTGAAGCAGCGCTGTATGCGGCGCAATCCGGTATGACGCCGGACGCGGTCGTGATGGACGCCGAGGGCGCGATTACCGCACTGGGCGAGATCACCGGCGAAACCGTGACCGATGCCGTTGTCACCCGCATTTTCAGCGACTTCTGCGTCGGAAAGTGATGCTGCTGCAGCTGTTATTAAGAGAAATTGCACTTAAAATTCAGAGAGGACGTTTGCAATCTGTGCAAACGTCCTCTTTATTTTGCGCTGAAATCGTGTATGATATATACTGTATGTCCGCAGGTAAAAATGAGGTAAAAAACACTTGTGCACAACTTCTATCCGGCGGTATACGAGATATAGTGGATAACCCGGAAAATTGCCCTATATTCAACTACTTATTGTAATAATAAAATGAAAATAAAACTGTGCGTATAAAAATATGGTCAAAAAGCTCACAAGTTATCAACAGTATCCACAGAGTTATCAACAGTTACGCACAGGTTTCACACAACCGAAATCACAGGAATTTTTTTGAAAGGGGAGAGAGCGCCAATGACGGTTTTTTTCGGCAGAGAGCTTTGATGTAGCGTGATCGGCGCCGGTCATGCCGGTATTGAGGCGGCGCTGGCTGCAGCACGTTTGGGTGCAAAAACAGCGTGTTTTTCGATCAATTTGGACGCCGTAGGCAATATGCCGTGCAATCCGGCGATCGGCGGCACAGCTAAGGGACACCTTGTACGCGAGATAGATGCGCTCGGCGGTGAGATGGCGCGTGCGGCTGACGCGGCCTGCATCCAGTACCGCATGCTCAACCGCGGCAAGGGTCCGGCAGTGCACTCGCTGCGTGCACAGGCCGACCGTATTAAATACAGAGAGTATATGAAGCACACGCTTGAGCGGCAGGAAAACCTGTTTCTCATGCAGGACGAGATCGTGTCCGTTGAGGTGGAGAACGGTGCCGTTTCCGCGGTTGTCACCGCCATCGGTGCACGACATCCGGTCAAGGCGGCTGTCATTGCGTCCGGCACATTCCTCGGCGGACGTGTGATCATCGGCGAGTACACCCGTGAATCCGGTCCGGACGGCATGGCGGCAGCCAAGCCGCTTCACCGAGTCGCTGCGCGGTCTGGGACTGCGGCTGCAGCGGTTTAAGACAGGTACGCCGCCGCGCATCAATCGCCGTTCTATCGACTATACCGATTTGGCAGAGCAGGCCGGTGAGGATGAGATCATCCCGTTTTCGTTCGAGACCGACCACCCGCCGGACAACCGCGCGGTGTGTTATCTGACCTACACGACCGCGAAAACACATGAAATCATCCGCGCAAATCTGAGCCGTTCGCCGCTGTACGGCGGCCAGATTGAGGGCGTAGGACCGCGCTATTGTCCGTCTATCGAGGACAAAGTGGTGCGCTTTGCGGATAAGCCGCGCCACCAGCTGTTCCTTGAGCCGATGGGTCTGGACACCGAGGAGGTCTATGTGCAGGGCTTCTCGTCGTCCATGCCGTTCGACGTGCAGCGCGAGATGCTGCGCTCGGTCAAGGGATTGGAGAACGCGGAGATTATGCGGCCGGCGTACGCCATCGAGTATGACTGCATCGACCCGCTGGAGCTGCGGCCGACGCTCGAGACTAAAAAAGGTGCCCGGACTGTACGGCGCAGGCCAGTTCTGCGGCTCGTCCGGCTATGAGGAAGCGGCCGGTCAGGGGCTGCTCGCGGGCGTCAATGCTGCGCTCAAAATCAAGGGTGAGGAGCCGCTTGTACTCGACCGTGCGGACGGCTACATCGGTACGCTGATCGACGATCTGGTGACGCGCGGCACGAGCGAACCCTATCGCATGATGACCTCACGCTCGGAGTATCGCCTGCTTCTGCGGCAGGATAACGCAGATGAACGTCTGGTGCCGATCGGTGTTCGAGTTGGCTTGAATTCGCCGGAACGCGGCGAAAAGGTACGTAAAAAGTACAAAGCAGTGCAGGCAGAGATCGACCGCACAGCTTCGGTCGGCGTGGCGCCGAGCGATAAATTGAACGGCTTTCTTGCGGGTAAAAACTCGACACCGCTCAAGGCGGGCTGCAAGCTGATCGACCTACTGCGCCGCCCGGAACTCAGCTATGCGGACCTTGCAATGTTCGATCCTGAGCGTCCGGAGCTGCCCGCTGTTATCCGTGAGCAGGTGGAAATCCGCGTCAAATACGCGGGTTATATCGAGCGCCAGATGCGCGATGTGGAGCAGTACCGCAAGCTGCAGAGCCGCCCGCTGCCGCTCGATCTGGACTACAACGAGGTGGACTCGCTGAGCGACTGGAGGCACGTCAGAAACTGAACGCCGTCAAGCCACTGAATTTCGGTCAGGCAGCCCGTATTTCGGGCGTTTCACCGGCGGATATCACGGCGCTGATGATCTACATCGAGACCCATAAAAAGGAGGAAAAGGCATGACCGAACGCGAGCTTTTGACCGCCGGTCTGCGCGAGCTGGGCGTCGCAGAGTGTCCGTCTGCAGCGGACAACTTACTGCGTTATTCCGAGATTCTGCGCGAGAAAAACAAGGTTATGAATCTGACTGCCATTACCGATCCGACCGAATCGTGACCCGGCATTTCCTCGATTGCGCGGCACTTGCACCGTATATGCCGCAGGATGGACGCGTGCTCGATGTGGGAACGGGAGCCGGTTTTCCGGGCATGCCGCTGGCGATTCTGTGCCCGCAGACCGAGTTTGTGCTGCTTGATGCACTGCGCAAGCGCATTGATTTTCTAAATGAAGTCATCGCCGAACTGGGCCTGACCAACGTTACGGCGGTGCATGCCCGTGCGGAGGATTACGCCAGAGACAACCGCGGCACGTTTGATCTTGCGGTGTCGCGTGCGGTAGCCGATCTGCGCGTGCTGAGTGAACTGGCGCTGCCGATGGTCAAGGTCGGCGGTGCGTTCCTCGCCATGAAGGCCGAGGACTGCACAGAGGAAGTTGAAACAGCGGCAAACGCCCGCACGGTTCTCGGTGCGCCGGATGCTGAAGTGCTACACTACACTGTGCCGTTCGATGAGGTTTCCCGCGCCATCGTGCGCCTGCAGAAAACGCAGGAAACACCGGAAAAGTATCCTCGCCGCTTCAAGAAAATACAGACTTCGCCGCTGTAAATCAGGCGAGAAATATACGGAAAGTACCCCTCTGTACGGAAAATTACAGAGGGTATTTTTTGTCCGAAAATAGGGGAAAATATAGATATCAGGTGGAATTTGTCATGTTTTCGTCGAATTTTGCAGATTGTGCGGTCGATTTTACTTGTCAATATGTAATTATATGGTAATCTATTACCAAGGGCGACATTTCTGCTGGTGGTGCGGCAGAGATAAGCGCGAATGAAATGAACGAATAAGACGAATTGGAGAGTGGTTGACCATGATGTCTGTATTAACACTGGTTTCCGGCAAAGAGGATCGCACGCTGCGGCGTATTCGCGTGAGTGAGATTGCGCGCAATCCCAATCAGCCGAGGAAATACTTTGATCCGGAGGCAATTGCGCAGCTGGCAGAGAGTATCCGGCAGTACGGCGTACTCAATCCGCTGACCGTACGGCGTGCTCCCGGAGGCGGTTACGAGCTTGTGGCAGGGGAGAGAAGGCTGCGCGCGGCGCGTGTTGCGGGGCTTAACGATGTACCGTGTCTGCTGATTGCGGCGGATAACGAAGATTCCTCGGCGATTGCGCTCGTGGAGAACTTGCAAAGGCGTGATCTGGATTTTTTCGAGGAAGCCTATGGCTTCAAGCGTCTGATCGATCAGTACGGACTGACGCAGGAGGAAGCCGCGCGCAAAGTGGGGAAAACACAGTCTGCGGTGGCGAATAAGCTGCGTCTGCTGCGGCTTTCTCCGCAAAATATGGAATTGATTCGCAGTGCGAACCTTACAGAGCGGCACGCGCGCTGTCTGCTGCGTCTGCATGATGACGAGGAACGGATGAACGCCACACACTATATTATCGAGAACGAATTAAACGTCAGTCGATCGGAGGAGTATATCGAGAACTTGCTGGAGCAGAAAAAGCATCCGGAGTTGACCGAGCCGCCGCATAAGGATAATGTTGTGCGGCTTATTAAGGATGTGCGTTTTTTCCTGAATACGCTCAATCGGGCGGTCGGCGTAATGGTGGACGCCGGAATCGGTGCAACCGTAGACCGGCAGGAAAACGAGGATGGGATTACGCTGACAATCAATATTCCGCACGCAAAGAGCTGATGTTTCACGTGAAACACTTTTGTTCCACAGGAGGGCGGATTTTGTTTCACGTGAAACATGGGATAGTTGTTTGCGAAGCAAACGGGATCTGCGCTGACGCCGCGCGGGCGCACAAGAGGGTAGACACCTACGGTTTCCACCCTCTTGTGAATTACCCCTTTCCTCTTAGATAGCACGGCGACAATCGGAGAGCGGCGACTGCTGGGAAAAGGAGAACGGCAGTCGGGTTACTCTTGCGTGGCTTTCGAAAACGATTCGCAGTTCACAGATAACGTACTGCTACACATGTCGGCTACTCTACGCAGGGGCGGCATAACAGTGCCGACCAACGGTTTTACTGTGTGTATGATGCACGGCAATTCTGGGTAGGGCGGGAGCAGATTGGAGAGCGTGTAAAGGTGTATATATAATAAGGTAAGAGAGCCGAACGGCTCTCTTTTGTTTCACGTGAAACAAAAGTCAGTGAATTTACCAGTTGTATCCTGTAAAACGGCAAAATACTTGATGTTTCACGTGAAACAGCTGTAAAAATACTGCGATTGCTTTGCAATTAAAAGTGCAATGTGATATAATGAAATCCGTAGAAAAAACCATGGACGAGAGGAAATGACTATGGGGAAGATTATCGCGTTTGCCAATCAAAAGGGCGGCGTGGGAAAAACTACAACCGCCATCAACCTCGCGGCAGCGTTGTCGGAGCGCGAAAAGCGCGTTTTGCTGTGTGATTTCGATCCGCAGGGCAATGCAACCTCCGGTTTTGGCGTGGATCCGCGCTCACTGGAAACCTCGATTTACGACCTGATTGTAGCCGATCAGCCGGATGTCAAGAGCGCAATCGTATCGACCAAGGGTCGATCTGCTGGGCGCGAACGTCAATCTGGCGGGTGCTGAGTTGGATTTGATTGGAATGTCCGACCGCGAGTACCGTCTGAAAAATGTACTCGATCAGGTGAAGGACGATTACGACTATGTATTTATCGACTGTCCGCCGTCACTCGGTCTGCTGACGCTCAACTGCCTGTGTGCAGCCGACAGCTTTCTGGTGCCGCTGCAGTGCGAGTATTACGCGCTCGAAGGTCTGAGTCAGTTGATGACGACCGTGCGCATGGTAAAGAAGGCGCTCAACCGCAAGCTGGTGATGGAAGGCGTGCTGCTGACCATGTTTGACGGACGCACCAATCTGTCGATTCAGGTGGTTGAGGAAGTGAAAAAGCACTTCCCGGGCGAGGTGTTTTCGGCTGTTGTGCCGCGCAACGTGCGTCTGAGTGAAGCGCCGAGCCACGGCAAGCCCATAACGGCATACGACAGAATGTGCCGCGGCGCAGAGGCTTATCTGGCTCTCGCGGACGAGATTCTGAAGAAAAATGACCGAAAGGGGAGAAGCTGATGGCAGGCGCAAAAATGGGTCTGGGCGGCGGCTTGTCCAACCTTTTCGGCAGTGATACCAGCGATTTAATGGAAGAAAGTCTGGATAACGGCACAAAAACCTGCCTTTGGCAAAAATCGAGCCGAATCCCGATCAGCCGAGGAAGGTCTTTGATCAGGTATCTCTGGACGAGCTGGCAGAGAGCATTCGCCTGCATGGCGTCATCACACCAATCACGGTGCGCAAGGGCGACAAGGACGGCTACTACCAGATCATTGCAGGTGAGCGCCGCTGGCGTGCAGCACGTCAGGCAGGTTTGGAAGACATTCCTGCGATGGTGCTTGAGGCTGAGGAAGACGAGGTCATGGAGCTGGCACTGATCGAAAATCTGCAGCGGCAGGACCTGAACCCGATCGAAGAAGCCGAAGGCTATGAGCGTCTGATGAAGCAGTTCGGACTGACGCAGGAGCAGGTTGCCAAGCGTGTGGTCAAGTCCCGTTCGGCGGTAGCGAACGCACTGCGTCTGCTGGCTTTGCCGACCGAGGTGCGGACGATGGTCAGCGAAGGCGAAATCTCCGGCGGTCACGCGCGGGCAGTCCTTGCAGTAAACGAAGCGGATAAGCGCGTAGAGGCAGCCAGACAGATGGTCGGCCTGTCGGTCCGTCAGTCGGAGGCGCTGGCTAAGCGCATGAACAAAAAGCCGGTCGAAAAGCCTGAGCAGTCGCCCGAGGTTTCCGTGGACTACATTGCCGAGCTGGAGAAGGAGCTGGAGGGTGCCCTCGGACGCAAGATCAGCATCCAGCAGGGCAAGCACAGCGGCCAGCTGACGCTGGAATATTACGGCGCAGAAGATTTGGAGCGGCTCAGTGAAGCACTCCGAAACCTGCGTGTATAAAGGAGGCAAGCAATGGACGAGCAGAATAAGCAGCCGGAACAGAACAAGCCGGAGAAAAAGCTCAGCCGCACCACGCTGACCTTTTATATCGTCGGACTGTTTTCTGTAGCGATTGCGCTGATCCTGATCAGCTATGTGGCGCAGTCGCGTGCGGACAAGCAGGTCGAAAATCTAAGCTCACAGCTGACACAGCAGCAAACCGTGGCACAGGGCGCAACCCAGAAAGTGGAAGATTTGCAGAAGCAGTATGACATACAGAACACTGCACTGGATAAGGTCCGCAAGACGCTGGACAGCGAGCAGGCGGCAACCGATGTAGTCGGCGCGACCGAGCGGCGTATGGAGGAGCGTGAGGTGTATCAGTACCTTGCGCAGATCGGCGTTTCTCTGGCGGCTAAGCAGACCGCGGATGCCCGCAAGACCTACGACGAAATGCTGACGAAATACAGCGAGGAGCGTTTGCTGGGCAGCAGCGAGGATGGCTTTGATGAGAACATCAGCAAACTGTTCCAGTCGGTCAAAGCTGCACTGGAGCAGGCTGAGAAAGCGCAGGATGCAGAGCCGAACGACACGGAAGAATAACACGTATATAATGTAAAAGGAGATATAGACACAATGCTGGATATCAAATTTGTCCGCACCAATCCGGATGCGGTAAAGGAAAACATCAAGAAGAAGTTCCAGGACGAGAAGATCCCGATGGTTGACGAGGTCATCGAGTTTGACGCGAAGTACCGTGCAGCCAAGACCCGCTGTGACGAGCTGCGTGCACAGCGCAACAAGAAGTCCAAGGAGATCGGCGGTCTGATGGCCAAGGGTCAGAAGGAAGAGGCTGAGAAGATCAAGGCCGAAGTAAAGGCTATGGCCGACGAGATGACCAAGCTCGAGGAGGACGAAAAGACCTTCGCTGAGGAAGTCAAGAACCGTATGATGGTCATCCCGAACATCATTGACCCGTCCGTTCCGATCGGCAAGGACGACTCCGAGAACGTTGAGATTGAGAAGTTTGGCGATCCGTTCGTTCCGGATTTCGAGGTTCCGTATCACGTTGATATTATGGAGTCTTTCGACGGCATCGACCTCGCTGCACGCCGTACCTCCGGCAACGGCTTCTACTACCTGAAGGGTGATATTGCCCGTCTGCATTCCTCCATCCTGTCCTACGCACGCGACTTCATGATCGACCGCGGCTTCACCTACTACATTCCGCCGTTCATGATCCACGGTGATGTCGTTAAGGGCGTTATGTCCTTTAAGGAAATGGAGAACATGATGTACAAGATCGAGGGCGAGGACCTGTACCTGATCGGTACCTCCGAGCACTCCATGATCGGCAAGTTCATCGACACCATCAACGATGAGGAAACCCTTCCGCAGACCCTGACCAGCTACTCTCCGTGCTTCCGTAAGGAAGTCGGCGCACACGGCATCGAGGAGCGCGGCGTATACCGTATTCACCAGTTCGAGAAGCAGGAAATGGTTGTTGTCTGCAAGCCGGAAGAGAGCAAGATGTGGTATGACAAACTGTGGCAGAACACGGTTGACTTCTTCCGTTCGATGGACATTCCGGTTCGCACGCTCGAGTGCTGCTCCGGCGACCTGGCTGACCTGAAGGTTAAGTCCTGCGACGTAGAGGCATGGTCTCCGCGCCAGAAGAAGTACTTCGAGGTAGGCTCCTGCTCCAACCTTGGCGACGCACAGGCTCGCCGTCTGGGCATCCGTGTCCGCGGCAAGGAGAATCCGAAGGAGCTGTACTTCGCACACACGCTGAACAACACCGTTGTTGCACCTCCGCGTATGCTGATCGCATTCCTCGAGAACAACCTGCGTGAGGACGGCTCGGTTGCAATCCCGAAGCCGCTGCAGCCGTATATGGGCGGTATGACTGAGATCCGCAAGAAGTAATTTACCTTACTATAGAAAAAAGGAGAGATTCCAATGCAGGTTGGTATTAAGGGCGAGAAGCAGTTCACCGTAACCAAAGATCAGCTGGCATGCAATGTCGGCAGCGGTCTGGTATCCGTGTTTGCAACCCCGATGATGATCGCAGCCATCGAGAACACTGCTGCAGGCAGTGTAGCCGGTGGGCTGGAAGAGGGCAAGACCACGGTCGGCACGCTGGTAAACGTAAGCCACGTTGCCGCTACGCCGGAGGGCATGGAAGTCCGCATCGAGACCGAGCTGACCGAGATCGCGCCGAACGGCAAGATGCTTACCTTCAAGGTTGCCGCATACGATGAGGCTGGTCTGATCGGTGAGGGCACGCACCAGCGCGCCATCGTAGCCAAGGAGCGCTTTGAGCAGAAGGCACAGAGCAAGCTGTCCAAGTAAAAATCGGCAAAAGAAAAACGCTGTGGAGAGATTCCACAGCGTTTTTTGCTGGTGCGGGTAACAGGACTTGAACCTGCACGTCGAGGACACCAGAACCTAAATCTGGCGCGTCTGCCAATTCCGCCATACCCGCGGGTGAGATTAGTATACCCTTTTGCGGGTATTTGTCAATCTTGATGATGGTGCTCATCGGGAGTGGGGCGCTTGCGAAGCGAGCGGAATCTGCGCTGACGCCGCGCGGGCGCACAAGAGGGTAGACACCTGCGGTTTCCACCCTCTTGTGAATCACCCCTTTCCCTTGGATAGCCTGGCGCAGACCAGAGACCGGCGACCGCTGCGAAATAAGGGGAACGGCAGTCGGGGTACCGCTGCGTGGCTTCCTCCGCCTTTTTCGCAGTTCACAGATAACGTACTGCTACACATACGGGCAATTCACCTTGTGCCGCTCCTGCGTAAAGCAGCCGGTCTGTGTAGCAGCAAAGTATCTGGCACTGCGTAGAGGTAAAGAAAGGGGAGCACACTGTGCTCCCCTACGGAAGAAAAAACCTCTGCCGTTCCCTATTTTTCGAAGCGGTCGCCGGTCTCTGGTCTGCGCCAGACTAAGAAATAAAGGGAAACGGGAGTTAAGGCAATACCGCATAATTGAACAAGAGTGATTTGCGAGTAAATTTTGCGTACTGACGAGGCCCAGTTTTGCGGTAATACTTGATGTATTACCGTGAAACTGCAACAAGGTCAGGACACAAAATTTCCGCAAAGCACCGCCGCTTTAATTGTGCGGTGTTGCCTTAAGGGTAGAAACCGTAGGTGTCTACCCTCTTGCCTCTGCCGCGGGTGCGGCGAATCCTGCATGAGCAAACTCCTACGCAAAAACTAAGGATTTCCCCTTGCAATCTGCGCTATTTCATGATATATTGTTAGTTAGTAGAAGCTAACCGGCTCGGGTACAAAAGGAGTATTACACCCATGTTGAAAATTACTCTCGGCGTTGACGGCATGATGTGCGGCATGTGCGAAAGCCATGTCAACGACGCAGTTCGCAAGGCATTTCCCGTGAAGAAGGTCACTTCCTCTCACGGCAAGGGGCAGACGGTTATCCTCACCGAGCAGGACCTCGATGAGCAGGCTGTCCGCGATGCGGTAAACGCTACCGGCTACACCGTTACGTCCTTCTCCAAGGAGCCATATGAGAAAAAGGGACTGTTCTCCTTTCTGCATAAATGAGCAGAGTAAGGCCGCCTTTGCAGCGGCTTTACTTTTCAACGCAGGTTAGCAAAATCTAACCTGATAAACCGATATATACCAACGGAGGAAATTACAGTGCTGGAAACTCTGCTCAAACCGAATACCGGCGCATCGCTGTCCGGCTGCGTACGCTGGACCCAGCCAATGGATGGCGTGCGCGTGTGCGATTTTGACTGCGCGCTGACTGTGCCGCCGGCCTTGCCTGCAGAGCCATCCGAGGTGCCGTGCGAGGTGCTGTTCTGCCGGCAGGGCGGTCTGCGGCTGACCATGGCCGATGGGCGGCAAGTGTTCCTGCAGGAGCACGAGGTACTGCTGCTGCTCGGCGCAAGTGTGAAGAGCCTTTCGGTCGCGGACGGATTGTTTGGCGGTGAGTTGGTGCTCATCGAGCAGAGCGCAGCAGCACCGTGCCGTCTGGCGGTTAACGCAGCACGAATCAAAGCTCGCGTCACTTCGCATCTGGGCTGCGTAGTGCTGCGCAGCGCGGTGTGGATTGATAATCTGGCTGCGGCACTGCAGTCCGTTCCGGAGAGGGACAGAGCCGCCTACAGTGCAATCAAAGCCATTGAGCTGCTGTACCTTATCAGCACAGACAGTCCGCTGCTGACGATGCCGCCGGAATCCGTCTCCCGCGATCACTATCTGACCGATACGGTGCGGCAGGTGCAGGAGTATATGGTATCGCACCTGTCCGACCCGCTCACGATCGACCAGCTGTCCGCACGGTTCCGCATTTCGCCGACCGCCCTGAAGGATATATTTCGGCAGACCTACGGTCGGCCGATCCACCAGTATCTGCTCGAAAAGCGGGTGCAGCATGCTGCCGAACTGCTGCATCGGAGTCCGCTCTCCATCGTGGATATTGCGGCGGCGGTCGGCTATAACAGCGCCAGTCAGTTCGGCGTGGCGTTCAAGCGCCACTATCAGCTGACGCCCTCACAGTACCGCCGACAAGCGCGAAAAAGTTAGCAAAATACAACTATTTTGATAATAAAACTAAAGATTAGCGGCAACAAACTGCAAAAATGTCCGATTCCGTGCGTTTCATGTCTAAAGCTGTGCGACAAGCGAGAAAATTTGTGATATGATAATCGCAAACAAAAAAACACACCATGTTTGGAGGTGTACTGTATGAAGCAGCATCGTTTTTGGGCATGGGCCGCGCTGTTCTGCATGGTAATGACGATGATTACCGGCTGTAAGCGCAAGTGAGATTGATAGGAGGAACATATTATGAAGAAGATTTACAAGGACATCGCCGTATTTGTTGGCGGCACTCTGTTCGGTTCCGCAGGTATCAAGCTGTTGAGCAGCAAGGACGCTAAGAACGTATATACCCATGCTGCCGCAGCAGTTCTTCGCATGAAGGATACCGTTATGAACACCGTTGATTGCGTTAAGGAGAACGCTGGCGACATCCTCGCTTCTGCAGAGGAGATCAACGAGAAGCGCGCTGCTGAGGCAGAGGCTGCTGCTGTTGAGGATGCAGACATTGAGGTTGAGCTGACCGATGAGGATCCGACAGCTGCTCCGGTTGAGGCATAAGAACCTGTCCCAAACCACGGTTTGGCCGACAGGAGGAACGAATATCAAAGAGGGGCAGAGCCCCTCTTTTCCTATCTACCGGAAGTAAGCTGGAGGTAATTTTACTATGAAAGCATTCATTGAACACGAAAGCCGCGGACGGCTTCGTGTGCGCATGAAGCAGTACCGCATGACGCTGGAGCAGGCTGATCTGCTGGAGGCGTATCTGCAGAATCAGCCGGGTGTACTCAACGCAACCGTGCACGAGCGCACCTGCTGTGCTGTCATCCGCTACATCGGTGACCGCGAGAATATCATCCGCGCGATCGCTCAGTTTAACTATACTGCACCGTCTGTTACGGCGCTGACGCCGACCCACAGCGGCCGTGCGCTCAACCGTGAGTATCAGGAAAAGCTGGTCGGCAAGGTTATTACGAAGTTTGCCTGCACGCTGTTCCTGCCAGCGCCGCTGCAGATTGCACGCACGATCTGGCTGTCGCTGCCGTTCCTCGGCCGCGGTCTCAAGCGCCTGATTCACAGAGAGCTGAAGGTTGAGCTGCTCGATGCGTTGTCCATCGGTGTTTCGATGGTACGCCGGGACTTCTCCACGGCAGGTTCGGTTATGTTCCTGCTGGATATTGGTGAGCTGCTCGAGGAGTGGACGCATAAAAAGTCGGTTGACGATCTGGCACGCTGCATGTCGCTCAACGTAAAACGAGTATGGCTCAAGACCGATGACGCAGAGGTGCTTGTACCGCTGTCCAACATTGCTGTCGGTGATCGTATTCTGGTTCGCATGGGCAACGTTATCCCGTTGGACGGTGAGGTTGTTGAAGGCGAAGTCATGGTTAATCAGGCGTCGCTTACCGGAGAATCCATGCCGGTTGCAAAGCGTCCGGGTACGCAGGTTTACGCCGGCACGGTCATCGAGGAAGGCGACTGCGTGATCGAGGTCACACAGTCCTCCGGTGAGAGCCGCTACGACAAGATCGTTTCCATGATCGAGCAGTCCGAGCAGCTGAAGAGTGCTGCGGAGAGCCATGCCGCCAATCTGGCGGACAAGCTGGTGCCGTATACGCTGATCGGCAGTGCGCTCAGCTACGCCCTGACCCGCAATGTCACCCGTGCTCTGTCTGTGCTGATGGTGGACTTCTCCTGTGCGCTCAAGCTGGCTATGCCGCTGGCGGTTCTGTCCGCCATGCGTGAGGCAAGCATGTATCATATCACGGTCAAGGGCGGCAAGTTCCTCGAGGCTGTCGCGCAGGCAGATACCATTGTATTTGACAAGACCGGCACACTGACGCATGCCTGCCCGGTTGTTGCCAGGGTTATCCCGTTCGGCGGTCGCTCCGAAGACGACATGCTGCGCGTTGCAGCCTGCCTGGAGGAGCACTTCCCGCACTCCATGGCGAACGCCGTTGTCCGCGCTGCGCGTGAGCGCAATCTGGCGCACGAGGAAATGCACTCGCAGGTTGAGTATATCGTAGCGCACGGCATTTCCAGCATGGTTGAAAACAAGAAGGTCGTTATCGGCAGTGCACACTTTATCTTCGAGGATGAGAAGTGCACGGTTCCGGCCGGTGAGCAGGAGAAGTACGATGCACTTCCGGTTGAGTTTTCTCATCTGTATCTGGCGATCGGCGGTGAACTGGCGGCTGTTATCTGCATCGCGGACCCGCTCCGTCCGGAAGCATGCGATGTGATGAAGGCACTGCGTGCCCTTGGCATTCAGCGCACAGTTATGCTGACCGGCGACAGTGAGCGCACGGCGGCGGCTATCGCGGCTGAGGTCGGCGTGGACGATTACCGCGCTGAGGTGCTGCCTGAGGACAAGGCGAACTTCGTCGAGCAGGAACGCGCGGCAGGCCATACCGTTATCATGCTCGGGGACGGCATCAACGATTCTCCGGCGCTGTCGGCGGCTAACGTTGGCGTAGCCATCAGCGACGGCGCAGCCATCGCTCGTGAGATTGCGGACATCACCATCGCAGCCGAGAATCTGTTTGAGCTGGTTGCTCTGCGCCGTATCGCACAGGGTCTGATGAGCCGCATCAACTCCAATTACCGCTTCGTAATCGGCTTTAACGGTTCGCTGATCGGTCTGGGCGTTGTTGCCGGCGTGCTGGCTCCCGCAACCTCTGCGATGATGCACAACCTGTCCACTCTGGGCATCAGCCTGCGCAGTATGACCAACCTGATTGATTCCTCCGAGACGACCCGTCTGCTGGAGAGCCGCTAATTTAGAGTGAAAGTTTGAGAGTGGAGAGTGAAGCGCTTTCCACTCTTTCTTTTTGCGATTCAGGCATAGCAAAACCCCGCCTTTGACGGGGGGTTGTCGCTATATGGTTTGAAGATAATTCGACAAACTGAAATTTATGGCTTTAACTTTCTCCAAATAACCAACTTTAGGATAATGCATACGACCGCCACAACAGCCACCAAAGCACCATCCAACAGTAATTCTGTGTACCACGGCGCAGATTGCATAGCATATAAATTTGGATAGGTTTTAAAGTGCCAAAACTTATAAATTCCGAACCCAATAAAAACTCCTATGAATGAACCGATAACGATGTTAAAAAAAATAATTCAGCTTTCTCAGCATGGCGGTGCACCCCTTTCCCAATTCCGATTGATCATTGTTATACGATAGAAGGCAGTGTCAGATACGTTACCGGATGCGGAAACGTAAACAGCGGGCGCTGTTCGCCGCTGGCGTTGATCAGCGTGAGGGACAGCGTGCGCAGGTCATTCGTCGGCAGCGGCACAAGCTGTGTCCACTCGGTGCGGATAAACCGGTCCGGATCGGTCTCAGTCAGCGTGTAAGTTCCGTTATGGTATGCAAGGAACAGGGGCTGCCCCAGAGTAGGCTGCATTTCCAGAGAAATGGCGGCAGTCCGGTCTCGATGGATTGCAAAAAAGCGCGTCAGCAGCGCATACGGCGGCTTGAGTTTGTTCTGTCCGGTCAGGCGCAGTGTACCGCAGTCGCGCCAGCGCGGCACAGAACAGATATGCCGGGCGTCCCACTCGGTCACCGGATCAAAAATGTGCTGCCCAATGTCGGAATCGGCCATAAACCATTCGGTGTAGGGGAGACCATAGGCGTTTTCGCCGTCCGCGGAAAACAAAACCGAATAGATGAATTTGTCGGTCTGTCCGCACGGCTGCAGGTGATACTCTGTGCCGTCAAATGTCAGAGAACCGGTTTCACCGTCCGGTGTGCGCAAGGTGAGCGTGCTGGGTTCGTCCGCTTCGGCAAGCTCATACAGTACAGAATCATCTATGACCTCACGGTCAGAGGAGATTGTCAGCGTGCCGAAATCAGCCGCTGCGGAAGAAGAAACGCAGAAAACCATTGTCAAAATGGCGGATAACAGGCGTTTTTTCATATAATCGCCTCCTTGGATGCTGCTTTATCTGCAATCACTTTCTTTTCGTTTTCCAATTCCTTTTCTGTAATCTTCCATGAGTCTAATACAATGACCTGCTATATCGTGCATTCCAAGTTCCTGAAAAAAGGTAATTTGCAGTTTCATCAGTTCTTCGCAAACCGTCAACTTCTGTTCATCCATATTGCCGATAGCAAGCCATGGGAAAGCCTTATATTTCCTCGTGTCACCAATGAGAAAATTGTACCCTATTAACTGATTTTCACGGAGAACGAAATAGAATTGTGGACCCGAATTCGGAACTGACTTTTCCATAATCCGCTGCATTGTTTTCACACCGCCGTATGCCGGGAAAAAACCGATTTGCGCAAGAGCATTTAATATGTCAAGCCGTTGATCCGTGGGTATATCTCTGTAATTGAAAATCTGTTCCATTTGCTTTGCCCTCATTAAATTCCGATTTGCCATTCTGTTATGGCTTCACTATACCATGAATACCCCTGAAACACAATCACCCATTGACACCACCGATCTTCCGATAGATAATATAGGCAATAGGAAAAAACTTTACGCAAGAAGGGAAGTGCTTCAACGAATGAAACGCAGCTACGAGATGGACCTGTGCAGCGGTCCGCTGCTGAGCAAAAATCCTGCTGTTTTCGCTGCCGCTGATTCTTTCGGGTGTGCTGCAGCTGCTGTTCAACGCGACCGACATTGTCGTAGTCGGCAAATTTGCGGGCAGCAATGCGATGGCAGCAGTCGGCTCGACCACTTCGCTGTTCAACCTGCTGGTCAACTCATTCATCGGTATTTCGGTCGGCGCGAACGTGCTTGTCGCGCGGCATTACGGCGAGCGGGATTACGACGGTGTACAGCAGACCATCCAGACGGCGCTGCTCACCGGCTTGATCGGCGGCACGATACTGATCGTGCTCGGCGTTGTGCTCGCACGTCCCATGCTGACGCTGATGGCCACACCGGACGAGGTTATCGACCAGGCCGTGCTGTACATGCAGGTGTACTTCATCGGTATGCCGGCAACCATGATCTACAACTTCGGTGCAGCCGTGCTGCGTGCCGTGGGCGATACCCGGCGTCCGCTGTACTTCCTGATGGCGGCAGGCGTGATGAACGTCTTCGGCGACCTGCTGTTTGTGTGCCTGCTCGGCATGGGCGTTGCCGGAACTGCGATCGCCACCGTGCTCAGCCAGTGTGTCTCTGCGGCGCTGACCGTGCTGTGCCTTGTAAAATCGGACGGCATGTGCCATCTCGACCTGCGCCGTCTGCACTTCCGCATGGATAAGTTCCTGAGAATCATGCAGGTCGGTCTGCCTGCCGGTATGCAGAGCGTTATCTTCAATATCTCGAACGTACTCATTCAGTCCTCGGTCAACAGCTTCGGCGCAGTAACGGTTGCGGGCAACACGGCAGCCGCCAACATTGAGGGCTTTGTGTACATTTCGATGAACGCGCTCTATCAGACCTCCATCAGCTTCACCAGCCAGAATCTCGGTGCAAAGAATTATCACCGCATCGACCAGACACTCGTGCGCTGCATGTGCATCGTCACACTGATCGGTCTGGTGCTCGGCAACGGCGCACATCTGCTCGGCAATCATCTGCTGCACATCTACTCGGATGATCTGGAGGTCATCTCGTTCGGTATGCAGCGCCTGTCGGTCATCAGCGTCACCTACTGCCTGTGCGGCATGATGGATGTGCTCGCGGGCACAATACGCGGTATGGGCTATTCCATGCTGCCAATGATCGTCTCGCTGATTGGCGCATGTGTGTTCCGTATCATCTGGATTTTTACGGTCTTTCGCGTGCAGCATACGCTGTTCATCCTGTATGCGTCCTACCCGATCTCGTGGATACTGACCATCCTGGCGCACTTTGTGTGCTACCTGATCGTGCGGAAAAAGGTTTTCCGGCCGCAGGAGACATGAGAGCGCGTTTTTCTCCGGAAAACGGTTGTAATTGACGGTTAAATATAGTATAATACTCGTGCAATGCGGGAATTTCCCGCACAATAAGTAAATAAGCGAACAGTCGGTGCCGCTGTATGTTTTTGAACAGGACAGCGGGTAAAAGGGAAGCAGGTGCAAATCCTGCACGATCTCGTCACTGTAAGCGGGGAATGGACTGCCATTTACGTCACTGATATTGCAGTATCGGGAAGGCGGCAGTTCTAAGGCAACATCGCATGATGAAAGCTGCGGCGCTTTGCGGAAATTTTGTGTCCTGACTTCGTTGTGATTTCACGGTAATACATCAAGTATTACCGCAAAACCACGCCTCGTCAGTACGCGAAAATTTACTCGCAAATCGCTCTTGTGCAATTATGCGGTATTGCATTAAGAGCCGCAAGTCAGGAAACCTGCCGGTCTGTTGGTACGGGAAGCTGCTTCCGGGTCACGAGTTATTGATTGTACTGATACCGCATGATTTTTGATTCAAGCAGTCCCTTTTATCATATATTGATGGGGGACTGTGTGTTTTCCGTACCCTTTTTCTTTCAAAGCGTGCGCTTTCGCTTTGCAGGCAAAATGAAGGAGGAAAACCATGAGCAAAGTAAAGCAAACTGAAGAAGCTCGGCATTATGCTGATCGTTTCCGGCATGCTGATGTCCATGCTGACCGCTTGCGGCGGCAGCAAGACTGCAGCTGCGGATGACACGAAGGACAATAACACCACTGCACAGACTGATGCGCAGGATCAGACCGATCCGGACGAAAACTATGAAACGGGTGACGCTTCCTTTGGACGATCCGCTGAATCAGGATGAAATTGGCGATACCGAGCTGCTCGTAGTCAGCTTCGGCACCAGCTATAACGACAGCCGCCGTGAGACCATCGGCGCCATCGAGAAGGCTATGCAGAAGGCGTTCCCGGATTACGCGGTACGCCGCGGCTTCACCAGCCAGATCATCATCGACCATGTAAACAAGCGTGATGGCGAGAAGATCGACAACGTAACCGAGGCACTGGACCGCGCCGTAGACAACAAGGTAAAGACCCTGGTTGTTCAGCCGACCCATCTGATGAACGGTCTGGAGTACAACGACCTCAAGGATGAGCTGGCAGGCTATTCGGATTCCTTCGAGAAGATCGTGCTCGGTGATCCGCTGCTGACCTCTGATGATGACTTCCAGAAGGTTATGAATGCCATCGTAGACGCAACCAAGGAGTACGACGACGGCGAGACCGCAATCTGCTTCATGGGTCACGGCACCGAGGCAGAGTCCAATCAGGTTTACACCAAGATGCAGGAGACCCTCAAGGCCGCAGGCTACGATAACTACTTTGTCGGCACTGTTGAGGCAACTCCGTCCCTCGATGACGTAATCGCAGCCGTTAAGGCAGGCGGCTATAAGAAGGTTGTTCTGCGTCCTCTGATGATCGTTGCAGGCGACCACGCCAATAACGATATGGCAGGCGACGAGGACGGCTCCTGGAAGACCGAGTTTGAGAAGGCAGGCTTCGAGGTAACCACCGTAGTTGAGGGCCTTGGCTCTGTGCAGGCAATCCAGGATCTGTTTGTTGCACACGCACAGGCAGCGATTGATTCCCTGAAGTAAATCAAGTAAACAGCAGGGTCCGGACCGTGGAATGCGGACGGACCCTGTTTTTGTGGAAATTTTGATTGTCGATTTCGGTGTGCAGAATTGAGAATTGAAAATGGAGAATTATACCCAGAGTGAATCGTTGAGAGTGAAGAGAACGTGATAGGCGTAATTCGCAGGTGCCGTCTGCAATATCCAGATTAACGATTTGTGCGGCACGGTTATGCCGCACGCTGCGTAGAGTAACCCACATGTGTAGCAGTACGGTATCTGATATTGCGAATATGCGGATACATGAACGCACATCGTGCGTCCTGCGGAAGAAAAAATCCTCTGCCGTTCCTTTATAGTCTCAGTTCTGAACAACCACTGTGCTCTCTTAGGAAAGGGTGATTCACAAGAGGGTGGAAACCTTGGTGTCTACCCTCTTGTGCCCCTGCCGGGCAGGCAAGATTCCGTTCGCTTCTCAAGCGCAAATGCCCCGAATGGCAACCATTCATCAAAATCCCGTTTTTTATATCGCAAGACAAAGGAGAAACCACAATGAAGAACAAAAAAGCACTGTTAAGCGCCGTATTTGCGGCATTCATGCTGCTCTCCGCCTGCGGCGGCAGCACCCAGCAGAACACCTCCGCGCAGGACAGCAGCACCACCTCTCAGGTCGCTTCTGCGTCCGATATGGCCGGTGTCGAGGACGTTGTTGAGGACGGCATGACGCCGATCACCGGCGACAAAGTGAAGGACGGCACCTACGATGTAACCGTCGATTCCAGCTCCAACATGTTCAATGTTACCGCATGCGAGCTGACCGTCAAGAACGGCGAAATGACCGCTAAGATGCACATGGGCGGTACCGGTTATCTGTACGTCTACATGGGCACCGGCGAGGAGGCTGCCGCTGCCGATGAGGCCGACTACATTCCGTTTACCGAGGAAGCCGACGGCACACACAGCTTTACCGTTCCGGTTAAGGCGCTTGATGAGGGAATTGATTGCGCAGCCTTCAGCAAGAAGAAGGAGAAGTGGTACGACCGCACCCGGGATTTCCGCGCGGACTCTTTGCCGGCAGACTCACTGGCAGACGGCGTAATGACCACCGCTGAGAGCCTGTCTCTCGCAGACGGCACCTACACCGCTGACGTAACGCTTTCCGGCGGCTCCGGCCGTGCAAGCGTGGAATCTCCTGCAACGCTGACCGTTTCGGGCGGCAAGGTGACGGCTAAGATCATCTGGAGCAGCAAAACTACGATTACATGAAGGTGAACGACGAAAAGTACGATGCTGTGATCGAAAATGAGCACTCCACGTTTGAAATTCCGGTTGCGGGCTTTGACTGGGCGATGCCGGTCGTAGCCGACACTACCGCAATGAGTGAGCCGCACGAGATCGAGTACACGCTGCGTTTTGATTCTGCGTCCATCGCTCCGGCAGCAAAATGAAAAGAATTACAGCATGGTGCCTGAGTGCGGCACTGCTGCTCGGCGGTCTGTCCGGCTGCGGAACTGCCCGGCAATCGACCGCACAGACGCAGGCGGCGGTCTCGTGGAGCGACATGCAGCCGACCGACAGCGTGGATTTGGAGTATGCCGAGTGCTTTTCGGTCGATCACTATGACGGCGGCTATTCGCTCATTACCGTGAAGGACGACGCACGTTATCTGGTC
>VOFI01002959.1_pt1 | contig 52539 bp, 88 predicted proteins | sample 5384131 | NCBI WGS metagenome assembly VOFI01 (sample SAMN12384728, study PRJNA508395) | human gut metagenome | isolation source: healthy gut H | host: Homo sapiens
AACGGCACGCCGTCCCTGGCAAAGAACATGGCGTCAAAGTCGAACAGGAACGGGGGGGAGCTCCAGCGCGGCGGGGGCAGGCCGGCTGCGCCGGAGCAGGCTGTTCACCCGGGCGCGCAGCACCGCCAGGGGAGAAGGGCTTGGTCACATAGTCATCCGCCCCCAGCTCCAGACCGGTCACCTGGTCCATCTCCAGGTCGTTGGCCGTCAGGATCAGCACCGGCAGGGCGGAGCGGTCCCGCAGCCGGGAGAGCAGGTCCAGGCCGTTCCCGTCGGGCAGGTTCAGGTCCAGGATGAGCAGGTCAAAGGTCCGCTCCGCCAGCTCCCGCCCGCCTGGCCGATGGTGCCGGCCTGGACGAACTGGCGCCCTTCCTGGCCCAGTGCCAGGCGGATGCCCTGGCTGAGGGCAGGGTCGTCCTCCACGATGAGGATCTGATGCATGAGATATCACCACTTATCTGTTGATCCGCCTCCCCGGACCCCGCCGGGGGGGCGGTGCTATTGTACCATGGGCCGGTCCGAGTGACAAGGGCCGGGGCGGCCGCCCGGACCCAGATCTGTCCGGAAATCCCCGCCCGCCCCTTGACAAAGAAAACGGCGTGTGCTATATTGCACACATTGCAATGAAGACGACCAGTAGCGGAGCCGCCGCTGCCCAGAGAACCCCCGGACGGTGAGAGGGGGGGAGAGGGGCGCTCCGGGAATACGCCTCCGAGCAGCCGCCCGAACCGGACAAGCCGCAGTAGGGGACAGGCCGGGCCGCGCCCGTTACCGCGCCGGAGTCCAGCACTCCATAAGGTCCTGCCCGCGAGGACAGGACGGTCCAGAGGTGGTACCGCATTTCATGCCCTCTGTCCTTCGGGACAGGGGGCATTTTTCAGAGAGCCCGATCCTCTCTGTGTATTCCCGCGCCGCAGGGGCGGGAACAGCGGGGGAGACTCCGCAAAATGAGTTCGGGCGGTCTGGAAATGTGGAGAGAGACAGAAAAGGGGGCGGTGTCGTGTCCGCAAAGCAGAGAGGCGTCCTGTGCGTCTTTGCCGCCGCGGTGCTGTACAGCATCGGGGGGCTCTGCATCAAAGTGATCCCGTGGAACGGGATGTCCATCAACGGAGCCAGGACCGCGGTGGCCTTGGTAGTTATCGGGCTGTACCTGTGGGCCATCCGCCACAAGCCCAGGATGAACCGCTGGGTCCTGCTGGGCGCTTTGGCGGTGTGTGGGACCAACATCCTCTTCTCCATCGCCAACAAGATGACCACGGCGGCCAACGCCATCGTCCTCCAGTTCACCGCCCCCATCTTCGTGATGGTGTTCACCGCCATCTTCTTCCGGCGCAGGCCGGGAAAGCTGGATCTGGTGACCTGCGCGGCCGTGCTGGGCGGCATCCTGTTCTTCTTTGTGGACAGCCTTTCCGCTGGCGGGATGGTGGGGGAACGTGCTGGCCCTCATCTCCGGGATCTCCTACGCCGGTGTGTTCATGATGAACGACATGCCGGAGGGGGACGCCATCAGCTCGGTCTTCTGGGGAGATGTATTCAGCGCGGTGGTGGGACTGCCCTTTGTGGCCATGGAGACCGACTTCTCCGCCACAGCGGTGGTCAGCGTCCTGATCCTGGGGGTGTTCCAGGTGGCACTGGCCTATATCCTGCTGACCATCGGCCTGAAAACCACGCCTCCGGTGACCGCCAGCCTGGTCTCCGGCATTGAGCCGGTGCTAAACCCCATTCTGGTAGCCGTCTTTTACCATGAAATGATCGGTCCCACTGCGCTGGTGGGCGCGGTGATCGTGGTGGGCAGCGTGGTGGCCTACAATGTGATCTGTGGACGCAGGGAGCACAAGGAGCGCGTGCCTGCTCAGGGAGAGAAACAACAGTCCTGCTGAAAACACTTCATGCCAGCAGAATATTGAATAAAAAGGGAGAAAGTACGATGACCTGTTATGAGGAACTGAAAGCCCGCGGACTGATCGCCCAGGTGACCAACGAGGAGGAGATCTCCAAGATGGTGAATGAGGGAAGGCGGTGTTCTACATCGGCTTTGACCCCACTGCCGACTCCTCCATGTGGGCCACTTCATGGCCCTGTGCCTGATGAAGCGCCTTCAGATGGCGGGCAACCGGCCCATCGCACTCATCGGCGGCGGCACCGGCTATATTGGGGACCCCTCCGGCCGCACCGACATGCGGAACATGATGACCCCGGAGACCATCCAGCACAACTGCGACTGCTTCAAAAAGCAGATGGAGCGGTTCATCGAGTTTGGTGAGGGCAAGGCCCAGATGGTGAACAACGCCGACTGGCTGCTGAAGCTGAACTATATCGAGCTGCTGCGGGATGTGGGAGCCTGCTTCTCGGTGAACAACATGCTTCGGGCCAAGTGCTATGAGCAGCGGATGGAGAAGGGACTCTCCTTCCTGGAGTTCAACTACATGATCATGCAGTCCTACGACTTCTACTACCTCTTCCAGCACTACGGATGCAATATGCAGTTCGGCGGTGATGACCAGTGGAGCAACATGCTGGGCGGCACGGAGTTGATCCGCCGCAAGCTGGGGAAGGACGCCCACGCCATGACCATCACTCTGCTGCTCAACAGCGAGGGCAAGAAGATGGGCAAGACCGCCAGCGGCGCGGTCTGGCTCGACCCGGAAAAGACTTCACCCTTCGATTTCTATCAGTATTGGCGGAACGTGGACGATGCCGACGTGCTCAAGTGCATCCGCATGCTGACCTTCCTGCCCCTGGAGCAGATCGACGAGAAGGTCCAGGTCCTCACGGATGGGATGAACGGCCTGGTCAGCATGGCCTCCTCGCCGGTGTTTTATGCCCTGGGCGCACATCCCAATATTGAGATCCGTTTCTATAATACGCCCAATCCGCTCATGCCCTGGACCTTTAACGGCAGGCTCCATGACAAATATATTCTCTCAGATGACCGGCTGCTGCTGGCAGGCGGACGAAACACTTTTGATAAATTTTTTAGGGGACTATGTCCCAGACCCGGAAAAAGAGTCATGACCTGGATATTCTGTTCTATAATTCTGCCGCAGGGACGGCTGACAGCGGTGAGCGTACTCCATCAGGTGGAGCAGTACTTTCAGATGGTTTGGTCTGACAGCCACAGCAAAACCTGGCTGGAGTCCGCACCATTTTCTATCGAAAGAGCGTACTTCTGGAGACAGAAGCCCTCCATATGCGGCACAGCACATGGAGGAGGCTCATCCGGGCTTTTTGAGCAAAGAGAATACAGATTACATAGAGGCCACGGTCCCATTAAAAGCTGTGACTTTTATCCATAACCCGATCAATATTTTGGCAAAAGAACCTCTGGTATGGTGGCAGCTGCAGCAGCTGATGGAGGGTGCTGAGGGAGAGAGTCTACCTCCAAACACCCTACGCAGTATGTGATCAGTCGATGTATGACGGACTTTCACGGGTGGCTGGGCGCGGGGTGCCCTTCTCCGTTCAGATCAACTCCATGGGAGTAGGGGACAATTTTATGGCCTCTTCCGACTATTACCGCAATAAGGCTCGGGTGCTGGATACCGGTGCTCAGGTATGGGAGTGGTACGGGGATTACTCCTCCCACGGAAAGTCCCTGCTCATTGACCAGGACCTCGCGGCGGTAGGCTCCTACAATCTGGATATGCGCAGCACCTATGTGGATACGGAAGTGATGTTCGTGATCCATGGGGAGGAATTTAATGCGGTCTTGGAACATTACCTAGCGGAAATGGAGGAGGATTCTCTGCTGGTGTCCGGACTGGAGACCTATGTGGAGAAGGAAGGGGTGACCCCCTGGGATAACGGAGACTGGAAGCATGCACTTTATCCCATCACATCGCTCCTGGTCCAGCCGTTTCGGTGTCTGCTCTGAGTTTTGGTTCCTTTTCAGGGCCTGCTGTGCTATAATCAAAAAAAACAAACTTACATGAGCCTGTAAGGGGGAGACACTTAACATGAAAAAAGGATATTTTTTATCCTGATTGCAACTATCGCGTTCAGTTCCATGGAGGTGGTGCTGAAACTCATCGCGGGGAGGTCAATCCGGTCCAGCTGACGCTGGCCCGCTTTTCCATCGGCTTCGTTTTTCTGGCCCCGGTGGCTGTCTACACCCTAAAGAAGCGAAGCAAGCGCCTGGACCGGAAAAGCGTGGCCTATTTCGCCCTGCTGGGCCTGATCGGCATTGCCATCTGCATGCCGATCTATCGGATGTCCATCAACTTTACCGAGTCCTCCGTGGTGGCGGTCCTGTTCAGCTGCAACCCAGTCTTTGTTACCTTTTTTGCCTTCATGATCCTGAAGGAGCCCATCAAGAGGCGCCATCTGGCAGCCCTGAGTCTGGAGATCCTGGGGACCCTGGCCATTATCAACCCCCTGCATATCAAGCTGAACATGGTGGGCGTAGGACTGGCCCTGTGCTCCACTGTGCTGTTCTCCATCTACGGGGTGATGGGCAAACGAAAGTGTGCGGAGTACGGGGGCGCGGTGGTCACCTGCTTCAGCTTCCTCTTCGGGAGCGTCATCATTTTTCTGCTTTATCCTGATCACCCATATCCCCGCCGTGGCGGGATTCTTCCAGTCCATCGGTCTGCCCTCCTTTGCCCAGATCCCCATTCTGGAGGGCTATACCCTCCAGAACCTGCCCCTATGTGCTCTATGTCTCGGCCGGCGTGGCCGGCGTGGGCTTCTGCGCCTACTTCCTGGCTATGGAATACCAGCCGGCCAGCGTGGTCTCGCTGGTGTATTTCTTCAAGCCGGCGCTCTCGCCCATACTGGCCTGGATGGTCCACGGGGAGGAGATCCCGGGCAATATGCTGGCGGGTATCCTGCTGATCCTGGCGGGCTCGTTTGCCAATATCATCCCGGGATACTGGAGATCAGACGCGCCAAACAACAGATGCCGTCCAACTGAGTTTTGATCGATGCAATCGATGCATGTGAGGAGATGTGAGATCTATGAACAAATCGAAAGTTTACTTTACGGACCTCCGGGCCCCTGTGGGGACAAGCCAGCTCACCAAGCTCCAGCGGCTGATCCGCAGCGCTGGGATCGGTGAGATCGACATGGAAAAAAAAGCTGGTGGCCATCAAGCTCCACTTCGGAGAACCCGGGAACCTGTCTTATCTGCGACCCAACTATGCCAAGGCGGTGGCCGACGTGGTCAAGGAGCTGGGCGGCATGCCCTTTTTGACGGACTGCAACACCCTCTACCCGGGGAGGCGGAAAAATGCCCTGGAGCACATTGAGAGCGCCTATGAGAACGGGTTTTCCCCTTCTCCACCGGCTGTCAGGTCATCATTGGAGACGGCCTGCGGGGCAATGATGACGTAGAGGTCCCGGTGGCGGGGGGCGAGTATGTGGAGAAGGCTAAGATCGGCCGCGCCATCATGGACGCAGATGTGTTCATCAGCCTGAGCCACTTCAAGGGCCATGAGCAGACCGGGTTCGGCGGTGCGCTGAAAAATATTGGCATGGGGTGCGGGAGCCGCCGGGGCAAGATGGAGCAGCACTCCGGCGGAAAGCCGGTGGTGAAGCAGAAGCGCTGCGCAGGCTGCCGCCAGTGCATCAAGCAGTGCGGGCAGGACGCTATCTCCTACGATGGGGGTAAGGCATTTATTGACCAGGAAAAGTGCGTGGGCTGCGGGCGGTGCATCGCGGTGTGTAACTTTGATGCCATTTTTAACCCCAACGACTGTGCCTGTGAGCAGCTGAACCGGAAGATGGCCGAATATGCCAAGGCGGTGGTGGATGGACGGCCCCAGTTCCACATCAGCCTGGTGATCGATGTATCTCCCTACTGCGACTGCCATGGGGACAACGATATGGCCATCCTGCCTGATGTGGGGATGTTCGCTTCGTTTGACCCGGTGGCCCTGGACCAGGCGTGCGTGGATGCCTGTTTGCGGCAGCAGCCCATCCCAGGCAGCCTTCTGGATGACCGGATGCATGAGGAAGGCTTCCATGATCTCCACGACCACTTCCGGAATGTGACGCCGGAGTGCGAGTGGGAGAGCTGCTTGGCCCATGGGGAAAAGATCGGCCTGGGCAGCCGGACCTATGAGCTGATCCGGGTCTGAACCCACAAAAAAGCCTGCGGTCCATCAGACCGCAGGCTTTTTTGCACTTTTTGATAGCAGACTCCGGGACACTCAGGCATTCCGGGGCTGGGGCGTCATCTGTTTGTCGAATGCGGGGTTGGTGAGATAGACATTCTTGCTGTTCATCTTTTTCCTTGCACAGCCGCAGACACTCGCCGAAGCGCTGGAAGTGGACGATCTCCCGCTCTCGCAGGAAGCGGATGACGTTGTTGACATCTGGGTCATCACTGAGACGCAGGATATTGTCATAGGTGAGGCGGGCTTTCTGCTCTGCTGCCAGGTCCTCTGCAAGGTCAGCGATGACGTCGCCCGTGGACTGGATAGAGCCGGCGCTCCAGGGGAAGCCCGAAGCTGCCGTGGGATAGACGCCGGTGGTGTGGTCTACAAAATAGGGGGCAAAGGACGGGGAGTTCCGTACCTCCTCGTCAGTGAGGTTCCGGGTCAGCTGATGGACGATGGCGGCTACCATCTCCATATGGCCCAGCTCCTCAGTGCCGATGTCGGTGAGCAGTCCCTTTGCCTCGGCATAAGGCATAGAGTAGCGCTGGGACAGATAGCGCATGGATGCGCCCAGCTCCCCGTCGGGACCGCCGTACTCCAATAGCCTATAAAATGGGTCACAAAATAATGCGATAGGTTATCGCAAGGGTGTAGCTGTCCTTGTCGAATACACAGTTCTCAATGACTGACCGGGCAGCGTTATTCTTTTCCACGGTGGTGGCCGTGGAGGACCGGAGCGTTTCCAGAGCAGTTGATATGGCACCCTTGATGGCCGCCCTGGTGATTTCCTCGTCAGAGTTGGACTTTCGCTCCTCCAGCTCCTTAGCCGTCTGAGCCATGTTTTCCTCTAAGGCTTTCTTTGCCTTTGAAAAATCATCCAGTTCAATGACGCCTGCAAGATACGCTTCTTGTAGGCGCTCTTTTTTTTGGATTCCAGAATCCGAAGGGCGGCCTCCAGGTGGACCAAATCCCGGCCCTCGCTGGCATTGGTGTAGGTTATATCATATATGATGTCTGTGGAACTGGTGGCATCTTGCCCCAGGCGGGAGATGATGGCGTCTTCCAGGAGATCGACCCGGATGTGCTGGGTATGGGTGCAGCGGCCTTTGGTGTAGTTGCCGCACTTGAAGTAGTGGGGTTTAGCAAAGACGAGAGTAGCGCCGCAGGCGCTGCACCGGACAATGCCGGACATCCAATGCTTCAGCTCTGTACTGGGGCGAGCCTTGTAGCCCCACTGACACTTGACTTCGTCCATACGGCGCTGGGCGGCTTCCCAGGTGTCCAAATCTATGATTGGCTCGTGGTCGCCGTCTGCTATGATAATATTCTCGTTGAAGAAATCCCGCCTGGTGCGCCCCTCCGGGTTCCAACGCAGCTTCCCAATGTAGACCGGGTTCCGAATGATATACTCGACGGTCCGGTTCTCGAATGGATTGCCCCTGATGGGTCTTGACACCGAGAGCGTTCATCTCCTTTGCTATGGGGAAAAGACCCTTGCCGGCAATGAACTCGTCGAAGATCCGGCGGACATAGTCGGCCTCCGCCGGATCTGGAACCATTTTGTCGCTTTCGTCGAGCCTGTATCCGAATGAGGCGGTACACTGCCGCTTACCCCCTCTCGGCGTTGACCCTCATGCTGCGCTTTTTTACTTCCTGGCTCAAGCGGATGGAATAGAATTCGTCCATCCATTCGATGATTCGCTCAATCAGCTTGCCAAAGGGACCAGCAATCAGGGGTTCCGTGATGCTGACCACATCGACCTTGCATTTGGAGCGGAGAATCGACTTGTAGAAGATGCTTTCCTCTTGATTTCTGGCGAAACGGGCGAACTTCCAGAGGAGTATGACGGAGAACGGACAATCGCTTTCTTTAGCCCTGGCGATCATTTCTTGAAACTTTGGCCGGTTTTTGGCTTTACGGCCAGAGATCGGCTCTTCAATATAGATGCAGTCTTCCAGAAGAATGATGCCTTCGCGTTTGGCATACTTCCTGATTTCATCCAGTTGGCTCTCTGGAGACAACTCATCTTGGTCGTCCGTTGATACCCGGATATAGGCCGCTGCGAAGCGGAACTTGGGCGATTCGGAAATTTGTTCTTTCGTGGCGACCCTGCCGTACAGAACAGCATTGCTCTGTTTACTCAACCGAATCACCCCGATCTCCGGCGCAGAACACGAAGAAATGCTCGTTGCTCAAGTTTCGGTCAATCTCATCCGAGAGCTTCCCGGCGTCAGAGAAGGAGAGATAGCCCCGCTGTGCCATGAGGTCGATGATACGATATGCCTGCCCGGATACTTGGTAGGTGAACTCGGAGGCGAAAGAATCCAGATCATCGAAGGATCGAGTCTTCATTTCCGAGATGAAATGATACACAGAAAGGGCCGGATAAGACCGGGACAGAACAAAGGCCAAGTCGCCCGCCGACGAAAGGAAGATGCCTGAGACCTCAATGCAACAGAGACCGCAGTCAACCGTGAGGTCCTGCCCAATGCAGATGAGAGAGGATAGCTTGGGATGATCCCTGGTTTGCACCGGATACAGAAGCTCAAGGCTACCCATTAGATTGTTACTGTGCAGAGTTGTCTCCACCCGATTGTTTGCCATCATCAGCTTTTTCCTCCAGTCTGTATTTTTGCAGAACAGCCTGTACAACACGCTTGTCATCGGCGTTGGCGGCACCATAGAGAGAAGCGACTTCCTGAAGCTCCGGGGGCATGAGTTCATACTTGTCCCCGCTCAGACCAACCAGCCAATCGAGAGAGACATGAAAATGCTCGGCCACTTTGACAAGATAGGTGATCTCGGGCAGCCGGTCACCAGTCAAATAGCGAGAGAGAGTCGGAGCCGAAATCTTCAGTCCTTCGGCAATTTCCCTGAGCGGCTTTCCTGTAGATTCGCAAAGCTGCCTCATGTGCTCTCTGAACAGAATATAATCCATAGTTTGACCCCTTTCCGAAGTGCTAATTTTTGTTACCGATTGTGGATTACATTTTATATCTTTTTGGGTGGTACTGCAACAAAAAATATTAACATTGACCTAAAACATATTGACAATTTCCACATGGTAATATAAGATAATACTATGGTAATAAACCCCAAAATAAAAAAAGGACGGGGAGGTGAACTAAATGAAACCGCTTGAAATCAAAGGAGCCCGGGCTAGGCTGGGATATAAGCAACAGTATATGGCTGATAACCTTGGTATATCGGTTGCCACCTACCGAAAAAAAAAGGAGAGTGGTGTCATTCGGTTTACCGACAAGGAGAAAGTCAAGGTCACAAAGCTGCTGGAGCTTACGCCGGCGCAGATGAATGACTTTCTGTTTGATGGAGAGTTGCCGATTGGTTCCGCAAATTAAGTGGGGCGGTATTTTTTATGCCTAAATATTTCCGATTGGTAACATTTTTTGCTTCTAAGGTAATTATAGGACAATTCGGAGGTGAAAAAAATGGGGCGTGAAGCCAGGAAAGCGGTCGGTAATCCATGGTATGAAGCCAGGAAACGGGCCGCTGAATATGACGACAGGCTAAGTAGCCGGGAAGGGGCAGCCGAAAGTCTCGGAATGTCGGTATCCGCTCTGGCAGATGCGGAGTTGGGCCTGACGAAGTGTATGCCCGTGGATAAGGCGGTTCTGATGGCGGACCGGTACAACGCTCCTCAGCTCCTGAACTACTACTGTCTGCATGAGTGCCCGATTGGCTGCCGGCAGTCTCTATCTGATAAACTGCTGGGGATTGACCGGGTAACCGTCAAGCTATTGAAGAGCCTGAAGGTCGATGAACTGGAGGAGATAAAAGATTCTCTGCTCGATATTGCGGAGGACGGCAGGATCACAGAAGATGAAAAGCCGGAGTTGCGGGAGATTCTGGACTATCTGGATGATTTGGCAAAGACTATCAGTGAGCTGAAGACTATCGGGAAGATTGCACTGAACGGCGGAGATGTCGGAGATGATGATTGATCCCGCGGAGAACACACCGAAAGGAGATAGCGTTGTGACAAGAGTGGAGAGACGAAAACTGAGAGCCAGACGGCACCGGATTCGGATTACCGCCGTACTTGGAATTTTAGTCGTTGTACTCCTGACTGCGAGCTGGGCGGCAGACGAGGCTGACGATGCCCCTTCCTTTGGAGCGGTTGCCCCCGGAAGTGAAAAGGAGCAGACCGTGGAAGTGCTCCCGCTATGGTTCAGCGAGGAAGCCGAGATGAAGATGACGGTCAAAAAAAAAGATGTGGTCGCTACGGAGGCCCTGATGGAAACGGAGGAAGAAGCTCCGTCATATCAGTCCGATGCGGTCCCGCTGAATCACGACACACAAGCCCAGGTTTTGGGCTGGTGTGAGGAGTACGGGGTGCCTTATTCCGTGGCTCTGGCTGTGATAGAGGCCGAAAGCTCCTTCCGGCCAGACGCAGAGAACGGAAGTTGCTACGGTTATATGCAGATCAACAGCATCAATAAATCCTGGCTGTTCCAGGAAATCGGGGTAACCAACCTGGAAGACCCACTCCAGAATCTGCACTCCGGCATCTATATGCTCGGAGATCTGTATGGCAAATACGGTGATTGGCACAAGGCCCTTGTCTGCTACAACTGCGGGGAGACGGGCGCCTACAACCACTACTTCAGCCAGGGCCTCACCAGTAGCGGTTACAGCCGCCACGTCATGGAACTGGAGGCAAAGTGGGCGGAGGTGGTCTCACAATGAGTTCCGATGAAATCCGGCGCATTGTGGTCGGAGTGGAAGCGAAAATGGGGTGGACCTTCCGCCACAAAGACGTTTGCGAGATTCTTCAATACACGGAGCAAAAAGGCAAGGCAGAACGGAAAGGGGCAGGGCTACGTTCCGATTCTGTTCGAGAATGAACTTCGGGACTTCGTGACCAGATCCGTTATCAATGCGCAAGGGAGGTTGAACGAATGTGCCAGGTTTGCAGACACACCCACTGTTTGAGTGTGTGCCCAAATGCGCCTGACCCTCCGGCTGTAACCACCTGCGCCCGCTGCGGGGAATCTGTTACACCGGGGTACGAATACGCCAGGATTGATGGCCTGGACTACTGTGCTGAGTGCATCGAAGATATGCCATACTGCGAGCTGGTCCCGCTGCTTGGCGGGGAATGGGATACCGTTCTGCCCGACCACATCATAAAATGCGGAGCCTGCGGAAGAGTGATTGAACCGGGGGAGGAGTTCGGGACCTTGGACGGGAGTATCTACTGCGAAGAGTGCATTGATGAGTTCCCGTACTGCGAACTGGTGACCATGGCGGGCCACGATTGGAAAATGGCGATCAAGGAGGACATCTACGATGGATACGACGGATAAGGTGCTGGAGATCCCGGTTGTGGAGGGCCTGGAGTTCGATGACGCCACGCATACATACAGGCTCGACGGCTTGGTGATACCGAGCGTGTCTGCGATCCTGGGGCCTCTGAGCAAGGCAAAATACGCTGGTATCAGCGAGAGAACGATGGATAGGGCGGCAGACAAGGGAACGGCGGTCCACAACAGCATTGAGAACTGGATCAAGTTCGAGATTGAGGATATACCGCCGGAGCACATCGGCTACTTCAACGCCTTCCGGGCCTGGTGGGATGAATTCAGGCCGGAGGTGGTCGGCTCCGAGGTCAGGATCTGCCACCGGTTGATGCGATATGGCGGGACTGCCGACTTGGTCGCCTACATCGGCGACGAACTGACGCTGGTAGACTACAAGAGCACCTACGTCATCAGCGATATGACCTGCGGGGTACAGCTTGAAGCATACGCCCAGGCCCTGGCCGACATGGGAATCAGGGTCCAGAGGAAGAGAATTCTGCACCTCAAGAAAGACGGAATCTATTCGATTCGAGACTACCCGGCGAACGATGTGAACCGGTGGCGGGTCTTTGGGGCGCTGAAGACGGTCTACGACTATATCGAATCCTCTAAATGAAGATTGCGAAAAAATGTTACTAAAATACGAAATTCCATTGACTTAGGCGGTAGGTGTTGTATCGTAAAGTTACAGATTATTAAGGAAGGATGTGTAGCAAATGAACGAAAACCTCGCAATCGTAGGCAGCAACGCCCTCGTCCTCGATTCACCGGAGGACACCTTGACCCAGGAGGCCAGCCTGATTGAAAAGCAGGCCAGCAGTGTGGCTGTCACCAATGACGCCGAATACGCTGCGGCCGGCGATCTCACGAAGGCAGTCAAGAAGATGCAGAAGAAGGTGAAGGACTATTGGGAGCCGATGCGCGTGAACGCCAAGGCGGCCTATGATGAGGTCCTGGCCCACAAGAAGGAGATGCTTGACCCTCTGAGGCTGCGGAGAAGATCCTGAAAGGCAAGATGGGGGACTACTCCATGGAGAAGGAGCGGAAGCGCCGGGCACAGGAGGAGGCCATGCGGAAGCTGGCCGAGCAGGAAATGAACCGAAAGCTGGAGGAGGCTGCCCGGGCAGAGGCTGCCGGAGACACCGCCGGCGCCGAGTTCGCTATGGTGGAGGCAGAGGTGATGGAAGGGGTGTCCATCAGCGGCAGTATCCAGGCGCAGACCCCGAAGGCGGCTGGAGTGAGCCAGAGCAAGACCTGGGAGATCGTCAGCATCGACAGCTCGAAGGTCCCCGTTTCCTTTGAAGGAGTGGAGATCCGGCCGGTCGATGTCAAAGCAGTTATGCGGCTCATCAAGGAGTCCAAGGGAACGGTCCAGATTCCGGGTGTCCAGTACCGGGATTCGGTCAGCATCAGTGTCGGGCGTAACCGGGCAGAGTAGGAGGTCAATATGTCGAACGAAATGGTAAACTCGAATCTTGGGGCCATTGCTCCGAAGCAGAAGGCCAGTGGAGGTGGGCAGCTCAGTGTCTTTGCAAACGCCGAGAGCTTCAACTTGGCGACGCGCATGGCGACCGCCCTGGCGCAGTCTACGGTGGTCCCGAAGGCGTATCAGGGGAATGTGGGGAACTGTATGATTGCCATTGAGATGGCTTCCCGCATCAACACCAGTCCGATGATGGTCATGCAGAATCTTTATATCGTGAACGGGAATCCTGCGTGGTCCAGCCAGTGGATCATCGCCATGATTAACAGCAGCAAACGGTATAAGACGGAGCTTCAGTTTGAGTTCGGTCACGATCCTGCTGATGGGGGCCTGAGCTGTAAGGCTTGGGCGGAGGATTACTCCGGGCACCGGGTAGAAGGCCCGAAGATCACCATGAAAATGGCCCAGGATGAGGGATGGTCCACAAAATCCGGGAGCAAGTGGAAGACCATGCCGGAGGTTATGATTCAGTATCGGGCGGCTTCGTTCTTCGGACGCATGAATTGCCCCGACATGATTATGGGCATCTACTCACAGGAGGAGGTCATCGACATGGGGGACAGCTACAATGGCCCGATTGTCGAGGACTTCATCGTCAATCCTGAAACCGGGGAAGTTATCAGTTCTGAATCTGAACCTGATCCTCAGATTTCCCAGGAGCAGCGGCAATCCCTGTTCCGTATGGCAAAGGAACACTTGGGGACCGATGCGAACAAGATCCTGAAAGAGCTGGTCGCAAAGCATGGGTATGAATCCACGAATTGGATGCCGGTGTCTATCTACAATCAGGTGGTTAGCGAAATCATGCGTTTGGCCGAGGAGAAGCGGGCGGAGCGGCCTAGCTCTGAGCCTGTACCGGAAGATGGTGGTAGCCAGAAAGAGCCTGTCGAGTAATGGATCGTGAACTGGCGGCCAGACCGCCACGAAGGCAGGTGATGAAATGGCATGGGTCAGCGTACACGACAACGTGATAGGGGGAAGCTCCGGGAACTGGCAAAAGAAATCGGCTGCACACAAGAGGAGGCCCTGGGAATCCTGGTGTCGCTTTGGATATGGGGTCTCAACAACGCCGACAAGGACGGCAAGCTGATGAGCGCCGACCGGGAGGATGTTTTGGAGGCGTTCAGCGTTAAGCTGGTCAGCGGCTTGAAAGTTGACATAGTTGACACGCTCGTCAAGACCAGATGGATGGATGAGCCGGAGCTGGGCGTCCTGTATATCCACGATTGGGACCAATGGCAGGAACAATGGTACAAAGCCATTGAACGCCGGGAAAAGGATGCGAAGCGAAAGGCTGAGTACCGGCAGGGCAAACGGTCTGGGAAGGCGCGGGCCGGTGCCGCTGGCAAAAAGAATGACGGTCTCGACCAGGAGGCTCTGTGGGGCAGCGATGGGGGATCGGAGGCACCAGTACAGCCGGAGGAACCGAGATATGCACCGGCGTTCGAGGAGTTCTGGCAGGCATACCCTCGGAAGATCCGGGAAGGGCGAGGCATACAAGAAGTACCAAACCCGCCGGAAGGACGGGTACTCCGATGTCGAGTTACTTGAGGCAGCTAAGAACTATGCGATAGACTGCCGGCGAAGGAAGACGGAGAAGGAGTACATCAAGCACCCAAAGACTTTCCTGAGTGACAGCCTCCCGTTTCTGGACTACCTCCCCAAAAGGGAGAAGCCACAGGAAGACCCGGGAGCAGCGAAGACAAATCCGTTTGAAGAATGGGGTGAAGATACCTGATGGCAGAAGGTATGCTCAACACTTATGAATTTATGAAGAACATCGCAGCCCGTGGCTTGAGCAAGCAGGTCAGGAACCCCGGGGATTATGTAGGGCCGGATGGCCTGCTGATGTGCGGGAAGTGTGGGGAAGCAAAGCAGCGGATCATGGATTTTGCCGATCCGACACCAGAGAACCCGGAGCACACCAGCCAGCTCAAGGTCGCTACGATGTGCCGTTGCGAACGGGAGATTGAGGAGCAGCAGAAGAGAGAGGAGCAGGCGGCCGAGGACATGGAGCGAACCCGAAAACTGAAAAAAGGCAAGCCTCATGGATGAAAAGTTCTCCTACGCCACCTTTGAGCACTTCAAGCCCACCAAGTACAACGAGAGGAACCTGAAGCTCTGCCGGCGGTATGCCGAGAAGTTCGACCTCATGCTGGAGAAAAATCAGGGGCTTTTATTCTGGGGCGACGTAGGGACCGGGAAGAGCTATGCGGCGGCTTGTATTGCAAACTACCTGCTTGACCGAAAGGCCCCGGTCATTATGACCTCATTCGTGAAGCTACTGGAAGTCATCCAGGCCAGCAGAGGAGGAACCGGCGATCCTATCCAGACTCGGATATGCCAGACTGTTATCTTCGATGACCTGGGGGCCGAGCGGGGGTACAGATTATGCTCTGGAGAAGGTCTACAACATCATCGACAGCCGGTATCGCAAGGGGCTGCCCATGCTCCTGACAACCAACCTCAGCCTCGATGAGATGAAGCGGGAGGTTGATGTTCGGTATAGCAGGATCTACGACCGTATCTTTGAAAACTGCTATCCGATGCAGTTCACCGGGCCGAGCTGGAGAAAGGTCGAAGCGAGTCGCAGATTCAAGGATATGGAGAAGCTGCTGGAGGAGGATTGATACCCAATGGGGAAGTCGGTGAAAGAGGATACCTGAAAATCGGAAATGAGGCAGACCGGGTGGCTGTGGCCTCCATTCTGTATAAAAACGGCTATACCGTGAGACCGGTCCGTCGGAAAAAGAATGGGAAGAGCTACGAATACTTCCTGTTCTACCAGATGAACAGCATGGACGAGGAGGCGGTCGGCGATGAAGGTTAAATTCACCGTTCTCGGGGAGCCAGCCGGGAAAGGGCGCCCCCGATTCAGAAGCGTCGGCCCTTATGTAAAGACCTATACCCCAGAAGACGGTAAGCTACGAAAACCTCGTTAAGCTGGAGTACCGGCGGCAGTGCAATGACTTCAAGTTCGAGGACGGGGTGCCGCTTGACCTTAGAATTACGGCCTACTACTCCATACCTAAGAGCACCAGCAAGAAGAAGCGGGCTCTCATGGAGCAGTTCAAGATCCGGCCGATGAAGAAGCCCGACAATGACAATATCGTAAAGGTGGTCCAGGACGCCCTGAACTTGGTGGCCTACCACGATGATGTGCAGGTCGTTGATTGCCAGCTACGGAAATTTTACAGCGAAAACCCCAGGGTGGTTGTCACAATCCAGGAGGCTCCCGATGTTGTTTGCCTGTGAATTACCATTTGGTATTAAAAAGATATATACTGGAAAAGAGGACCGGTAGATTATGAGCCGAGAACTTGAATTTGATGGATGGTGGGAGGGGGCAGAGCGGTTTATAGCTGCGACTGCTGCCACAAAACCGAGAGCTTTCGCTTCGACAGCGAAGATATTGACTCAAAGCCCACCGGAAGGAACTCCGGGAAAAGAAGGGCTGGATCACAACGCAGGTAAACGGCCAGTGGAAGGATTTTTGCTCCGAGGACTGCCGGAACCGTTATATCAGAAATCAGACGATTTGATAGGAGGAACAGAAAATGTTTGCAAATGACCTGAGTTTAAGCCTGAAGAGCGAGACCTTCTCTGCGCTGAAAGAGGATTTCGACAGCATCCTGGCCCGGACCATCGGGAACATGGAGATGAAGGGGCCGAGGAAGCCACTGTGACCCTGAAGCTGGGCATTTCCCTGGAAAGAGCAGCGTGAACAGCCCGAGCGGCCTTCAGGAGATCACAAAGCCGTCCTTCAAAGCACGACATCAGCTCTGTGATGCAGGTGAAGGACAAGAAATCCGGCGCTCTCACTGGCGATTATGAACTGGTGTGGGATGCCGCAGAGGGAAGTATGTGATGCGCCGCATTGATAACGGACAGGTGAGCATCTTCGACAGTGCTCAGACCGCTGGTGACGTGATCGACGCCGATTACACCGCACTCCCCGAAGGCCAGCGTGGGCTTCCTGAAGCCTCTCAGAACGATGAAGAGGCGGGGGATACCTCCGATACAGACGAGGCGGAAAACACCGAGCCTGACTCCGCCAACGAATCCCGTGAACACCCCCGACGATACCTCCACGCCGTTCGGCTGGCTGAAGCAGTTCGCCGGCATGGATATGCGGGTGACCGAAGCGATGGGCAACTATACTGTCCGTACCGCCGAGAACAAGATCGTGCTGTCCTCTGCCACCAGTGAGACCTCCCAGTTCTACTGCCCGGCCGAGAAACTGGCTCCCCATGTCGGTCACAAGGTATCCTGTGTCGGTTATGGTGACGAGAACGGCGCAATCGTCAATGTCTCTGTGGAGTGCGAGGACTGCAATGAGGTTCTGTTTGAGCTGACCGCCCCGGGCGTGGTGGAGATGACCGATGAGGAGATCGCTGCGTCAGTTAATGAAGAAGGCACTGGGAACTACGATTACGAGGCTCCCGAGAGCGACAAGGAGGCTGAGTGATATGAGAAAGCTACTGCGGAGCATGGCGAAGGCCAAAATGGAGCGGATGGGATACTCCAAGGTGAACAGGCGGATGGCTTATGGTCATTGGCGTGAGGTTCTGGGGGAAGGGGGCCTACCCCGGCTTCTATGGGAAGAAGCGCCAGAACAAGGGAAGCCGGCAGCCCATCCTGAAGTATTGAGGGTAGGGGCTATGATGACTGCGTTTAGAGTAACCGTGCTCATCGTCCTTGCGGTCACCGGCCTTGGGGTGGTCGCAGACGGCGCGGGTGGCCGCAAGGAATACGTCAGCACGTTTCTGGTATCTGGGGTTCTCTTTTTGGCGTCCATCGCTGTTGAGGCCCTTCTGTAAGTAACAGAGCAAGGGGAGAACTGTATATGAAATCGCCAATCGACATCATCAAGGGGCGGATCGTTGATTACGACCCCAGAACCAGCGAGGTCACCATCAAGGCCCGATATCCAGACTGGATGATGCTGACAAAGCGGGAGTACCGGGATTGCAACATCCAGCTCATCGATGGGCGCCCCCTGTCTGATAAGCAGCGCCGGACCTGCTATGCGCTTTTGAAGGACATCTCCAAGTTCACCGGAATGGGGCTTGACCCCACGAAGGAGTACCTGAAGATCAAGTTCCTGACTGAAGATTTGCAGGAAACGGCAGACCAGATGTTCTCCCTATCCAACGCTCCGATGAGCCTGGTGTGCGCCTTCCAGCGGTTTCTGGTCCATTTCATGCTGGATTGGGATATTCCATGCAGCATCCCCTTGCTCGAATTCGTGGACGATGTCCAGGACTACCTGTATGCCTGCCTGGTAGCGAAGAAGTGCTGTATCTGCGGAAAGCACACCGACCTGCACCATCTGGATCATGTTGGCGCTGGTCGGGATAGAGAGGAGATCATTCACGAAGGAATGGAGGTGCTGCCCCTCTGCCGTGAGCACCACACGGAGGTTCACCAGATCGGGCAGCTTACCTTCAACGACAAGTACCATATCAGCGGCGGCATCATCCTTGACCGGAAAATGTGCAAGCTGTATGGACTGAAGGCAAAGGAGGAAGACAATGCTCAATAAATGGGAGGGCATGGGGCGGCTCACCAAAGACCCAGAACTGCGGAGAACGCCATCCGGCACGGCCGTCGCTACATTCAGTATTGCCGTTGACCGGGACTTCAAAGGCAAGGACGGCGAGCGGGAGACCGACTTCATCGACGTTGTTGCCTGGAGGCAGACGGCCGAGTTCGTGAGCAAGCATTTCACAAAGGGGCGAATGGCCGTAGTGGAGGGCCGGCTTCAGATCGGGATTACACCAATAAGGACGGCCAAAAGTGGCGAGTTGCGGAGATCGTTGCGGACAACATCTACTTCGGAGACAGCAAGCGCGATAACGATGGGGAGGGGTCCGCATACAACGATCCGCCGTCCTATGCTGACGGATGTGGAGCAGGAAATGACTGGAGCGAAATCGACGAAGGAGACGGAGAATGTCCATTTTGATAGGAGATAGGTATGGAGAAGAGCAAAATTGAATGGACCGACAGCACCTACAATCCGGTAACGGGGTGCTACAACAACTGCCCGTACTGCTACGCCCGCAGGATTGCCAACCGCCTGAAGGGCTGCGATAACTGCCCAAGTGGAATTCGCCCTTCGCTTGCCAGGATTATAGAACTGTCTCACCGGCTCCAGGCCACCAGCAAGGACGGGAAAAAGAGGCCGCTGCTTACCCCTTCGGGTTTACTCCGACACTCCATGAATACCGACTTGATGACCCGAAGAGCAAGGGCTTTGGGAAGAACGTATTCGTATGCTCGATGGCGGACCTCTTCGGCCCATGGGTGCCGGATTCCTGGATTGAAAGAGTGTTCCGGTCCTGCCTTGACGCTCCGGGCCATCGTTATCTGTTCTTGACGAAGAATCCCATCCGGTATGCCGAACTTGCCGAGGCAGGTATCCTCCCGAGGCGGGATGACTTCTGGTACGGAAGCACAGTAACGGGGCCGGAGGTTCCCGCCTTCTATGGAGGTGGATATAAAACCTTCGTCAGCATTGAGCCAATCCTGGAGCCGTTTGATGGCCCGGGAGCCGGCGGTATCGCAGATACCACGGATTGGGCGATTTTTGGCGCCGAGACCGGAAACCGAAGGGATAAGGTCGTACCGGAGCGGAGCTGGATCGAAGGCGCTGTGAAGGCATTCCAGGACAAGGGCAAGCCGGTATTTATGAAGGACAGCATGAAGCCCGTATGGGGTAAAGAGCTGTTGACAGAATTTCCATGGGAGGACTAAGCGCATGAAGATCAGAATCAACACACACGGGAATGAACTGCCGGTCAGTCATGGGGAGTGGGTGGACCTCTACACCGCAGAAGATGGGAGATGGGACCGCTTGATTTCAAGATTATATCCCTCGGCGTAGCCATGGAACTGCCGGAAGGCTACTACGCCCAGGTGGTGCCCCGGTCCTCCACCTGCAAGAACCACGGCATCATCATGGCTAACAGCATTGGTATCATTGAGCATAGCTACTGCGGAAACAACGATGTCTGGGGATTCCCGGCCGTTGCCATCCGACGCACCAAGATTCCGAAAGGCACCCGTATCTGCCAGTTCCAGTTGGTCAAACAGGCGGAGCCGATTGAGTTTGAGCAGGTCGATGACCTCGGCAATCCAGACCGAGGCGGATGGGGCAGCACCGGAAAAAGCTGACTGCGAGGTGGACCATGGCAAAGCAAAGCGGGTATATCAAGCGTAAGAAGGTAGAGATCGGAGTCTGCCGGCAGGCAGAGAAAGGAGACCTACATCCAGTTCATGTCTGATATGTTCCAGATCGCCTTGAACGACCCGGATGTCATGGGAAAGGATGTTCTGGGCGAGGATAGGATAAAGTGTGTGGTAGAGGCCGCCGGCAGGAACTTCGATACCTTCCACGGAGCACTGGAGAATATCCCGGAAGCCGACTACTTCCAGGAAAAGCTCGATTCCAGGCTTGGAAGGATTTTCAAAGAAAAACTGGTGCCCTTTGCAGACCGGTATCCCTGGCTCAAGAGGCAGGTCTACTAATCAGCCAGGGGAGAGCGAGGTGATTGGGCTTCTGACCATGGAGGAGAAACGATATGATGTCGCCGCGGTGAAGGAGCGTCTGAATGAATACCGCGAGAAAGAGCGGGATATAGACAACCAGATCGAGCGTCTGGTGCGTCTGGTCACTAAGATGAGCAGCGTCAGGGCCCAGACCATCACTGATATGCCCAGATCCCAGGGGACGGATGGTGACCGAATTGGAAAGCTCGTTGCAGAAAAGGAAGAACTGGAGGCGGATATTCGCAGTGATGAGCGGGACCAGAAAGAGAGTGGGGCAAGATTGAAGCTATCTTGTCCAAACTCAAGCACTCGGATGAGCGGGCGGTAATCCGCATACGGTATCACGACAGGGAGAGCTGGTCTACGGTCGCCGAGGTCATCTTCGGAAATGTGGAGGACTACCTTGACAGGGAGGGGACCTACATCCGGCGGGTTCATAAAATCCATGGCTCCGCCCTTCTGAATATGGCGGAGATCATGGAGGACGGTGAGCCGGATACAGAGGTTCCTGCGGTTATGTAGCCTATATTCCATCATCCAGAAACCTTCCAGCGGTTTTAGGAGCCAATTTGAACAGGGCGGAGCGGTCTGATTGGACTGCTTCGCCCTGTACTTGTTTCCGTTGATATTAGAAAACAGTTTTGAAAAATAATCGAAAACATATTGACTTAGGCGGCCGGTGTTGTAAAGTAAAGTTACAATAAATCAACACCAAAAGGCACTGATAGGAGTAGATGAATATGAAAAACGAGTATCTGGAGAAGATTTGTGACCGTATTCAGAACGGGGAGGAGGTCGGAAGAAATCAGCGGGAACTGGCTTGGGCGTACAAGCAGCCGGCCTATCAGAAGTTCGGCCGGATCTGTCTGGACCATCCCATCCACACCGCCAAGGATGCGGCGGCCATCGCCCAGGAGCTTTCCCTGGCTGGCATCAATGAGCTGTATATCACCAGCCAGTCCAGCAATCAACTCGATCTGTGGGCGGTGATGGACGCCTTTGGCCTGAAGCTGCGCGGGATCGGCTTCATCGACAATGCGGATTACATCGCCGACGTTGAGCGGTGGGGCAGCAGCGATCTTCCTGAGACGATTGCGGCTCTCCGGTTCAGCTTCAAGGAGGATGCGAAATGAAATTCCTTTACAGGATGAACTCGGCTCCAGCCGGTCGGTACTACGACGAAGACCTTGTCAAACGAAGAGTCCCTGTCATCGAACTTGACCGCAGAAAGGAACAGGAACTCTACTGTGGGAGCCTCTGGTACGACAAAAAAAAGGCCAGCCCTGGGCCATTGTGGAGAGCATCGAAAAGAAGGCCGATTTTCCCAACATCGACGAAGCCTACAAGGCTCTTGCTGTGTATCTGGACCATCAGGAAGTTCCATTTTGTATTACATTTGGATGAAAGGAGAAAAAGAACATGAACGACACAACCTGCCCCTACTGCGGGGCCGAAAAGAAACTCGGCTTCCTCTGCCCGGAATGTGGCCGGACAGGGAAACGTGTGTTTGTTATAGCCTACCGCTCAAGCTACGGATTTCAGGAAGTGGAGGTTGAAGGTTTCGACAATGCTCAGGATCAGGTGGCGTCCATCACCAATGCTGGGTGCTTCTTGGTGGGGATCACGGAGAAGGAGGTCGTGAAGTGAGAGAGTTGCAAAAGGCTGAGGCCCTAGCCCGAATGAAACTGATCGGCATCTTCCCGGAGGCCATCAAACAGTTCGACCGAGACGGAAAGGTCAACATCAGTGAGCCTCCGTTCGGGGAGCTATATTGGGCGTAGGACTGGGATCTCGACCACATCGAGCAGTTCGAGGAGGACCATGACGCCTTGGTCTACCTGGTGATCCGCAGTTACACGACACATAGGAAAATGGACGACTACCTGTACGTCAGCAAGCACGAAGAGGAATGGGAGCAGGACATGGAGGATCTGAAGGACGGGATGCCCTTGGCATATACCTTCAACTTCGATGATCCGCAGCTCTCTGAAATCGGATATATCGTCATCGAGAAGACAATGGCAGGCGGATTGACCCGCATCTGGTAAGGGGGTGTTGGTATGGAATGGATTCGATGGAGCAGATGGGACAGTAATGGCCAAATCGAGGGAGGTCAGATACGATGGCGGGATATTCAACTGAATCTTCAGAAATTTGAGCAGGAGGCCAAGAAGCTGTTGGATGAGACCGGCACCGACCATGTGGTCTACGGCATGAAGATTTACGAGGATGGGCACCTGAAAGAAGCGCGGTTTTACCTTCAGCCGATGGATGAGGAGGAGTTTGACAGGGTAGCCTACCTCAAAGGGAGTGATTGTGTATGCGCTCCACAAAAGAATTTGAAAGGAATGAGATAGAGCGATGAGATTCCGAGATATTCCGCAGTTCATCAGCGATGGGTCATACCGGGTAGATGTGGGCTTGGAGTACATGATCGAGTGGATCGACAGAATGGTGAAAGAAGACGGGTTGCAGCTCTGCCCGGACTTCCAGCGTGGTCATGTGTGGACCGAGCAGCAACAGATCGCCTTCGTGGAGTTCGTCCTTCAGGGAGGCAGGTCTGGCAGGACGATCTACCTGAATAACCCGAACTGGATGGGCAAAAGCCACCAGAGCGGTTACACCGATTTCGTGTGCGTCGATGGGCTCCAGAGGATTACGGCGATCCGCCGGTTCCTGAATGATGAAGCGGTATGGGGTGGATGTCCCACTCCGCACCCAGGGATGGATCAATGAAAAACTGTCCAGCGTCACGATCAAAGACGGGCGGTGTGAGCAACTGAGATACCTGCGGTCCAAAGGGAGGCAGGTGCTCACAGAAATTCTTTGACTGTATAAATAAGTAAGCGTCAAGTAAAGTGACGGGTAGACAGACATGAGAGAATAGTGGTGGAACGTTTTGAGACGTTCCGGCACTATTAACTATTAGGCGGTGTATCCGGATGACGAGCAATGAACTGAAGCACCAGGCAAGAAGGCAGAAATGGGGATTGGCAATACAGGACTGCCGGAGCAGCGGGCTGTCAGTGCGGGAGTGGTGCCGCCAGCGGGGCATCACGCCAACAACATATTACCGATGGGAAAGAGAGGTTCTGTCCGGTATAGGTAGGAAAGACGCCGAGGGACGTTCTGGGGGCACATTTGTAGAACTGCCAGCACCGCAACCATTGCGAAATAATTCGGAACGTACCGCTACACTCAACATCGGGAGTAGCAGCATTGATCTGTATCAGGAAATGGGGCCGGAATTGCTGCGGACTCTGGTGGAGCTGCTGAGACAATGCTGAACGATTTCGCCGGAGCGGACAAGGTGTATATAGCCTGCGGGTACACGGATCTGCGAAAAGGGATAGATGGTCTGGCAAGCATGGTCCAGCAGCAATTTCAGTTGGATCCATTCACAAACACATTATTTTTGTTCTGCGGGCGAAAGCGGGACCGAATAAAAAGGGCTGTACTGGGAACGGGATGGCTTCATCCTCCTCTACAAGAGGCTGGAGCAGGGAGCGTACCAGTGGCCGAGGTCCGAAGTTGAGGTGAAGATGCTGACGCCGCAGCAGTACCGCTGGCTGATGGAAGGGCTGAAGATCGAACAGCCCAAAGCGCACAAAGCAGTGACTGGCCTGAGTATGGTATAGCATTGAAAAATTGGATGCTATTTTCTCGCAAACCATTGAAAGAACTGGTATTTCAAGGGTTTTTATGTTATAATAAAGATATGAAAAACGAAGTGAACATTACCACAAGCAGCACAGAAATGATGACCATTTCCCGTGCGGAATATGAGTCTCTAAAGGCGGAACGAGACGAACTGAACCAGAAGCTGGACTGGCTGATGGAACAGGTGCGTCTTGCCAAAAAAAGAAGGTCTATGGGACATCCTCCGAGCAGACGAAGGAGGAGTTGGTTGGCCAGCTGAGTTTCATGTTTGATGAGACGGAAGCATGGCTGTCTACCAGGAGGACTGCCACGAGGGAAACCAGGGTTGCCGCTCATACCCGGCATAAGCGATCCTCCCGTGTGGAGGAGGTTCTGCCTGAGAACATCCCTGTTGAGGTGGTGGAGCACCGTGTCCCGGAGTCTGAGCGTAACTGTCCTGAATGCGGTACGCTCATGACGGAGATTGGGAGTGAGGTTCGCCGTACTCTGGTGATGATCCCCGCCCAGGTGAAGATCCGGGAAGATGTTTATTTTACATACGCCTGCCAGAACTGCAAGCAGACAGGGACGGAAACACCTATCCTGAAAGCCCCCAAAGAGCCTCCCCTGATTTCGGGCAGCTACGCCTCCCCAGAGGCTGTGGCTCATATCATGGTCCAAAAGTTTGTGATGTACGCTCCGCTGTACCGGCAGGAACAGGAATGGAATCGGGCTGGGGTGATGCTCTCCCGGCAGACGATGAGCAACTGGGTGTTGCGGGTGGCGGAGGATTGGCTGCGGCCCATCTATGACCAGATGCACCAACAGTTGCTTCAGCGAGAGGTCCTCCATGCGGATGAAACAACCTTGCAGGTGCTGAAGTTGGAAGGGCAGACAGCCAGGAGCAAGTGCTATATGTGGCTGTACCGGACTGGCGGAGACGCCGAGCATCCCATAGTTCTGTATGAGTACCAGCAGAACCGGAAGGCGGAGAATGCCGAAGCATTCCTCAAGGGCTTTACGGGCTGGCTCCATGCGGATGGGTATTCCGGCTACCACCGATTGCCGGAGAACATCCGGGTGGTTGGCTGCTGGGCGCATCTGCGGCGAAAGTTTGACGAGGTGGTGAACGCCTTGCCAAAAGAGCAGCAGGTTGGCTGCACGGCGTTGGAGGGACTGCAATACTGTAATATTCTTTTCGCCATTGAAAAGGAACTAGCGGATCTGCCGCCGGAAGAACGTTATATCCAGCGTCTGGCTCGGTCCAAGCCGGTGATGGACGCTTTGTTGGCATGGGCGGAAACGAAGACCGCCCCGCCCAAGTCCTCTTTGGGAAAGGCGCTGTACTATCTGCGGGAGCAGTGGCCATATCTGAAACGCTTTTTAGAGGACGGGCGTCTGGAAATAAGCAACAACCGGGCGGAGCGGAGCATTAAACCCTTTGTGATGGGGCGGAAGAACTGGCTGTTCGCCAATACGGAGGGCGGTGCTCAGAGCAGCGCCATTGTTTACAGTCTGATTGAAACGGCCAGGGAGAATAACCTTGATCCATACCGATATTTGGTTCATGTGTTTTCCAAGGCACCCGGACTGGCAGTTACCGACAAGAACTGGGCCGCAAAGCTGCTCCCGGAAAATATTCCCCCAGAATGTTGTATTACAAAGAAATAGAATATATCTTGTGAAAGCGGGATTGCCATTGGTAAGCCCGCTTTTGCTTTTTTCCAATAGGGATTATTGGCACCGCGGTGTGGAAAAACAAGGAAGTTTTGTCCTGTTTTATCCCATGTCGTCTATCTGTCTGATCTTGTCATATTATGGAACTATCTTATGAAAGGTGGTTCTTTTATGGCAAACACAGAAATTTTCCTGCGCAATATTTTTGGTACAACTCGTCCGAATATTCGTCCACTCGTTCTTGCTCTAAACATTACCAATGACCTCTTATTTGAACAGCATATCTCCATGTCCGATATTAAAGCAACGAAACATATTTACCCCCGATGTTGCCAGACTGCTTCATAAAAAGCCTGAAACTGTGTACAAGAGCGTGATACGCTTGGCGCATCGCTGCTGGGATGCACTTGTGGAACAAGATTTGGTTCTTTCTTATCTGGGACGCTCTATGAAGCAGGAACCAGATCCCAGCGTTTTTATTACCTATCTAGTTGTCTACATTCAATCCGATATCCCGTTTTTTGAATTCATTGAGCGTGACCCTGGTTTTCTTTTCCGAGACTCGCCTGACATATTCGGAATGTCTGATATTCCGCCTGAATCGACTACAAAGTTGCTGCTGCGCAACAAACCGCTCCTGGTTTCTCAAGCAATGGCTTTTACATCCCCGGCCGGATTGACCACATTTCCTGTCTGTCCCGCGTGTATGGCCACTTTGGAACGTGAAGGCCAGAACTTTTGTGACCATTGCGGACAACGCCTGGATTGGCGTTGGTACAAGCACGCCCAGATCATCTACCCCGGGCAAAAATCAGCACTCAATATTCTTGACAAGGATGATGTTCTAATCTCCACTTAAAAGGGATTGAAATATTTAATAAAGTCTTTAGAAACCATATAAGGAGATGATACGATGGTTGCCTCCTCAGCCATTTGTGATCTATTATACCAGCTTGGAATATCCGCTAATTACAAAGGATTTCTCCATACCGCTTATGCAGTATCTTTGTGCGTGGAACAGCAAGACAGGCTTTTGTTGGTGACAAAGTGGCTGTATCCCGATGTCGCCAGGAAGTATGGGACGAACTGGAAGGCGGTGGAACGAAATATTCGAACTGTATCTACTATTGCCTGGAAGCACAATCTCCCTTGTTGGAATCTCTTTCCCATAGACACCTTGACAGGCGCTTGCGTTCCGCTGAATTTCTTGCTGTACTTTTCCATGCAGTCTGCTCTGACGAATTTGAGCGCCCTGCTTAAATTGTAGTCTCAAAATTTTTATTGCTTCAGAAGCAAAGAATGAGAGCAGACAAAGTATTGGCTGCTCTCGTTCTTTTTATCTCATATTATATTTGACGCTTACTTTCTTTCAGCCTCAGTATAAGTCAATTTTTGCTGTATAACAAGTGTTTTTAGATATGGAACAAAAAAGGCATAAAAAGGCACTAAAAGGCATTGTAAGGCACCGTTTTCCTGTGCTATCTTGTATAACAGAAAATTTGGATGGACCGTTAGGGGACGGAAATCCAGAAAGCGTCACCGACTGGTGGCGCTTTTTTATTTGCTGACTGGAGGTACAGGAAATGGAAAAGCGCATCGAAATGGTGCAGCGCCGTGTCGGCGACCTGAAACTGGACTTCGGCAACCCCGTAAGATCAAGAAGCAGAAGCGGGAGGATTTGGAGGAGTCCCTGGACAAATACGGCGACTTTGACATCATCGTCATCAACGATAAGGACCAGGTCATCGGCGGAAATCAACGGGTGACCATTTTCCAGAAGAAAGACCCGAACATGATGGTTGAGTGCAAAATGCTCATCGGCTATACGGTGGCGGAGCTGAAGTATATCAATATCAAGCTGAACAGTCACGCCGGAGAGTGGGATCTTGACGAGCTGGGAGACTGGACGGCTGACCTGATGGGCAGCTTCAAGTTGGATCTGGAGAAGCCCCCGAAGCCCGTTGAGGATCGGACCATCAAGGAGATGGAGCCTATCCACTACGAGCAGTATGACTATGTCCTGATCGCCTGCCGGAATGAGCTGGATTACAACGACCTCGTTCGGAAGCTCGGCATCGAAGGCGGCCAGGTCAAGGTAGCCAAGAGCCGGAAGATCAAGGGCCGGGCCATCTGGTATGATGACTACAAGGGCCGCATCCTGAGCAAAGAGGAAGCGGAAGAACTGGACGGAAGCGGGGAGGCAGAGGAATGATTCAGTTTGCAAAGCCTGATATTACCTCCGCCGAGATCCTGAAGGTGGAATCCACGCTGAAAAGCGGTTGGCTCACCGGCGGGCCGAAGGTGGCCGCCTTTGCCATGGAGGTCGCCAACCAAAGCGGCACCGACCATGCCGTCTGCTATGATAGCTGCACTGCCGCCATGGAGATGAGCCTGCGGGCGCTGGGCATTGGCCCTGGGGATGAGGTTATCACTACCCCTACACCTACTCAGCCACCGCTGAGGTCATTCGGAACGTGGGCGCAAAGATTGTGTTCTGCGATCTGAAGCCCGGGACCTTTGAGATGGACTACGGCAAGCTGCCGGAGCTCATCACCGAGCGGACCAAGGCGGTCATACCAGTTGACTACGGTGGGGTCCCGTGCCGGTACGGAGACCTGTTTCAAGCGATTTCCAGCAAAGCCAGCCTATATCACCCCTCTACGCCTCTACAAAAAAGCATAGGCAGGGTCGCCGTTGTGGCTGACGCCGCCCACAGCTTCGGCGCCAGCTACGAAGGCTATCCTGTTGGGTGCGTGGCCGATTTCACCTGCTTCAGCTTCCATGTCCTGAAGCCCATCACCACCGGGGAGAGGGCGGAGCGGTTGTTTGGCGTGACTTTGATAACATCGACAACGACCTGCTGGAGCGGCGCCTGGCCCTCCTTGGGGACCATGGGCAGACAGGAAAGAATATCTCCGGCATCCACGGCCGGGAGTGGGAGTACGACATAGCCCTGTTCGGCTACAACCACATTATGACCGATGTGGATGCTGCGGCCGGCCTTGGACAGCTTGACCGAATGAAGGAGCTTTACTCCGCCAGGGAGGCCCTGACAAAGCTCTATTATTTGAATCTGCCCGGCAGTGTGGAGGCGGCTCTTCAGCACTTTGGAAAGGACGACACCAGCTCCATGCACCTGTTCCCCATCCGTATTCCAGAGGCAGGCGAGAATGAACGGAACCGGGTGTTTGCGAGCCTGCTCGATGATGGGATCTGCTGCAACGTCCACTACAAGCCGCTCCCGATGTTCACGGCCTATATCCGGGAGGGATTTGACATTCAGGACTACCCGGTTGCCTACGACACCTACAAGAACCTGATTACGCTTCCGTACCACACGCACATGACTGTGGATGACGTGGAGCGGGTCTGCGCTGCGGTCGAGAGGGCGGTGAAGGCCCTATGAATATCACGACTTTGCAGGGGAGCCACCGTTCTGATTACCGGCGGGACAGGGACCTTCGGGAACGCTTTCTTGGATGAGTGCCTGGCTGCCGGGGCGGATAAGATCCGCATCTTCAGCAGGGATGAGAAAAAGCAGTATGATATGGCCCAGAGATACCGGGAGAACCGCAATGTCCGGTTCTTCCTGGGGGGACATCCGGGACAAGAGATCTATCGACGCCGCCATGTATGGGGTCGATTTCGTTTTTCACGCTGCTGCTATGAAGCAGGTGCCCTCCTGCGAGTTCTTCCCCCTGGAAGCGGTGAAGACCAACATCAACGGCAGCGAGAACCTGCTGCTGGCGGCCATCCAGAAGCGAGTGCAGAAGGTGGTCTGTTTATCAACTGACAAAGCGGTGTACCCCCACCTCGGCCATGGGCATGACGAAAGCCTACATGGAGAAGCTGGCTTTCCAGAAGGCCGAGCAGCAGAGCGGCACGGAAATCTGCGTGACTCGGTTCGGTAATCTGGTAGCCTCCCGGGGCTCCGCTGTGCCACTGTTCATTGAACAGGTGCAGAACGGTATGCCCATCACCATTACAGACCCGGCTATGACCCGGTTTATGATGACAGTGAAGGAGGCCGTGGCTCTGGTCCGGCAGGCATTTGCTGTTGGCCGGAACGGTGAGCTGCTGGTGAAGCGGTCGGCCGCCTGTACGACTGGGGATCTGGCGAAGGCAGTCTGCGAATATATGCACCTGTCGGCGGACTACCCGGTCGTGCAGATCGGGATTCGCCCCCGGGGAGAAGATGCACGAAGCTCTGCTCACCGAGGAGGAGGCGGAGATCGCTACGGTCAAGGGGGGACTACATGGTAGTGTCCCGAGACCGGAAGGGCGTCAAAAAGCTGGATGTACCGTATCGGTCCGATTTGGCCGAGCGAATGGATGAGCCAGCGGTGCTCCGGCTGATTGAGAGCGTATTTGAAGGAGGTGTGAGCTGACATGAAGAAACATCTGTTTGTGGTGGCTCACCCTGACGATGAAGTCCTGGGCGCCGGCGCTTTCATCTACGACGCCATTCGCCGAGGCGACAAGGTGGCTGTGGCCGTCTTGAACAACTGCGACACCACCCGGTATCAGGATGATGAGACCAGGATCGTGAATGACCTGGAGAGAAGCCACGCCGTCCTGGGGGTGGCATCCGCCGGGACCTGTTCTACTACACCGACAGCAACTTCCATAACGCAGATCACCGGCAGATGGTACAGGACATCGAGGGCGTTATCCGCGATTTTTCAACCGGACATCATCTTTACGCAGCACCCCGGGGACATCAACACCGACCACTACTGGACGGCAGCCTCCTGCATGGAGGCGTTCCGGCTGTGGCAGCGGGGTAGGGGTGAGTACCATCCGGTCGAGGCTCTGTATCTGATGGAGGTTCAGTCCTCCACGGATTGGGCTTTGAACCCGTCGGAGGATCGGTTCAAGCCGAACACCTTCGTCGAGGTATCCCCGGAGGCGGTAGACGCTAAGGTTGATGCCCTGGCTGTCTATGAGAACGTGATCCGACCGGTCCCGCACCCCCGGTCCACAAAGGCGCTGTATGCGCTCCCTGTTCTCCGGGGCGCACAGGCAGGGTATCCGCTGGCCGAGGCGTTTGAATGTGTGTTCAGGAGGGGAAACCTATGATCCTGACCTCGCACCAGCCCGATTTCCTGCCCTACATGGGCTTCTTCTACAAGGTGGCCCGTAGCGATGTGCTGGTCCTGTCCGATGATGTCCAGTTTTCCAAAAGCGGTATGCACAACTGGAACCGGATCAAGACCCCGGCGGGCGCCCAGAAGCTGACCATACCGGTCCATGCACACCACGACACGCCGCTCTGCCGGGTCGAGATTGCTGACCCCGGCCATGGCATCGGGCGGGCGGTGAAGACGATTGAGCAGCACTACCGCAAGGCCCCCACTACGGGGAAGGGGCGGAGCTGCTGGAGATCATGCAGTTCTTCTCCGGCCCCGGAAACTCCTGGCTCACTGAGATGAACGAAAATCTCATCCTCCATATCTTGGACAGGTTCGGTATCAAGCCTCTGGCGATCCTGCGGGCCTCCGCCCTGGGTATCCAGGGACACAAGGATGAACGCATCTTCCAGATGTGCGAGGAAACCGGAGCGGATACCTACCTGAGCGGCCGAGGAGCTGCGAACTACCACGAGCCGTATGAGTATATGCTTCACGGCATTGACCTGATTTTACACCGACTACGAGCCGGTCCAGTACCAGCAGCTCTACGGGGAGTTCATCCCGAACCTGTCTGTGCTGGACTACATTTTCAACTGCGGATATGAACTTCCAAGGGGGTGGATTTGATGGAGAACAAGGTTGCAAAGCACATGGAGATCTGCAAGGGCCTGAACGCCCTCTATGAGCGGAAGAACCACGACTACGGTGACAGCTTCCACGCCACCTTCATGGAGGAGGGGCTTGCAATGGTGAGAATCAGACTGAGCGACAAACTCAGCCGGTTCAAGACCCTGTCCAGGCTCGATTGCTCGGATAGCGACCAGCAGCTGGTTACGGATGAATCCATGCGGGACACCCTGCTGGATCTTGCCAACTACGCCATTATGACGGTGCTTGAGATGGATGAGGCCGGGGGTGGGGGAGCGTGAGCGAGCCTACCTTCGGCATCTATATCCCCAGCTATAAGCGGGCAAATACCTGCACGGCTCACCGCTTCCTCCAGTACGGAACGTACATCGTCCGGGCAAGCGAGGAGGCGGAATACCGAGGAGGCCCTGCGGGATGTGGAGGACCATATCAAGGTGTGGGCCGTGGAGGATGAGCTGATCTGCGGCCTGACCGAAGTGAACCAGTGGCTCATCGACAATGCCCCGGAGGATGTCATCGCCATCCTGGACGACGATATTCACCACTTCTACTACCGGATGTATGAAACGGTGTCCCTAGAGGCCCCCGAGGTCGTCACGGCGGAGCTGGAGCGGATCGGGCAGCTCATGTCTGACCTGAAGATAGGATTCGGGGCCACAGACGCCACCATCCGCCCATGGAACTATGACTGTGAGTTCTCTTTCAAGGGGTGCGCCGGGGCGGTCCGGTGGGTCAACCGGCCGGTTTTCAAAGCGAAATGTCATAAAGAGCTGGAGTACAACTACGACCTGGACCTCGTACTCCAGGAGCTTCTTGTGAACCGGGTGATTCTGAAGCCCAAATACTTCTGCTCGAAGGGCCTGACCGATACCAATGAAGGGGGGCCTCCGGGAAGAAGAGGGGGGACCAGGTCGCCAGCATCAATCTGATGAAGTCCAAATGGGGAAGTATTTTTCCTACAACATGAAGACGAATGTGCCCCACATCAATGTGAAACGGTAGATTTTGAAAAATTTTCGCAAATATCTGCATTTCCATTGACTTTTAGCCGGTATCAGTTAAGATATAGTAAAGGCCAAAAAAGTTATTGATTGGCCTTGAATAAGGCTGAAAGGATGATGAAATTGGCATTTCAGATGCTGACACGGACGAATCGCAGTTTCTGGGAGGTTACGTCCGTCATGCAGAACTCAATCCGAAAGGGAGACTATGAGCTGGCCGGTCATTGCGCATGGGAACTGTTTCCTGGGTACACGCCGTACCTGCGGAAGCGGTTCCTTGTCATTTCTGCCGAGGATTGCTTTGGAGTCATCACAAAGGAGATCGTGGCGCTCTCGGAAATCGGAGACGAAAAGGCTCTGACCCAGGCACTCGCTCTGATGTGCGCGGCGAAAAAGAACCGGGACGCAGATTACTTCGTCTGCAATCTGATGTTCTGCCCGGAACCGACCGGGATGACAAAGGATGAGCTGGCGAAAGAGCTGCACCGGGCAATTCGCAAGCGGGAGGTCGTAAAGGCCGGCCGGCTGGCGGCGGAGCTTTTCAAAAAGAACCGCAAGGAGTTCTGGAAGATGCTGACCCAGACGGCAGAGGTATTCTACCCGCATCTGTTGGATGAGGTCGTGGCCCTGAACCGGGCGAACGACATGGTCAGCAAGCCCTCGGAGGAGACCATCTTCGTTGCAAAGGCAATCGTGCTGATGTGGACGGAAAAGGAACCCCGGGAGGGGGTCCTGGGGTGGGAGGGGATGGATTTCTTCCATCTGCTTGACACGGATACGATCCCGGTCCCGAAACCGGTGGAGGAGTGCCAGCGGGTGAATGGCCTGTTCCCGGAGTGGGCGTATAATTGGCACACCTCATACGGGAAGTACCAACTCCGGCGTGATGCAGTCCACGCTATCCAGAATGACCAGAAGATCCTGACCCCGCTGGAGGAGAACCTGTTCGACGACTGCACCTGGAACCGGGACATCAACATCTGCCTCCAGAAACACAACCCGAACCGTTACCAGTTCCCGTTTGATGACGGGAAGCGGAAACCGGAGGAGAAGTATGGAGCGTAAGAGTGATACGGTCCGGCGCCTGGTGGCTGCCGGCGACTTCAAAGCTGCGCTTCGTATCGCCAAGGACTTCCGCCTTGGGATCTCGAAAGAGGACTCCGACGATATGCGCCGAGGGTACGAGTGCATGATCCATGGGGCCTTTTATCAATCCATTGGGAAAGACCCCTCGGAAATTGCGCAAAAGGGCGTGGAGACTGTGCAAAGGCTCTACGGCATATAACTCCACCCCCAGAAAACTAAGCCCTTAAAATGGCCTCTACGCCTTTGTGCGAGGGGCTATTTTTATGCAGAAAGAAGGTGAGATCTGATGGCTCGAAACCCGAAACAGGACGCCAATTTGAAGCCCTACAAAAAAGGGAGACATAACCAGTGAGGAAGCTAAGAAGCGCGGGCGGGCTGGCGGGGTGAAGTCAGGGGAGTCCAGACGAGCGAAAAGGGACGCCAAATCGGCCGTCAGATACCTGCTTGACCTAGCCGCAAAAGGAAAGATTGCCGATAACCTGAAGGAACTTGGCTTTCCGGCCAATGAGCAGACCAACATGGCCGCCCTTCAGGCGCGGCTGTTCACTATGGCAATGGGCGGCAACATTGATGCCTACACGACACTGATGCGGATGGCCGGGTATGAACCGGAGGAGAACCGCAAGGAGCGCGAGAGCATTGCGGCCGACCGGCGCCGGGAAGTCGAACTGGATGCCAAGGTCGCTGCCCTGGGTGCAAACCCGGAGGGCATGAGCGCATCGGTGAACATGAGCGATGAGGACGGCAACAACGATGTCGTCATCTATATGCCGCAGATCGCCTCGGAGGAGAGCTGCGAGATGAAGGAAGAGGCAGGCAAACCGGATACCGGGGAGACCGATAAAGCGTCGTCTGAGCAGTAAGGCGGTGATTGGATGTCACTGATCCTGAAGCCGCAGGAAGGCCCTCAGACAATGTTCATGGCGACACCGGCGTCTATCTGCATATACGGTGGGGCTGCCGGCGGCGGGAAATCATTCGGCCTGCTGCTGTCACCGCTCCGCTACAAGAATGTTTCCGGCTTTGGCTGCACCATCTTCCGCCGCAATTTCAATCAGATTTTTTGCTCAGGGCGGCCTTTGGGATGAATCTATACAGATTTACCGGGGCGTCCGTGGAGCGGACCCGAAGTTTGCAAGGGGCCAGTGGTGGTTCAGGGACAAGGATGGGAACATCGTTTCCAAGGTGACCTTTGCCCACATTGAGCGAGATGAAGATGTCCACAAGTGGCAGGGCTCCCAGATCTGCGAGATTGGCTTTGACGAGCTAACCCACTTCTCAGAAAAAGACCTTCTTCTATATGCTTTCCCGTAACCGCTCCACCTGCGGCGTGACCCCGTTTGTCCGGGCCACCTGTAACCCAGATGCGGATAGCTGGGTGGCGAAGTTCATCGAGTGGTGGATTGACCCAAACACCGGATACCCGATACCGGAGCGCAGCGGGAAAATCCGCTGGTTCATTCGTCGGAATGAGACTCTGTATTGGGCAAACACCCGGCAAGAGCTGTGGGAGCAGTTCAACCTCCAGACTGAGGAAGAGCGGCAGGAACCCCGCTCGGTCACGTTCATCGCCTCGAAACTGAGCGACAATCAGGAATTGCTCCGGGTGAACCCCGGATACCTTGCAAACCTGAAAGCCTTGTCAGTCATTGAGCGAGAACGGCTCTTGAACGGCAACTGAAGATCAAGGCGGCCGCCGGCCTGTTTTTCAAGCGAACCCAAATTGGAGAAATCCTGGACAAAGTTCCGGGCGATGTCATCAGATGGGTACGCTGCTGGGACTTGGCAGCTACGGAGAAGACCGAGGATGGAGACCCGGCCTATACCGCCGGTGTCCTCATTGGAAAGCGGAAGAATGGCCGCTATGTAATAGCGGATGTCATCAATCGGCAGATGTCCGCCTCAGATGTGCGAAAGACCATCAAGCTCACCGCCCAGGCCGACCGGGCCGCCTACAAGCGGGTCCGCATCAGGCTCCCGAAGGACCCCGGGCAAGCGGGCAAGGAACAGGCGGAATCCTACGTTAAGTACCTGGCCGGTTTCGATGTGAAGACTGTGGCCGAAACCGGCAGCAAGGAAGCCAGAGCGGGAGCCTATGGCAGCCCAATGGCAGGCCGGCAATTTCGACCTGGTCTATGGCCCTTGGAATGAAGAGTACCTGTTGCAACTGGAGAATTTCCCGGATGGGAAGTTCAAGGATATGGTGGACGCATCCGCCAACGGCTTTGCGGAGCTCGAGGCCAGCGCCTTTGATGTCAGCAGCCTGATTTGATTACGATACCGGAAAGAGGTGCAAGCGCATTGGAAAAGCACAAGATCACGCAGCTTGACCGCATTGCTAGATATGCCGATCTGATTCAGAAACAGGCTGGCAAGGCGGTGCGGCCGTACCGTGCTGATGGCTATGTGAACATGATGACCCGGTATGGTACGCAGAAGGATGCGTCTGAGCAGTACAAGTTCGTCCCGGAAGACGCTGTTCCCGACGAGCTGCTGACCATGTACTATGAGGGGAACGGTCTGTTTGCTAAAATCATCGACACGCCGGCAGAGGAAGCCATAAAGCATGGTTTTGAGCTGAAAGATGTATCGGATCAGGCGGTAGAGGATTTTTTACACTGAGGCCCTGGATGAGCTGGATTGGGAAGAGACCGCCATGACCGCCATCAAATGGGCACGTCTCTTCGGTGGATCTCTGGCGGTCATGCTCATCAATGACGGCCGTGGCCTGGATGAACCGCTCGACTGGCGGCATATCCAGTCTATCGACGACATTCGGGTATTCGACCGCTCAGTCATCCAGCCGGACTACACGACGCTGTTTAACTACGACCCCAGGGACCCGTTCAGCACCCGTGGCAGCCGCCTCGGCTTGCCGGAGTATTACCAGATCTTCAGCAAGTACGGGAGCTTTACAGTCCATGACAGCAGGTGCCTCGTTTTTCAAAACGGTATCTTGCCCGAGAACACCACGAATTCCATCTACCAGCTCTGGGGCGTACCAGAATACATTCGCCTGCACCGGGCCATCCGGGACGCTGAGGTGGCCCACAGGAGCGCCCCTAAAATGCTTGACCGCTCTGTTCAGCCTATCTATAAGATGCAGAACCTCGCTGCGGAACTTGCCACAGAAGAGGGGGAGAGCAAGGTGTTGCGGCGCCTCCAGGTTATTGATATGGCCCGTGGGCTTCTGAACAGCCTTGTAATCGACGCAGAGGGCGAGGATTATGACTTCAAGACCTTCCAGTTCAGCGGCATCAATGATGTGGTGAGTGCGTCCTGCAATATGCTGTCTGCGTTGTCCAATATCCCGCAGACGATCCTATTCGGCCAGGCCGTCGGAGGCATGAGTTCCACCGATGACACCAGCATGGAGAACTACTACAACTATGTCGAACGAATTCAGCGCAGGATGCTCAAGAGCAACCTGCGTTATTTGCTGTCTATCATCTTCCAGGCCGGCCTCGCCACCGGTGAAGTGGATGAGGTCCCGAAGATCAAGATTAAGTTCAACCCGCTCTGGTCTCTGAGCGATGTGGAGCAGGCGGATCTTGAACAGAAGCGGGAGCAGACCAAGTTCACCCGGGCACAGACCGCCCAGATCTATGTCAATATGCAGGCCATTGACCCGAGCGAGGTACGCCAGAAGCTGGCTGACAGCGAGGAGTTCGACGTGGAGGATATGCTGGACGAATACGACGATGACGAGCTGTTCCCGGAGCAGATTGCAACGGAAAACCCTGTTGATGCCCAGGGGCAACCTGTGCAACCCGGAACCGGCACCAGTATCTTTGAGGAGGGCAACTTCGCCGAATACGTCCAGGATGTCAGCGTTGAAGAGCACAATGCAGATCTGGAGACGGGAGGCAACGCCCCGCTGCGGCCCCTGCGGCTACGAAGCTGCCAGAGGACATGAGCGCCGAAGAGCTTGTCGAAAAGGCGGAGAAGGGCGTAGACAATACCGATGGAGCAGATGGGATTATCAACCGGCCTAAAGAATCCGTGGGCGTCCTGGTGATCTCAGACGGCAAGGTCCTGTCCGGCACCCGCCACAACGACTTCGGTTACGGCCTGGTATGTGGCCCGGGCGGCCATGTGGAGCCAGGGGAGACCCCGACCCAGGCGGCCTTCCGGGAGACTGAGGAGGAGTTTGGCATCAGTCCGAAGGAACTGATCCCGCTCGGCCTCGGCCCCTATGAGCCGGATACCGGCCTGCGGCCGCACCTGTACCTCTGCACCGACTATGATGGTGAACCGAACTGCCTCGATCTGGAGATGTCCGGGGCGAGGTTCCGCACCATGGAGGAGCTGGATGAGCTGGCCGCCTCCATGTTCCAGCCGTTTGCCGATGGGCTGAAGATACTGAAGACCTGCATCGACACCGCTCTGTTTTTCGGAGACGACGAGGGCGAGATGCACGACGATCTGGTCTCCAGCGTCGGAAAGGCCGTTGTGGGCGACCCAGAGAAGGAGGATGGCGGCCCTGGTTCTGGAAATCATGGGCACGAAGGAGTGCCTGGGAAAGTGGGCGGCTCCGCTCCGAAAGGCTCGAATCCGGTTCCGTATAGTAAAAAAGTCCGACAAGACAAAAGAGCTCATCAACAAACGGAAAGACAATGTCATGGGGTTCGGTATGAGCGATGAGCAAAAAATCGGAGGAACGCTCTGAATTTGTAAAGCAGCTTGAAAAAGACGGAGCGAAAGTTGAGTATGACCAGGAATATGACACCTACAAGGTGTTTGACCCCGAGTTATCATACAGAGAAAACTCTGATGTTTCGTACTATGCCAACTTTGGAAGCCGAGCTGGAACTATGGGCAGGGACGAATATATCAGGGCCTGCAAAGAGGCTGGGGTAGACCCCAAGTTGCACGAAAACAAAGAGGAAATCCCGGAAGCGTACTTGAAAAAGACTGACGGAACGCCTGTTTACAGTAACCTCAACAAAAATTCCGTTCTGACCGACGAAGAAATTTCGGAATACTCTGGAACCGACAGAGACCTTAACCCGGAAGGAAAAAGTAGGTTTGAAGAAGCCACCAGAAGCGCCATTGATGGAATGACCAAAGAGCAGGTAAGTGCCCTAAATGGTTACACATCACAGTATGGCGTGAACTACCAGAGGGTCAACGAATATTTGAACGGCACACGCACGAACGATGAAGAAGCCAAAAAAGCGGCAGAGGCAATAACCGAGGCACTTGACCATGAGGTCGGTGTTCCGCTTCTGGCGTACAGAGGAGAGCAGGATTTATCACACATCTCTGATAACCCGAAAGTGAAAACGATGCTCAACAAAGTTGCTAGAGGCGACTTCTCATCGGCCGAAAAGCTCAAGGAAGACCTTGAAGGGAGAGAGGTAACAAGCCCTGTCGTGACGAGCACTTCGCTGTATTCAAGCCTGGAAGGGTTCGATAAACTGCCAGTTCAGATAATCTACAAAGTGCCCGAAACCGCAAAGGCCGTAGATATCACGAACCTCTCTGCGTATGGAGGTGGAAGAAGCTCTGCTGCGGCAATCTTCGGCGGAGCAATGAGTTACGAAACCGAACTCGCTTTCAAGCCGGGTATGTCCTACAAAATAGAGAGGGTAGATTTCAGCCTTACCCAGAACGGCAAAAAGCAGGTCGGGCAGGTGTTCATAACCGCATCCGTAAATCCGTGATTGTGGCGGATGCGCTGTTCCTGCACTTTTCCAGACCCGCAGAACAGAATACAGCGTTTCCCATGATCCGCAGCAATACCTACCCCATTAGACTGGCTCCCAGCGGCATAGGAGCCCTCGCAGGAGGAGACATGAAAGTAAATGTGCTTGGCACCGAATATACGGTGACCACAAAGAAATATGACGAAGACGAGGCGTTTGAGCGCCTGAAGATCGTGGGCTACTGCGATGGCCTTACCAAACAGATCGTTTTGTGCGACATGAACACCTGCAAAGGCTGGGAGCATGAGCCGCCCGAGACCATCGAAGCCTCTCGTAAAGAGACCTTGCGGCACGAGATCGTCCATGCGTTTTTCAACGAAAGCGGGCTTGCAAGTAGTTCCTCTGAAGTTGAAGGCCCGTGGGCCAAGAATGAGGAAATGGTGGACTGGATTGCCATTCAGGGTCCGAAGATCTACTCCGCCTGGAAAGAGGCGGGGGCACTCTAAGCCGGAATACCCCGCCAAACCTCCATAAAGGGCCGGGAAAGGGGTATAGGCCCGTGACCAACAAACAACACCAGTTGGCCGTCAAGCGGCGGTAAGGCCCAAATTCAGGGGCAGGAAGGTCGTCAAGAGCAGGTCTGTCCCGCACTACCCAGAGACGGCGGAGCGGGAGTTCAAGCGGGTCACGAATGGCTATATCCGGCTCCTGAAGAAATCCCTCGTTGAGCACCTGCCAGCCATCATGGATGAGTACCGGCGGGAGCAGCGGAATGATTCCGCCTTGATGCCTCCCGGAATCTGGAGGATAAGGTGAGGCAGGAGCTTCAGAAGGTGGCTGAAGAGCTGGAGCAGAAGCTGGCCGCCTTCGGCCTGGATGGCCTCGTCCAGAAGATCGCCAAGCTCACCAAGACCAACTCACTCCGGGAGTGGAAGCGGGTCTGTAAGGATACCCTCGGCATCGACCTGATGGATGACTACTACAACGGCGACTTCTACGAAGAAGCCCTCCGCCGCTGGGTAGATGAGAACATCAGCAAGATCAAGAGCATCCCGAATGAAACACTTGGCTCCATGCGTGAGATTATCCTGGACGGCTTCAAAAAGGGCCGTACTGTCACCGACATCTCGAAGGAGATCCAGCAGGTGTATGGGGTGACCCGCCGTAAGGCCCAGGCTTTGGCCCGGGATCAGGTGGGCAGCCTGAACGCCCAACTCTCGAAGCTCCAGCAAAAGGATGCTGGCTGTACCAAGTACCGGTGGTCCTCATCCAAGGATAGCCGGGTGCGGGATTGTCACCGGGCATTGGACGGGAAGACCTTTGATTGGGATGACCCGCCGGAGATGTGGTACGAAACGAAGTCAGGCCGGGTCTACACCGGCCGCCATTGCCACCCTGGGGAGGACTACCTTTGCCGCTGTGTCGCAATCCCGGTGTTTGACTATGACACCGTCAATGTCCCTATGCAGAAATCAGATAAGAAAGGCTGACCGGAATGGAGACGAAAGAAAAGATCAAGGTCTATATCGACATCCAGGATGGGAAGACCATCTGCATCTGCAAGAGGAGCAACAAGGGCTGCGGGAAAAAGTGCGAGCCTGATGTGGTGGAGCGAGACAAATTTGCTGGATGGAAGAGTACCTTCCGCCGCAATCGGTTTGGGCAGTAGCCGCAGGCCGCGACGCTCAGGAAGGTACATGACCTATGAGTGAGAATGTGCTGAAGAACAGCCGGGACCCTCCCCGACCGGGCGACAGGGCCTCCCGGGGCAGAAAAATTCGATAGAAGGGGATGAAAGCCATGAAAAACGCTTACGCCATCAGCAGCTTGAGCCAGCAGATGGTCAAAGTCTGCGAACAGATTGACAGTCTCGCTATGGGCGTCCAGGACACCGAGCAGGGAATTGGAGATCTGGGCGATACCTACCAGAATCTGCTTCTGGATGAACTGGAGCATATCCAGATGCTCACGCTCAAACTGACTGAACTTGTCTCTGAGGCTGTGGGGAGGAGACTGCCAACACCGACGAAGAAGGTGATGGTAGCGCCTTTGCCCCGGGCGACCTCGACGCCAAGAAGGACGGCGAGGAAGGTGCGGTAGGGGAGGAGCCTGATGAATAAAGCACCGCCAGTAGGAGCCCTAAAGCTGTGTTTCTGTAATAAAATGCCGCAATATATTGCACTTTAGCCGCAATATGTTATAGTTAAAGTGCGATATATAAAAGCTAGGAGAGCGTGAGTGGCATGGGAAAACTGATTGATCTGACCGGAAAAACATTTGGCAGATGGACGGTTCTCTATCGCACCGATGACTATATTGAGCCAAGTGGTGCAAAGAGGGCTCACTACCACTGTAAATGCGCGTGTGGCAATGAGGCGGACGTACTCGCTGGAAGCCTTAGAAAAGGACAGTCAAAATCTTGCGGGTGCCTCCAGCGCGAATTTGCTAAAAGCGGAGCGGCAAAAAGAACCCATGGGGCAACAGGAACACGGCTCCACAGGATATGGAAGAACATGAACACCCGATGCAATAATCCCAAAAATCAGAAGTACCCCAGGTACGGAGGACGTGGGATTTCGGTGTGTAAAGAATGGAGTGGAAAGACTGGTTTTGAAGCGTTCAGCAAATGGGCCCACGAAAATGGATACCATGAGGACTTGACGATAGATCGCATTGACAATGATGGAGATTATACTCCCGAAAATTGTAGATGGGTCAGCCTCAAGATGCAAAGAAAACAACACCTCAAAGAACAGGAAAATCACCGTAAGAGGTATTACGAAAACCATAGCTGAATGGAGCGAAATCATCAGGATTCCGCGAACGACCTTGTATTATTACAGCGATGAAGGATTAACTGAAATACTGGAAAAATATTTTTGACCGAGAGGCCGCATGAAGGGTACACGAAAGTGTGCCCTTTTTGTTGCCGGGAGGAGGATGAATATGGGTTCCATAAGAGATGCCCCTAAACTTGCTCGTGTACTCCGACTGGATAGTATCCCGTTGGTAAAAGCAACATATACGCCAGAAGGTTATCTGGAGGACACCCCAATTTTGACCTCGACGGGTATCTTTGAGTACACGAATCCAGACGGATCAATCAGGCGAGAACTGCGGCTCCCGGAGGAGGTTTTTCAAACCGGAAAGCCTTGCATCATATTGCGGGAAGCCAATTTGCATCACACACGACGCCGGTCTCATTACTAAGGACAATGTCCATGAAAATGCGGTCGGCACCATTTTGTCCGAAGGCTTCAGAGATGGAGCATCGGTAAGGGCCAAAATCATCATCCATGACACCGATGAGATGAAATTGGCCGGATTGAAGGAATTGTCCCTCGGCTACAACTTGGATCTGGACGAAACCCCGGGCGAATGGAATGGGCAGCCCTATGATGCAGTTCAGCGGAACATCGTTATCAATCACTTGGCACTTGTCCTTGAGGCCAGGGCCGGTGAGCAGGCACGGCTGAATATTGACAGCCGTGACCGAAAAAAAAGAAAGGAGCAAAGAGTATGAGTGCAAACCCCAAGACCAAAAAGGCTCGCCGGGCTGATGGTGTTATGAGCCCCGAGGATCTGGCTCAGGCCATTGCGGCCTACAAGACCCGTCGTGCCGAGCGCCTGGCCGCCAAGGCCCAGGCTGACCAGGAGGACGACACCGTGCCCGTGGCCGATCTCAAGCCCGCTGAGGGGCGCTGCCGCCGTGGCCGATGGTGATGATGACACCGTCATCGCCGCCTCCGGTCAGGCTGATGGCGACGACATCGCCGATCAGGTTCAGATGGTCAAAGACCGCCGGGACCGCCGGGATGAGGGCGAGGAGCCTGCCGACAAGGAGGCCGCCATGGGCGTGATTGCCCAGCAGGACGGCGATATGGACATCCTGTTCGACATCATTGACACCCTGCTTGCGGAGCGCGACTTTGATTCCGCCTGCGATACTGACGGGAAGAACTGCGATGGTGATGAAGGGGCCGCCCCCGCACCCGCCGCTACTGTTCCTGCCAAGGCCAAGGAGAACGGTGATGACGAGGGCACCCCTGTTGAGCCTCCCGCTGAGGAGAACACGGATGGCGATGATGATGACATCCCCGCCACCAATGCCTCCGAGGTCGGCAAGTCTGTCCTGAATGTGGATGCCGTGGATCAGATCGTCCGGCAGCGAATTCAGCTCGGCATCGTTGGCCGTGCTCTGAACATGGACGGCCTGGAGAACATGGGCATCATGGCCGCCAAGAAGGCCGTCATCCGTGCTGTTCGGCCCGGTATGCGCCTGGATGGCAAGAGTGCTGCGTACATCAACGCCGCCTACGACTACGCTGTTGCGGACGTGAACTCCCGGGACCGGAAGGACACCTCGTACCAGATCAAGCAGATGTTCAATCAGGACGGCCGGCAGCCTGCCCCCGCCGATGATGGAGATTCCTCCATCAAGGCCCGGCAGCGCATGATCGACCGTCAGCAGAACAAGAAGAAGGAGGATAAGTAAGATGAGTGCTCAGACCCGTTACGGTTACGCAACCCCTATTGGCGCCGCCGGCGGCATCGTCGATTTGGCGCCCTATGCTGTTGACACCTTCCTGAACGAAGAGGAGAACGGCGTGATGAAGTTCGGCATGGGTGTGGTGCAGGGCTCCAAGCCTGGCGTCAACATCGCTCTCCCTGAATCCGGCGCTACCGCCGACAAGTTTGAGGGCGTGACTACCAACAATCGTACCACCGAGTATGACATGGACGGCCACCTGGCGGTTCGCAAGGGCGTCGGCATCGGCGTCATGCGCTACGGTCGGATCTATGTCCGTGTTGAGACCGGTGATGAGCCTGCCTATGGTGACCCCCTGTACCTCATCATCGACGGTGATGAGGCCGGCTGCTTCACCAGCACCGAGGACGATGGCACCACCATTGCTGTGAACGGTCGCTTCATCGGCGGTATCGACAACGGCATCGCCCCTGTTGAGCTGATGCGTCAGCCCGTCGTTGGGGGCAATGCTTCTGGTGGCTCTGCTGCCGGCGCTACCAAGCTGGGTGACCTGAGCGATGTTGACCTCAGCACCCCCGCCACTGACGGGCAGGTCCTGAAGTACAGCGATGCCGACAGCAAGTGGAAGCCCGGCGCTGACAACACCGGCGCCGGAGCATAAGGCGAGAAGGAGGAAGCACTGAGATGAAAAAGCACACTCACTATGACAGCACCGAAATGCGGGCGCTGAAGAACTCCGCCATTCCGGCGGCTATCATGGCGTCCCCCGGCACCCGCTTCGACAGCGCCGAGGACGCCTCTATGTTCTTCGCCCGTGAGCTGGATCACGTCAAGGCTCAGTCTTACGATGTCCAGTACCCCGAATTCACAGCCCTGAACCTGTTCCCCATCAGCTCCGAGGCTGACCCCGGCGCTGAGACCATCACCTACTACACCTACGACAAGAGCGGCCTTGCCAAGATCATCGACAATTACAGCACCGACCTGCCCCGCGCCGATGTGAAGGGCAAGCCCTCTACTGCGCTGGTGAAGTCCATCGGTGACAGCTACGGCTACTCCGCTCAGGAGATGCGGGCCTCCCGCCTGGCCGGTAAGTCCCTGGATGTCCGCAAGGCTGAATCTGCCCGGTACTCCATTGACCACCTGACCAACAAGATTGCCTGGTGTGGTGATGAGGAGTCTGGCCTGATGGGCGTTCTGTCCGAGGGGCAGAGCATCCCACTCTACACTATCGGCGCTGGCTCCGAGTCTAGCAAGACCTCCTGGCTGGAGAAGACCGCCGATGAGATCCTGTACGACGTGAACGGTATGCAGAAGCAGGTCGCCAAGATGACCAAGAACGTGGAGCGTCCTGATACCCTGTGTGTCCCCGCCGATGTCTACATGGACATCAGCACCCGCCGTATCCCCGATACCTCCACCACCGTCAAGGCGTTCCTGCTGGAGCACGCTCCCTATCTGAAGGACATCATCTCTGCTCCCGAGCTGGATGCCGACAGCGTGGACACCAACCCCTACGCCAAGGCAACCGGCGGACAGGGCGTGGCTTTCCTGTTCACCAACGACGCCCGCAAGCTGACCCTGGAGAACCCCATGCCCTTCTACCAGTACCCCCTCCAGGTCCGCAACCTGGAGACCGTCATCCCTGCGAGGCTCGGACCGCCGGTGTGATCGTGTATTACCCGCTGTCCTGCCTGATTGCTGTGGGCGTGGCATAATTATGCCCTCTTGTTACCGGATGGTATCACAAGGGGAGACTATGGAAACAAAAGGGCCGTCGGGAGCACCCGACGGCCCTCACTTTTAAGGAGGTTGCACCATGATTATCAAGAACATCGGCAGCAAGATTATCAACATCGGAACGGAAATCCTCATGCCTGACAGCCAGATCACCGTGTCCAAGGATGTCGCCGCTCTGCCTGCCATTCAGGCATTCGCCGTGAAGAAGTACATCAAGATCGTGGACAACGAGAAGAAGGGCGACGATTCCGGTGATAAGGCCGAGGCACCGAAGACCGGTAAGCGCAGCTTCAAGCGCACTACGCCCGCGAGCGGCGCGGAGGGCTGATAAGAGGTGAGTGCCATGACGGCCATGGAGATCATCCGGCTTACCGGCGGGGAGTTCAAGAACGTGGATGACGCCATTATCGAGAAGATGATGGAGATTGTCCGCCCCATGGTGAGCCGGAAGCAGTTTGGCAAGCTGTACGAGCAGGGCCTTGCCTATCTCGTCTGCCACAAGCTGAAAATGGCCGGATTCGGTGAAACCCGCTGGGAGAACTCGGGACTATCGGCATCGGCTTCGCTGTTGGAAGCGTGTCTGAGGGCGGCAGCAGCGTCAGCTTTGGAGCCAATCAGAGTTCCAACCTCGCAGCGGATGCCGAACTCGGCCTGACTGTTTATGGCGTCCAGTTCCTCCAGCTCCGCAGGTCGGTCATTGTGCCGATCCATTGCAGCGGGGAAAGCGAGGTTGAATAGCCCATGGCAAGACAGTTTTCAGATCTGACCCCCGCCGGCCGGAAGTTCTTCCGGGAACTGAAGAAGCTGCAAGACCTGGAGGTCCAGGTTGGCTTCCAGGGCGACCAGAAGTATGAGGACGGCACCAGCATAGCGGAAGTGGCCGTCTACAACGAGTTCGGCTCCTCGGATACCCCGGAACGGCCGTTCATGCGGCAGAGCTTCGAGAACCATGAAGCGGAACTGAAGGCGGGCTGTGAAGCAGCCAATCGCATCGTCAACTCCGGCGGCAGCGCCGAACAGGCGCTTCAGCAGCTTGGGGCTATGGCAAAAGGTCTGGTCCAGGATGAGATCGTCAACGGCGATTTTGCCCCGAACGCAGAATCCACCATCCAGAAGAAAGGCTCCGAGCAGCCCCTGATTGACACCGGCACCATGCGGCAGTCGGTCAATTTCGTCATCAAGCGGAGAGGGGGATAGCCCTTGAACATTACGATTTTCAACAAGCTCTACTGGATCCGGAGATTCGGCGAGCAGAAGAATGTCAAGGGCTACCTTGTTTCGACGCACAGTGATTTCGGGGCCAGCCTGAATGTCCATCCCCTCAGTACCGACCAGATGCAGGCGCTCCCGGAAGGCCAGCGCAAGGTAAAGCGGCTTGAAGCCCATGGCGTGGCTGGCCTCGTCGTAGCCGACGAAAAGCTGAACCGGAAGGGAGACCTGCTGTACTACCACGGCGACTGGTATGAATGTGTGTCCTCGCAGGTCTGGGACCACACGATCCTGTCACACTTGAACTATCAGTTTGTGCTCGTCCCCAGCGATGCCGCCGGCTCCATTGATTTGGAACCGCCGGTCGGAGATCCTGTCTTTCCAGAGCAGGTCCCGGGCGGGGAAGAACAGGAGCCGCCGGAGGGTGGAGGTGAAGGGCCATGAGGGTATCCTGAGCGAAGGAGTTGTTTTGCTCCCCTGACCGCTCAATACTTTGCCGGAGCAGAGGTCACCTTTACTCGGCAGAGCAGGGTGGCGAAGCACAGACCCCGCTCGTCACCATCACCCCCGGGAATGTGAAACGCCCGCTCGCTCCTGTTTACAAAGAGGTGAACGGGGAGATGGTGGGCTACTACCAGTCCCGGATCAGTATGCAGGTGGACCTGTTTACGAATGGGCTGCCTGTCGTAGACGATGAAACGGGGCAGACGGTTGCTTACGAGAACACCGCTATGGACGATATGCTCGCCTTTGCGGATTTCCTGAATTCCCAATACGCCATTGAGTGGTGCCACTCCCATGATGTGGCAATCTCCTTCGATGGTGACGCACAGGACCTGACTGGTCTGGTGAACGACAACAACTACGAGTTTCGTTCTAGGCTGCCGGTCCTGTTTTATTTCACCCAAAAGGCGGTCGGCTATGCTGCTGTTCTTGATGAGAGCAGCATCCAGTACTCCACCGGTGAGGTTGACCCGGATACCGGAGCGCCCACCTACACGGAGAAGGAACCGGAAGATACCGAAAGCTCCAGCGGCCAATTCAACGGAGCCGGCCAAAACGCCGATGACATCATCGTCCCAAAGTTCGAGCAGAACTCCAGCGGCGGTGGGTCTGAGGAGCTGGCGCAGCAGAAGACCGGCTACTTCACCGAAGTTGAGATCAAGGAGGATAAAAAGTCAATGAGCAAAAACTATGACCAGATTGCCACCGTTGACATTGACATCGCAACCCCGATTGTCGATGATACCAGCTTTGACAATCTGCTGATTATGGGACCTGCCCGAAGGGCGAGAGCCAGGCGCCGGATGTGGGCGTCTACTCCAGCATCGCCGAGGTGGAGGACGCTGGCTTCGTCACCAGCGGAGATGGCGCAGACCCGGTCGGCGTGGCCGCTCGCGTGGCCTTCTCGCAGAGTCCATCTCCCACGCAGGTCTATATTGCGGTCCAGAAGCCCTCAAAGGAGGCGGAAGGGGCCGCTGAGACGATCAAGGAAGCCAATGAGATCGTCAAGGACAAGATCGGAGCAGCCGGCAACGTCACCGGCTGCACGATTACCTTCAATGAAAACGCCCGGCGGCTCTACATCGTTCTGGAGGGGCCGATTTCGGGATAAACAACACGGAGCTCGTCGAGGAGCTGACCGCGAGGGGCTACACCGTGTCCATCGACGGAGAGGTCATCACCGGCCTGAGGACCTCTCCAAGCTCCCCATCTTCGCCGAGATCGCGGCGATGGAGAAGGGGAGCCCGGACATCAACCTCGTTGTCTCCGTCGGCCGTGAGGGTGCTCTGCCGGTCAGCTACGGCGTGACCGTCAGCTACCCCGACACCAGGAAAAAGGGGAGCGGCCGCCCAGGCCACCGCTGCCTCCGAGGATGACGCTCCCATCGACACCCCCGACAAGGTCCTGGAGACCCCGGCCACCACGATTGCCCGGGCCCTGGATATGAGCGGCTGGTATGTGCTCTGCACCGCCGGCGTTGACCCCGCGCTGTACGAGGACATCGCCGCCTACATCGAGACCCAGGAGAAGATGTTCTGCTACACCGAGACGGGCTTTTTCGGCGCCGGCGAGGACGGTGCGAACCAGCCCAGCGTCGGTGCGGTCTATTACCGCACCAAGGGTATCTATGGCCGGGAGAGCACCGGCCAGGCCGATGAGGATATCCCGCCCGCCAACCTCTACATGAACGTGGCGGCCGTGGCGAAGTGGCTCAACTATGAATCCGGCAGCGAGACCTCGGCCTTCAAGACCCTGGCCGCCGTGTACCCTCCACTCTGACCAGTAACGAGATGAAGGCCCTGGCAGACGCCAATCTGGATTACTTCATCACCGTAGGCAACAAGAACATCACCATGAACGGCAAGGTTGTCGCCGGCGAATGGGCCGACGTTATCCGGTTCCGGGATTGGCTGAAGAACGATATGCAGGTCCGGGTGGTGAACCTGTTTGTCACCCGCCCGAAGGTGCCCTACACTGACAGCGGTATCGGCCTGGTGCAGAACCAGATGCTCGCCTCCCTGAAGGCTGGGCAGGATGTCGGCGGCATCGCCGAGGAGGAGTTCGATGAGGATGGCAACTCCATCCCCGGGTACACGACCTCTGTGCCTCTGGCGGCAAGCCTGTCCGCCTCCCGAGCGGGCCTCCCGCCGGCTGACCAAATGCACCTTTAAGGCCAGACTGGCCGGCGCCATCCACTTTGCGGAGCTGTCCGGCAGCCTGACCTATGAGCTGTAAGAAAGGAGGAGTGAGCAATGGGAAAGATCAAGACCTATAACCCGAAAGAGGTCACCATGGCCCTTGGCAACCACATTGTCACCGGCTACGCAGACGACTCGTTTATCACCATCGACCCCAACGGCGACGGCGTGACCAAAAAGGTCGGGTGCGACGGGAGATCGTCCGCAGCATCAGCCCGGACGACACCTACATCGTGAAGATCACGGTGTTGCAGACCTCCGACACGAACTCCTTCCTTCAGGAGCGGTTCGCCGAGGACCGGCAGACCGGCGACGGTATGTTCCCGATCCTGATTAAGGACTTGAAGGGCGGCATGGTCTTCAGTACCGACGCCGCCTGGCCCATCAAGCCGGCGTCCCGTGGATTCGGAAAGGAGTCCACCAACCGTGAGTGGGAGCTGCACACCGGCTCCGGCAACCTGACCGAGTAAAGCACTGAGCAGGGGCTGCCCGCCTGGGCAGCCCCTCTCGATTCAATAAGGGGGTATTGAATTATGAAACAGATGGAAGTCACTGAAAAGCAAATCGGTGAGAGCACCTTCTACATCAAGCCGTTCCCGGCCTTCACGGCCGTGAATATCAGCGGCGAGCTCGCCGCTATCCTGTCCCCGCTGCTGGGCGGCGTTGCTGCCCTGGTTGGCGGAGGCTCCAATGAGGAAGGCTCCTCCGAAAAAGCCGAAGAACATCATGGATGTCGATGTGGAGGACGCCCTTCCGGCGCTGACCTCCGCATTTTCCAGCATCTCCGGCGACAAGTTCGAGCGCCTGACAAAGAAGCTCCTGATCGACCACAAAAACATCTCGGTCGTATGTGAGGCCACGGATGGAGAAGTGAAGCTCCTGAATTACGACCTCGCAAACGAGGTGTTCTGTGGTGACGTGCAGGACCTGTATATCCTCTGCTTTGAGGTGATCGGGCTGAACTTCAAGGGTTTTTTTCAAGAAAATCGGAGCCCAATTTGGAAGCCTAAAGGAGCTTCTTCAGAAACAGGCTCCGAGTACCAAAAATGGGGAGACCTCGACCTGACCCAATTCACGGAGCTGGAGATGAGAATGTATATCCTCATCAAAGCCCGGATTGCATCGAAGCTGGAGCTTGAAACGGTCTACACCCTCGATGAAGCTCTGAAGCTGTACGCCCTCTACTGCATGGATATGGATATCGAAAGGGGGGAGGGCGGAGGAGTTGAAGCAGCAGGATCATCAGAAATAAGCGAAAGAGGTGACGGCGGTTGACGATCTCCGAATTTATCAACAGAATCGGATTCAGGGTCAATGAGCAGGATGTCGATAAGGTAAACAACACCATCGCTGGTATCAAAAACACCGCCTCCAGGCTCTTGGGAGCCATCGGCATCGGCCTCAGCCTCACCTCCGCAAATGAACTTGTTGAAGAGTTCACCCGTGTCAATAACCAGATTCGCAATGCTACCTCGGCTCTGGGAGATCAGAGGGAGATCCAGCAGCAGATTTTGGACGCTGCGGAGGCTACCCGGACCTCATACTCGGATACGGCCAATGTGGTCGCAATGCTGGTCAAGGGCAACTCCGAGCTGTTCAGCAATGTGGATGAGGCGGTGAAGTTCAACAACGCCGCCACGATGCTGTTTAAGAGCGCCGGTAAAACGAACGAGGATATTGCCTCGTTGATGGAGGCCATCAACAAATCCTTCCAGAAAGGCTATGTTGACAGCGAAACCATCAGCCAGCTTCTGGAGCGGGCACCGGAGGCCGTGGCCCTGCTGAATAAACGGCTGGGCACCACATCGGACCAGCTCGAAGAAATGGCATCCAGCGGCGCCATGAAGGTATCCGACCTGAAAGCGGCATTCATTGACAGCGCCACGGAAATTGAGGCAGAGTTCGGAAATGTGAAATATACGATCACCGACGCTCTAACGGTGATCCGAAGTAAGTGGGGGCTATGGCTGGCCCAAACCAATGAAACGCTCGGCATCACGGACGGTATAGGCCGTTTCATGGTGTCGGCCTTCAACAAGGTTATAGGCGTCCTGAACCGACTACGCAATGGAGTGACCTGGCTGGCCGATAAGCTGGGCGGCGTTGATAAACTGTTCCGATTGATTGCAATGACGGCCGGTATAGCATTTACGGTTTTCAACTTCAGTAAAATCACATCCGGCCTGTCGTCCATATCGAAGCTGCTCACCAGCATCAACGTCAAGACCCTGGCAATCATTGCGGTTGCACTGCTCCTTGCTCTGCTGGTAGAGGATTTCATCAACTTCATGCAGGGCAATGACTCGCTCATCGGCTCCCTGCTGGAAAAGGCCGGCGTCGATGTGGAGGCCGTAAGGCAGACCATCATCAACGCCTGGAACGCAATCAAATCGTTCCTGTTGGCGGCCTGGGACACTATCAAAAAGCCTGCTCCGCTATATGGGGCGGTATCCGTGACTTCTTCAAGGAACACGGGGACCAGATCAAGGCCGGACTTCTGACCGCCTGGAACATCATCAAGGACGTCCTCACGGCGGTCTGGAATGTCATCAAAACTGTTGCACTTGCGGTCTTCGGCGATTTGCAGGAGTTTTGGCAGCAGCACGGGGAGCAGATAAAAAATGCTCGTCACAGCATGGAATACAATCCAGAGCATCCTTTCGGGCGTCTGGAATGTGATTAAGACCGTTGCGACCACCATTTTCGGCGGCCTGCAAAGTTTCTGGCAGAAACACGGCGAACAAATTACCCAGGCTCTGGTCAACGTCTGGAATGGCATCAAAAACGTGCTGACGATCATCTGGAACATCATCAGCACGATTGCCCGGATTGTGTTCAATAACTGGGGAACACCATCATCACGGCGCTCACGGGCGTCTGGGAAGTCATCAAAGCAGTATTTGGCGCTGCCTTCGATGTAATTGCAGACCTATTCGCTGTATTCTCTGCGCTATTTGCTGGCGATTGGGGCGCACTCTGGGAGAATGTGAAGCAGCTTGTCTCCGACATCTTCGGGGGCATCATCAATATCGTAAGCACGATCTTGACGGCTGTATGGAACATAATCTCCAGTATCTTTTCGACGATCTGGGGCTTCATCTCTGGCGTTG